>OHXC01000170.1_pt1 | contig 42639 bp, 42 predicted proteins | sample 1579891 | NCBI WGS metagenome assembly OHXC01 (sample SAMEA3882531, study PRJEB24775) | human gut metagenome | biome: human-associated habitat; feature: intestine environment; material: feces | place: Netherlands | collected 2009/2010
ATCAGAAATTCAGGAGAAGTTGGAGCAAACAAAAGCGTCCTCTGCCCATATCGGGCGGTTTATCAGGATCATCAAGAAGTATAAGCAGCCCACAGAGCTGACGAAAGAGATGGCGTGTGAGCTGATTGATAAAATCATTGTTCACGAAGCTGTGGGAAAAAAGCCGAACCGACAGCAGCAGGTGGACATCTACTATAACTTCATCGGGCAGTTTGACCTCCCACTTTCCGAAAAGGAAATTGCCGAAGCAAGACGGAAAGCCGAGCAAGAAGCGGCGGAAAAAGCCAAGCGCAAGAAGAACCGGCAGCGTGAGAGCAATGTTGCACATCAAGCCAAAGCAAAGGCAGAACGCTGGGCGGCGAATGACGGGCATAAGTACCCGAAGCGTATCTGCGAACAGTGCGGTAAGGAGTTTTATCCGAACAGCACAAGGTAGAGATTTTGCAATACTGACTGTACAAAAGCCCATCAGCAGGCAGAAAAAGAGAAGAAACGCTTTGCCGAAAAGGGAGAGCACAACTTTCGTCAAAAGGTCTGCAAAATCTGCGGCAAACCCTTCTGGCCGTCAAACGGTCAGGAGGTGCTGTGCTCCGAGGAATGCAAAACCATCAATCGCAACCAAAGACAGCTTGCCTATTATCACCGTAAGCAATCCGAGCAGAAAGCCGGAGAAGCAATATAAAACCAAGGAGGACAACACAATGGAAAAATTCATCACAGACGAAAGGACAGGCTTGCGCTATGAGCTTGTCGGGGATTACTACCTGATCGCCGGAGAGGACGAGCCGGAGGGCAGATCCATCGGCATTTGGGGACAGCGACACCTGCGGTATATCCGCAAGCACAAGGTCAGCTTGTATGCCGAGCTGCTGACTACCGGCAAGCTGAACGATTACCTTGCAGACCTCAATGAGCAGGCAGAAGTAATGTTTTCTCAGCTTGTAAAGCTGCTTGCCGAAAAGGAAGGCGTAACGGAGGTCCTCAAAGCAGAAAACCAGATGCTTTGGGTGCAGAAAATGAACAATTTTCGAAATGCCGCTATGGAAATCGTTTCAAACGAGCTTATCTACCGTTAGAAATGACGACCATCGAAAAAGAGTACAAGTGTATTTCAGAAAAGCCGGTGTATACCGGCTTTCTTTTTGCCTGGGTGAACTGAAAAAGACCCATAGGCCGTTCTATCCTAATAAGCGGAGGTGATGGAGGTGACTGCGAAACGAGGGCTGTTCTGGTATGTGGACGGAGAATTGCTGTGCTTTCCCGTTCCCAGCGCAGAGGTCGATACAGTCGGCAACAATCATCGGCGGTTTTGGGAAACGCTTCCTCATTCCCTTACCTGCGGGATGCCATACAACTACTTTCCCCGTGGGCGGGTAGAGCTGCGGCACGGAAAAGCCGTCGTCTACCTGAATCCCTCGCTCTGCACACCGGAAATTGATGCCCGGATTCGCCATGCCTTTTCGCTGCCGGATGAGATGCCGCTGTCGTTCAAGGCCGACGGGAGCCGGCATTACCGGAGTATTCAGGAGGAACAGGAGGGGTAGACTATGGACATTTTCAGATTTATTGACTCCGCAGACATCCGGCAATATCTGGTGGAAATTCACTACCGATTCAGCACAGAGGAAAAAATGTTCTTGATTTGGTACTGCAAGGCCGCCACACTGAACGAAAAAATCGCCGCATGGCAGGAAATAGTCGGGTATGTGCCGAGTTGTCCTTGGGACTACGCTTGGGATATCCGGGAGCGGGTAGCTGCCTACATCGAACTGCAGGAGAAAATGCTGGGGCAGTTTCAGGCGGCAGGCAGTTGCGTCTATCAATACAGATTAACAACAGCGGCGGAAGAAACCGATTCGGGCAGCGTGTATCGCAGTTACAAGGATTGTCTTGCCGCTGCGATACATGTGGCACATGCTGCGGGCTGCTGCAAACTGGAGATCCGCAAGGAACCGCTCAATGCGGCAGAGCACAGCCGTCGGATAGGCACCTGTCTCTTCAATCAGGACGGTGAGATCATGCAAATTAATTGCCTGCCGACGGATGCCGAAGATATGATGACCTATCTTCTCTTTGAGGAGATGTGGTTTGCATTCCCTACACCGTTTCATAGCGGCGACATTGTCTGCTCTCGATTTTCTCCCAATGAACCGTTTGTCCTGACGGACATGGTCACTTGGGGATCTGAGCGAATGATGAAGGAATTGCCGCCCAGCGAGTATGACCGGCAGGTGCTGGATTGCGCCGACTGGACAGTAGAGCGTCTTCTCAAGCAGGGCGACAGCCGTATCATGGGCGCCTTTGGATACCGTGCAGAAGGAAACTTGATTCGCCGGGAGAAAGCCCCCATCTGTGATTATCTGGACCTGGAATATTACCGGGAATCGCTGGATCAATCTCATAAAATCTTGCAGCCTGTCAGCACCTATCTCAAAGGAAATTGCGGAATCGAATTTTTACTGAACGCCTATTGCCTGCTTCGGCAGTCGACACTGCTAGGGCAGGCAGAATGAACAGGAGGAAAAGAAGTTGGACATTTATCGTTTTATTGATTCCCGTGATATGCGGGAGCACCTGCAAAAGCTGAACTATTCATTTACCACGCCGGAGGCGGCTTTTCTGGCGTATTGGTGCAAAAACGCTGCACTGGAGGAAAGAATTGCCGCATGGCGGGAGATCATCGACACCATGCCGAACTGCGCTATGGCGGAGCGGCTGAATCTGGAGGCCATTCCGGATTTTCACCAGTTTCTGCGGGACTATATTGACCTGCAGGAGCGGGATCTGCGGCGCTTCAAGGAGCCAGATGGCTGCGTCTATGTCTGTGAGCTGTCCCGGCAGGGTGAATTATGCGGAGATATGGAGTTCGGCCCGTTCAGTGATTTTGACCGCTGCCTGTCCGCAGCGATCCGGAGGGCGGCAGAGGAAGAAACAGTCGGTCTCCGCATTTTCAAGCGTCCCATGGATCCCGGGGAGGATTCGCCGCGGGAGGATTATTGCATTCTGACCCCGCAGGGAGAGGTGTGCCAGTTGGATTGCAGAGCGATCAGCGATCGCGACTTAGATCTGTCTCTTGCCTTCGACGGGATGTGGTTCGACTTCCCCACTCCGTTTCACGCCGGGGACATCGTGTGTTCCCACAGAAGGCCCGACGAGCCCTTTGTGCTGACCGACCTCTGCACTTGGGACGCCGAAACCCTGCGGCGTGAGCTGCCCGTTTCGGAATACTCCGACAATTGGCTGAGCAACGTGGATCACGCACTGGCAAGAATGCGTGTCAGAGGCGATACCAGCGACATGACCTGCCGCGGATACACCGTATCGGGCGATCCGGGAGAGTCCATACCGCTTGTGTTTTACGATGATTTTTTTGTCTGTGATTATTTGGATTTGGAGTACTACCGGGGGCCGCTGAAGGGCATTCACAAGCTGCTCAAGCCCATCAGCGACTTTCTCAAGGGCGACCGCAACATTGAATATTTGCTGAACACCTACTGCCTGGCGCAGCAGCAAGCAATGTTGGAGAACAGCATCGCATGGTTTCGGAACTGTTATAACAAGGAAGCACTCGCAGATATTGGTATTCTTCCCAAAACCGAACCGTCTCAAGAAAAAACATGAAAATATGGACGATGCTCAACACCTGACACCGTAGGGCGAAAAAGGCGCACAGAGTGCACTATCCTGTCCATATCAAACGAAAAGGAGAAAACACTATGGAACACGAAAAGCAAGTGGAAGTCGTCAAGCAGGCGCTGGAGCTGGAAACGCAGATCCAGGTGCTGGAGCAGTTTCTGCCAGAGGAGCGGGCGGAGACCTACGCCGAACCGGAGCCCCAGCCGCCGGTTCGGCAGGAGGCCCATTACACCGAGCCGCCTATCCGGCACGGCTGCAAGGTCAACTGGCTGCTGATGCTGGGGCCTGCCGGGATCACGCTGGCCCTCTCCACCTTCAGCAACAGTGCTTTTCTCGTCTGGATGTTTGCACTGACGCTGTTTGTCTGGGTGCCTGTGTATTACTTCGCTCTTTACCGCAAGCAAAAGGCGGCAACCATCGAGAGAATCCGCAATTCCGCCGAATACCAACAGCAGTGCACGGCCGCCCGTATGGCCACAAACCGGCAGCAGCAGGAGTTTGACGAGGCATACACCAAGGCGAAGGAGGACTATGACTCCGTGCTCCTGCCCCGGTATCAGGCCGCCCGCAGCGCATGGGAGACAGAGCATCAGGCGCAAATCAGGAAAGAGGAACAGGAGCTGTCCCAGGCAAAAAAAGAACTGGCGGCGCTCTACGGGGAGACCCGCATTGTCCCGGCCCAATACCGGCGGGTGGATGCCCTGCAGTACATCTATGACATGATCTCCACCTCGGACTACGATGTGCGGCAGGCGATCGAGTACTTCGATAAGAGCCAGCAGCGAGCGTTGGAGGAAATGCGCCTGCAGGAGCAGCAACAGGCCAACGCCCTGGCCATGGAGCAGAACGACCTGCTGGATCGGCAGAACTCCATTGCGGAGAAAGCCCGGCGGGACGCCAACATCGCTGCGGCGGTGGGCGCTGTGCAGCGGCACAATACCAACAAGACCATCAAAAAATGGATGGAGAAATAAGCAGCGGCGGCAGGTATATCACCTGCCGCCGTATGCGTTTTATTGGGGCTGGGAGAAGTCTAAGTCGTGCCCGATTTCCCAAAGCACTTTTCCAAAGGCCGGATCCTTATGGAGCTTTTCGGACAGGGGCTTCATAAATTTGTACTCGCCGGACAGTTCACCGGTGTAAATCTTCGCACCGTACAGGGGCGAAAGATACTGCTTCCCATCGAAGCAGCCCGAAAAATAGTGTCCATGCTTCAGCGCCCCGAATTCGATGCGCCCGTTTTCGCCGGGATACAAGCACTGCACGCCGCAGCAATCGTCGCCCACCTCGGTCAGAATACAGTAATGCGGCTTCGAAACATAGGGGGCGCAGCCGACCTCCAGAATGTCGCCGGGGCAATAGGGTACCGGCAGATTCAAATGGACGGAATTTCCCCCAAAAGCACCCTCTGCCCACACACCCCGGCGTTTTTTGGGATCGTGCATAAAATACTGTACTTCTCCATTCGGAGCAGCGGCAAAGGTGTATTCGGGGCATGCGAATCCTTCAGGTTCCGATGCGCCGCCCTGGCGATACTGCTCTATACGCCAGTATGCTATGGCCTTATCGCCATTCTCCCAGTATTTGGGAATGGCACGCTGAACTTCCTCTACAGATAAGGCGATGTACGGGCCGTCAAGCTGTTCGCCGTCCATCCAAAGCTCCACCGAAAATGTAGCTTCCTTGCTTTCCAGCGCCTGCAGCGCCATGTGCAAACAGGCGCTGTAATCCCGAATCAAACCGGCGTCTTCGCTGTGTGTCATATGCTCGGACAGGCGCTCTAAAAGCCGCCCCTTTTCCGTGAGCGCAATGGGCGCACCGGTGATGATATCGGCATAGTCGGTGGTTTGGAGCTGTTCCGGGCGGGCCAGCAGGTAGGCGTGCAGCTCCGGTGAGCCGGACAGCAGGCCCAAAATTTCTTCAAAAATGGTCATTGTACTACCTCCTTTAGGGGAACATGGTCCAAAGCATGTCCGGCCTCGTTTGTCAGATATTCGTTGTGTCCGGTGCTCTCCTGATCCCACAGCACGGTTACGGTGTCGGCTTCGGCGGCATGGGCCTCGGCAAACGCCCGGATCAGCGGCAGCCAATCAAAATTTGCCCCGGACACCCGAAAATAGAGATCCCGGTTTCCGGGTACGGTGTCATACAGTCCGCCCAGACGCACCCGGAGAAATTCGCTGTTCAAGGCCCGGTTCACGGCGGCGTTCAGCTCCGGCAGGCGGGCCGGGTCCACATAGAAAAGCTCCCCGGCGTGCCGCTCCACAAAAGCACGGCTGAGGAAAACATAGGGCCGCTCCCGGATGGCCAGCAGCAGGTTCCGCACCAGATTGCGGTTGGACCGCAGTGCCACACCGTAGGCGGCGATCAGGTCCAGGCACAGCTGCCGGGTCTCCTCGCTTTGGGTAACATCATACAGCCATTCGGCGGCGTAGAGGGTCTCCTCCACCTCCGCCGGGTCGGTGTTTCCGTAGTAGTGCCATTGACAGGGAAATGCAATCCCGTCCCGCCGCAGCATCCAGGCGGTAGGGGTCTTATTCATACACATCCGCTCCTTTCGGGGGATAGTGTAGCATGGTGAGTGGGGCAAAAATGGGGCAGCATACTTTATGCTGCCCCTCAAAATTACCGATTCACTCGGAATGCATGACCATATACCCAAAGTGCCCGGTCTACATCACGGCACTCCTGATACACTGTTCCAAAGACGCTTTCCAGTTGTTCCATGAACGGAACCATATAGGTATCAAAGACCCGTTCAAATGCATGGGAATTCTTCCATGGCAGTTCTGTCACCGCTACGGCTTCACCCGGCTTTTTATCTCCACAAATTGCCTGAATTGCCATCCAGGCGAACCGGTCATAGATTGGGTATTTCCCGCGGGAGATAAAATACAGCAAAGTAATCAAGTAAACGGTCCCAAGGCCCGTGACATTCAGGTTTCTTAACTCACAAAGCACCTTCTGCGGGGCTATCATTGCCGTTTCTTCAAGGCGCGTTATATTATTTGAAATGTATTCCGAAATCTTGCGGATGTCAAACGGCCGGTTATAGCGGTACACCTCAAACCGCTCGGCATTTTTCCAGTCTTTTGCATACACAAACCCATTTTTACTCTCCGAATGCTTGATTTTCCCCAGCTTCCAAGCCAGAATGCGAACAACATCCAGAGGCTCCTTGACACCATTTTTCAAAAGCTCATCCATATAATCCTCGATGGGCCTGCTGCTTTGGCCAACACGAGGAATGTATCTGGGGCGGTCTATGTAGTAGCTGGTCCCGTATTTTTCAACAAATACGGTCCTGTCGATCTCATTTCCATCCAGTGTGTAAAACTTCATTAAAATCCCTCCATCAATTATATTTCTCCAACGCTTTCTCCAAATCGTTTTTGACCTTTTCCCGCAGGCGCTGAGGCTCCAGCACCGTCACATCCGGGGCGAAATTCAGGGCAAACTGCTCCATGGCCATCTCGTTGGTGAAGGCCGTCACGGTAACACCGGCGTCGTCCTCGTCGGAGAAGGTCACCTCTGTGCCAAACAGGTCGATGACATCGCTGACCATGGCCTTGGCCACCCGAAACACCGCCCGGACATTGTCGCTGGCATACATATAGGGGTGCTCCTTCATATAAGTGGCCAGATCCAGCGCACGGCCATTGGCCCACTTCAGATGCTCGAAGGGTTTGGCGGGCTCGTCCAGTATCTTCAGCTCTGTGATGCGGTCCAGGCGGTAGTTGGAAATGTCGTCGTACTTGTCATAGTTACAAATCAGGTAATATTTTCCCTCCTTGGCCGCCATCTGGTAGGGGGAGATAATGTACACCCGCTCCGTGCCGTCGTTGCGGGTTTTGCTATGCTGCCGCTTGTCCGTGCCGTACTCCAGGTACTTGAAGCTGACCTTCCGCCCCCGGCTGATGGCCTCGTCCAGCAGCTCGATGGTGAGAAACAGCTGCTTGTTGTCGGTCTTGTCCTCCGGCAGGCGGGCAATGTGCTTCACCCGGCTGCGGAAATACACATTGGACAGACCCTCCAGCTTGCCCACCAGCTCCTTGCACTGGCTGTAAGGAATGTGCTTGGAAAAAAGCAGGCTGTCAATGAGCAGCCGCAGTTCGCCATCGGTGAAGTCCCGCTCCAGATAGAAGTCCGACCACAGGTAGCTCTCCTCCGGCACGCCGGTTTTGGGGTTCGGCACCATTCGAATGGACTCGCTGTACTCGATGTTGTAGCCGCAGTCCATGAGGTTCAGAATGTTCCGCCGGATGGCTTTGCGGTCGGCGGTCATGTCGTATTCGGTTTTCAGAATCTCGGTGATGTCCTTCTGGCTTAGACGGTGCTCCTCGTCGGAGTACTTCCGCAGGATGTCCAAAATGTTCATAATCAGTAGCTTTTTCGGCTGTTTCACAGGCATAGGATCACTTCCTCTTTTACCATATTCTATCACGGTATATCTTATAATACAAGATGACGTGGGGCAAAAACAGGCCACAGAACACCGAAGTAGGCACACATGGCGCTAATCCGTGAAGGCTCCGCACTCCGCACGCACGGCGATCTGCTCGCGAAGCCGGCTGGCCTCTTTTTCGCAGGCCGCCAATTGATCCGAATAGGAATGATCCGGTGACCGCACAAGGCTCTGAAGCTCCTCTTTTCTGGAAACCACCTTGTCCAGGTGTTCCTTGTCCTGATCCGCAAACTTCTGAAAATCTTTCAAGGCGTTGATCACACGGCGGGCATTGCCCGCCGGTGTGTCACCCATGGGAACAAGGTATTTTTGTCCCGCATATTTCAGCAGGATATAAGGCTTCTTTTCATCCTGCTTTTCCGGAAGCTCCATGCCCATTCCCAAAACCATTGGCATCTGCAATGCGCTCCCGGAGGTGAGAAAGTCATCTGTCAGAAGTGACTTGATCCGCTGATAGGCACTCTTGCGTGCGTCGGCATCGTATTTCTTCAGGGCGTCTACTGCGGCTATCGAGGTTTCCCAGCGCTGTCTGGCCGCTTTGATTTTTTCATCGATTTGCGCAAGCTCCTTTTTCTGCTCTGCAAGAGTCTGCCGCTCCCTGGACAGCAGAATTTTCAGGTTCTTGACCTCGTTTTCTTTTTCAGCCAGCTGTTTCATCAGCGGCTCAGCCAATGCAAGCGCTTTCACCTGTGCATAGGTCAGCACCTGGTTCTCCAGATCCTCAATAGATCGCTGATAGGTGGTTCCTGTGAGAAACTGTGTAATAAAGCGCTGCTTTGTTTCTAAAATCTGCCAGGAATAGGAATCAAAGCTGCTTTCGGTAATGTAACGGTAGATGATCACATTTTTATTCTGATTGCCCCGGCGCAGGATTCTGCCTTCACGCTGTATCATGTCCGCAGGACGCCAGGGCACATCCAAATGGTGAATGGCTTTCAGCCTCTCCTGCACATTGGCCCCGATACCCAGCTTAAAGGTCGAACCAATCAGAATGCGTATGTCCCCCGCATTGAATTTACGAAACAGCTCCAGTTTGCGGCTTTCTGTATGGTAGTGATGGATAAATGCGATCTGCGCAGCCGGAATGCCGCACTGTACCAGATTCTCCTTCAGTGCATCGTAAACATTGAATGCATCACTCTTTGGGGTAGCGTAGTCGCAAAATATCAACTGCGTCATCTGGGGATACTTGTTGTACAGCGCCGTCACACGCTCCACGCATTGACAGATTTTGGAGCTCTCACCCGCCGGCTGCTCTTTTCCCACCAATCTCAGGTCAAGCGCAGCTTTTCGCCCGTCTGTGCTGACCTTCAGCATATTGTCTATGCGACGGTCCACCGCCTTGCCGCGAATTGCCTCGGTTCGTTCACATAGGGAATTCATATAGGCAGTGAGTACCGGAAACCTTTTGATGGTTACATCTGTATAGCTCTCCAGCTTCGGCATTTCTTCCGTGTCGTCCATCGCATGAAAAATGGCGATTTGCGAGAACATCCGTGAAAGCTCCGGAAGATTAAAAAATTTGGAGAACCTTCTCACAAAACGGAATTTGGAGGTATCCACATCGATCTCGCAGAGTTGCTCGGGTAAAGCAAAGGTTTTGACCCAGTTATCAAATACATCCAGATGACTCTTTTCCAATTCGTCATATTGCAGATAAAGCTGCATGGCATAGGCATCGGAAATGGAGTTGCACAGCGGCGTGCCTGTGGCGAGCACCACACCTCGCCCACCATTTGTGCGCTGAACATAGCGCACCTTGTGCAGCAGATCCATGCATTTAGAGGAACCTTTGGTGTTGATACCATTCAGGTTTTTCAGTTTTGTCCGTATGGGGATATTTTTGTAGTTGTGCGCCTCATCCACAAACAAGGTGTTGATCTCTAATTCGTCAAAGGTTATATCACCGGTTTGGGGCGTCGTCATGCTATCCAAAAACTCCCGGGTCAGCTTTTTGATGTACTTCTTTTCCCGGTCAATCGTATTGGAAAAATCCGTCCGCTGGCGCGCATCGAACAGCACATCATTCAGGCGGTTCAGCTTTTGCTTCATATTGTCAAGCACAACATCTTCCGACAGGGGAATCATTTCAAAGCAGCTATATGCCATGATGATTCCATCATAGTCGCCGTCGCGTATCTGTTTCAGTACCTTCTGCCGCATCATCGGCTTAAAGGACTTCGGTTCGACAGCCAGAACCTTTGCTTTCGGATACAGATCGGTGAATATCTTTTCCCACTGACCGACAATATGATTCGGTACAACAAACAGATTCTTCCGTGAGATCCCCTCCGAACGCATTTTCATGGCTGCGGCAATCATGATATAGGTCTTGCCCGCCCCTACATCGAAGGCAAGGAGGGTGTTCGGCGAGGAAAGGATCTTCTGCACGGCATCCTTTTGGTAGCCATAAAGGGTAAACGCCGGCGACATATCCGGAAATTGCAGTGCGCTTCCGTCATACTTCTGCGCTTCATAGCCGGTAAATATGTTGTTATAGGCTTCTTCCACCAGCCAACGGCGGTCCTCGTCAAGCCAGATCCACCGCTTGAATTCTTCATTGATCAGGCGCTGCTTTTCCAGGGCAGCAAGGGTATCCCGTTCGTTGTACTCCGTTCCGTTATCAAGCAGCTTGATCTCCCGCAGGTTCAGTGTATTTTCCATGATGCGCAGTGCATTGTATCGTTCAAGTCCGTACTTGAACATCGCATTTTTGCTGTTCAAGGAGGCCAGATATTCCTTATTGTAGATGCACCAGCTTCCGGTTACCTCTTCGTATCCCAAAAAAACGGAAAAATCCGTTTCACTCTCCAGAATATGAGCAATGAAATCCGCAATAATCTGTTTGCCGACCCAGGGAACGCCCAAGGAAACCTCAATATCTGTGTAGGGGATCGCATGCGGTGTTCTGCCGACCGTTGGCGCTCGGTATAGCTGTTCCTTGTGCTCATGCACGGCGGCCGCTTGCCGATAGAGCTCAATCCACTTATCCAGCGTCATCTGCTCCAGATTCTTTTCCGACAGCATATCCACAATTTCCTCCGCCGGAAACCCTTCACCGTCATTGTAATAGAGCGTATGATCCTGTGCGTCATAAACGGAATAATCTCTTTGCAACAGTTCCCGGGTAATTTGCCGCCCTAAAAGGCCGGGCTCCACTGTCGAAGCCAACTGCTCTGATATGTACTTACGATCCCTTTGCGCATAAAGGGGCATATTATTCCGAACCAGAAGATTCTTGAGCTCCAGCTTCCACAGTATGGTAAGCTGGTTTCTCCGGGATACCTGCTTGTTGCCGAGCGCTTTCCGAAACAAAGCGATATTGTCATTTTCGATGCACAGGATGCCCCAGTGGTTCGGCACATGATACTGCGCAGACTGACAGTGGCTTTTGCTGACCACCAAATAGTTTTCGTCAAAGAACCGGTCATATGCTTTTATTTGGCCGGCCAATCTGAAATAGTTGTCCAAGTCGCTTTTGATCTCATAGCCGGTCAGCCTGTCCGTTACCGCCATTACATCACAGATCGAAGTGCCTATGCTCTTTTCCTGATAAATGCGGATCTCGTGATTGGATGCCTTCAGGTACGCGATCAGAATATTCCGAATGGCCTTGTCGTTCATAAGTGCCTCCTATGGGTATCAGACTAACCAATGATATTGCGGACATAGCAGCCATTGCCAAAGTCCGCCTGCCTCCGTGGCATCCCAAAACAGAGGCCACTTTTTTTGTGCTCGACTATTCCACTGCATCCCCCTTTTGGGGGCGGTCAGCGTCGCAATACTGCTCCCGCCACGCCGCCAGCGTTGCTTCTGCAGCTTCGTCATTCTCCCTGATTCCCCTGCAAATTAGATTCAAATATAACGTGGCCATAGGATGGCTACTTGATTCAAATTTTCCAACACGAATTTCTTTTATTTTAGGAGCCGCCATTCCCCAGCCGTCATCGGCTTTAGTTCCTCTTTTCAGCGTATAATTTATCTGATTATTTACTCTAAACTCTATATTGTACTTTACTTTTTCATCATGAATATACCCGTAATGCTTTATTGCAATGTAGCATGTGCAGGTTTTCTTAGACAAATACAGCTTCGTAATTTTTAACCCACAATTACGGATAACCTGTAGTATTACATATTGCAAAAAACCAATATAAAAAGACAACGCATCATCTGAAATTTTCTTTGATTTCTTGTTGGATGGTTTCGCTGCCTTAACAACAGGGTCATCTATCCGGTAATCATCCATATTGACCGAGATGTCAATCCGCTTTTTGATCACTCTAACCGGTCTAAACCATTTTTTCATATCGAAGACTCCCTCCATATATGCTTTTACTTGGCCGACCAATCCGGAATCGTTATCCAAATTGTTGTTGATTCCATAGCTGGTCAGTCTAACCATAGTGTAAAATACCCGGTGAGGCAAAAATGCTCCACCGGGTATGATCTGCCTTATCGCTTCTATTCTGCAAGTGCATTGGCGCTCCAAGAATCAGCGCAGAAAAAGGGCATGGGTAGTCACGCCGAAAAGCCTATCCTCGGCCTTGCTGGGGTTGCAATTTCCAGCATTTCAATATCCTCGGCACACAGGGTCGTGATCTCCTTTTGCGTGAGACTTTCATAGTCCTGAGTCAGCAGCCGGGTGGCCTGCGCCATTTTTGCTTTTTCGAGGATATTGCGAACATAGCGGCCATTGCCGAAATCCGCCTGTCTCCGTGCCGTCTCAAAAACAGAGGCCAGTTTTTCCTGTGCCTGATCATCCAGATGCAAGCCCTTCTTTCGGGCGGTCAGCGCCGCAATGCTGCATAGCTCCTCCACGCTGTAATCCGCAAAGGGTACATGATAGGCAATGCGAGAGCGCAGGCCGGGATTCTTCTGCAAAAATTCCTCCATCCTATCCGGATACCCGGCGAAAATCACCACCATGTCGTCCCGGTAATTCTCCATCTCCTGCACGATGGTGTTGATGGCCTCATCCCCATAAGAGCCACTGCGGCCATCCACCAGAGAGTAGGCTTCGTCGATAAACAGCACACCGCCCTCCGCCTGCTCGAACCTTTTCTGCACGGTCTGCGCTGTCCAGCCTACATATTTGCCCACCAGGTCGCCCCGCCCCACTTCCACCAAATGTCCCCGGGACAGCAGCCCGTTTTCCCGCATGATCCGGGCAAAGAGCCGGGCCACAGTGGTTTTGGCCGTACCGGGATTGCCGGTGAACACCATGTGCATGGCAGGGCGATCGACTTTCATACCTTTGTCCGCAAAAAGCTTCTGCGCCTTGTGGTAGTTCAGCGCCTGCAAAATGACATTCTTGGCCTCGGTCAGGCCGATCATTTCCATCAGCTCCTTGTAGGCGTCGCCCTTTGGTTTGGCTTTCTCCACCTCGGTTTTTACAGTGGTAATCTCTTTGTACTGGGGATACACGGTGGTTTTCAGCTTGTTGTTATACCAACCATCGAAGATTGTCCTCAGTTCCGGCGCCAGATAGATAAAAACCCCTTAAGGGGTAGCCCGAGAAAGGAATGCGGTCGGCAGACCTTTCGGGCCCCTTAAGGGGCTTCGTCCGTAATGGGCCCTTATAGGGCCTGGTCAAACCTCCGGCTTAGCCGGAGGTTTTGATTTCTGTCTTGTTCTCTTGTGTCTTCAGCGTCTTTCTTCTCGTTCCACACCGCCAGTTCCGCCTGACCTTCATCGCTTTCATAGTACGCCTGGATCATGGGCAGCAGGCAGCGGGCGATGCGTTCAATGGCGTAATCAGGAATCTCCATGCCACTGTTTTTCTGACCGCTGAATGTTGACATCGATTCGTTTCTTCTCCTTTCCGAGCATGATCGCTCTCTTTTGAAATGAAAAGCAGACACGCTGTCAAGCAAGGCTTGCGGTGTCTGCATGGTGTCGTGTGTCTGAAATTATGGATTCATTATAGCAGCAATTTAGTTAAACGTCAACAGCTAAGGGAACGCGGTCAAGAGCCGATAAAAACCGAATACAGCCGACAGGGACGTTTCCAACAAGGAATGCTTCATCGGAGCGGTTTCTGTTCGAAAATCCTCAATTTCCCTAAGTCAAGAGCCAGAAAAATCGAGCGAAAAACGGCACTCTTGAGGGAGCAGCGCCAGAGAGATAGCAAAACGGACAGCGGCAATCAATGGTCAAGATGAACGCTTCGCGCCATTGACAGCCGCCGCCCGTTTCGCTTTTCGGCAAACAAGGCGGGTAGGCACAGCTTGTGCCTGCCCGCCGGAACCAATTTTATATCCTCGTTCAGGTTAAGTTTACCACTTGCCCTTTTTCAGCCTTCCGCCAATCAGAATACCGGCAAAGAGGACAACAGCAGTCAATGCGGAAATCCAGATTGGCGAAAGCACCCATATCCAGTGCCACTTAATCACGCCTGACAGCTTCAGAACAATGAATACAATCGTCAGGATGGATACGATGCCAAGCCCGCCTTGCTTTGTTTTTGTGTTCATAACAGTCCCCCTGAGAATGAAGTTTGACGTTCTTTAACTCCAACGATCACCTAACTTGACAGCCGCCCCACTCCACTGCCGTGAAGCCGGTGCGCACCGGGGCGGTGAGGTTCTGTGTAGAAATATCCACGGCGCTCTCAAGCGGTTTCCACGCCATAAATACCCGCAGCAGCGTATCGGGTGCTGGCTCAATGGATAGCTGCGCCGTTTGCGTATAGCTGTCGGACTGAAATGCAATGAGATTGTAAGGATTCTCTTTCATCAGCGGCAACCAGTAAACGATAAACTCATTTGCTTCCTTGTTTTCATCTGCCGCACCCCTTACCTGTCATAGACCTTGTTCCAGTCTTTCTGCGCCTGCCAACCAATATTGGCCGCGTCCACGCCCTGCTCCGCGCAGGCCGCGGCAAACTCCGTCTCTGTATAAGGGCCGCTGACCGCGCCGGAATCCAGCGCCACCGCGTAATAGGCCATGTCGCCCTTGTCTTTCTCCGCACGCTGCTGGACATAGATGGTACTCTCGTCCCAGGCCACGGCGTATACATAGCCCTCCACCACCGGCTCGGCAGTCAGAGCATCGTCATCCACACAGACCAGCGGGATCTCTTGGCTATTGATCCGCCACACGGCATAGTCGCCCGGCAGGTCCTCATATTTCCAATCCCCCGCCCCGGCGCAGGCAGTCAGCGTCAGCATCAATGCCAGCAGACACACGATACCCGTCAATTTTTTCATGATCCATCACCTCATCCACATCATAGCACACAGCCATGAGCAAAACTCCAAAAGAGTAGTAATATCAATGGTTCCCGGCCATGGCTGAAACCGGAAATCACTCATACTGCGATTTTCCCAGCGAACACTGGACCCGCATCCGTACCAACAACGTGATCGAGCGGCTGAACCGTGAGATCCGCCGACGGACGCGGGCGGTGGGGACATTCCCGGACGGCAACTCCGCCCTGATGCTGGTCTGCGCGAGGCTGCGCCATGTGGCAGGTACCCAGTGGGGCAACAAGAAATACATGAACATGAAGCACTTGGAGGCGGCTCTGGACGACGCCTCTATTGCCGGCTGACTTCACTCAGCCGGAGCCTGCAAACAATTTTGCGCATAAATCTTGACGGGACCAAAGTTACAGCCCGGTTCAAATAAACAACGGATGCCGCAAGCACTACAAAAGCTACGAGGAGCGCAATCCATAACTTCTTTTTCTTCATACTGTTCACCTCCAAGAATCAGGTCAGTTTCTTTTGCTTTGTCGGCGGGCAGAAGGATTGTTCAAATCACTTATAACTATCTAATATAATTATACCATGCAAAGCGCGAACTTTTCAATTCCCATCTCCGCTCAAATATGCAACATTTCTATGAACGCCGCGACGCTTCACCGCATTATATGCCCTCCCACAGCCATGTTCAAACAGGAAGATTTGCAGAACGGAAAACGGACTGGCAAGCAGGGCAAAGCGGTACCCACTTTGCTGCTTGCCGCCGTGCAAATCCTGTTGGCTTCACACTCGGCAAGCAAGGTGGCTTGGAGCCACTTTGCGCTTGTTGGGGAAATTTGTCCCCAAGCCCCTTTGAACGATTTTTGCAAAATCGGCTGCGCTCCTGCGGAACTTTCTTCGCCTGCGACGCATCAGGAAATTGCGGCGTTATGTGAATGTGTCATTGACATATTCTCTGTTTCCGGGTATACTTGAAACAGAAAAGGAGGTGACGCAGCCTTGAAAATCATCGGTGAACGGCTCAGGAGCTTGCGCGAAAGCGTCAGGCTCTCGCAGGCGAAGCTGGCAAAGGAATTTGACGTTTCCCAATCCGCCCTTGCCCGGTATGAGATTGACGATTCCACGCCCTCCCCGGAGGTTTTTCTGAAATACGCCGACTACTTTGACGTGTCGCTGGACTACATTTTCGGCAGGACGGACGACCCCCACGGCATGATCTATAACAACTGCGTGAAGCTCGGCCTGAACAATCCCGAAATGGCGCGGTTCGTGGAAATGTGCTTCGACCCCGGCTCGGCTATGAACGAACGATTGAAGGCAACGCTTGTGCAGATGCTCTCGGAGGTGGATACGAAATGAAAGCCGTGATCTACGCCCGCTATTCCTCGGACAGCCAGCGGGAAGAAAGCATTGAAGGTCAGCTCCGCGAGTGTACGGAGTATGCCGAACGAAACGGCATCACCATTCTCCGCAGCTATATCGACAGAGCGTTGTCCGCCAGAACCGCAGACAGACCAGAATTTCAAAATATGATAAAGGACAGCGAGCAAAAGCTGTTCGATGTGGTGCTGATCTGGAAGCTCGACCGTTTCTCCCGCGACCGCTACGACAGCGCACACTATAAACGGATTCTCAAAAAGAACGGCGTGAAGGTCGTATCCGTCAAGGAGAATATCTCCGACGGGCCGGAGGGCATCATCCTTGAATCCATGCTGGAGGGCTACGCCGAATATTACTCCGCTGAGCTGTCCGAGAAGATACAGCGCGGGCAGAAAGAGAACGCGCTCAAATGCAAAAACAACGGCGGAAATACGCCGCTAGGGTATGTGGTAGGCACAGACGGCGTGCTTGCCGTCGATCCTCTGACCGCCCCGCTGGTAACGGAGATCTTCATCCTCTATGACAGCGGCGAGAGCATCAGCGAGATCACGGCTTCGCTGAACGGACGTGGGCTGAAAACGAAAAAGGGCAAGGCGTTCAAAATCGGAGGGATCAGTCTGATCCTCAAAAACAGGAAGTACATAGGCGAGTACCAGTATGGGAGCGTGATCATCCCCAAAGGAATCCCTGCAATCATTGACGATGACTTGTTTGACCGGGTGCAGCGGCGTATGGCGTTCAACAAAAAAGCCCCCGCCAAAGCCAAAGCGACGGAAGAATATCTGCTGACAACGAAACTGTTCTGCGGAACTTGCGAACGGCTGATGGCCGGGGAAAGCGGCACCAGCAGCACAAAGGGCGTCAAACATTATTACTACAAATGCGGCGGTGCGAAGCGAAAGCTGGGCTGCAAGCGAAAAGCTGTCAGAAAGCATTGGATCGAACGGGCGGCAGTCCTTGTGACGGTGCAGCGCGTATTGCAGGACGATGAAATCAGCCGCATTGCGGAAGCAATCGTAGCCTTGCAGGAAAAGGAAGATACCTCGCTCCCCGCCATGCGCCAGCAGTTGACTGAATGTGAAAAAGCCATTGACAATATGCTCAACGCCATTCAGATGGGCGTGCTCACCGCCTCCACAAAGGAGCGGCTGGAGAAGCTGGAAATGCAGCGGGAAGAGTTGAAGCTGTCCATATTGCAGGCACAGATGGCGAGACCGCGCTACACGAAAGAGCAGGTAGTCAGTTGGATCAGCCGCTTCAAGTATGGCAACGTAGACGACCCGCAGTATCAGAAGCAGATCATCGACACGTTCATCAATCCCATCTATGTGTTTGACGATAAGCTGGTCTTTACCTACAACTTCAAGGACGGAACAGAAACGATCACACTTGCGGAAATTCAGGCGGCCTTCGGTTCGGATTTAACTCAAGTCGCTCCACCATAATGTGGAGACAAAAAAGATGTCTCCTGCGAAAAGCCCGAATATATCGGGCTTTTTTGCTGCCCAAACGGCGATTTTTCTCTGTACCAAAACACAGATGCAAAATCGACGTTTTCCCTAATGAAGTACGCAGTAACAGTGCTCCGCCGCGGTATGGCCCTGCCAGTCCAGGCGGCCCCACAGCCGCCCCAACCAGCACATAGAGGCCGAGCTGTTTGACAAACCTACATTTTCGCGCAAATTCCCCGCTGGGACCGTCCCGTCTCCCGGCGGGTTGCGGCCCGGGGCAAAAAGAGGGTTGACAAACCGCCGCAGCGGTGGTAGAGTACGGGTAATACAAAAACCGATGAGTAAGAGGAGTACCCGCAGGGGAGCCTTTCAGAGAGCCGCCGGTGGTGGGATGGCGGCAGGGGAAGCTGCGGCGAATGGACTTTACGAGGGCGGGGAGAAAGCCATCACGGCCTGTAATACCCGACGGCATCCGCGGCCGTTATCCCGGCGGAGCGCATGATGGTGCGCGCAGAGTGGGCGCTTTAGCGCCAATGTGGGTGGTACCGCAGGTTTTTATGTTCACAAGCAGCCTGTCCCACGGAGAAGATTCCGTGGGACAGGCGTTTTTTATTTTTTGAAAGGAGTAAACAGCATGAAGGACATCCCCTACAAGATCTACCTCACCGAGGAGGAAATGCCCCGGTATTGGTACAATGTTCGGGCCGATATGAAGACGAAGCCCGCGCCGCTGCTGAACCCCGCCACTCTGCGTCCCATGACCCAGGCGGAGCTGGAGCAGGTGTTCTGCCGGGAGCTGGCAGCCCAGGAGCTGGACGACCGGACACCCTATATCGAAATCCCCCGGGAGGTCCGGAATTTTTACCGGATGTACCGTCCCTCCCCGCTGGTTCGGGCCTATTGTCTGGAGGAAAAGCTCCGGACTCCGGCAAAGATCTACTACAAGTTCGAGGGCAACAACACCTCCGGCTCCCACAAGCTCAATTCCGCCATCGCCCAGGCTTATTACGCCAAAAAGCAGGGTCTGCGCGGCGTCACCACGGAGACGGGAGCCGGCCAGTGGGGCACGGCCCTGAGCATGGCCTGCGCCTACCTGGGGCTTGACTGCCGTGTGTTCATGGTAAAGTGCTCCTATGAGCAGAAGCCCTTCCGCCGGGAGGTCATGCGTACCTACGGTGCCTGCGTCACCCCCTCCCCCTCGGATACCACCCAGGTGGGCCGGGATATCCTGCGCCGGTTTCCGGAGACCACCGGCTCCCTGGGCTGCGCCATCAGCGAGGCAGTGGAATACGCTGCCGGCCGACAGGACTACCGCTATGTGCTGGGCAGCGTGCTCAACCAGGTGCTGCTGCACCAGAGCGTCATTGGTCTGGAGACAAAGCTGGCCCTGGATAAATACGGCGTGCATCCGGACATAATCATCGGCTGCGCCGGAGGCGGGTCCAATCTGGGGGGACTCATCGCCCCCTTTGTGGGGGAAATGCTCCGGGGTGAGGCCCGGTATGAGATCATCGCCGTGGAGCCCGCCTCCTGCCCCAGTCTGACCCGAGGCCGGTTCCGCTACGATTTCTGCGACACCGGTAGGATATGTCCCCTGGCGAAAATGTACACCTTGGGCAGCGGCTTCATTCCCGCTGCCAACCATGCCGGTGGCCTGCGGTACCACGGCATGAGCAGTACCCTGTCCCAGCTGTACGCCGACGGGTATCTCACCGCCCGCAGCGTGGAGCAGACGGCGGTATTCCAGGCAGCAGAGGCGTTTGCCCGGTGCGAAGGTATCCTGCCTGCACCGGAGAGCAGTCACGCTATCCGTGCAGCCATAGACGAGGCCATCCGCTGCCGGGAAGCCGGCCTGGAAAAGACCATTCTGTTCGGCCTCACCGGCACCGGTTACTTCGATATGGCGGCCTACGGCCAGTACAACGATGGCCGGATGACCGACTGCGTCCCCTCGGAGGAGGAGCTACAGCGGGGTTTTGCCTCCATTCCCCGCTTCCCCGGCAACCTGTAGCCAAACCCCGAAGCACGCCCTCCGGCTGAGACCGGAGGGCGTGCTTCCCGATCCGTCTTATTCATTCTCCGGCGGTTATTTTCCCTGGGTGATCTGCTCACACAGCCACTGGGAGAAGAAATAAGCGTATTTGCCATAGGGGTGGACGCCGTCGCCGGTGTATTCCGGCAGCATGAAGCCGTCGCTGCCGCAGAACAACTCGTCCGAGTCCAGGCAGCGGATGCTGCTGCCGTCGGCCAGGTCCGCAAAGCCCTTGTTCACTGCCGTCAGGCGGCTGTGGGCAAAGCTGGGATTCCCGGCGGCAATGTCGGCGGTGACGCCGTAAACCTTCAGAATGTAAATGGTGGCGTTGGGCTGGAGCTGCCGCAGCTGGTCCAGGTCCTCCCGATAGGCGTCGAACAGGTTCCCCAGAGGATACCCGGCCTCGTTGAGGCCCAGCATGATGAAAATATGGCTGTACTCCCGGGAACGCAGCAGCGACGCCAGGTCCGTGGCGCCGAAGTCCTTGTCGGAGGCGGTGGTGGAGAACATCTTGAACACCGTCATGCCCACGTCGGCGAAATAGTCGGCATTGCCCAGCCGGGCATAGTTGGCCACGTTCACCATCCGGGAGTCGCCGATGAACAGCGCATCGTCGAAAAAGCTCTCGTCCTGGCCGTACACGGCGTTGGTGACCACCACCGGGGGCTGGGGCTCCGGCTCCGGTTCAGGCTCAGGCTCCGGTTCAGGCTCAGGCTCCGGTGCCGGTTCGGGGTCCGGCTGGGGGTCCGGCGCAGGCGCATTTTTGGCCGCCAGCATCCGCTGCCAGTCCGTGTCGTCCCGCAGCATCAGAAACGGCACCGCCACGGCCCATTTGTCGTCGTAGCCTCCCACATATTTTTGCAGCTGCCCCTTCATCACCAGGCCGCACACGGCGGCGGCGATGCCGGTGACCACCAGGATAAAAGCCAGCGCCAAGGGGCGGAGGTTGTGGATATGCTTCATGAGAATTGCCCCCTTAGAACGAGAAGTACAGAAACGGATCGTTGGTGGCCACGGACATGCAGTATACGCAGGCCCAGAACAGCACCGCCAGGATCACCGTGCCCAGCCAGGAGCTGCGAATGCGGTTCCACAGCTTCTCCGGCCCCGGAGTGGAGAACACGATGCCCAGCACCAGCAGCCACCAATACTGTTTGCCGTATTGCAGCCAGTCCCCGGCGTTGACGGCCACCCCCCGGGACACGATGGGGAACAGGCGGCCCAGGTACACGCCGATGCGGCCCACCGACGGGATGGCGAACAGCAGCCAGCTCAGGGGGATCATCAGCACCATGTAGACCCGGGACAGCACCCGGCTCTTATCCAGCACCCGGTCCCAGCCTGCCCGCTCCAGAGCGATGAGGACAAACAGAAACAGGCCCCACAGCAGGAAATTCAGAGTGCTGCCGTGCCACAGGCCCGTCAGGACCCATACCGCCAACAGGTTCAGATACGTCCGGGCTTTGCCCTCCCGGCTGCCGCCCAGGGGAATGTATACATAATCCCGGAACCAGGAGCTGAGGCTGATGTGCCACCGGCGCCAGAAGTCCCGCATGGACCGGGCAGCATAGGGATGCTCGAAGTTCCGGGGCAGGCGGAAGCCCAGCATCCGGCCCAGTCCCAGAGCCATCCAGGAATAGCCGCAGAAGTCCAGATACAATTGCAGGGAATAGGCTGCGATGCCCATCCATGCCAGAGGCGTGGACACGCTCTCGTAGCCGATATTGCCCACCTGACGCCACAGGCCGCCGATCTGGTTGGCCAGCAGCACCTTCATGGACAGACCCAGCACGAAGTCCCGCAGTCCGCTGTCGAAATCCTCCAGACCGGGCCGGGGCGGGGCGGACAGCTGCTGCTGCAGGGACAGCGGGTCCATCAGAGGGCCGGACAGCAGCTTGGGAAACAGCAGCACGCCGGTGAAAAACAGCAGGGGCTTCGTCTCCGCCGTCACCCGGCCCCGGTACACGTCGATGAGATACGCCGCCAGCTGGAAGGAATAGAAGCTGATGGCCAGGGGCAGCGTCACTCCCAGACCCAGGAGCCCCGCATATTTGAAGAAGAACAGGCAGCCGAACAGGGCCGCCAGGCCCAGCACCAGCAGCCCCCGGCTTTTCCGGGGCTGCATCCCCCGGCCCAGGAAATATACCAGCGCCGCCAGGCCCAGCAGCGGAGCCAGGCACCAGGGCCTTTTCCACACGCCGATGGCGTAGAACACCAGGCTCCCCAGACACAGCAGCGCCGTCCGCCAGCGGGCGGGGACCAGATAAAACGCCGCCAGAAACAGCGGCAGAAACGCGAAAACAAATGCAAGCGTATTAAATCCCATGATGGTTTTCCTCTTTTTATCTCCGCAGGGCCGCAGCCCCGGCTGAACTCACAGAGCATATTATAAGGCCGGGCCGGAGAAAATGTCCAGTTAAAAGGCGGAAACAAAATGTTACAAATTATGACAAAACCAACTGCGGAGGCCGTGGGAAAAGACACGGAAAAGTTGCGGTTGACTTTTGCGGAAAATACGCTAAGATGGAGGGTAGAAAGGACACGCGATTCTGTCAAAATTGTAGGAGGTCACCAGATATGAAATTTTCCAGCAAGGTCCAGAAATGCGGCCTGTCCCCTATGCGGAAGTTCCACCCCTACGCTGTGGCGGCCCAGGCCAAGGGTCGGAGAATCTATCACCTGAACATCGGCCAGCCGGACATCGAGACGCCCAAGGCGTATTTTGAGGCCGTGCGGCATTTTGACCTGCCGGTGCTGGAATATGCCCCCTCCCCCGGTATGCCGGTGCTGGTGGAGGCCATTCAGAAATATTACGACAAGCTGGACATGCACTTCGACGCCGGGGATATCCTCATCACCAACGGCGGCTCCGAGGCGCTGCAGATCGCCTTCAACTGCATCCTGGACGATGGCGACGAGGTTCTGATTCCTGAGCCCTTCTATCCCAACTACAACACCATGGTCCGCACCTGCGGCGCGTCCATCCACCCCATTCCCACCAGTCCCCACGAGGGCTACCGCTACGCCGACCGGGCCCGGGTGGAGGCGGAGATCAACCGGCATACCCGGGCCATCGTATGCACCAACCCCGGCAACCCCACCGGCGTGGTGCTGACGCCGGAGGAAATGCGGATGCTGGTGGACGTGGCCAAGGCCCACGACCTGTTCATCATCGGCGACGAGGCGTACCGGGAGTTCGTCTACGCCGGGGAGCCGCTGCAATCCCTGGGCCAGTTCCCGGACGCGGCGGAAAACGTCATCGTCATCGACACCGTATCCAAGCGGTTCTCTGCCTGCGGCGCCCGCATCGGCTGCCTCATCACCCGCAACCGGGAGCTGATGGCCCACGCCATGAAGTATGCCCAGTGCCGCCTGTCGGTGCCCACCCTGGACCAGGTGGCCTCCGCCGCCCTGTACGACGTGGGCCCGGAGTATTTTGCCGCCGTGCGGGAGGAGTATAAGCGCCGCCGGGATACGGTGATGCAGAAGCTCCAGGCCATCCCCGGCGTCATCTGCGAGTGTCCCAAGGGGGCGTTCTATGTCATGGCCCACCTGCCGGTGGACGATGCCGACACCTTCCAGCGCTGGCTGCTGGAGGAGTTCGAGGACAACGGCGACACCGTGATGTTCGCTCCGGGCGAGCCCTTCTATGCCACCCCGGGCCGGGGCCGCAGCGAGATCCGCATTGCCTATGTGCTGAAGCAGGCGGATCTGGAGCGGGCTATGGACCTGCTGGCCCTGGGCATCCGGCGCTACAACGCCCGGTAAAAAGCGTGTCAGAAAAAACACCACGAAAGGGAGGACCACATCGTGACAAGAGACGAGCTATGCCAGGCCGCTGTGGCCATGCTGGACCGGGCCTATATCCCCTATTCCCACTTCCCGGTGGGGGCGGCTCTGGAGTGTGCCGACGGAACGGTGTTTACCGGCTGCAACATTGAAAACGCCGCCTACGGCTGCACCATCTGCGCCGAGCGCACCGCCATCTTCAAGGCCGTCAGCGAGGGGCACCGGGACTTTGTGCGCATCGTCATCGCCGGACGGAGCGAGGACTACTGCGTGCCCTGCGGCTCCTGCCGCCAGGTGATGATGGAGTTTGCCCCGGAGATGGAGGTCATCTGTCTCAACGGCCGGGGCCAGGCCAAGAGCTTCCGGCTGCGGGAGCTGCTGCCCTACGGCTTCGACCAGAGCTGGCTGTAAAAAAATCATCGTGCGCCGCCGGTCTGCGCTTTCCGCGCAGGCCGGCGGTTTGTTATCCCTTTTCTTCGGGTTCCGGCATTTTTTGCGCCATGTTCCTGTTAACATAATTATGTGGAAAACCCTGTGGATAATGTGCAAAACCCTTGCGGATACCGGATACCGGCCCGGTTGCAAAAGAATTATGGGGACCCGGCCTGCGTAACTTTTTGACCCGGCAAAACATTTTTGCCCCGTCCGGCGGCGGCACTTGCCAGACGGGGAGTTTTGCGTTACAATAGATTGAATAATCGGAGTTTTGGCGGCCTTGACCGCCGGAGGGAATCTATGGCCAAGAAAAAAGTATACGACAACGACAGCATATCCAGCCTGAAGGGTGCGGACCGGGTCCGGAAACGGCCTGGCGTCATTTTCGGCTCTGACGGGCTGGAGGGCTGCGAGCATGCGGTGTTTGAGATCATGTCCAACGCCATCGACGAGGCCCGGGCGGGCTTCGGGCGGCTCATCACCGTGACCCGCTTCCTGGACAAGTCCATCCAGGTGGAGGACCAGGGCCGGGGCTGTCCCGTGGACTGGAACGAAAAGGAGGGGCGGTACAACTGGGAGCTGGTGTTCTGCGAGATGTACGCCGGCGGCAAATACGACCCCACCGGGGAAAACTATGAGTTCTCCCTGGGCCTGAACGGCCTGGGCTCCTGCGCCACCCAGTATGCCAGTCGCTACATGGACGTCACCGTCTGCCGGGACGGAAACGAGTATAAGCTCCACTTCCGGCGGGGCGAGATCGCGGGTCAGATGGAGGTCACGCCCCTGACCCGGAGGAAAACCGGCACCACCATTCGCTGGCTGCCGGACCTGGAGGTGTTCACCGACATCGACATCCCCCTGGACTATTACCGGGATGTGATGAAGCGGCAGGCGGTGGTCAATGCCGGGGTCACGTTCCGGCTGCGCAGCGAGGTATCTGCCGGAAGGTTCGACACCCAGGACTTTCTGTATGAAAACGGCATCCGGGACTATATTGCCGAGCTGGCCGGGGAAGACCCCATCACCGAGCCCGTGTGCTGGGAGGCGGAGCGCCAGGGTCGGGACCGGGCGGACAAGCCCGAGTATAAGGTGAAGCTGAACATTGCGTGGTGCTTTTCCAACCGGGTGCACCTGATGGAGCACTATCACAACTCTAGCTTCCTGGAGCACGGGGGCAGCCCCGACAAGGCCACCCGCCTGGCCTTTGTGGCGGCACTGGACAAATATCTCCGGGACAACAACAAATACACCAAGGGCGAGAGCAAGATCACCTTCCCTGACGTGCAGGAGTGCCTGCTGCTGGTCAGCAGCAACTTTTCCACCCAGACCAGCTACGAGAACCAGACGAAAAAAGCCATCACCAACAAGTTCATCCAGGACGCCATGTCCGAGTTCCTGCGCCAGCAGCTGCAGGTATATTTCATCGAGAATCACGATGCCGCCGAGCGCATGGCAGCCCAGGTGCTTATCAACAAGCGCAGCCGGGAGACGGCGGAGCGCACCCGCCTGGGCACCAAAAAAAAGCTGACGGAGAAGATCGACATTGCCAACCGGGTGCAGAAGTTCGTGGACTGCCGCACCAAGGACGTGGACCGGCGGGAGATCTACATCGTGGAGGGCGACTCCGCTCTGGGCGCCTGCAAGCAGTCCCGGGATGCGGAGTTCCAGGGGCTGATGCCCGTCCGGGGCAAGATCCTCAACTGCCTGAAGGCGGACTATCCCCGGATCTTCAAAAGCGATGTGATTACGGACCTGATGAAGGTGCTGGGCTGCGGCGTGGAGGTGCAGGGCAAGGCGGCCAAGGAGCTGAACCAGTTCGACCTGGGCAGCCTCCGCTGGAGCAAGGTGGTCATCTGCACCGACGGCGATGTGGACGGCTTCCAGATCCGGACGCTGATCCTGACCATGCTGTACCGGCTGTGTCCCACCCTGATCCGGGAGGGGTACGTCTACATTGCGGAGACGCCGCTGTTTGAGATTACCTATAAGGAAAAGAGCGCGGAAAAGACGTGGTTTGCCTACTCCGAAAAGGAGAAGGCCGACATTGTCCGCCAGCTGGAGGGGAAGAAATTCACCGTCCAGCGATCCAAGGGACTGGGCGAAAACGACCCGGAGATGATGTGGCTGACCACCATGAACCCGGAGACCCGGCGGCTGGTGCGTGTGCTGCCCGACGAGGCGGAGGAGACTGCCCGGGTATTCGACCTGCTGCTGGGCGACAACCTCTCCGGCCGGAAGGACTATATCGCCGAAAACGGCTGTCGCTATCTGGATATGATCGACGTGAGCTGAGGGGGCGTATGGACAGATTTGATAAAGATATTTCATTTTTGGAAAGTGTTGACCGCGACCCGATGCTAAAAGAGCTGTGCCGCCAATATTCCATAGACAGCTTTGATGAAAAGTTTCGGGTAATAACCTTCCCAATAAGCGATTTAATTAAAAGGAACTATGAGGCAGGTTACTTTCTAAGCAATTACCCGTATGTGTTGTCACTGTATGGCGTGCGCGACGAGCAGATGGATAATTTGAGTACGGAAGAACTCCCATATTTAGCGACCCTTGCCTGTCTGACATGGCATTTTCGGCGCGACTACTTTTGCCAGGGAACGCTTACTTACCGCAGCATTGCGGAGGGGACCTTACTTCGACTGTTTTGCCATTTAAGGGAACTGTATAAAAAGAACCCAACGGTCTCCACTTTGGAAGAACTCCATCGGACAAAGTGCAGTTCGCTTCCGTGTCAGCCAGGTATTTACCGAGTGCTGGCCCCGGAAAAGCTACCCATTTCCTTTATTGAGGGCTCCTACAATTTGCGTGCAAAAGGTTATCCGGCGGCAATTTTGGAACAAAAATACGGCCAATGCACAGATAAAACCGTTTTGTACATCGGCAAGGCTAACGGACGCGGCGGCCTGCGGCAGCGAGTGCTGCAATATGTAAAATACGGCTGGGACACCGCTGTCAACCACAAGGGTGGGCGCGCCATTTGGCAGGTGAAGGACTATCCGCTCCTGCTGTTAGAGTACGAAGTCTGCGAAAATTGCGAGCAGAGGGAACACCAGCTGTTGGCCGCTTATAAGAAGGAAAACGGCACCTATCCCTTGGCAAATTGGCGGGGGTAGGGAAGTGCATTTATCTGAAAATGAGGAGGATTCGTTATGTCTCTGCTGCATTTCACGGATATTCTGAAAAAGGCCGGATTGGACCCAGCGAGGGTGAAGCTTATTCGCCACTCGCTGTCAGATAAGGATTTTGCCAAGTGTTATTATGCCAGTCCCCAGATGGTCTGGGAATACACCCGCATCCAAAAGCCGAATTTCAGCAAAGATTACGACTACTGGTGCGTGTTCATCAGTGGAAAAAGCACCACCGCCCGTCTGTTTGCCTGCTATAAGGTCAACGGCTCCGTCCCGGCCACGCCCGACCTCAAACCGGCAGCTTTTCCGCTGGAGGGACGCTTTGAAGGAAACCTTGCCTATTTTGATCTGGAACCCGTGGACTGCCTGCGGGAATTTGAGCATCGGCTGGTGATCGAGTGGGGCAAATCTGCTCTGTCGTGGCATCAGAAGGGCACCACGGAAAAGGACGTCCTGGCCATCGACTCCCCCGTCAAAAAACCGTTTATTGGCTATGACAAAGTGGTACTCACGTATGCAGAGCTGAAAGAGGTGGTGGAGGACAGCGACATCTATGAGCTGTGGCAGGCGGCGTTGTCCGCTGTGAATGCGGTATACCTCATTGTGGACACGAAGAACGGGAAGCAGTATGTCGGCTCCGCCTACGGAAAGGACGGTCTGCTGGGCCGCTGGCGTGTTTACGCAGATTCCCTCCATGGGCATAACAAGCTGATGAAAGAGCTTATATGCGACCATCCCGACCGCTATCAGTATTTTCAGTTTTCTGTCCTGCAAATTCTTCCTAAAACGCTGACGGATGACGAAGTCATCCATACGGAGAGCTTGTGGAAGGAAAAACTAAAGAGTATCCAATTTGGAATGAACGATAACTAAGGTGCGTAGGGGCGGACAGAGGCTCGCCCCTACGGATGCGCGGCGGCCCCTGACAATAACCCCACAACGAAAGGAACCCGTTTCCTATGGCAAAGAAGAAAACAGAACCGAAAACCGTCCACCGGCCGGCGGACCCCAATGTGATGGGCCTGCGGGGCACGGTGGTGGAGCAGCCCATCACCCGGACTCTGGACGAAAACTATATGCCCTATGCCATGAGCGTCATCGTCTCCCGGGCCATTCCGGAGATCGACGGCTTCAAGCCCTCCCATCGCAAGCTGCTGTATACCATGTACAAAATGGGACTGCTTACCGGCGGACGCACCAAGTCCGCCAACATCGTGGGTCAGACCATGCGCCTGAACCCCCACGGCGACCAGACCATTTACGAGACCATGGTGCGCCTGGCCAAGGGCAACGAATCCCTGCTGCACCCCTTTGTGGACAGCAAGGGCAACTTCGGCAAGGTGTACTCCCGGGACATGGCCTGGGCGGCCAGCCGGTACACCGAGGTGCGGCTGGACCCCATCTGCGCCGAGCTGTTCCGGGACATCGACCAGGACACGGTGGACTTTGTGGACAACTACGACGGCAAGCTGAAGGAGCCCTCCCTGCTGCCCACCACCTTCCCCAACGTGCTGGTGTCCGCCAACCAGGGCATCGCCGTGGGCATGGCGTCCCAGATCTGCGGCTTCAACCTGGGGGAGGTGTGCGACACCACCATCGCCCTGCTGAAAAACCCGGACCACGACGTGGCCTCCACACTGCTGGCTCCGGATTTCCCCACCGGGGGCCAGATCATCTGCGACCCGGCGGAGCTGCGGGAGCTGTACCGCACCGGCCGGGGCGGCGTGAAGGTCCGCTCCCGGTGGCGGTATGACAAGCAGGCAAACCTCATCGAAATCTATGAAATCCCCTACTCCACCTCCATCGAGGCCATTCTGGACAAGGTGGCGGAGCTTATCAAGGCCGGGAAAATCAGCGAGATCAGCGACATGCGGGACGAGACGGACCTGTCGGGCCTGAAGCTGGCCATCGACCTCAAGCGCGGCGCGGACCCGGAGAAGCTGATGACCAAGCTGTTCCGCCTGACGCCCCTGCAGGACACGGTCAGCTGCAATTTCAACATTCTCATCGCCGGGATGCCCCGGGTCATGGGCGTGGGGGAGATTCTGAACGAGTGGACGGCCTGGCGCACGGAGTGCGTGCGGCGGCGGGTGTATTTCGTGCTGAACCGCAAAAAGGACAAGCTGCACCTGCTGCTGGGCCTGAAGCGCATCCTGCTGGACATCGACAAGGCCATCGCCATCATCCGGGAGACCGAGGAGGAGGCCGAGGTCATCCCCAACCTGATGATCGGCTTCGGCATCGACCAGGTCCAGGCGGAATATGTGGCGGAGATCAAGCTGCGGAATATCAACAAGGAGTATATCCTCAAGCGGGTCCAGGAGACCGAGGACCTGCAAAAGGAGATCGCCGACCTGGAGGACACCCTGCAAAAGCCTGCCCGGATCCGGAAGATCATCGTGGGCGAGCTGGAGCAGGTGCGCAAAAAGTACGCTGTGCCCCGGCGGACGGAGCTCCTCTACGGTCACGAGGTGGAGGAATACGTGGAGGACGACCAGCCGGAGGATTACCCCGTGACGGTGTTCCTGTCCCGGGAGGGGTACTTCAAGAAGATCACCCCCAAATCCCTGCGTATGAGCGGGGAGCAGAAATACAAGGAGGGCGACGGCCTGCGCCAGCAGGCGGACACCGGCAACAACGCCGAGATCATGTTCTTTACCGACCGGTGCCAGGTGTACAAGACCCGGGTGTCGGAGTTCGGCGACAGCAAGGCCAGCGTCCTGGGCGACTATCTGCCGGGCCGACTGGCCATGGACGAGGGCGAGCGGGTCATCTTCATGGTGCTGCCCGGGGACTATTCCGGGTGCCTGCTGTTCTTCTATGAAAACGGCAAGGCCGCCCGGGTGGAGCTGTCCGCCTATGCCACGGTGTCCAACCGCCGGAAGCTGACGGGGGCCTACTCCGACAAGAGCCCCCTGGTGAGCATCCTGCCCCTGCCGGAGGACCGGGAGCTGGCCCTTGTGTCCACAGAGCCCCGGGCCCTGCTGGTGCACACGTCCCTGCTGGCCCCCAAGACCACCCGAAATGTCCAGGGCGTGGCGGTGATGACCCTGAAGCCCAAGTATCACCTGGACCGGGTGCTGCCGGCGGAGGAAAGCGGCATCGTGAACCTGGCCCGCTACCGCACCCGCACCATCCCTGCCGCCGGCGCCATCCTGAAGCCGGAGGACCGGGGCGAGGAGCAGCTGACGCTGCTGTAATGCGAAAATCGGGCGGTGCGCCGGGGACGCCGCCCCCTATGCACCATATAAAGTGTTTTCCGCCCCGCGACCGATATCCCTGCGTTTTTCCACACAACAGAAAGAGAGGTGCCCCTATGTCTGCTGCCAAAATTCTCAAGCGCTACGCGCTGATTACCGTGGCCTGCGGCCTGTATGCCCTGGGCTTCAACTGGTTCTTTGTGCCCAACCGCTTCACCGTGGGCGGGTTCACCGGCGTTGCCCAGATCATCAACCACTTCCTGCCCATGCTGCCGGTAGGTATCGTGGCCCTGGTGCTGAACATCCCCCTGTTTATCCTGGGCTGGCGGAAGATCGGCCGTGATCTGCTGCTCTCGTCCCTGTACGCCACCGCTGTCAGCTCCCTGATGATCGACGTGCTGGCCTCCCTGTATACCTTCCCGGCCATGGATCCCATTCTGGCCTGCATTTACGGGGGCATCGTGGTGGGCATCGGCTGCGGCGTGCTGCTGCATGAGAGCGCCACCACCGGCGGCACGGAAATGGCCGCACGGCTCCTGAAGCTGAAGTTCCAGGGACTATCCATCGGCAGCCTGTGTCTGGCGCTGGACGTGGCCGTGACCCTGGGCTATGCCCTGTGCTTCCGGGACCTGTCCCGGGCCATGTACGGCATTGTGGCCCTGTATATTCTGTCGCTGCTGATCGACCGGGTGGTGTACGGCCCCAACGCCGCCAAGGTGGCCTATATCATCAGCGAGCAGTATGAGGCCATCACCCGGGAGCTGCTGCAGCTGGACCGGGGCGTGACCCTGCTGGAGGGCAAGGGCGCCTGGAGCGGCAAGGACAAGCGCGTGATTCTGTGCGCCTTCGGTCGCCGCCAGATCATCCCCGTGAAGAAGCTGGTCCAGGCCGTGGACCCCAACGCCTTTGTCATCGTCTGCGACGCCCATGAAATTCTGGGCGAGGGCTTCGGCACCTATGACCCCACGGGCCTGTAACGGAGGGGCGGCCATGAGAAAAACCGTGCTGGCCGACGTTCTGGCGGCGCTGACGCTGCTGCTCTCCGGGTGCGGCTCGCTTCTGGAGCGGGACTACAGCGTGGTCCGGCCCCACAGCTCCACCTACTACGAAAGCGAGGACCGGTCCGTTCTCCGGGCAGAAAGCTATCAGGACCTGGTGAACGACCTTCTTCTGCTGCTGACCGGCGGGGCCAAGGAGGGCACCGTCTGGCTGTATGCTGGGTCGGAGCCTATGGACGCCTCCGCCGCCGCAGAGCGGGCCTGCAAGGAGGTGCAGCAGGAGACGCCCCTGGGGGCCTATGCTGTGGAGTATCTGACCTATACCGTGGACGACAGCGCCCGGAACTACACGGCCATCCAGCTGACCATCGGCTATCGCCGAACCCCGGAGCAGATCGCTTCCATGGTGTATACCACCAGCATCTCCGCCCTGCACGACCTGCTGACCTCCGCCGCCCGCAGCGGAAGCGGCGAGCTGGTGGTGCAGGTGGGGTATTTTGACCACCAGGAGGAGCAGGTCCGGGCCATTGTGGACCAGGTGCAGGCCATGGAGGCCCCGGAGGAAAAGGAGCCCTGGACCGTGAACTTCTATCCCGAGGGCGGCGACGTGGGCATCATCGAGATCATCCTGAAAAAAAGCTGAAAAAAGCAGAACGCAGGGGTTGACAAATCCCGCCAGCCGGGTTATAATCTATCTTGCGTTTGCGGGCGTAGCTCATCTGGTAGAGCGCGACCTTGCCAAGGTCGAGGTAGCGAGTTCGAGCCTCGTCGCCCGCTCCAGAAAAGCACCATCTGAGAAGATGGTGCTTTTTTTTTGCAGACAGCCCCGAGAACTCGCTGCCTCGACCTGCGCGCAGCGCGTGAAATCATACGAGGTGAGGCAGGGCTCCCGCGAATGGCCATTGCCATTCGTGGGATGCCGGGAAGCGAGTTCGAGCCTCGTCGCCCGCTCCAAAGAGCACCATCTGAGAACGCTGCGGGCTGATAACGAAGTATTAAAAGAGCTTAGTTATCAGGCGCAGCAATGGCAAGGAAAATCACCGAGATTAGTTCATTATGAACTTTTCTCGGTGATTTTTTTATATCCGCACATTCGATTTACGCTAATTCTCCTGCTACAATAATTGTAGAAAATCAAAGGAGGAACAGCGTATGAGGCAGAAATACTATGTAGAACTGAACCGGCAGGAATGGCGGCTTATCATTGAGGGGCTGAACCGGTTCCGCAACGAGTTGATTGCGGCGGGGCGGTACACAGATGCCGTAGATGAGATTGAGATACTAATCAAAGTCGCCAAAGCAAAGCCGCAGAAGTCAATGTTGTGGGGATGGAGGCACTGATGATGGAAAAGTACATTACCGATGGACGCACAGGACTGAAATATGAATTGGTTGGAGACTATTATCTGATTGCTGGAGAGGACGAGCCGGAGGAAGATCGGCCAATCGGAGTATGGGGGCAGCGGCACCTCCGCTATCTCAGGGAGTATCGCCGTGTGCGATATGCCACGCTGCTGACAAGTGGCGAATTGAACACCTATCTTGCGGACATTGACCGACGGGCAGAGGAGCTCTTTCTTCGGCTGGTAAAGCAAATGGCAGATGCAGAGGGCATTACGGAAACGCTGAAAGCCAGCGATCAAATGGAATGGGTCGGGCGGATGAATTCCTGCCGAGACCGTGCATCCGAAACTGTCTATCATCAAGTAATCTATACATAAGGCAAGCCCTTCGTATCGAGAAAATGATACGAAGGGCCTCTTTTTGCCTATTGCGCTTTCAAAAATCCGGATTCAAAGGCATCGGGGAAAATAAAGCGTTTCTCGCCCTGCTCAAAGCGGACGGTCACATATCCCCTGTTCAGCTCGATCACTTTGCCAATGCCGAACTTAGCGTGAGCCACAGTGCTTCCAACGGCAACGCCGGAAACATCGACCTTCGGTTTTTCGGGCTGCTGGGGCTTTGCGGGAACGATCGGAGATTTCACGCCGAAGGCAGCAGTGACAAAATCCGGCTTAGCCGGTGGTGTCCGAGTTGGAACGGGGGCTTTGGGCGGCTCCGGCTCCTCGTCCGCTTCCGGGACATCGGCTTCGTCGATTTCCGGCGCATTCATCGTAGACTGCTGGTTATAGAACAGCAGCTCATACTCCTTGCGCTTCACAACGGTATCCCAGCCACCGACATCCTCGTTTTCGTGCTTGTCAAGGCCGGTGTAGGACAGGCTGGAATCCTCATAGCGTTTGAATTTGAAGATGGCATCATTCATCAGGCTGGCGTTGAACACATTCAGTTCCACCAGCAGATTGAAGTCCTTCACATCCAGACCGGTCACTTTTTTGAAGAGCCCCGGTTCCAGCTGCGTGATCACATCCTTCAAGGAGCGCTCTCGGTAATCCGTCAGATACATAAAGATCGGCACACGGGTGGCAAACTTGATGAGCTTCTCCTGAATCTGCTTACGCATGCACAAGCGCCGGTATAATGCTTATCCCAAAGAAAATAGCAAACGCCTCCGGCAACATCAACTCCAGGAAAACAATCGGCAGAGTTTGTATAGTCCATAATGTGTGAAATGCGCTTGTCATTGAGCATCGAATTTCTAAAAGACTCCAACCCTTTCCCACCCGAGTACCATCGTGCTGGGATTATCATTGTCAAATAGTTTGGTGACAGCTTTTTAGCCTGTTCCACAAAAAGGTGATATATAGGCGAGGCACTAACGCCATTTCCCCCGTCGCTCAACTGATACGGCGGGTTACTGATGATCACATCGAACTTCATCTTAAAAATATCCTCCGGCTTGGTGGTATGGATCAGTTCATAGGCATGGGTTTCCAGCATTTCGTCCCGGTCGTATTGGCTCTGGGCTGCGCCGCAAAAGACGCATTTTCCGTTTTTCCAGCGGTGGGGGATCCGCTTGTAGCGAATGTTGCCCTCCGCATCGTCAAAGCGGGACACCGAATACACGCTGTTGGGGTACTTGCTGCAATACACACCACGGCGGGAGAGCAGGCTGGTCAGCTCGGTGATGGCGATACCGTAAAGCTGGTGATGAAAGATGTGGTCAATACGCTGCTGCAGGTCGGGAAGGATCGGCTCCAATCCGGTCAGCAGCCGCTTGGCGATCTCCCGCAGAAAGACACCGCTTTTGCAGGCCGGGTCTAAAAACTTGGTACTGGGGTCCGAAAACAACTCCTGCGGGAGCATATCCAGCATCGAATTGGCTACCTCCGGCGGCGTGAACACCTCATCGTTGGACAGATTGGCAAGGCAGGACAACACATCCGGATTATAGATGCCGGAGTAGAAATCATTGCTCATTTTCCCATACCCTCCTGTAGTGCGTCACATATTTCTTGAGGAACTCGCCCTCGTCTCTGGGCTTCTCAGTGGGTTCGTCCGCGTCGAACAGGGTCATCTGCTCCTCCCGTTTTTTGCGCTTTTTCTTGCCGAACAGGTCACGGGCCTCGTCATCCCCCTGCATCAACCTGGCAAAAGTGTAGTCGCTGCGCTGGAGCTGATAGCCGGTCACAAAGGCCCATTCGGAGAACACGATGGGCTCCCCGGTATCCTGCTGGTTTTCATCCACGCACATCAGGCTCAGGGCGTTGCCGCAGACGATGTTGCGGGACAGAATAAACCGCACCGAGCGGCGGCAGTCCTCGCTGACCTCCTTTTTGCAGACGGCTTTGTACTCCTTGTCCCACATCCGATAAAGCCGCTCCCGGCAGGCCTCGCAGTTGTCCTGCAGAATATCCACGCCGTAAAGGCTGCTGACGGCCAGAACGGAATACTTTTCGTAGTCCATCGGGAACTTTTTGTATTTCTTTTTTACAACAGCCAACTTCCGGGACAGGATCTCGGCGAGAAAATTTCCATCGCCGCAGGCGGGCTCCAGAAAGCGGCTGTCGATGCGCTCTGTCTCGGTTTTCACGAGGTCGCACATCGCCTTTACCTCCCGCTCGGCGGTAAACACCTCGCCGTGGTCCGCCACCCGCTGTTTGGATTTCACTTGCTTTGTCACGCTTTTGATCCCCCCCGGAAACATAATCCCGATTATGTTGTAAACATGGCAGCAAAAAAGACCTGCCACAGATCGGACAGGCCAAAAAGGGTATGAAAAAGCAAGCCTTCTCTTATCGCTTCAAAAAGCGAGCCGGAAAGGCTTTCTTGTTGTGCTCGATTTTAGACAATTTTAGGGTTTTCACGCTTTTCGTCGATGCTTTCTTTACTTTTTCGCAGGTTGATGCTATAATACAATATGTATAGGTATGCTTCTATCAAAACATCGCTTGACAAGGGCACACAGAGAAAAACAACTGAAAATGAGCTGCCAAGCCTTACACAATGCACCGCCTAACAGGACATAGGCGGTGTTTTTGTATGCGGACAGCATTTTCTCTGTGTGCCGATATGGGCCAGCCGTGTGGCATGGCCTAAATTCTTGTCAAGGAGGTTATTCGTGTCATGGCAGAAGAAAACAAGCATCCCCCTACCACGGAGGAACAGACCCCGCCTGAAATGCCGGGAAAGGCCCCAAAAATGGAGCAGGCCGAAATCCCTGATGTGGGCGGCGGCCCTGCTCCGTCCGCAAAGGTGATTGACCTTTCCGCTGTGCGTTCCACGCCGGAAAAGGATGCTCCGACGGACATCCCCAAGGAGCCGGAAGCCCAGCCTGTTTCCGTCACCGAGTACAGCAAACAGGAATGGAAAAAGCCCATGCCGGAGCCAGAGAAGCCCAAGCCAAAACGGGGCCGCCCTGCAAAAGCCGAAAAAGCTACGCCCACCGAGCCGGGGGCCAAGAAAGAGGTAAAAGCGGAAAAGCCCCGCCGAGGCCGCCCGCCCAAGACGGAAAAAGCGTCCCCGGAGCAGGCCAAGCCGCCCAAGGCTGGCAAGACCCATGCGGCCCCCGAGGAAAAGGCAGCGCCCCCGGCCCCGGAAGTACCGCCTACGCCCCGTGACGCTACCCGCGCCGAGAAAGAGGAAATCGTCTATCTTGACCTTTCCGACCTGCACCCGTTCAAGGATCATCCTTTCGGTGTCCGTGACGATGCGGAAATGAAATCTCTGGTGGAAAGCGTCCGTAACGGCGGCGTCAACCAGCCTGCACTGGTGCGTCCCCGTGAGGGCGGCGGCTATGAGATCATCGCGGGCCACCGCCGCCAGATGGCCAGCCAGCTTGCCGGGTATCGCAATATGCCCTGTATCGTCCGCAATATGACGGATGACGAGGCCATTCTCGCTATGACGGATGACAACCTCCGTCAGCGCGAAACGATTTTGCCCAGCGAAAAGGCTATGTCCCTGAAAATGCAGTATGAGGCCATCAAGCATCAGGGGGCGCGCGGCGACAGCGCCGAGGCCGGAAAGCTCTCTCTTGAAAGCGTGGGCCAGCGCAACGGCATGAGCGTGAAAACCGTGCAGCGGTATATCTGGCTCAATGATCTTGTGCCGGAATTGAAGCAGACGATGGATGACGGAAAGCTGTCTTTCACCCCGGCTGTGGAAATTTCCCGTGTGCGCCCCAAGCACCAGAAGTATATTGCCGTGTCCATTGAGGGCCAGCAGGCTTCGCCCTCCAAGGGTCAGGCAAAGCGGCTCCGTGAGCTGGACAAGGAAAACAAGCTCTCCCCGGACGTGATCGACGGTATTTTGTGTGAAGAAAAGAAAAAGGAGGATCGTGACGTGATTATTACTGGCGCTGAACTGGAAAAGTTTTTTGGTAAGGAGGCCACGCCCCGGCAGATGAAAGACCAGATCATGACGCTGCTGGAGGACTGGAAAGAGCGGCAGCCGCCCGAGCTTGCCAAGCCCGACAAGAAAATGGATATGGAAAAGTAACGACCTCTGGCCACCATGACCAGAGGCTTTTTGCTGCCCCGATAGGACAGGCTCTTTGGGTTATATCCCCCGTCGCCGCCCGTAATCGAGCACAGGCGGGAGTGGGCTGTCAAGGGGGCTTCGCCCCGCCGTGTGCGGCGGCCTTGCCCTTGACCGCCTGCCCCGGCTGTGCTTTTTCTCCGGCAAGCGGCGGGGGTATATCCTCCAGAGCCGCCCCCTTTTCCAAGATTGGAAAAGGGCGGGGGGAAAAGGTTGACCCACCACATTATATAAAAACGGAGGTTTTCACAATGAAACGACCCCTTGCGTATATCACCGCCGCGTGGAGCGGCGATCCCTGCGAGGCGACGGAGCAGGCCGCCAAGTATTGCCGCGCTGTCTATGAGGCGGGCTTTTCGCCCATCTGCCCCATGCTCTATCAGCCCCTTTTCCTGAACGACGCCGTTCCCGAGGAGCATAAGAGCGGCATCGACATGGGCCGTGACCTGCTCCGCCGCTCTCATGTGCTGGTGGTGTGCGGCAGTATCTCCACGGAAAGCATGAAAAACGATGTGGCCGTGGCCCAGCGGCTGGGGATCACGGCAACCACGCTGGACGGCATCCTGACCGTAAAGCGTCAGGGCCGCCGCTGATATGTCATCCCTGTTTGAAGCCTACATAACCAACCTCGGCAAATACAACGAGGGGCGGCTTGTAGGCGAAACGCTGAAATTCCCGGCCACCACGGAGGAGGTACAGGCCCTCTTGAAGCGCATCGGCGTGGATGAGGTACGGTATGAGGAAATCTTTATTACCTCATTCGACGGTGACGTGCTGGGCCTGTATGACCATTTGGGCGAGTATGAAAGCATTGACGAGCTGAACCATCTGGCCCATGTGCTGTCTGACCTCGACCAGAGTGACATTGAAAAGTTTGAGGCCGTCATTGACAGCGGCGAATACACGGGCAGCGTCCATGACCTGATCAACCTCACGCAAAATCTGGATTGCTATGACTTCTACCCCGGTATTGACAGCGAGGAGGCGCTGGGCCGGGTCTATATCGAGGAAATGGAAATGCTGGATGTGCCGGATAATGTGCTGCCCTACTTCGACTTTGAAGCCTACGGGCGGGACGCAAGGATCAACGACGGCGGCCATTTTGCCCCCGGCGGCTATGTGTTCAATAATGGCGGTAACTTTGTGGAGCGGTATCACGGGATGGAAGATATTCCCCCGGAGCACCGCATCTTCGCCTATCCCAAGCTGAATATCCGGGAGCAGATGGCAGCGTATCAGGAGGTCATAGACCGTTCGGCGCTGAACGAGGAAAAGCAGCGGCTCCCCGCCAGCCGCGAGGACAGATAGGCCGCTTCTGGTCACGGTGGCCAGAGGGTAAAGGAGGTGTAAGCTATCGTCGGAGATGAAGTGTCCCGGCAGACCATTGCCGTCAGCGTCAAGGCGTCCAAGCTGACCGCCCGTGCGCTGGCCTATGTGGTGGCAGCCGTGGGCTGGAAGATCGCCAAGGAGCACCGCAAGGCGCAGACACCCCACGGCAAACAGAGTGTGCGAAAGCTCATGGGCCACGGTGGGGACACCAACGCCATTGAAGTGGACACGCCTAAGCTGTTTGACAAGGTGGCCCGGAAATGGGGCGTGGACTATGCCATCCGCCGTGTGGGGGATGAAAAATATCTGCTTCTGTTCAAGGCACGGCAGGCCGACGCCATCACAGGCTGCTTTGCCGAGTATTCCCGTTTGGAGCTGAAACGGGCCAAGTCCCGGCAGACACCGATCCGGGAGCAACTCCGGCAGGCGGAGGAACAGGTGAAAAAGCAGCCCCAGCGGGAGCTGACAAAGGAGGCGGCGCATGGTGACAGATAAAATCAGGAAGTATGTTCTTCCGAATATCCCGTACCTGTTCATCGGCTGGTTTTGCCTGAAAATCGGCACGGCGTACCGTCTGGCCGCTGGTGCGGGCTTCGGGGAAAAGCTGCTGGGGCTGGGCCAGACCATCGGCGCGGCCTTTGCCAGCTTTGCCCCCGGCCTTGCCCCGCTGGATTGGTTTGTCGGCATTGTGGGCGCAGTCGGCTTCCGGTTGCTGATCTACTGCAAGGCGAAAAAAGCAAAGAAATTTCGCCGCGATGCCGAGTATGGCACAGCCCGCTGGGGCAACGAAAAAGACATCAAGCCTTTTGTCGATCCCAAGTTTGAAAACAATATGCTGCTGACCGCCACGGAACGGCTCACCATGAACACCCGCCCGAAAAATCCCGCCAACGCCCGCAATCTCAATTTCTGCGGCATCGGCTCGTCAGGCTCGGGCAAGACCCGCTTTTGGCTCACGCCGCAGCTTTTGCAGGCCCATTCTTCCTATGTGGTGGTGGACCCCAAGGGCGGTGTGCTGGGGCAGGTCGGGGCCTTTCTTCAGCGCCGAGACTATCAGATCAAGGTGTTCAACAGCATAGATTTTTCCAAGTCCATGCACTACAACCCTTTGTCGTATATCCGCAACGAGGCCGACATCCTGAAATTCGTGAACGCCCTGATCACCAACACCAAGGGCGAGGGTAAAGAGGGCGATCCGTTCTGGACGAAAGCGGAAACGCTTTTGTACTGCGCCCTAATCGCCTACATCATTTTCGAGGGGCCTGCCGAGGATCGGAATATGAATACGCTGGTGGACATGATCTCCGGCATGGAGGTCAAGGAGGATGATGAAAACTATAAAAACGCCGTGGATTATATGTTTGACGGCCTTGCCAAACGCAAACCGGATTGCTTCGCCGTGAAGCAATACCGCAAATTCAAGCTAAGCAGCGGCAAGACCGCGAAAAGCATCCTCATTTCCTGCGGCGCACGTCTGGCCCCCTTTGACATTCCCCAGCTTCGGGAGATCATGTCCTATGATGAACTGGAGCTTGACCGCATGGGAGATCGCCGGACGGCAACATTCTTCTGCATCAGCGACACGGACAGTACCTACAATTTCCTTGTGGCGCTGGCCTTTTCGCAGATGTTCAACCTCTTATGTGAACGGGCGGACAATGTTCACAGCGGCAGGCTGCCCCATCATGTGCGGGTACTGTGGGACGAGGCGGCCAACACGGGACAGGTACCCCAGCTTGAAAAGCTGGTTGCCGTCATCCGTTCCCGTGAGATCAGCCTGTGCCTGCTGTATCAGCAGTTGGCGCAGTGCAAGGCCATCTACGACAAGAACGCGGAAACCATTCTCGGCAACATGGATAGTGTGCTGTTCCTCGGCGGGCGCGAAAGCTCCACCATCAAGGAGATTTCGGAGAACTGGCTGGGCAAGGCCACCATCTCCATGCAGACCGAGGGACGCTCACGGGGCCAGTCCGAAAGCTACAGCCAGAATACCCAGCGGCTGGGCCGGGAGCTGATGACCCCCAGCGAGCTTGCCACCATGCCCGGAGATCGGTGCATTTTGCAGCTTCGGGGCCTGCCGCCGTTCTACTCCAAGAAGTACGATTTGAAGCAGCATCCCAATTACAAATACACCGCCGAGGCCGACAAGGTGAAGAATGCTTTTGACCTCAACAGCCTTGTGACGCGGCGGATGGACAAGCTCAACCCCAACGAAACCTATACCGTTTACAAGGTGGACGTGCCGGACGAGGCGCTCACAGGCGAGGACGAGGACATCCTCAACTATGACGACCTCGACGACCCGGACGCCTTTGTATAACCTCTGGTCACGGTGGCCAAAGGAGTAGCTGCCGCCAGAAATGGCGGCTTTTTTCATGGCCGGGGCTTTGCCCCCCGGAGAAATGGAGGACTTATGCAGTTTTTTGCTTCTGCCGTTACTACCCTGCAAACTCTCGTCGTGGCGCTGGGCGCTGGCCTTGCCGTGTGGGGCGTGGTCAATCTGCTGGAGGGCTACGGCTCGGATAACGCAGCGGCCAAAAGCCAGGGCATCAAGCAGCTCATGGCGGGCGGCGGCATCATCGTGCTGGGCACGACCCTGATCCCTCTGCTGTCTACCCTGTTTTAAGGGTAGCTGCCGATGGGTATTCTCACCGAATGGATCACGGAATGGCTCAAAGGGCTTCTGATCGAGGGCATCATGGGGAACCTCGAGGGGCTGTTTGACACGGTGAATACCCGCGTCGGGGAAATATCCGTACAGGTGGGGACTACCCCGGCGGCATGGAACGCCGGGGTGTTCTCCCTGATACGGCAGCTTTCCGAAACGGTGATATTGCCGATTGCCGGATTGATCCTGACCTTTGTTGCCACCTATGAGCTGATCCAGATGATACTGGAAAAGAACAATATGCACGAGTTCGACGTGGCGAATATCTACAAATGGGTATTCAAAACCACTTGTGCCATCCTGATCCTGTCCAACACGTTCAATATCGTCATGGCAGTCTTTGACGTGTCCCAAAGCGTGATCGCAAGCGCGGCGGGCATCGTCACAGGCGCAACCAACATCACGCCGGATATGCTGGCCGATCTGGAAATGACCCTTGAAATGATGGAGCTTGGCCCTCTGCTGGGCCTGTTTCTGCAATCGTTCCTCATTAAGTTTACCATGCTGGCGCTGAACATTTTTATTTTCGTGATCGTATATGGCCGCATGATCGAGATATATCTGCTGACCAGTTTAGCCCCCATCCCCGTGGCGACGCTCTCCAACCGGGAGCTTGGCGCGATGGGCCAGAATTATCTGCGCTCCCTGTTTGCCGTGGGCTTTCAGGGTATGTTGATCCTTGTCTGCGTGGCGATCTATGCGGTGCTCATTCAGGGGATCGCCACAAGCGGAGATCCTATCGGGGCGATTTGGGGCTGTATCGGCTATACGGTGCTTCTGTGCTTCATGCTGATGAAAACCGGGACGATCTCCAAAAGCATCTTCAGCGCCCATTGAGAAAGGAAAGGTGATCTTATCGCTGATACCGCCGCTTCTGGTCACGGTGGCCAGAGGCCGATCCCGGAGGGGTTGCACCTCTCCGACGGCATTGAGGGCCTGCGCTCCCTGCCAAAGCATAGCGTGGATATGCTTCTGACCGATCCGCCCTACGGCACGACCCGGAACTTTTGGGATGTGCCGCTGCCGCT
>OHXC01000174.1_pt1 | contig 41749 bp, 46 predicted proteins | sample 1579891 | NCBI WGS metagenome assembly OHXC01 (sample SAMEA3882531, study PRJEB24775) | human gut metagenome | biome: human-associated habitat; feature: intestine environment; material: feces | place: Netherlands | collected 2009/2010
GCAGCTGCCGCACCTCGCTCGCCGTATCGGCACTTAGAATTATGCGGTATTGCCTATAGTTTTTATAAACCATAAAAGGCATAAAGTCAAAGACACAAAAGCTATTGGCAGGTCACATGCTGCAGACCTGCAACCAGCAGGCTTATTTTTCCCGCCTGGGTGTGTGGTCCTTTTTGGCAGGGCGCGGCAAAACGCGCGCACCGCCGCGCACCGGGCGGGCCAGATAAACCTGGTCATACCCGGCCTGCAATGCCTGTTGGGCCTGTTTCGCCTTTTGCTCATCATCAAACACACCAAACACCGCCGCGCCGGAACCAGTCATCAGGCTGGTTACTGCGCCTTGGGCATTCAGCTGCTTACAGATAGCGGCTGTTTCCACCGCGCCGCTGCAATGTTCCAACGCATTGCCTGCAGCGGTGCACATAGCAGCCAGATCGTTTTCGCGGATGGCCTGTTCCTGGCGCTCACAGTCCGGGTGAACCGGGCTTCCCATGATATCATAGCGCTTGAACGCCTCCGGTGTGGAGATGCCAACGCTGGGCATAACCACCACAAACCAGCAGTCCGGGCAGGGCGGCAGCGGCTTAATCAAATCGCCCACGCCCTTTACCCGGCAGGTTCCGCCCATCAGGGCAAAGGGTACATCCGCGCCAATGCCCGCACCGATAGCACACAGCTCGCTCATTGAAAGCTGCGCGTTGTACAGCTCATTCAGGCCAACCAGCACACCGGCAGCATCCGCACTGCCGCCCGCCATACCAGCCCGCACCGGCACATGCTTCTGGATTGTGATATCCACCCCGGCCAGCAGCCCGGTATAATGGAAAAACGCCACAGCCGCTTTGTACGCTGTATTTTTATCGTTGGGTGGAACAAAGCTGCCCGGCAGGCGCAGGGTCAGGTCTGCACTGCGGCGCAGGGTGATGCGTTCATACAGGTCAATGGTCTGCATAACCATGTCAAGGTCATGGTAGCCGTTTGGCAGCAGTCCAGCCACATCTAGCGAAAGGTTCAGCTTGGCAGGCGCCAACACCACGACCAATTGTTTTTGATATACCATATCCTGTTCAGCTCCTGTTTTTGCCGTTTATTCTGCCAGCCAGCCGTGGTCTTTCAGGAAAGTGCGGATGCGGCGCATGGCAGTTTCCAGGTGTTCCACGCTGTAGGCATAGCTGATGCGCGCATAGCCTTCCCCACTGGCGCCAAAAGCGTCACCGGGGATAATGGCAACCTCCTGCTCTTTCAACAGCATTTCGCAAAATTCCTGGCTGGTCAGCCCGCTGCAGCGAATGCAGGGGAACACATAAAACGCCCCGCGCGGCTCAAAGCAGGTCAGGCCCATATCGTTCAGCGCCTTTACCACATAGCGGCGGCGGCGGTTATATTCATCGCGCATCATCTCAATAGAATCATCGCAGGAATGTAGCGCTGCGATAGCTGCATACTGGCTGGTGGTGGGGGCCGACATAATGCAGCTCTGGTGAATTTTGGTCATCACCTTGATCACCGGTTCCGGACCAACCGCATATCCCAGGCGCCAGCCTGTCATGGCATACGCTTTTGAGAAGCCGTTCACCACGATGGTGCGTTCTTTCATGCCCGGCAGTGTGGCAATGCTGATGTGGCGGTTCAACCCATAGGTCAACTCCGCATAAATCTCATCCGAAAGCACCATAATATTGGTACCGCGCAGCACCTCCGCAATGGCTTCCAGATCTGCCGCATCCATCACGCCGCCGGTGGGGTTGTTGGGATACGGCAGGACCAACAGTTTGGTACGCGGCGTAATGGCGGCGCGCAGCTGGTCCGCCCGCAGGCGGAAATCATCCTCCACTTTGGTGGCAATGTGCACCGGCACGCCGCCGGTCAACGAAGTGATCGGTTCATAACAGACAAAACAAGGCTCCGGGATGATGACTTCATCCCCCGGTTTGACCAGTGCACGGATGGTCAGGTCAATGGCCTCGCTGCCGCCCACGGTAACAAGCACCTCGCTGGGCTGGTAGTTCAGCTCCATGCGGCGGGCCAAGTAGCGGCAAATTTCGGCGCGCAGCTCTTTGATACCCGCATTGGCGGTATAGCGCGTACGGCCTTGTTCCAGGCTACGGATGCCCGCATCCCGGATGGTCCACGGCGTCTTGAAATCCGGTTCGCCCACGCCAAGGCTAATGCAGTGCGGCATTTCGGCGGCCAAATCAAAAAACTTGCGAATCCCCGAAGGCCGCATGGATTTCGCAGCCGGCGCAAGCAGTTCATCGTAATTCATCACAGTACGGTACACTCTCTTTCGTCGGCTTCTTCGTTCAGGTACAGCTTGCCGCCGCGCTTATACGGGCGTAGCACAAAGCTGGTTGCCGTGGAAAGTACATCGTCCAGCGGAGAAAGGCGCTTTGCCACAAACAGGGCAATTTCCTGGAAGCTGTGGCCCTTGATGATGACCTGCAGATCATAGCTGCCACTCATCAGCAGAACGCTGTCCACCTCGTCAAAGCTGGCGATCACCGATGCGATCTCGTCAAAACCGCGGCTCTTGCGCGGGGAAACGTGCAGTTCGATCACTGCTTCCACCACATTGATACCAGCCTGTTCCCAGTCGATCATGGCTTCAAAACCGCGGATATACCCTTTGGCAACCGCCTCATCCATCATAGTGGCAACCTGGGCAGGCGTTTTGCCCATCATAGCGGCGATATCTTCCACCGGCAGGCGGGCATTTTTTTCAAGAATATGCAGCAATTCTTCCATCATGCAGAAACTCCCCTATCTTTTCTGTTTTACCGTCTGCCGCAGGGCAAATTTCCTGCCTGCTTCCGGCCCGTGATCTTACACACGCATACAAATAATATATAAGTATTAGTATACCACAAATTTTTATGTCTGCACAGGGGGTAAAGCTGCTGTTTTTATCGGGCTGCTTCCGCATTTTGCTCCGCCTTACCAGCGGTTCCCCGGCCCAGCAGCGCCATTTCGCACATATCTTTCCAATAGCGCTTGGGAGCGTGGGTCATCTGGCAACGTTCATTGCGGCGCTGTTCAATGGTAACGGCATCAAAAAAGCGTTTCCACAGCTTTTGCCAGTCCAGTTCCTCCTGCCCGGTGTTTTTATCATAATGCTCCATGACCATATACTGCACTTTGCGGTCCCTGCGCAGCATGGCGATGCCGTGGGTCGCATCAAAAATCATAAAGTCTTCATCCGGTAACCGACTGCAAAAGTGCCCGCGCAGCAGCGGCAGAATCCTGTTTTTGGGGTGGATCACCGTGCCAAGCATCATATCACGCTGTTCAAAGCGGATGAACTCAATATACTTGCAGGCTTCATTATTGACCGCCCGTTCTAGGTCAAACGCCGCACAGATATCCGGGTCCCCTGTTGCACGCGCGGCAGCGGGGCCTTTTTCAAAGCAGATACGCGCAAAGCGCAGCAGGATCAGTTCATGTTCCGGGTCATCCGATAAAAATCCTGTTGTTATGCGTTCCTTTACCGTCGGTCCGAGCCGCTCCAATCCTCTTGCAACGCGCTGGGCGCGGGCAGGGTCTGTTACGATCTCGCACGAATCATAAAAGCTGATCTGCCCGCGGTCAGGTGCGCAGACGGCGGCAGGGATCTCTTTGCGGGAATAGCTTTCAAAAATGCAGCACAAAAAGCCCTGGAAGGTTCCATCATAGCGGTACACCGTGTCGGTCACATGCGCCGGGTAAGACATTGCAAAGCCTCCTGTTTTACCTCATAGGCTGCCTGGCGGGCGGGTATCCCCGCCGCGGCCAGTTTCTGCACAGCGGGCGCTGCATCCGGCAGAACCTTCGGGGTAAAGTCATCCAGCGAAAGCTGCTGCGTACCCACGGCAAATGCCTTGGGGTCCAGCAGCGCCGCGGCGATTTCCTGCCGGGTTCCGTGGGCTGCGGCGCGGCCGTTGCAGGTAATAAAGTACTGGGCACGTTTCAGCACAACCCCCATCCGCTTGAGTTCCGCCATTCCAAGGTGCTGCTGGCGGCGGGCGGACAAAATCCGCAATGCACTTTTGGGCCCGATACCCGGAATACGCAGCAGGGCCGCCTTGGGCGCAGTGTTGATCTCCACGGGGAAAAATTCCGGGTGGCGCACTGCCCAGGTACATTTGGGGTCCAGATAAGGGTCAAAGTTCGGCTCTTCCTCTGTCAGCAGTTCCCAAGCCGAAAAATCATAGTACCGCAAAAGCCAGTCCGCCTGGTACAGCCGGTGTTCCCGCAAAAGCGGCGGGCGCACATCCAGCGCAGGCAGGCGGGAATCACTGTTAACCGGAAGATACGCCGAAAAGAACACGCGCTTGAGCGAGTATTTTTTATATAAAGATTCCGCCAATCCCATAATGTGGCGGTCGCTTTCCGGCGTCGCTCCAATAATCATCTGGGTGCTCTGCCCTGCCGGTGCAAACGCCGGGGCGTGGCGGTACAGCACCAGCTCCTTTTTGCTCTGCGCACTCTGTACAGCGATCTGGCCCATCGGCTTCAAAATCGCCTGCTTCTTTTTATCGGGAGCCAGCAGGGAAAGGCTGGCTTCGCTGGGCAGTTCAATATTGACCGAAAGCCGGTCCGCCAAAAGACCGATACGCCGCACCAATTCCGCGTCCGCGCCGGGGATGGTTTTGGCGTGGATATAGCCGTTGAAATGATATTCCTGCCGCAGAATGCGCAGCGCCTCGATCATGCGTTCCATCGTATAATCCGGCGTACCGATGACCGCACTGGAAAGGAAAAGCCCTTCAATGTAATTACGCTTATAAAAGCCGATTGTCAGTTCTGCAAGCTCCCGCGGGGTAAAGGTCGCACGGGGTACATCGTTGGAGCGGCGGTTGACACAATAACCGCAATCATAACAGCAGGCGTTGGAATACAGCACTTTCAGCAGCGAAATACACCGCCCATCCGGCGTAAAGCTGTGGCAGATGCCCGCCGCCACGCTGCACCCCAACTTGCCGTGTACCCCGGCGCGGTCCACACCGCTGGAAGTACATGCCACATCATACTTGGCGCTATCCGCCAAAATCGCAAGTTTATCTTCCAGCTGCATGGTTCGTTCTCCTCTTACTAGCCAGCACGGTTTTATAACGTGCCCTAAAAAATGGTATAAGAAATACACGCCGCCGCATAAGCGTTGTTTTGCAGACGGCGTGTAGGAAAAATTTTATTCAGTTATCTGCTGGCCTCATCCGCATTACCGCGGGAACGCGCTGCGGTTTTTTACCACTTGGCTTTGGTCTCCACAACCTTACCGGCAATGTACAAATGGTCCAATTCTTCCCCGCGGATGATCAAATCCTCATAATCCGGGTTGAAAGGATGCAGCACAACAGCGTTGCCGCGCTGGATGTATTTTTTCAGGGTACCGTTGCCATCACCATACACCATAACGCCAAGGTCACCGTTATCCAGCGTATTCTGGCGGTGAATAAGGGCCAGATCGCCATCCGAAATGCGCGGTTCCATACTGTCGCCTTTAACCACAAGATAGAAATAATTCTGCGGGTCCTTTACGCTGGCGTATTCTGTGCCGTAATCTTCCTCAAAAGCAAGGGCATCGTACCCTGCGCGCACCGTCCCCACAACAGGAATTGGGCACTGGGTATACTGGCTGAACGCACGCTGCCCAACGGCGCCGTGCGCGTCTGCGTTGCTTTGCAGGCCAAGCAGCATGTCTGCGGTAGTATCTAAAATTTCTGCCAGCCGGGCAACCGTCTGTGGGTCCGGGGTGGAGCGCCCAGTCTCCCACTTGCCAACAGCCTGTTGGGTAACGCCTAGCAGGCGCGAAACTTCTGCCTGGCTATAATGTTTCGCCTTACGGGCTTCTCTCAGTCGTTCTGAAAACATGGTTTTTCCTACTTTCACTGTGGTTGCCGCGCTGTACATAAAGCAGCAGTCAAGCGATGCACCCATGCACCAGCCCAAGCCGCGGCATTCGCCAAGTTTTATGGTTTCATTATACAACCCAAGGTAGTATTTGTAAAGAGATTCCGTGAAAAAATATTCTAGAAAAAGTTGTTTTGCACCCCTTGACAACAACCGTTAGTTGTACTATTCTAGATTCATAAAACAACTTCAAGTTGTTCTTATGCATTTGTCGTTGTACTTTTATTGCATTTTTCGCAACTGTTTTTTAATTTGCGGCACGATCCCGGAGGTCATAATTATGAAAATGAATCTACTTACCGAGCTTATCTGCAATGTCCTTTTGTATTCCATCGGTTTTGGCGGGCTGATGGTCGTCTGCGCCGTGGCAGAAGGTCAGCTTTCCCTGCTGCCAGCCCTCGCCATTGGGGCCGTGCTGTGCTTCACCTTTAACGCAGTTGCTGGGGTACACATTGCCCTGCGCAATACCAATACGCAAAAGCGGAGCGTAACCATTGCCCCGCAGCCACACCCACAAAGCAGCACCCCACCCCTGCGCGTTATGCGCGGTGGGCATGCCGCTTAAATTTTGTCGGCGCTCTTTGGTAGCGCAAAGGCATTGTAACCCCGTCCGGAATGTGTTACTCTTATATTAAGTAAAAAAAAATCGTTTTGGAGGGTCATTATGCTGCTGGAAGTTTGTGTGGATAGCCTTGCATCGGCGCGCGCTGCCATTGCTGGCGGGGCGGACCGTCTGGAACTGTGCAGTGCACTGCTGGCCGGTGGGCTGACCCCTTATACCGAGCTGTTGCATCAGATCCGACACGAAAGCGATGTTGCCGTGCGCTGCCTGATACGCCCGCGTGCAGGGGACTTTCTGTATATGCCGGAAGAGATTGAGATGATGTGCGCGCAGATCACCGAGCTGCGCAGTGCCGGGGCTAACGGTTTTGTGATTGGCTGCCTGAACCCGGACGGCACGCTGGATTGCACCGCAACCGCACGGCTGGCAAAGGCCGCCAATGGTGCTGGGCTCACCCTACACCGCGCCATTGATGTATCTGCCGACCCATTGCAAACCTACCGCGACGCCGCCGCCCTTGGAATTGATACCGTGCTGACCAGCGGTGCCGCCGCCAGCTGTGTGCAGGGTGTTGACGTTCTGTGCAGCCTGTTGGCAGAGCGTGACCGCACCAATGGTCCGGAAGTACTGATCGGTGCCGGGGTAAACGCTGGGGTGATCCGGCAGCTTTCGGCTGCCCTGCCGGGCGCAAGGGCTTACCACATGAGTGGGAAAGTGGAACTGGAAAGCCGGATGGTATTCCGCCGCGAGGGCGTTCCCATGGGGCTGCCCGGTTTGGACGAGTGGCATATCCAGCAGACGGATACAGCGTCCGTGCGTGCCGCGCGCCAAGTGTTGGACGATTTGGCGTGATTTTATTGTATTTTCTCTTTTTCTTTTTAATTTTTGCAATTTCTTTTGCTGTTTTTTCATTTTCATGCTTGACATTCTGCAGGGCTTATGGTAATATAATTACCGCACCTTGGTGGTGGCCACTGTGGAGAGGTGTCCGAGTGGTTTAAGGAACTGGTCTTGAAAACCAGCGATTCGCGCGAGCGGACCATGGGTTCGAATCCCATCCTCTCCGCCATTTTGTGATAACAAGTGAATATATAGAATCACTTTGACTTGTGGAGTAATACTCAAGAGGTCGAAGAGGCGCCCCTGCTAAGGGCGTAGGGTGGGAAACCGCCGCGAGAGTTCAAATCTCTCTTACTCCGCCAACAAAAACCCGCGTATCTGCGTAAGATATGCGGGTTTTTGGATTATAAAAAAGTGCCTTTGACGACAGTTTTGACGACAATTAGGATTTTTGACGGCAAAAACAGCATACCAGAACACACAAAACGCCCCCGGCGGCGCATGGCTTTTCATGCGTCTGCCGAGGGCATTTTTTATTGCGCTTTTTTCCTGATCTGATTTTCATAAAGCTGCTGCATCTGGTCTGCCGCCGCTCTCCGCGCCTGTTCTGTGGCGTGGACATATCGCTGTAGGGTAAATGCCGCTGTGCTGTGGCCGAGGTTTGCCTGCACAGTTTTCAGGTCTACACCGTTCACCAGCGCAAGCGTTGCGTTTGTGTGCCGCAGATCGTGTACACGGGCATCCGGCAGGCCGATACTCTTTGCAATGCGCTTGAAGTTTGCCCACAGAGTATGCGGATTGATACAGCCGCCCAGCGCATCGGTAAAGCAGAGGCCCCATTCATTGCCCCATGCAGGCCCGGCGGCAATTCGGGCAAGCGTCTGGCGGTGCTGTTCTTCTTTCAGTATGTCAATCAGAAAGTCCGGCAGATCGAGTGTGCGGCTCTGGCCTGTTTTGGTGGAGTGCTTGATGTAGAATGCCCCGTGCGCGGTTTTCTCCTTTTGTAGCTGCTGGCAGATCAGGGCCTTGCCGTTCTCAAAGTCGATATGCTCCCACGCGAGGCCCAGCGCCTCACCCTCACGCAATCCCAAAAACAGGCAGCACATGAGCGGTGCATAATATGGGCATCCCTCTGCCGCATCCATAAAAGCGGCAATTTCCTTTACCGATAGGGTTGTAGTTTCCGGGGCCTGTACCGAGGGGAGCTTTGCATATTTTGCAGGATTGCGCAGGATGACCTGTTCTTTCACGGCCTGTTCAAGCGCACTGTTCAGCACGGTCATGGTATTTTTTATCGTTTTCGGCGCTTTCCCGGCATTTACCAGCTTACGCACCATCTTCTGTACCTGATCGGTCGTAAGGTCGCACAGCCGCACCGCGCCGAGGTTTGGTTTGATGTGGTTTTTAATAATGCCCCGATAGGTTGAAATCGTATAGTTTGCCCGCACCGGCTCAACATACTCAGACATCCAGCTATCAAGATATGCCCCCAGTGGGCGCTTGTCCGGCTCTGCATAGGTATTTGTGTCGAGCTGGCGGGTTATTTCGGTAAGCCGCTGCCGCACCTCTTTCTGTGTCTTTCCATAAATCGACTTGCGGATAGCTTTGCCGGTGCCGGGGTCAAATCCTACTGTGTAGCGGCCCTCCCATCGGCCATCCGCGCGGTGATACAGTGTTCCTCCACCGTTTGCTCCCCGGCGGGCTTTACTTTTTGGCATTTCTTTTCCTTTCTATCTTAAACAACTCAAAGGCCAGCGTATTAGCCAAAGCATCAACTACCTGCTGCATCTCATCATCGCTGAGGTAGGTCGGCTTTCCGTCATCGGTGTGCAATTTAAAACGATTCGGGCCAGCCAAATGCTCACCACCCGGCACAGCATCCATGAAATCATATTCAGCATTATGTCGAATGTCGTCATACTGGCATGACAGCGCAGCAAAAAAAGTCTTACGCTCTTTTGCTGATTTTTCCCATCGCAGATGACTGTCATCCTCGCCCCATTCTGATGCATCTCTCAACATCTCCTGCGATTCTTCGTATCGCCACTTTTCAAGCCATTCATCACCTTGGAAGTAGTACGGGCTGACCTCGAATCCCAGCACGTCACCGACAAAAGTCGCCACCTTTTCTGCTGTATCACTCTTCATCATGCGGGTTCCCAGCTCGTAATTTTGGAATGTGATTGCTGGAATGTTGATATACTTTGCAAATTCTACTTGCGTCAAGGGCTTTTTTCCGATTTCTTTCGCCCTGCAAAGATATGGTTTCCCGTTTATCTCTTTCGTTGCCGCATTTACAGTATGCGGTTTGTCTCCCTTATATAAGGACAATCTGATGAATTTGATGTGCTTTCCCGCAGCCTCATAGGGCTTTTCTTTCTCTGCCATGATTTCCTCCTTTCGCATACGATAAATACATACGATTTTTGTGTCTTAAAGTGATATGAATATGTAGCGTAAAACCGTTGATATGTTCGTGCAATGTGCTATACTTAGTACAGTAAATCATCGCAATAGTAACTATCATACATACAGTATAGCCATATTGCGGTGCGATGTCAATACACACATGGGGGTATAAACATGAAAATCGAAAAAGATCGTGCAAAGCAGTTACGCCGCAAACTCAACAAGTATGGGTACACAATCAAAAAGTCAAGGCACGCCGAATCTGGCGATAATTTTGGAGAATACATGATTATCTATATGCCTCTCAACTGCCTTGTCAGAGGTGAGCGTTTTGACGTGTCTCTTGATGAGGTCGAAGATTTTCTGCGCGATCTCGAAAAAGAGAGCGCTTAAATGCCTTTATTGCACTATATAGGAGATGTATCTTTATGAACAGAACAAACCAGAAAATCCGTAGCCAGATGCGTGAACTCGGCATTTATCAGTGGCAGCTTGCCGATGTCGTTGGCATCAGTGCAAACAACCTCAGTGCATGGATGCGCCATGAACTTAGTGGCGAACGCCTCGCCCGTGTTCAGGCCGCGCTGGACAAGCTGAAAAAGCAGCAGGAGGAATGAACTCATGGAAAGCGATACCCACAGCACTGTCACCGTGCGGCAAGGCGAAGGCTACACAGGCGATGGGGCGTATCCGATCATTGACCCACAGACGGGCAGCGCTGTTTACACAGCGGCAGATGTGGCCCGCCTCATGGGCATCCCCATAAAGGCCGCGTATGAACTGTTTCACCGCGCAGATTTTCCCGTTGTTTGCCAAAGCCCCCGGCGGATGCGTGTTCCTGTGCAGGCTTTTTACCGCTGGCTGAACGAAACCGCCTGCATGGGCGCATGATGGAGGGCGGCATGAACAGACAACTCACTATCAGCACGGGAGAAACCCGTGCATCTAAAAACTGGCGACCCGAATCGCTGTCATGGCAAGATTTTTGCGAACGCCTGCGCACCTCGCGCCCTTTAGGCTGTACACTCAATGATTATTTGAGGCTAAAAAAGCCCCAGCAGGACGCGCTCAAGGATGTGGGCGGCTTTATGGGCGGCACTCTAAACGGCCCACGGCGCAAAGCCGCTGCCGTCACTGGCCGCGATCTTGTGACGCTTGACTTTGACAGCATCCCGGCGGGGCAAACCGAGGCGCTGCTGCAAAAAGTCCACGCTTTGGGCTGTGCCTATGTGGTTTATTCCACCGTCAAGCACTGCCCCAATAATCCACGCCTGCGCGTCATTGTTCCGCTTGACCGCACTGTAACCCCTGATGAATACGAGCCTCTGGCCCGGCGGATTGCAGAGCATGTCGGGCTGGAATGGGCAGACCCGACAACCTTTGAGGCATCCCGCCTCATGTACTGGCCCACGCATTGCAGCGATGTTGACCCCATCTTTGACAGCAACGATGCCGCACCAGCCCCGGCGGATGACATTCTCGGCACATTCCACGACTGGCACAATGCCGCCGAATGGCCGCAAATTCCCGGCGTTCTGCCGCGTATTCAGCGGAGTATGGCCAAGCAAGGCGACCCCACATCAAAAGACGGCATTGTGGGTGCGTTCTGCCGTACCTACGATGTACCCGCCGCCATCGCAAAGTTTTTACCCACGATTTACATACCCTGCGATACCGCTGACGAGCGATACACCTATACCGGCGGCAGTACAGCAGGCGGCGCAGTGCTTTACGATGCTGGAAAATTTCTGTACAGTCACCACGCGACTGACCCCTGCTCTGGGCGGCTGGTAAACGCCTTTGATCTTGTGCGCCTGCACCTTTTCGGCGCTCAGGATGATGATGTATCGCCAAGCACTGCTGTACCTAAACTGCCAAGCTATAAAGCTATGTGCGACCTCGCCATGGATGATGATGCCGTAAAGCAGACGCAGGCCCGCGAAGAGGCCGCTGAACTGCAAGCCATGCGGAACGCTTGCCAAAGCAACACACCCGCCGGGGATGATGTCATGTGGCGCACCATGCTGGAACGTGATGAAAGCGGCAAGGCCAAGCAGACCATCGGCAATGTCGAACTGATTCTTGAACATGACCCGAATTTGCAAAGCCATATCCTTTACAACGAATTTAGCGAGCGCACCGAAGTGCTGCACCCTCTACCGTGGGGTGCAGACCTGAACAAAACTCCCGACAAATTCAAACGGCGGGCGTGGGCCGATTCTGATGACAGCGGTCTGTACGGATACATGGAGCGCGGATACAAAATCACCAAGCGCCCATCCATTGATGCGGGACTGGCAAATCATGTGGCTAAACACACATTTAACGAGGTACAGCAGTTTATCAAGAGTCTGGCGTGGGACGGAGTTCCCCGGCTGGACACGCTGCTGATTGACTGTCTAGGTGCTGAGGATTCCGAATACACCCGCGCCGTCACCCGCAAAGCCTTTGTCGGTGCTGTGGCCCGTGCAATGGAGCCGGGGTGCAAGTTCGACAATATGTTGATTTTGTGTGGCCCGCAGGGCATCGGCAAGTCCACGCTGCTGGACAGGATGAGCAAGGGCTGGTTCAATGACTCAATCCGCACCTTTGAGGGCAAGGAGGCATCCGAGCTGTTGCAAGGCGTATGGCTGGTCGAGGTAGCTGAGCTTGATGCGTTCCGGCGTTCCGATGTCTCCCGCATAAAGCAGTTTTTGAGTCTGCGCTCTGACCGCTACCGTGCCGCCTATGGCCGCAATGTCAAAGAACTTCCCCGGCGGTGCGTATTCTTTGGCACGACCAACACAAGCGACTTTCTGCAGGATACCACGGGAAACCGCCGATTCTGGCCCGTGGATGTCGGCACTCAGCCGATAAAGCATCATGTATGGGACTTGACCGAGGCCGAAATAGACCAGCTATGGGCGGAGGCAAAGTGCTACTGGATGATGGGAGAGCCGCTGTTCCTGACCGGCGCTCTGGCAGATGCCGCAGCACAACACGCCGAGGCGCACCGAGAGGAGATCGAAAATGAAAGCAGCATCGTGGATTTTGTCAGCACCCCGATTCCCACCGATTGGTTGAAATGGCCCCTTGACAAGCGCCACGACTACTGGGCCGGGGCCTGCAAGGGGCAGGACATCCCAACCATGCCCCGTGACCGCATTTGCCCTCTTGAGGTCTGGCGCGAATTGCTGAACGGCGGGCCGAATTTTCCTGCTAAAGACCGCCAAAACATCAAAAAGGTACTGCAACGAATGCCAGACTGGGAAATTCCAGAATCCCCTATGCGATATGGTAAACCCTATGGAAGTCAAAGAGGATTCAAACGAAAGGGCACATAGAAATGTCACACTATGGGTAAACAATCCGGGGATGTAAACGTGACATTTTCTGTCCAGCGGTTTATCTCTTGATTGCAAAGTGTTTACTGTTTACTCATTTGTGACAATCAGTGTGACCGCTTAAAGCCCGTCATTATTACCATTAACCAATATTGTAAACAATGTAAACAGTAAAATACAGTAAATATTAAAACAGCTATATAACAGCCTATATATGGGTATATACAGCGATTATAGACTGTATAGAAAATGGTGTGACATTGTTTACCTCTTGAGGAGGGATGCCTATTGAATGCCCATATTTTAGTGTGAGGTGAACACGGAATGCTAATCCCGCAAATAACGAAACCGCCCGGAGCGATGGAGTGTTTGCAAAAATGATTCTAGATGACAAAACCTTAGAGAGCCTCAACTTCAAGCCGCAGGACATCCATGATCTCGATACCGTTTTGAGAGGTGCGGTAATCGTAGGGTGTGAGCCTTGCGGCGACCCCTTGACCGATGGATTGACGCTTTACTTTCGAGGGGCCGCAGGAGGGCTTACCGCCCTCTTTATCGGGAGCAACGAAACCCAGCCGGGGGATGACTTGCCGCCGCTTGATGTCGCAATGGCTACCATTCAGAATGGAGAATCCGCATAATGACCCATAAATCCATATCCAACAGACCGCCTTAGAGCGGGATGCCCACCACAATCAAAGGCGCTGCGCGGCAGGGCGTGTGCAGCGTACCACCATCCGCCGGGGAAGTGCAGGGAGAGGGCAGGGCTACACTCTCCACAGTACTACCCCGGCGGGCCTGTTTTACAAGGAGGAATGACCCATGACGTTGAAAGAACTGAGCGCGTATCACTACGCCGCCGAGGCGCTCCAAAACAAAATCGATCAGCGCGGCGAGCTGTATATGCAGGCCACATCACCCGCCGGGGCAAAGCTCACGGGGATGCCCGGCGGTTCCGGCCTCAAAGTATCCAGAACGGAGCGCTATGCTGAATGCCTCGCCGCGCTGGATGCCGACATCCGGCAGTTGCGAAAAGAGCGGGATGCCAAGCAACACACGCTGGAACAGTTTCTCGCTACTATCCCCGATGCCGAAACACAGCAGATTTTCCGCTGGCGCTTTGTGGATTGCCTGAACTGGGTACAGATTGCCGATGCCCTCAACGCCACCGATGAATATAAGAACGGCACACGATGGGCGCGGGCCGATGCTGTCCGTATGCGGGTCAAGCGCTATCTGGCAAAGACCGAGGCCCCGGCATGAGCAAGCGCAATACGGCGGGTCTGAGGTCGTTCAGCACCATGCCAGCCGAGCGGGCACGGGCTATCCAGTCCGCGGGCGGCAGAGCCGCTGCCAAAAAGCGCCGCGAGGCACGGGAGGCCGCGCTGGTAAAAGATGCCGTTCTTTCAGTGTTGTCACTGCCCGCCCGGCGGGGCAAATTTAAGGCCAGCGCAGAGCTTGACTGTTTTGAGGACGCTGTAAGCGGAAACACAACTCTCATGGTAAAAATGCTTGTGCCGCTCATTCAAGCCGTGATGGATGGCAACATTGAGGCGCTGTTCCTGCTGCTGCGCGTTCTGGGGCAAGAGCCGGGAACACCGGGACAGTTTGGCATCAATCCATATATGCCGCCCGCCAGCACGGCAGACGCGCCCTCTGAGGCTGTCTCTCACGATGGCATACAGATTCACCTATTGCGTGGCGAAAAGCCCACAGCGCCGCCCTGCGCGGGCACAGAGGAGGAACAATACCCATGACTGTTGAAGATTTCACTCGGTATAGGCGCTTGCTTGCCGCCCACGATGAAATGCGCCGTCAATGCGTTCAGCAAGCCGATGAGACACACTCACAGCGTATGAAAAAATTTGACTGCATGAGGGATGCCGAGCGGGCAGAAAAACGCAGGCTTGAAGATGTGCTGATGTCCGTGCAGGACAGCTATCTCCGCCGCTTGCTGGAATTGCGGTTCATGCAGGGCCTAAGCTGCCGCGAGATAGCCGACAAAATCAATTCTGCTTATGACCCGCACCGAAAGCGCCCCGTTACGCCGGAAATGATACAGCGGCGCATAAATGACTATATCAATTCTATGGAGGATGTACATCCATGAAAAAGACCGTCACCATCAAATCATCCAACGGCGGGCCTGACCGCACTGTAAGGCTGAAATACAGCCCCGTTATGCTGCATCTTATGGGCGGTACATACGCGGGAGAGGTTGACCGTCTTTGCAAACCGCTGGCCGGAATCAGCATCAATGCCAACGGCACAGCACAGCATCCCGCGGATGCCGCCGTCATTCAAACCGCCGAGGCAAACCTTTACGCCCTGATTGATCGGATGTTCGGCGCAGGTGTGGCGGCGGTTTGCTTTGCAGAATGCCGCCCCTTTGCCCACGTCAAGGGTGACTTTTTCTGCACCCAAGTCATCAAGGGCCTGTTCAGTCAGGTATAACACATACAAGGAGGAGCATCCATGCTCAATAAAGTCATTGCAGCGATTCTTTTTATCGCATTTGTTGCCTTTTTCGTTGGTTCCATCATCGGGCCGGTTCTGCTGGCCCTCTGCCGCAGCGCTCTTTGGCTGCTGGTTTATCCTGTCTTTTTTCTTGCCCTGATAGCTCTCGCGGGCTGGATAGCCAAGAAATGAGAAAAGCCGCCCGGTGGAATGGCCGAGCGGCTTTTATACGGAGGTGGCGAAGCATAGAGGGAAAGCGTATACCCCGCAATCAATTATAACGGAGGTATGCTCTTTATGTCAATACAAAGTCCAAACAAACGTACTCATACCCGGCGGGAGGAGGTGAAAAACAATGGCGAATAGTGACGGTTCTCTGAAATTTGATACACAACTGGATAACAGCGGCTTTGAAAAAGGTGCTGACAAAATCCAGCGCAATCTCGACAGCATCCGGGCCAGTGCTGAACAGGTAAACGCCGCCAGCAGCCGCGCCGCGCAGGCCGTGGCCGGTCAATTCCAGAGCATGGCCTCTGATGCCCCCGATGCCGCGTCTGCCATGCTGGGCCTCAACGATGCAATGAAGAACATCGCTGACGGGATGGGCAGCTCAGCGGGGCGCTCTGCCGCTCAGATGCAGTCTGCCGCCCAACAGACTGCACAGGTGGCGCAGACGCTCAAGTCCTATCTGCCCGACACATTCACATCTGCCGATTTTGATAAGACCCTTGCGGGCACCGGCAAAGCCGTCACCTCGCTGGAAAGTCAGATGGGCAGACTGGGCGACAGCATCCGCCGGGGATTCAGCACCGATGCACAGGTAGGCAAGTTCGATGCCGACATCGAAAAGGCCAGCGGCTCCGTGGCTGATCTGAAAGCAAAGCTCATCGCGCTGGGCAAGTCGCAAATCAACACTGCCGAATATGACGGGCTGACAAAATCCATTTCGCAGGCCGAGCAGGCGCTGTTCAAGCTGTATGACCGCCGAGATGTCATGGAACAGCTGGGCACCGATAAAACCTCGCGGGAATGGCAGCGACTTGCCATCCAAATTGAAAATGCCGAGGCTGAACTTGCGCAGTTTGAACGGCAAAAGGCCTATCTCGAAAGCAGCGGCGGGGCATACACCTCCGGCACCGATTCTGCTGAATGGCTGCGACAGGCACAGGCCGTAAAGGATGCCACTGCGCAGATTCAAGCATATAAGAGCGCCGCCGCGCAGACTACCTTTGACCGACAGCTCAACGCCATGGGGGATGCTGCCGCAAAGCTGGACAAGCAGATAGAAACCCTCACACAGCGCTTGCAATCCGGGCTGAAAACCCCGGCGCAGATCAGCAGTTTTCAGCAAAAATTCAATGATGCCGAATCTGCCGCCGCATCCCTGCAAAACCGCCTCAAGAAACTGGCCCAACAGTTGCAGGCGGTCGAGGGGAGCGACAGCGGAACGGCTACACAGGCTGCGGCTGGGTTCAATACTCAAGCCGAGGCAGTGCAGCACCTCATCGACAAGCTGAACACACTGCGCCAGTCCGCTGTATCCGCCGAGGCCATCGCCAGCGACGCAAATAGTGCAGGCAGCGCGGTGGGCAATCTTGCTGAAAAGACCACTAAGGCAGGCGGCCACGCCTCCACGGCAAAACAGTTTTTCAGCGAGTTTGCAAATCAGTTGAAGCGCACAGCACAAACGGCGCTTTCTGCCGCAAAAAATTTACTCAAGATGGGCTGGAAAGCCATCTCTAACGGCATGAAAAACGCCGTCAAGAATCTGGCCTCTTTCAACTCTCAAAGCAAGTCTACCAACGTCTCTGTGCATGGCCTCATCCGTCAGTTGACAAGTCTCAAAACCTTGCTGATTTCCCGCATCAAACGGATGTTCATTTCGCAGATTTTCAGCGGTGTGGGTGATGCCATCAACAGCCTTGCCAAATTCAGCACCGCCTTTGATAAGTCGATGTCGAATATCAAGAACTCCATGACGGGGCTTTCTGCAAATATTGCGGTAGGGCTGGGTTGTTTGATTTCTGCCATTGAGCCGGTGCTGACCCGCATCATTAGTGCAATCAGCACGGCCATGACCTACCTGAACGCGCTCTTTTCTATGCTGCGGGGCAAGTCTACCATCACAGTTGCAAAGAAACAGACCGGCTCCTATGCCGCCTCTCTGGACAAAGCAGCAGGCAGCGCCAAGGAACTGAACGAACAGGTATATGGCTTTGATGAGCTGAACAAGCGCCAAAAGCAGACCGACAGTTCCGGCGGCGGTGGAGGCAGCGGAGGTGATCTCTTTGAGGAAAAGCCCATTGACGACATTCTCCCCAAAGCGGTAAAAGATTACTTTGACCGCCTGAAAGCGGCCATCGCCGCCGGGGATTGGTACGGCGTGGGCAAGATCATCGCGGAGGGCTTGAACGTCGCTTTTGAAGCCGTGGACAACTGGATAAACAATACCCTGCGCCCTCAGGGTGTGAAATGGGCACGGAACATCGCCCAAATTTTCAATGGCATTGTTGACGGGCTTAACTGGGAACTGGTCGGCAAGACGGTGGGCGATGGGCTGAACGCCATTGCAGACATCATCAACACATTTTTGACGACGTTCAATTTCTACAATCTGGGGCGCGGCATCGGGCGGGCCATTACAAGCCTGTTTGATACAGTGGACTGGAATCTGCTGGGCCAGACCTTTGCAAACGGATGGAACAGCACAATCAACTTCATCTGGGGCCTCGTTACCACGCCGGGCATCTGGGTGAAAATGGGCAAAAGCATCTCCGAGTTCATCAATAGTGTATTTGCTGCCGTTCGACTCGACACAGCGGCGCGGGCGCTGGCGGCTACACTGAACGGGCTGTTCAGTACGATTCAGACCCTCGCCGACAATATCCAGTGGAGTGCGATTGCAAAGAAGATTTACACATCTCTCAACATCGCATTCCAGGGCATCCACTGGGCCGATTGCGGCAAGGCCCTCTCCGATTTCGTCATCCATCTGCTGGATACACTGCTTGAGGTCGCCAGCAAGACCGACTGGCAGGCGTTGGGGCGCGGTATCGGCGAGTTTATCGGTTCAATCGACTGGGTAGGCGCTTTTGCCCGCCTCGCTGTCATCATCGGTGACGCGCTGGGCGGCGTTTTGGAGGGGCTGTTCAGCACCACATCGGGCAAGGTCATTGCTGGGCTTTTCGTCCTTTACAATGGCATCAAGGCATTTCTTGCGGTAAAGGCCGCTGACCTCGCGCTCTCTGCCGCCAAATGGGTGGCCTCGGTCATCCTGCCAATCTCGTCTATGGGGACGGCAACGGCAGCCGCCGGGGCCGCAACAGAGGCCAGCATTACAACGGTTTCCGGGCTGATAAGCGCCAAATTCACATCCCTCATTGCAATGGTCGGGCAGAAAATCGTTGCTCTGCTGAGTTTTCTCGGCCCTACCGGCGTTCTGGCGGTGGGTCTCATCGCGCTGGGCGCGGTCATCGCCCTGAACTACGACAGCATCTACGCAACGTTATACGACTTCGGCGGCAAGGTCTATGATGTCGTTCACAGCACATGGGAGAACGTCAAGCAGGCCGTGGGTGATGCTGTGACAAACGCAGAGGATGCAGTCAGCGCGGGCTGGCAGTTGGTATCCAGCGAAACAAGCCGGGAGTGGGGCGTCGTCAAGCAGACTGTCAGCACAGCATGGCAGAACATCAAGACCAATACCTCGGCGGCGGTTTCCAGCGTCCGCAGCAATGTGGGGCAGGCGTGGGCTACACTCAAAAGCAACACAGTGGCGGCCTATTCCAGCATCCAGACTACCGCCTCGCAGAAATTCAACTCCATGCGGACCAGCGTTACCGCTACGGCAAACGGTATCAAAACCGCCGTAGCATCGACGTGGCAGAATGTCCAGTCCACTGCGTCCAGCAAGTGGCAATCGATCACTTCCACGGTCACAAGCAAATGGAATGCCCTCAAAAGCATCCTGAAAGCCTCCGACTGGACGAGCATCGGCACCAATCTGGTGCAGGGCCTCAAGAGCGGCATTGAGAACGCATGGCACTCGCTGACATCCAAAGTGCAGAGCCTTGCGCAAAACCTCACCAACACGATGAAAAATGCCGTGGGTGTACATTCACCCTCTGTGGTGTGGGCTGAGATTGGTCATTATCTGGACGTGGGCCTGCAAAACGGCATCACCAACAGCCAGAACAAGCCCCTGAGCGCCGTTGACGCTCTGGCCGAAAGCGTAACCGCCGGGATGGATTTCTCCAAACTCAACTACAACATCCCGCAGATGGATGCCATCACCAACATGATCGCCAGCATCGGGCAGCTTGCCATCCCAGACATCGCGGCGGGCACTGTCATCCCCGCCAAGTGCAAGGTCACGGACGCGCCTGCATCGGGAGGCATCGGCATAAGTTCTGACAATCTCGCTCAGTATTTTAGCGATATTGATGAGCGGCAGTCCGAAACAAACGATTTACTGCGAAAACTGCGTGAGTCCATCATCAAATACAGTGACATCTATATTGATATGGATGCTCTCAGCAAAATGGTCATTAAAAAATATAAGTCCCGTGTCATTGGGTTCGGTGGATATTGATGCCGGCTACACGCATAACCGCATAAAAGCCCGCCGGGGCATAGCCGATTTCTCGACTGCCCCGGCGGGCCTTTTCTCTTTTTCGTTATATAAATTGCCGCCTCAGCAAAACAGCCCTTGCGAGACGGCTCGAATTATGGTATGCTATTCTGTGCCGCTCCCATGGGCGGCAGGCGCTGCACACAACGGCAGGCGGTTGGCCACACTTCCCGAAAGGGGGTGAGGCAATGCGTTTTACATTGACTTTCCATATCGGTCAAAAGACCGTTACGCTGAGTTTAGTGATAAAAAGCAAGAACCGCCACCCGGCACGGTGACGGTTCTTAGGTCTTTGATCTAAACCTCTTATCGCAAAGGGCCAACCGCTTGTCGCAGCGCCTTTTGTTATCTATATTATACCGAACCCCGGCGGATATGTCAACCGCCGGGGCTCTTCTTTTTATGCCTGTTCCTGCTCACGCTGGCGCTTTTCCGCCTCGGCCCGCTCCTCTGGTGTATGGGGTAGATAGCAATCATTCAAGTGGTTAAACAGGTGCTTTGCCTGCTCCGGCGTGAGGCTTGCCAGCTTTTCATCAATGGTTTTGAACTTTTTCTCCTCCGGCATAGTCAATCCTCCTCGTTCTGCGCGGCAAGTTCTGCATCCAGTATGGCAAGGGCTTCTGTGTCGCCCTTTTCTGTCAGTATGCGGCGCTCCATCCGGCGCAGATCATCAAAGAACGTGCCATCTGTTTCAACCGTCTGCTGGGCGGCAAGCTCTGCATTTACTTTTGCGATGCGTTCTTTTTGTTCATCCGTGAGAGGCACATTCACAATACCGTATCCGTTGGATGTCCAGCGGTCAACGCCGGATTCCATCTCCGGCAGTTCCTCGGAGGAAAGTTCCCCGGCGGCGTATGCCCGCGCCTCTTTCTCAGCCCTCTCCAACATGGCACTTGCCACAGGGTCAGCACGGGCATCTATGATGCGGTGGGCCTCTGCAAAGAATGCGTCATTCATCCCGGCAAACACTGAGCAGGCATCCTCCGGGGGAGTGTGGGGCGTTTTGCTTTTAGTCATGGTGTGCCTCCTTGGATTGATCGGCAGCGCTGTCACGCTCCATCGTTTCCGCAATAGCGCGGCCCACAAAGGCGTTGATGCTCTCTCCATGCTTTTCAGCATGAGCTTTGATGACCTCTTTCTGACCTTTTTTGACGATGATGCGCAGGTCATCGTATGCCTTGGCGTGATATTTGTTTGTGGCTTTTGTCTGAGCTTTTGCCATCGGTTTCACCCTCTTTCAAATGTACAGTTTTCCATCGTGTTTATATTATACCACTCACGCAATAGGTGTACAAGTATAATTTGTGCCAAGTATAGGTGTACATCTTTGTGCGATCTGCGCATTGATATAAGTGTACACCTATGCTATGCTGATATTGTCGAAAGGGAAAAGGCACGGTGAAAACGTCAGGGAACACCGATAAGCGCCAGAGAACAGACTGCATACTATGCCGGGGGCCGTCCCGGAATTGCATCGGGCACTGGCCGCCTGAAACCTCAAGGCAAAAAAGAAAGCGCCCCGCACCAGCCGACCAAAGCAAACGCGAGACGCACCACCCAAAAGGGCAAGCCCATTATAGCACGGTTTGCCCTCCACTGTAAAGGAGCAACAGCATGAAATACGATCTCTCCGCAATTATGAGCCGTGCATGGGCCATCTTCCGCAAGGCCGCGATCAGTTTTGCCGAGGCGCTACACCGCGCATGGCAGACCGCCAAGGCCCGCCCCGTCAATGATGCCGCCGTTGAGGCCGCGAAAGCAGCCGCAGGGGTCACTGAGGAATGCCGCACATGGGCTGACTGGCACCGCAGCGGCTACGAGGTCGTCCACGGCAGCAAGGCGCTGTTTCAAGCCGTCCTGATCTGGGCCAGCAAGGGCGATGATGCCCGGTACATGGCCAGTTTCTTCGGCGCAAGTCAGGTACACCCCATCGAGGCATAACACGTCAAAGGCTGTGCTATCAGGCCATACGGGCGCTTTTGGATGGCATATAATGGAAAGCATCACAATCGACTTTGACAAAATGCCAGAGAAAGAAAAGCGGGTTCTGGGCGATACGCTCTACGCCGCTTGCAAGGCGTTCTATGAAAAACCGGACAACCTCGCCCGGTACAACGAATGGAAAGCAAAACGGGAGGCCGCAAAATGAAAAGGAAATATGCAGTTTACATTGACTATAAGGCCGCCGCGCCGAAAAGTACCGACATCCACGAGTTGGATGGTGAAACGCTGATCGAGGCGATGTGCGAGGCAGAGCGATATTTTACCGATGATGTCTACCTCATGGCGATTCTGGAAAAGAGCGGCAAGGCTGAGAAATCCAAGAAAGCACGAATCACGCCGTTTACTGAGCGCCTGATCTGCCGGGGATGCAATAACTGGCATCTTGTCGACAACCGCCACGGAGAGCAGAAACCCGTCACATGGGATAGGTACACCGCCGATGCGGGCAACCACACTATGACAATCTGGGAAATCCATGAGGCACATTGAGAGAGGAGGGGCTACACGATGAAAGCTGCATTGATGCCGCACGGCAGATACTACAAAATCACCTTGACACGCACAGAGGCCCACATCCTTGCCGAGTACAGCACTGCGTATAGTGACCTGCTGACGGCGCTGAGGATATGGCCCGATTCTAAAGAAATCACCCTATACGGCAGTAAGGCCCGCATTGAGGTCGATTTGAGAGCCGCAGAGCCGGAATGCCCGGATGACGATTAAGGGGGAATACACCATGATTTTCGACTATGCCAACCTGACACAGCTCATAACTGCCAAATGCGGCAGTATGAGTGCATTTGGCAGACAGGCAGGCATTGATACTGCCGCACTTGATGAATACCTTGACGGCGTGACACCGTGGCCGCAGGATGCAAAAGATCGAGCCGTCAAAGTGCTGGGCATCCCTGATGAATACATCCCGCGTTACTTCTTCATCTATCAAGTTGATCCCGGTAAGCCCAAATACCACATCGATCCGGTGGATTACATCCGCATCCGTGATGTGTACAACAATGCCGCTGATATGCGGTGGGCAAAGCAGATTGCCGACATCTACGGATGCCGCCCCACCAATCCGCTTGACTTCTATACTTTCATCGCCGATGTGTTTTGCGCCGGATACCTCAGCGCCCAGCTTGCCACGGCGAAAGCTGATTGACAACGAACGTCATAATATGATATGGAGCAACCCGCGGGGGCTGCTCTTTTTCTTTTCCTCGGCAGAAACAGCACTCTCAGCCGCCGCCAGCGCCGCGCTGTGTGGCCTACCACATTCCCGGCGGATAATTTTTTCGGATTCCGCACAGCACCCGTCTGAGGGGCTGTCTGACGGCGCTATGATGTGCTGCACAAGTCCGTTTTATAGACCAAAAATTCTGACGGCAATTTTGACGACAATAAGCCCTGCATTTGACGACAATTTTGACGACGGACACAGAAACGCTTACAGCATCTTACAGACATTTACAGCTAAAACAAGCGATATATCATGGAATCAAGAAACACTTACAGGAACTTACGGGTACTTAGAGGAAGTTAACATTACAGTTCAAATCTCTCTTACTCCGCCAAATCAGCCGATATTTAACGCTAACACGTTGAATATCGGCTGATTCTTTTTATATTTTCCACCCTTTTCTGCCCGTGCCTTGCAATCCCGCGGCAAATCCGCTATACTCATTCTATACCATTTTATAAGTGAGGTGTCCGTTATGCGGTTATTTGATGTGCTCGGCCCGGTCATGACGGGGCCGTCCAGCAGCCACACGGCGGGTGCGGTGCGTATCGGCAGCACGGCGCGGCGGCTCCTGGGGGAGCAGCCTGCCGAGGCCGAGATCCTGCTTTACGGCAGCTTTGCCGCCACGGGGCGCGGCCACGGCACGGACCGGGCGCTTGTCGCCGGGCTGCTGGGCATGCAGCCGGACGATGACCGCATCCCGCACAGCTTTTCCATTGCCAAGGAGGCCGGGCTGCACTTTAAGATCGGCACCACAAACCTGCGCGGTGCGCACCCCAACACGGCGGTGCTGCGGCTGACCGGTGCGTCGGGCCGTAAGCTCGAGGTCGTCGGCGCGTCCATCGGCGGCGGGCGGATCAACATCTGCCAGATCGACGGCATCACGACGAATTTTGGCGGAGACCACAACACACTGATCGTCCACAACCAGGACACGCCCGGCCATGTGGCAGCCGTCACCACCTGTTTGAGCCAGCACGGCGTCAACATCGCCACGATGCAGCTCTACCGCTCGACGGCGGGCGGCTACGCCGTCATGGTGCTGGAGTGCGACGAGCCTATCCCGGACGAGATCGCCGGGCAGCTGGGCAGCCAGCCGGGCATCGTCAAGGTCACGATTCTAAATCTGTAAGGGGACGGGAAAGATGGCATTTTCATCCGTGCATGAGATGATCGACCTCTGCAAGGAGAGCGGCAAGCCGCTGTATGAGGTCATCCTTGAGAGCGATCTGGCCGAAAGCGGCCTGACCCGCGCCGAAAGTGAGGCCGAGATGCACCGTCTGTGGGCAGTCATGCGGGCCACCAGCGACGGCTACTGCGGCGCAGACCGCTCGATGAGCGGCTTTGCGGGCGGCGACGCGGCCAAGGTCAACGCGGCAGCGGCGCGCGGCGTGCTCTACGCCGACGGCTACTTTGCCGACGTCATGGCCGAGGCACTGAAAACCGCCGAGTGCAACGCCTGCATGAAGCGCATCGTGGCCGCGCCCACGGCGGGAAGCTGCGGCGTGCTGCCTGCGGTCCTGCTGCCGCTGCGGCGGCGCAGGCTGGCCGACGAGGCCGCCGTGCACCGCGCCCTGTATATCGCTGCCGGGTTCGGGCAGGTCGTTGCCGCGCGTGCCACGCTGGCCGGGGCCGAGGGCGGCTGTCAGGCCGAGGTCGGCGCGGCCAGCGGCATGGCCGCCGCGGCGCTGGTGGACATCAAGGGCGGCACGGCAGAGCAGTGCGCCGAGGCGTTCGCCATGGCGCTGACCAACCTTGAGGGCCTTGTCTGCGACCCCGTGGCAGGTCTTGTGGAGATCCCTTGCATCAAGCGCAACGTCATCGGTGCCATGAACGCGGTCTCCGCCGCCGACATGGCGCTGGCCGGGGTCGTGGGGCACATCCCCGCGGACGAGGTCATTGACGCGATGGCCGAGGTCGGCAACGCGATGAGCAAGGACCTGCGCGAGACCGGCATCGGCGGTCTGGCTGGCACCCCCACGGGCCGCGCCATCTGCGAGATCGTGACGATGGACAACGGGGAAGAGGAAGATTGATATTTTACGGCGGTAAACCGGCGGGCGCACAGCACCGCAACCACTGCCCCAACTGCCTGATCAGCCTGCATCTGGACAACGAACCCGGGGACCGCGCCGCGGACTGCGGCGGGCAGATGGAGCCCGTGGCCGTCTGGGTGCGCAAGGGCGGCGAGTGGGCCATCATCCACCGCTGCCGCCTCTGCGGCAAACTGACATCCAACCGCATCGCCGCGGACGACAACCCGATGCTTCTCATGAGCATCGCCATGCGCCCGCTCTGCACCCCGCCGTTCCCGCTGGAGCGCATCGAGGAGATGACGGCACTGATGGGCGGGGAGGGGCGTATGCGGTAATGCAGGGCGTCTGGGACGCCGACCCCTGCACTGATCCCGACGCAATTTTCCGTTTACAAATTTCGCCAATGTGCTATACTGAATAAAAAACATCAGGAGGAAATTCTTATGAACGTGAACGATCCGCGCTGGGCGTCCATTGACGCCTTTGTGGAGGAAAACCGCGACAACATCCTGCGCGACATCACCCGTCTGGTGGCCGTGCCCAGCGTGGAGGGCGCACCCGAGCCGGGCGCACCGTTCGGCCCCGGCCCCAAGGCCGCGCTGGCCAAGGCGCTGGAGATCGCCGACGAGCTGGGCCTGGACACCTTCAACGCCGACAGCTACATCGGCTGGGCCGAGACGGGCAGGATCGCCGACGGCCAGAAGTTCCTGGCGACCATCACCCACACCGACGTTGTGCCCGAGGGCAACGGCTGGGACGCCGACCCCTACACGGTCCGCGTGCGGGACGGCTGGCTGCTGGGCCGCGGCGTGGCCGACGACAAGGGCCCAAGCATCCTCTGCCTGTACGCGCTAAAGTACCTGAAGGACAGCGGCGCGGCGCTGAAATACCCCGTGCGTGCCCTGCTGGGTGCCAACGAGGAGACGAACATGCACGACGTAGACTACTACGCCGAGCATTACCCGATGCCCGCCTTCTGCTTTACGCCGGACGCCGAGTTCCCGGTCTGCAACGGCGAGAAGGGCGGCTTCAACGGCGAGCTCGTCAGCCCGAAGTTTGAGAACGGCGTCATCACGGCGTTCGAGGGCGGCGTCGCCCACAACGCCGTGCCGGACCGCGCCTCCTGCACGGTGCAGGTCGGCGCGGGCGCACTCGTCCAGACCGAGGGCGTGACCTTCGAGGCAGGGGAGGGCGGTGCCACCGTCATCCGCGGCTGGGGCAAGAGCGGCCACGCCGCCATGCCCGAGGGCACGGTCAACGCCATCAGCCTGATCGTCAACTGCCTGCTCAAGAGCGGCGTCTGCACCCCGCAGGAGGAGGCCTACCTGAACGTGCTGCACACGCTGCACGCCGACACCGACGGCAGCGCGCTGGGCATTGCGGCGGACGACGGCCTGTTTGACCCGCTGACCATCATCGGCGGCACGATCGAGATGGCTGACGGCGTCATCCGCCAGAGCTTTGACTGCCGCTACCCGACGAACACCGACCCCGAAAAGATGACTGCCGCCATCCGGAAGGTCTGCGGCGGCGCGGCCACGCTGGAGAACGTCAGCAGCCGCGTGCCGTTCTACATCGACGCGGACAGCCCGGCCATCCAGACGCTCATCAACACCTACAACGACGTCACCGGCGAGGGCAAGAAGCCCTTTACAATGGGCGGCGGCACCTATGCACGCCACTTCCCCTATGCCGTCAGCTTCGGCCCCGAGCACACCGACATTGAGATCCCGTCCTTTGCGGGCCCGATGCACGGCGCGAACGAGGGCACCCCGTTTGAGAAGCTCATTGAGGCCCTCAAGATCTATATCCTGGCCCTGCTCCGCCTGCAGGAGATCGAGCTGTAAATAAAAGCAGGGGCCGGGCATGCCCGGCCCCTACCATATCACCCCTGGCAGACCGACATCTGCCAGGGGTTTTCTTTGTGGGATTGTTAATTTTTATACAGCCTTTTATTCTGCGGCGATTGCCCAAATTGTTGCAAATCTTGCGTGTTCGATGCAAAATCGACCTTTTGTCATACTTGGTTGCTTGACATGCTTTTGAAAAATGGTACAATAAATCCGTATAGTTATCCACCACGGACGGGGGAGCAGAAATCCCGTCCGCGGCGAGAAAAATCAGAGAAACGGGGGAAATCAGATTGTTCAAGTCCCTAAAGCGCTCTGCCAAGGGTGCTGCCGTACCGCACACGAAGGCGACAGCCGGACAGCCGACCAACAAGATGCCGGTGCCCGAGCACGTCGTCATTCCCATGTCGATGCACATCGGCGCGCCCGCGGAGCCTGTCGTCAAAAAAGGCGACACCGTCATGGTCGGTACCGTGATCGGCAAGGCCGGCGGCTTTGTGTCCGCCAATATCTACTCCAGTGTGTCCGGCACTGTGCAGGACATTGCACCGCTGCGCATGGTCAACGGCGCGATGACGACGGCTGTCGCCATCAAGACCGACGGTGCGCAGACCGTTGATCCGGCCTGTGTGCCGCCCGTCGTCACCGACAAAGCCAGCCTGCTGGCTGCCGTGCAGGCCTGCGGCCTGGTGGGTGTCGGCGGCGCCGGCTTCCCGACGCATGTCAAGCTGGCGGCCAACACCATCGACACGCTGCTCATCAACGCTGCCGAGTGCGAGCCCTACCTGACCACCGACTGCCGCGAGATGCTGGAGTGCAGCGACACGATCATCTCCGGCATCACCGCTGTCATGAAGTACTGCGAGATCCCGCACTGCATCATCGGCATTGAACGCAACAAGCCCGAGTGCATCGACCTGCTCACCTCGCTGACCCGCGAGATGAAGGGCGTCGAGGTCAAGGGCCTGCCGATGCGCTACCCGCAGGGCGCCGAGAAAACGCTCGTCGAGACCTGCACCGGGCGCGAGGTGCCGCAGGTCGGCCCCTCCGGCAAGCCGGGCCTGCCCGCCGACGTGGGCTGCGTCATCATGAACGTGACGAGCGTCTCCTCGCTGGGCAAGTTCCTCAAGACCGGCATCCCGCTGGTGACGAAGCGCGTCACCGTCGAGGGCGACGCCATCGCCAAGCCCCAGAACATCGAGGTGCCCATCGGCACGCTGTACCGCGACGTCATCGACGCCTGCGGCGGTGTCAAGGAGGGTGTCGAGCTGGGCAAAATCATCTTCGGCGGCCCGATGATGGGCGGCGCTGCACCCAGCGCCGACTTCCCGGTGCTCAAGCAGAACAACGGCCTGCTGCTGTTCAGCAAGAAGGCCGCCGCGCTGCCCGAGCCGTCCGCCTGCATCCGCTGCGGGCGCTGCATCGAGGCCTGCCCGATGGGTCTGGAGCCCGTCGTCATTGCGCAGGACTTTGCCAACAAGGACTTTGCTGCGCTGAAAGCACGCTGCGTGGATCTCTGCGTAGCCTGCGGCAGCTGCACCTATGCCTGCCCGGCCAAGCGCCCCGTCAGCCAGACGATGGGCCTTGCCAAGGGCTGGTACATGGCCGAGCTGCGGAAAGGAGGCAAATAACCCATGGAAGATCGTCTGATCGTTACCGCCTCGCCGCATATCCGCGATACATCCACCACCCGCGGGCTGATGGGCAATGTTGTCATTGCGCTGCTGCCCGCCGTGCTGGCCGCGGGTCTGATCTTCGGCGTGCAGGCGCTGGTGCTGGTCGCTGTGACCACCCTGGCCTGTGTGGCGTTTGAGTACATTTATGAAAAGCTGCTGAAAAAGTCCAACACCGTGGGCGACCTATCCGCCGTTGTCACCGGCATCATTCTGGCGCTGAACATGCCCGTGGGCATGCCGCTCTGGATCGCCGTTGTCGGCGCGTTCGTCGCCATCGTCATCACGAAACAGCTGTTCGGCGGCCTTGGCTACAACTTCGCCAACCCCGCGCTGGTGGGCCGTATCGTGCTGTTCCTCGGCTTCACCTCCCGCATGACTGCCTACGTCTACCCCGACATGGCCGTTGACGCGCTGGCCTCCGCCACGCCGCTGGCCGTGGCCGACAAGACCACGCTGCCCCTGCTGGACGTCTTTTTGGGCTTCCGCGGCGGCATGATGGGCGAGGTCTGCGTGCTGGCCATCCTGCTGGGCTTCGCCTATCTGGTTGCCACCCGGACCATCCAGGCCACCATCCCAGTGACCATCGTTGCCACGGTCTTTGTGCTGACTGCGCTCAACACCGGCAGTGCCTACACCGCCCTGATCGAGTGCATGTCCGGCGGTCTTTTGTTCGGTGCCGTCTTTATGGCGACGGACTACGTGACCAGCCCGTTCACCACCAAGGGCAAGCTGTTCTACGGCGTGTTTATCGGCCTCATCACCTTCCTCATCCGCCACTTCGGCTCGATGAATGAGGGCATGAGCTACGCCATCCTGCTGGGCAACCTGATGACCCCGTGGTTCAACGCCTGGGGCCACCAGACGCCGCTGGGCTACAAAAAGCCCAAAAAAGCCAAGAAAGGCGGTGCGGAATAATGGCTGAAAAGCAAACCACCGAGAAGCAGAGCACTTTCAAGGAGCTTGTGCTGCCCGTCATCGTGCTGGTCGTCATCTGCCTGGTCTGCAGCGCGCTGCTGGCTGTGCTGAACGACATCACCGCCCCCATCATTGCGGAAAACACCCAAGCAGAGACCCTGGCCGCCTATGTCTCCGTCCTGCCCGAGGGCACGACCACCGACAGCATGACTGCCATCGACGGTCTGACCACCGCCAGCGTCGAGGGTGCTGTCAAGACCGCGAACGGCGATGTCGCCGTCAAGGCTGCGGCCTCCGGTTACTCCGGCAAGGACGTCACGGTCTACGTTGCCTTTGACGCCGAGGGTGCCATTTCCGGTATCTCCATCGACGGCTCCACCCAGACCACCGGCATCGGCTCCAAGGTCTCCGGCGATTCCTTCGCCTCCGGCTTTATCGGCTGGAACGGGGGAGAGGTCGCCTCCGGCAGCCCTGTGGACAGCATTGCCGGTGCAACGTATTCCAGCAACGGCGCGTTCAACGCCATCAACGCAGCCATCGACTGCTACAACAATGAGATCAAGGGGGTGCAGTAACGATGAACGAAAAACCGAGCAAGTGGAAGGTTTTTACCGCGGGCATCATCCGTGAGAACCCCGTTCTGCGCCTGGTGCTGGGCTGCTGCTCCGCACTGGCTGTCACCACCACCGTTTCCGGCGCTGTGGGCATGGGCCTGGCCATGACGTTCGTTCTGGTCTGCTCCAACATCGTTATCTCGGCACTGCGCAAGGTCATCCCGGCCAAGGTGCATCTGCCGTGCTACATCGTTATCATCGCAACGTTTGTTACCGTCGTGCAGATGGTGCTGCAGGCGTTCGTGCCCGACCTGTACAAGGCGCTGGGCGTGTATCTGGCGCTGATCGTCGTCAACTGCATCATTCTGGGCCGTGCCGAGATGTTCGCCTGCAAGAACACCGTCGTGGACTCCGCGCTGGACGGTCTGGGCATGGGCATCGGCTACATCCTGACCATGCTGCTCATGTCCTCCATCCGTGAGATCATCGGCAGCGGCACCTGGATGGGCATCACCATCATCCCCGAGAGCGTGGACCGCATGACCGTCATGAACTCCGCGCCGGGCGGCTTCTTCGTCTTTGGCTGCCTGATGGCCGGCTGTGTCTGGCTGGAGCGCAAGCTGAACAAGCCCATTGAGCGCAAGAGCTGCGGCGACGTCATGCTCGAGAAGATCGACGCCGCCAAGGAAGAACAGAAGGAGGGTGCCGCACAATGAGTTCTCAGATCGCAACGTTTGCCACCATCTTCTTCAGCATGATCCTGGTCAACAACTACGTACTGGTGCAGTTTCTGGGTATCTGCCCGTTCCTCGGCGTTTCCAAAAAGCTGGATTCCTCCGCGGGCATGGGCGCTGCTGTTATCGTCGTCATGGTCATTGCCACGGCTGTGACCTTCCCGCTGCAGATCTTCCTGCTGGATGCCTATAATCTGGGTTACCTGCAGACGATCATCTTCATCCTCGTCATCGCCGTTCTGGTCCAGCTGATCGAGATCACGCTGAAAAAGTACGTCCCGGCGCTGTATCAGTCCCTGGGCGTCTACCTGCCGCTGATCACGACCAACTGCTGCGTGCTGGGCGTCACCATTCTGGCCGTGCAGGACTACTCCGCCGTTGTGGCCGAGTTCGGCTTCGGCCTGGCCTACGCTGAGGCGCTTGTCTGCGCCGCCGGTGCGGGCGTCGGCTTCCTGGTCGCCATGCTGCTGTTCTGCGGCGTGCGTTCCCGCGTCGAGGCCGCCAACCCGCCGGAGAGCTTCAAGGGCCTGCCCATCACGCTGGTTTCTGCCGCTATCACCTCCATGAGCTTCATGGGCTTTGGCGGTCTGGTCGAAAACATCATCAACGCGATATTCTAAGAAAGGGGAATGGAGAGAATGAACCCGATCGTATTTGCTATCGTTGTCGTGGTGGTGCTGGGCCTGGCCGGCGGCGTGATCCTTGTGCTGGCCTCCAAGTTCATGGCTGTGTATGAGGACCCGCGCATCGCGCAGGTCACGGAATGTCTGGCCGGCGCCAACTGCGGCGGCTGCGGCTACGCCGGCTGTGCCGACTACGCCAAGGCCATCGTGGAGAACGGTGCCCCCACCTTCAAGTGTGCCCCGGGCGGCGACAAGACTGCCGACGCCATCAACACCATCATGGGCAATGCCACCGACGACCGCCCCAGCCTGCGCGCCACCGTCATCTGTGCGGGCGGCGAGAACTGCGGCAAGCGGTTTGACTACCAGGGCATCCAGACCTGCGCTGCTGCGGCCTCCATTGCGGGCGGCCCCAGCGCCTGCGCCTATGGCTGTCTGGGTCTGGGCGACTGCACCCGCGCGTGCAAGTTTGACGCCATCCACGTCATCAACGGCGTGGCCGTCGTCGACCGCAAAAAGTGCACCGGCTGCACGGCCTGCACCGTGACCTGCCCGCGCCACGTCATCCAGATGAAGCCCATTGCCCCGCAGCCCGCGGTCAAGTGCTCCAACAAGGACAAGGGCGCACTGGTCAACAAGACCTGTAAGGTCGGCTGCATTGCCTGCGGCCTCTGCGTGCGCAACTGCCCGAACCAGGCGATCTTCCTGAAGGACAACGTCGCTGTCATCGACTATACCAAGTGCAACGGCTGCGGCACCTGCGTCAGCAAGTGCCCCAAGAAGGCCATCCAGTGGGTCGAGGGCACGCCCCGTCCCATCGACGCCCCCGTGCCCGCGCACGAGGTTCTGAAAACGCGCGTATAATTTTTAGGTAAACATCCCTGTGCTCCCCGCCGAGAATCGGCGGGGAGCTTTTTTGCTTTACCCGCGCTTTCCTCTGGCTCTGTAGGGAGGGGTCTTGACCCCTCCGCAGAACCTGACGGCAGCCGCCACGCTGCACGGGCGGCAGCGATAACACCGCACTCCTGCCGCCATGTAGGGGCCGGGCATGCCCGGCCCTCAGCGTATAAGGCGAACGCCATTTCCCCGGAAAGCTGCGGGCCGCACATGTGCGGCCCCTACCTATCAACTGTATTTAAAAATTTTATCAAACTATTTTTGAAAAAACCGAGACAAATTCCTAAAACTATGCTATACTGTGTCCAGAATAACAACTCTGCTATTTTTCGGGAGGTTTACACGTATGGAGATCACCAAAGATATTTTGTATGTCGGCGTCAACGACCACCTTGTTGACCTGTTTGAGGGCCAGTACGACGTGCCCAACGGCATGGCCTACAACTCGTACCTGATCTGCGACGACAAGGTCGCCGTCATGGACAGCGTCGATGCCCATTTTACCGACGAGTGGATCACCAAGATCGCCGCTGCACTGGGCGAGCGCACGCCCGACTACTTGGTCGTGCAGCACATGGAGCCTGACCATTCCGGCTCCGTCGCCGCGTTCGCGCAGGCGTACCCCGGCACGACCATCGTCGCGTCCGCCCAGGCGTTCAACATGATGAAGGCCTATTTCGGCACCGACTACGCGGACCGCCGCGTCGTCGTCAAGGAGGGGGACACCCTGCCGCTGGGCACCCACACGCTGCACTTTGTCACCGCGCCGATGGTCCACTGGCCCGAGGTCATCATGACCTATGACGATGCAGACAAGGTCCTGTTCAGCGCCGATGCGTTCGGCAAGTTCGGCGCACTCGACGTGGAGGAGCCGTGGCTGCCCGAGGCCCGCCGCTACTTCATCGGCATCGTCGGCAAATACGGCGTGCAGGTGCAGGCCGTGCTGAAAAAGGCCGCCGCGCTGGACATCGAGACCGTCTGCAGCCTGCACGGTCCCGTCCTGCACAAGGAGCAGCTGGGCGATGTGCTGGCCGCCTATGACGCCTGGAGTGCCTACCGCCCCGAGACCGAGGGTGTGCTCGTCGCCTACAGCAGCATCTACGGCCACACTGCCGAGGCTGCCAACCGCCTGGCCGAGGCCCTGCGCGAGAAGGGCGTGGAGACGGTTGCCATGGACCTGGCCCGCTGCGATATGGCCGAGGCCGTCGCGCAGGCATTCCGTTTCAGCAAGCTGGTGCTGGCCACGCCTACCTACAACGCCGATGTATTCCCCTTCATGAAGGAGTTCATCCATCACCTGACCGAGCGCAACTACCAGAACCGCACGGTGGCCTTTATTGAGAACGGCTCCTGGGCGCCGATGGCCGCCAAGGTCATGACCAAAATGCTTGAGGGCAGCAAGAACCTGACCTATGCTGCCACCACCGTCACGGTCCGCGGCGCGCTGAATGCCGCCAGCGAGGCCCAGCTCGCCGCTCTGGCCGATGAGCTGAGCAGGTAATCTTCCTTTTCCTCTCAACTGCAAGCCCCGCCTCACAGCGCGTCTCTCGCGCCGTGAGGCGGGGTCTTTTTGCGGGCAGGGGGGAGAGGAGGACAACAGCAAAACAATTGAAAATTTGCGCTTGACAAATCCGAGCAAATCCTGTATACTATCATTTGTCAATCGCATACGGATGATTAGCTCAGCTGGTTAGAGCGCTGCGTTCACATCGCAGAGGTCGAGGGTTCGAGTCCCCCATCCTCCACCAGACAGTTCGTACTCGAACCCAATTCTTTACGGAAAAGGGTTCGGGTACGTTTTTTATTTGCAGGGTGCCGCACACCAGACAGGGGAGAGGTAAATCCGCCATGAATTTGAAAAAAGTTCATCACATTGCCATTATCGGGAGCAACTATGAGAAATCAAGGCGCTTTTATGTGGATCTGTTAGGCTTTTCTGTCATTCGAGAAAATTACAGACCGGAACGCGATGATTACAAAATCGATCTTCAACTCGATGGGATGGAATTAGAACTTTTTATCATTAAAAATTGCCCGAAACGCCCCAGTTATCCAGAGGCTTACGGCCTCCGGCATCTTGCCTTTTCTGTAGACTCTGTCGATGATACCGTAAGAGAATTGAATAAAAAGGGCATCATAACCGAGCCGATCCGAGTCGATGCTTACACAGGCAAAAAAATGACATTCTTTTCCGACCCTGACAATCTTCCTTTGGAAATTCACGAATAAAGTCAGACCGTCAAAAAATTGCATTTTTGCCGTACTGCGTGTGTAGGGGCGGCCATTGGTCGCCAGCGGGGCATGACCTGCCCGAAGGAGGAGTAAGATGGTACAGGTCGATTTGATCACTGGGTTTCTCGGCTCCGGCAAGACGACGTTCCTGCGCCGCTACGTGCAGTATCTCGTCGCGCAGGGGCACAGCGTCTGCATTCTGGAAAACGACTTCGGCGCGGTGAACGTCGATGCCATGCTGCTGCAGGACCTGATCGGGGAGCACTGCGACATAGAGACGATCAGCGGCGGCTGTGACTGCGACACCCACCAGCGCCGGATGCGCACCAAGCTGATCTCAATGGCAATGCGCGGCTTTGACCGGGTCGTCATTGAGCCGAGCGGCATCTTTGACGTGGACGAGTTCTACGACATTCTGCGGGACGAGCCGCTGGACCGCTGGTATACGCTGGGCAGCGTCATTGCCATTGTGGACGCCAAGCTGGAAAACGAGCTTTCCCCGCAGGCCGACTACCTGCTGGCCTCCGAGGCCGCCAGTGCCGGGCTTGTCGTCATGAGCCGCACGCAGCTGGCCGCACCCGGCGAGGCGGAAGCGGTCATCGACCACCTGAACCGCGCACTGGCCGGCTGCCATTGTGCCCGCCGCTTTGGCGCGGACGATGTACTGTGCCGGGACTGGAACGCGCTGACAACCGCTGATTTTGCCCGCGTGGATCGCTGCAGCTGGCGGCAGACAAGCTACGTCAAGCTGCATTTTGACGAGCACAAGGCGTTTACTTCGCTGTATTTCCTCGAGGCCGGGCGCAGTGTCGCGCAGGTCCGGCAGGCCGCGCAGACACTCCTGCACGACGCGAAATACGGCCATGTGCTGCGCGTCAAGGGGTTTATCCCCGACGGCGGCGGCTGGGTCGAGCTGAACGCCGCCCGCGACGCCATAACCGTACAGCCCATTCCCAGCGGTCAGGAGGTGCTGATCGTGATTGGGGAAGGGTTGGATAAGGCCGCGATTGAGACGGCTGTGAGGGGCTGCTAGGCGCGTCTGCGGGCGGATCGAGCGATGCGGAAATTTGCCCAGATGACACTCGTCACTGCCGCAAACGGCCACGGGGCATCGGGGACGCCGCCCCCTACAGCGTCTGGCGCAAACGATAAGGGCACACGCTGTATCCGCCCGCACCGCGCCGGTTGTTAAACGGTTGTGAATATTTATACACGCGAATAAATATACAGACAGCACAGCCCCGGGATTTTCTGCTTTGGAAAATCCCGGGGCTGTTGTTATTCAGGGCACATTTTCAAAAATTCCGCTTTTTCGTCTTATTCTTCGTCAAAAGCCTTCGTCCAGTTGTATTCCCGGTGCAGCGTGTGGCCGGTGTCGCTCTGGGCCTTGCGGGCGGTGTATTCGCCGATGATGGCGGACGGCATCAGCAGGGCCTTTTCGACCTCAGACTGAAAGACGAGCTTCGGATTTTTGATCCTTGGGTTCTTCATCAGGTCCTTCCAGTAGGTGTCGTAGTCCATCATGACCGACATCGCCTCAAACAGCGGGGTCAGGCTCTCATACCGGGCAATGACCTTGTTCAAAGCGTCCAAAAACTGCATGTTGGCCTTGCCCTCCATCATACCGTCGTCCTTGCCTTTGACGTTGCGACGGCAAAAATAGGCAGTCATCTGCAAAATATCGTCGAATGCCTCCATCTGGCCGGTGGTCAGCCGGGCCGAGAGCGTGTCGCGGTCAATGTAGCGCAGCAGCGCCGCCGTGACTTCTTTCTTCGTCGCGGCATCCTCCGGCACCAGCTGGTTGACCGGCTCGGCGTCGGTCTCCACAAAGTCGGTGGTCTCGACGATGTCCGGCGTCTCGGGTGCGCCGTAGTCGTCCTCCACTTCCTCCGGCATACCGCCGGTGACGTAGATACGATAATTTTCCAGGTCCTCCAAAATTGCGCGGGACAGGTAGGGCAGGGGAGCGCTCTTGGTGCGCGCCACCGGGATGACCTTGGCGGCGTAGCGGGTGGCGACACCCTCGAACCAGCGGCGCAGACCGCCGCAGTTGTCAATGACGTTGTTCATCGTCTGGAAGAACGTCGCGTTGCCGCCGTCGATCATCTTATCATTGCCGCGCGGTGTGCCGGCCATTTTTACCATAGCATCGATGATCGTGCGCACAGCGTCCATCTCGTCCGCCGTCAGCTCGCGGATCAGCTTGTCGGGCTCTGCCTTGATCTCCAGCTCCTGGCGCAGCAATTCCGGCGTAGCACCGTAGGAATAGGGGATCGTCGTCTCGGGCACCGAGACATACTCGAGCGTCAGCACGTTCGGGTCGTCGTCCAGCGTGCCGGTCTCGGCCAGAGTCAGCTTGCCCTTCTTGCTGCGGACCCGGTTGGACATGGATTTTGTGATCTCGTTCAGCTTGTCATCGGCGACCTGCTTGTCCACCGGCTCAATGGTGACGGCAATCGCAATGACGCGCTGACGATCTTTTTCGTAGACCTCATAGTCAAAATAGATGTCGGTGTGGCCGTTGATCTCGCTCTTGGCCTTGTCCAGCACGGTGCGGCGCACGTGGGCCCAGTTGGCCGCATTGCAGTCCACCTGCTTTTTCAGCGTCTCAATGTTCCAGACCAGCGGTTCGCCCTTCTCTTTTTTGGTGATGTACAGGTTCTGGTAGCTCTTGCACAGCTCATAAATTTTCAGACTATACTGGCTCTTCATCGGGAGCGTATAGGTGATATTCATCGTTGTGTAGAACTCTTTTAGCTGGATCAGGTGCGGCTTGAGCGACTGGTCGAGCGTCAGCACGATCTTGCCGGTACCCTCGTCGATGGTCGCGCTGGAAAGCCAGCGGAACATCGTGATTTTCTGGGTGCCCGCCAGGCGGATCCACTGGACCTTGGCGTTGGCGATGTCCTCGATGTTTTTCTTGACCTGCTTGTACATCGAGCCGTTGTGCGGGTCAACGCCGCAGAGCTTCAAAAACTCGTAGATTGACATCTCGTACCGGGGCAGCTCGGTGTCCGACGGCTTGATCATCGCGAAAATGTGCAGCATCAGCTTTTGCTGGCTCAGCGAAAGGCTGTACATTGCGTTCTGGATCAGGTCGTTGGATTTGCGGACAATCGTCTGATTGCCGCGCCCGCTATAGGTAGCAACAGGGGCCGAAGGCGACGCCTTGGCAGACTTCGCCCCCTGCTTTTTGTTATGGTTGGCTTTTGGGGTCGTTTTCAACGTACTTTGGGGTGTCATTTGCAAAACCTCATCTTTACAACACGTTAAACGTATCATAGCAGATTGTGCGCGCTGTGTCAATTATTGTAACATTCAGCACATTTCCTCCGCGCCGCACAAAATCCTGTGTTCTTTTGTTTTGGGATTTTTAGCCCTATTTATATATATTTAGAAAAGTAGTATAGCTATGTCGAATATTCCAACACAAATGTGCGCTGTGTTACAACGGTGCTGTGCGCAGCATTCCAACACGAATGTGTAAAACGCAACAATGTGCGGAGCGTAACAACGGTAAAAAAGTTTTTTTGCAGGAAAATGGCGGCAAAGAAAATTTTGTGGGATTTTTAAAAAGTGTCGAGTATAACAACCCCGGGCGCGAAAAAAGGAAAAGTGAGAAATGTGCGCAGCATTCCAACAGGGCGGATGGAAAAATCCTGCCGCGGGGAAATGTGCGCTGAATAACAACCCGTGCTGAAAAATCCTTGTATTGTGCCGTCGATAACAACCCCGGCCCCTGCAGGGCAAACTGTGCGCAGACTAACAACCCACGGCAGGACGCGCCGCAAAAAAAACGGATTTTTGCGAAATGTGCGCCGGATAACAACCACTCTGCCCTGGGAAAAACGAATTGTGCCGTGAATAACAATACCGGCTGTGCGCTGTACGGTGGATTTTTTCAGAAATGTGCCGTCGATAACAACAGCCGCCAAAATTCTACAGTTTGGAAACTGTGCGCCCGATAACAACCCCACTGCCGGAAATGTGCGCTGGATAACAACCCGGTCCGGACACGTTTGGAAAGCAGACGAAATTCCGAAATGTGCTGCCGATAACAATAGCCGAATTTTACCCACCGCACAAATTGTGCTGTGGATAACAACCTGCCGCCCGCAGAAAAAAAGTCCGAATTGTGCGCCCGATAACAACCATTTTTTTTGCCCCGCAATGCACACCGCACCGAAATTGTGCTGCCGATAACAACCCCGCCCGCCGTAAACTGTGCGGGGGATTCCAACGCCGGCTCCCCGAAATTGTGTGCAGGATAACAACCTGTATAAAAGAGGCTGCCCGGCAAACTGTGCCGCCGATAACAATACAGCCTGTAGAAAACTGTGCCGCGGATTCCAACCCCCGCTGCCCCGCTCCGGCAGAAAATGTGCGCCGGATAACAACCCCGCCCGCCGCCGAAAAAAACGCCGCCGGTGTTGGAACAAACGGCACAGTTTGAAGTGAAAATTTTATTTTTCTTTTTAAAGGGGGTGTGCTACAATAAGAGAGTAAAAAGCTCCGGCTGCAAGGCGCGGCAGGTGCTCTGGGACGGAAAAGGAAAATAGTACGAAACAAATAACGATATAGTACATTGTACACTGTGCCGTCTTGTGGTACGATACTACTAAGAAAGAGGAACCAAAAATGACAACGTTTAGAAAAATGCGCCGCGGCAAGCGCATCAAGGAATTGTGAGGGTCTGCCGATGAACAAAAAAGCTGTGCCCACCGCCGCGGCGGTGCGGGAACTTGCCATCCTGACCGGAGCCGTGGCCATCATTGCGGCGGCGGTCTACTTCTTCCTTGTGCCCAGCCATGCCTCGGTCAGCAGCATCTCGGGTCTGGGCATCGTGCTGGCAAACTTTGTGCCGCTGCCGCTGTCGGCCATCACGATGATTTTGAATGTCGTGCTGCTCGTCATCGGGTTTCTGACCTGCGGGCGGGAGTTCGGTGCCAAGACGGTCTACACCAGCATCCTGCTCCCGGCGTTTATCGGCCTGTTCGAGCGGCTCTTCCCGAACCTCGGCTCCCTGACCGACAGCCAGGAACTGGACGTGCTGTGCTACATCCTCGTCGTCAGCGTGGGGCTGAGCATCCTGTTCAACCGCAACGCCTCGTCGGGTGGGCTGGACATCGTCGCCAAGATCATGAACAAATACCTGCACATGGACCTGGGCAAGGCCATGTCGCTGTCCGGCATGTGTGTGGCGCTCTCCGCCGCGCTGGTCTACGACAAAAAGACCGTGGTTTTAAGCGTGCTGGGTACCTATTTTAACGGGCTTGTGCTCGACCACTTTATCTTTGACAACAACATCAAGCGCCGCGTCTGCATCATCACCGGGAAGGAAGAAGAACTGCGCCGGTTCATCATTGAGGACCTGCACAGCGGCGCAACGGTGTATGAATCCTACGGCGCGTACAATATGCAGAAGCGCCGCGAGATCATCACGATTGTGGACAAGGCCGAATACCAGAAGCTGATGAGCTACATGAACCGCGAGGACCCGCAGGCCTTCATTACGGTGTACACCGTGTCGGACATGCGGTATCAGCCCAAGGAATAAAAGTGCCGCCGGCTGTTAAGCTGATCCACCTGCACCGGATAACAGAAAACGATTGACGCAGCAGCGATGAATTCTGAAAAACTGAAAATTTTGGAGAAAAAATTGAAGTTTTTTCAAAAAAAGCGTTGACAAATCCCATCGGGCACGCTATAATATATGAGCGTTGAGGGCAGACGCCCAAGACACAAACCCGATGGGGATTCGCATAATGGTAGTGCAGCGGACTCTGACTCCGCCCGTGGGAGTTCGATCCTCTCATCCCCAACCACACCGCAGCAGCCCAGCTGCTGCGGTTTTTCTTTACGGGGTGTAGCGCAGTTGGTAGCGCGCTTGGTTCGGGACCAAGAGGCCGTGGGTTCGAATCCCGTCACTCCGACCATGCAGAGTGTCCTTATAGGATCTGAGTATCCTGTAATGGACACTCTGCTTTTTTATTTCCTGAAAAGTTCATACTGCAACCTGTTCCGGGGCGTAGCTGAGTGCTATGCCTTTTCTCGTTTCCATGATAATGTCGGCCTCCGGGATCTTCCGGCGATCCGGCACATCAAAGGCACCGATGCAGTTGTAGTAGATCACGACGCGCTGGTTGGTAATGCCGTCCTGCTTTTCGGCGTGGTACACCTCAATATGGTCGATCAGCTCTGCGACCATACGCTTTGTAATGGTGGTCGCGTCTGTGTACCGCCGTACCGTTTCAAGAAAATCGTCAATGTCCATGCGCTTGCTTTCGTCCTTTTTCAGTTCCAGGCGCAGCGCCTTGATTTTCTTTGCGTTCTCGCCCTGCTCCTGTTCATAGCGTTTGGATATTTTGGCAAACCGGGCATCGTCGATCTTGCCGGACACATTGTCCTCATAGAGCCGTTCAAAGAGCATATCCAGCTCCCGGTCACGGGCGGTCAGAGCGTCCAGCTCCCGCTGCTTGCGGATGCGCCCGTTTTCCGCCTCCTTTGCCGAGCGTCCGATCATGGCCTTGATAAAGTCATTTTCATATTCGCTGGCGAAGCAGGCCAACCGCTTGACCTCGTACAAAACGACCTGCTCTAAGAAGTCCAGCCGGATATAGTGCGTCTTGCTGCACTTGCGATAGCCGGAGTTATGATTTTGACAACTGAAAAACTTGATGTCGTGGTTGTTCTGGTTGAAGTGGAAATTGAGGTTGCCGCCGCACTCCGGGCATTTCAGCAGGCCAGAGAATATGTATTTCCTCCATTCAGTTCATGTGTGGGTGGGTGAACAGAAAGAAGGATCGGCGGAGATCGGCAGCCGGGACTGGCTGCTTTGGGACAAATTGTCCCAAGGTGCAGGCATATAAAAATGCCCGCAC
>OHXC01000185.1_pt1 | contig 40123 bp, 24 predicted proteins | sample 1579891 | NCBI WGS metagenome assembly OHXC01 (sample SAMEA3882531, study PRJEB24775) | human gut metagenome | biome: human-associated habitat; feature: intestine environment; material: feces | place: Netherlands | collected 2009/2010
CTTCGGCGGTTGCGCTCCGACACGCGCCTGCGGGCGCAGCCCCTCGGGGGAAGCCTTTATATGGAGGATAAAAAATCATGACAAAATCTCGCGGGGTGCGGGGCGCGGCAGGCGGCTGCGCGGTGGCATCCCTGGTATATCTTCTGGTGCGCGGCCTGCTCACGCTGCTGGTCAGCGCACTGATGGGGCTGGCCCACCCCGGTGCCAGTCTGGCCAAGCCGCTGGGCTTCAGCGGGGTCAGTACGGCGCTGTTTCAGCTGCTCGTCGGGCTGGGGGCCATCGTGCTGACACTGTTTTTTCTGTTAAAGGTTACGCGGCTGAAAAACAAAGACCTGCGGATCATGCTGCCCGCACCGTGGAGCCCCGGCTTCTGCCTGCCGGTTTTTCTCGGCGTGGCGAACCTTGCCAATCTGGCGGGCGCACTCATCAACCGCCTGACAGGCAGCCCCGCGACCAGTGAAATGCTGCCCAGCGGCGGGCCGGAGCTGCTCGTGCAGTTTCTGGCGCTCTGCGTCATGCCCGCCATCGCGGAGGAACTGCTGTTCCGCGGCGCGTTTCAGGGATTGATGCGCCCCTGCGGCAGCGCGGCGGCCATCTTTGCCCCGGCGCTGCTGTTCGGTGTGCTGCATCTCGACCTTGCGCAGGGCCTGACGGCCTTTGCCTGCGGCGTGTTTTTGGGCTGGCTGGCCGAGCGCTCGGGCAGCATCCTGCCGGGGATGCTGCTGCACCTTGTCAACAACGCGCTGGCATTTTTAACGATCTATCTGCGATATTACGCCCCGGCGGAGGTCTCCTTCGGTGTGGAGCTGTTCATTTTGCTATTCTTCCCGGCGTTCGGCGCATGGATGATCTGCAACGCCCGCCGTCAGGGGTTCAGCTTTTCGGCGGGACTGCGCCCCGGCGTGGATGTGCTGACCGTTTTTACCAGCCCGGTCTACTGCGCAACGGTGCTGTTTCTCGTGGCCTACGCCGCCATTTTTGTACATTGAGGGGATAGTATGACCGATGAAGAACTGATGCGTGCCGCGCTGGACGAGGCAAAGATCGCCGCCGACCTCGGCGAGGTCCCCGTCGGCGCGGTGGTCGCGAAGGATGGCGAGATCGTCGCCCGCGCCCACAACCTGCGGGAGAGCGGCAAAAATGCCACCTACCATGCCGAGCTGATGGCGATTGACGCGGCCTGCAAGACGCTAGGCGGCTGGCGGCTCTGGCAGTGTGAGTTGTTCGTCACGCTCGAGCCCTGCCCGATGTGCAGCGGCGCCATCATCAACAGCCGTTTAAAGCGGGTCGTCTACGGCGCACGCGACCCCAAGGCGGGCTGCTGCGGCAGCCTGACCGATCTGTTCGCCCTGCCGTTCAACCACCATCCTGTCATAGAATCGGGACTTCTGGAGGACGAGGCGCAGGCCCTGCTGCAGGATTTTTTTGTGATGCTGCGGGAAAAACGGAAGAAAAAATAGCGCCTTTTTCCTTGGCCCCCTCTGGGAGGGGGCTCCGCCCGCAGGCGGTGGGGGAGAGAGCCTTGCGGTCATCCGAAATATTTCGGGCCATGGCAAGGCTCTCTCCCTCCGCCCCTTCGGGGCACCTCCCTCCCAGAGGGAGGCAAGCAAGTGGGCAATGAATTGAGGTTTTACCATGACAAATAACGTTTTCATCACCGGCGGCAGCCGCGGCATCGGTGCGGCGGCGGTGCTGGCCTTTGCCCGGGCAGGCTATAACGTCGCCTTTACGTATAATTCCCACCCCGATGCCGCCGACGCCGTGCGCCGTCAGACCGAGGAAATCAACCCCGGCGGCCACTATCTTGCCATCCGGGCCGACGCGGGCGACCCCGCCCAGGTGCGCGCCGCCGTTGCCCGGGCCGAGCAGGAACTCGGCAGTCTGCAGGTGCTCGTCTGCAATGCGGGCATCGCGCAGGTCAAGCTGTTCACCGACACCACCGACGAGGACTGGCGGCGGATGATGGCCGTCGATCTGGACGGCGCGTTCTACGCCTGCCGCGCGGTGCTGCCCGGCATGATCCACCGCAAATACGGCCGCATCCTGCTTGTCAGCAGCATGTGGGGCCAGACCGGCGGCAGCTGCGAGGTCGCCTACAGCGCGGCCAAGGCAGGGCTCATCGGCCTTGGCAAGGCCCTTGCCAAGGAGGAAGGCCCCAGCGGCATCACGGTCAACGTCATTGCGCCCGGTGTCATCAATACCGACATGATGGCGGGCTTTACCGACGAGGACCGCGCCGCGCTGGCGGAGGAGACCCCTGTGGAGCGCCTCGGTGAGCCGGACGAGATCGCCCGCACGATGGTCTTTCTCGCCGACGAGGCCAGCGGCTACATCACGGGGCAGGTGCTCGGTGTCAACGGAGGGCTGGTGATCTGATGCGCGCCGAATACCGCGAGGGCGAACGCTTTGAGCGCCTGACCTTCACCAGGGAAACGTTTTACGACTGCGACTTTTCGGACTGCGTTTTTGCCGACTGCACGTTTGAGGACTGCAAGCTCGACCACAGCGTCCTGACCGAATGCCAGTTCCTGCGCTGCACGGTCACCAATTTAAAAACAACTATGTCACGCGCAAAATTCACAGATTTTGAGAACTGTACGCTGAACAACATCGACTGGATGTCCCTGCAGGGCGACGGCGCGTTTGCCGACCCCATCGAGAGCCTGCGGGACTGCCGCCTGAAATACAACACCTTCACCGAAATGAACCTGACAAAGTTCAAATTTGCGGGCAGTGTCATACAGCGCTCGATGTTCGCCAAGTGCAATCTCGTCAGCGCGGATTTTGAGAAATGCGACCTGCTGGACACCGAATTTTTCCAGTGCGATATGCGCAGGGCAAACTTCAAAGAGGCCAGTGGGTATAAAGTCGACATCTTCGGCTGCAAGCTGCAGGACGCAAAATTCTCCCTGCCGGAGGCAGTGTCGCTGCTGGAAGATTTGAGGATCAAATTGTTGTGAAAAATATACAAATTGAAAAGCTGTCCGATGCGTATACAATTTGCCGCCTGGCGTAAAGGCCCCCTGGCTGCCGCCCTTGCAGCGGAAACAGATATTACACACCCCGCCCCCTCTTTGCATATTATACCGCAAAGGGGGGCTTTTTATGGCGTTTTTCCAAAATGGCATTGACGTGTCGCGCTATCAGGGCAATATCAACTGGGGCAGGGTGGCGGCGGCGGGCAAGCAGTTTGCCATTGTCCGCGTCGGTTCCGCCAACAGCGGCGGCCTGTACGTGGACCCGTACTTTTTGCAGAACGTCAACGGGGCCAAGGCCGCGGGTCTGCGGGTAGGGGCCTACTACTATACCTACGCCCGCACCCGCGCCGCCGTTGCCAACGAGCTGACGACGTTCCTGAACGTCATGGACGGCCTGCAATTGGAGTACCCGGTCTTTGTGGACGTCGAGGACTCGAGCCTTACCAGCCTGGGTCGTGCCGCACTGACAAGTCTGGTGCAGTACGCCATGGACATTCTCTACCAGCGCAAATGGTACGCCGGGTGGTACAGCTACACAAACTATATCAACAGCTACCTGAATGCCGCCGCGCTGAGCCGGTACCCGCTGTGGGTCGCGGATTACCGCTCGGCGCTGGGGTACAACGGCAGCTATGCCATGTGGCAGTACACAGGCAGCGGCAGCGCCAGCGGAATCTCCGGCGCGTGCGACCTGGACCGCAGCTACAAGGACTTCCTGCCCGAGATCAGAGCCGGAGGCTACAACAACTATGGGGTCTCCGGCCCTTCTATGGAGACGGTCAGCGGCAAGCGTCTGGTCGTGTTCAACGCCCGGTGCGAGTATTTTAATACCGCCAACTTCAACGATGTGGTCGGCTACCTGCCGCTGGGCAATTACTGCGTGGTAAAGCAGAGCACACGGAAATATAACGGCTATGACTGGGTCATCTTCCGCTATCAGGGCACCGAATATTGGACCGCCGTCATAGGAGACCGCAACCGGGTGGAGGAATGCAACTGTGACTGCAATTAAAAACAACTTGACAACAACTGAATGTTGTATTAAACTGAACTTATAGGGGCGGAGGCAGGCATCGACCTCTGCAAAAAGCAAATCTGACCAAATCAAATTTGACAAACCGCTGTGCCTTGTGGTTTAATAAATCTACATGTGCAAAAACTACCACTGTTTTACTATAAATTCGGAGGGACCTGCCGCATGGCAAAAAAACAACAGGAATACGGCAATGACAGCATCCGCCAGCTGAAGGGCGCGGACCGTGTGCGAAAACGCCCGGCAGTCATCTTCGGCTCCGACGGTGTCGAGGGCTGCGCTCATTCCATCTTTGAAATTATTTCCAACTCCATCGATGAGGCACGCGACGGCCACGGCAACCGCATCAATGTCACGCTGTTCCCGGACCACGTCGTCGAGGTCGAGGATTTTGGCCGCGGCATCCCCGTTGACTACAACAAGGCCGAGGAGCGCTGGAACTGGGACCTGGTCTTTTGCGAGCTGTACGCCGGCGGCAAATACGCCGAGGGCAGCGGCAACTATGATTTCAGCCTGGGCTTGAACGGTCTGGGCCTGTGCGCCACCCAGTATGCCAGTGAGTGGATGACCGCCGACATCTACCGCGACGGCTTCCACTATCACCTCGACTTCAAAAAGGGCGGGAACGTCGGCGGCCTGCAGAAGGAGCCGTTCAAGGGCAAGCGTACCGGCTCGGTCATCCGCTGGAAGCCCGACACCGAGGTTTTCACCGACATCGCCGTCCCGGCGGAATCCTTCAAGGATATGCTCCGCCGTCAGGCCGTCGTCAACGACGGCGTTACGCTGGTCTTTACCGACAAGTCCGGCAGCGACGCCGAAAAATTCGAGTACCTGTACGAGCATGGCATCACCGACTACGCCAACGAGCTGGTAGGGGACAAGGCCCTGACGCCCGTGCATTTCTGCTCCGGTGCCGCCGCGGGCCGTGACCGCGCCGACCAGCCCGACTATCAGGTCAAGATGAACGTCGCGTTCGCGTTCTCCAACACCGTGCAGTGTCTGGAGTATTACCACAACTCCAGCTGGCTCGAGCACGGCGGCAGCCCGGACCGCGCCGTGCGCACGGCATTCGTCAGCCAGATCAACGCCTGGCTGAAAAACAAGGGTCTGTACAAAAAGAACGAGAGTGCGATCACCTTTGCCGACGTGCAGGACTGCCTTGTGCTTGTCTCGTCCAGCTTCTCCACCCGCACGAGCTACGAGAACCAGACGAAAAAGGCCATTACGAACAAGTTTGTGGCCCAGGCCATGACCGAGTTCCTGAAGCATCAGCTTGAGGTCTACTTCATCGAGCACCCCGACGAGGCCGAAAAGGCCTGCAAGCAGGTGCTCATCAATAAGCAGAGCCGCGAGCACGCCGAAAAAGCGCGCATCACCATCAAAAAGACGATGACCCAGCAGATGGATCTGGCCAACCGCGTGCAGAAGTTCGTGGACTGCCGCACGAAGGATGCCTCCCGCCGCGAGCTGTACATCGTGGAGGGCGATTCCGCTATGGGTGCGGTCAAGCAGAGCCGCGACTCGGAGTTTCAGGCCATCATGCCCATCCGCGGTAAGATTCTGAACTGCCTGAAAGCCGACTACGCCCGCATTTTCAAATCCGAAATCATCACCGACCTGATCCGCGTCATGGGCTGCGGCGTCGAGCTGGGCGGCAGCCACAACAAAGACTTGGCCAGCTTCAATCTGGACAACCTGCGCTTTAATAAAGTCGTCATCTGCACCGATGCCGATGTGGACGGCTACCAGATCCGCACGCTGGTTTTGACGATGCTCTACCGTCTGACGCCGACCCTCATCAACAAGGGCTATGTCTATATCGCTGAGTCGCCGCTGTACGAGATCAACACGAAGAACAAGACCTATTTTGCGTACACCGAGCCGGAGAAGGCCGACATCCTGCGCCGTATCGACGGCGAGAAATACACGATCCAGCGCTCGAAAGGTCTGGGCGAGAACGACCCCGAGATGATGTGGCTGACGACAATGAGCCCCGACAGCCGCCGCCTGATCAAGGTGCTGCCCACCGACGCCGAGCGCACCTCCGCCGTGTTTGACCTGCTCCTGGGCGATAACCTCCAGGGCCGCAAGGAGCACATCGCCGAGCACGGCGCGGAGTATCTGGACGATCTGGACGTGAGCTGATACGCGCCCGGCGGGAGAACACCCCTACGATTGCCGCGCGTGTAGGGGCGGGGTATGCCCCGCCCGCAACCTTCCCGTAAACGCTTTGCTCCCGGTAAGTGAAGGGCCGGACATGTCCGGCCCCTACTGGGCGGCTGTGAAATATAGGATAAATCATAATGGCAAAACGTAAAGAAAAAAAACTGACCCCTGCGCGCCCGCAGCTGGGCGATAACGTCGAAATTTTATCGGCGGGCGAGGTGCTGGAATCTGCCATCACCGATACGCTGGAAACCAACTATATGCCCTACGCGATGAGCGTCATCGTCTCCCGTGCCCTGCCGGAGATCGACGGCTTCAAGCCCGCCCACCGCAAGCTGCTCTACACAATGTACGAGATGGGCCTGCTCAAGGGCAACCGCACCAAGAGCGCCAACATCGTCGGCAGTACGATGCACCTGAACCCCCACGGCGATGCCGCGATTTACGACACGATGGTCCGCATGGGCCGCTCCAACGAGAGCCTGCTTGTGCCCTTCGTGGACTCCAAGGGTAACTTCGGCAAGGCGTACAGCCGCGATATGGCCTACGCCGCCGCCCGTTATACCGAGGCCAAGCTCGAGCCGGTCTGCGACGAGCTGTTCCGCGACATCGACAAGGACACCGTCGATTTTGTGCCCAACTACGACGGCACGACGACGGAGCCGACGCTGCTGCCCGTCACCTTCCCGACGATTCTGGCCAACAACACGCTGGGCATCGCCGTCGGCATGGCGTCCAACATCTGCTCCTTCAACCTCGAGGAACTCTGCAATGCGACGATTGCCCTGATGAAGGACCCGCAGGCCGATTTGCGGGAAATCATTCCGGCCCCTGATTTCGTCGGCGGCGGCACGATTCTGTACGACGCCGCCGAGATGCAGAACGTGCTGGAAAATGGCCGCGGCAGCGTCCGCGTCCGCGCTAAGTGGAGCTACGACAAGGAAAACAACTGCATCGACGTCACGCAGATCCCGCCCACGACGACGGTAGAAGCCATCATGGACAAGATCACCGAGCTGGTCAAGCTGGGCAAAATTCGCGAAATCTCCGATATGCGCGACGAGACCGACCTGAACGGCTTAAAGCTGACGATTGATTTGAAGCGCGGCCAGGATCCCGACAAGCTGATGGCGCGCCTGTACAAGGCCACGCCGCTGGAGGACAGCTTCGCCTGCAACTTTAACGTGCTGATTGCGGGCCAGCCCAAGGTGCTGGGCGTGCGCAGCATCCTGAACGAGTGGATCGCCTTCCGCGCCGAGTGCGTGCGCCGCCGCACCTACTACGATTTGCAGGGCAAGCAGAAGCGCCTGCACCTGCTCAAGGGTCTGAAGGCAATTCTGCTCGACATTGACAAGGCCATCGAAATCGTGCGCAACACCGCCGAGGAGACCGAGGTCGTGCCGAACCTGATGATCGGCTTCGGCATCGACGAGGTGCAGGCCGAGTACGTGGCCGAGATCAAGCTGCGCCACCTGAACCGCGAGTATATTTTAAAGCGCACCGAGGAAATTGAAGAACTCGAAAACGCGATTGCGGACCTGGAGGATATTCTCAAGCGCCCGGCACGCATCAACAAGATCATCATGAAGGAGCTGGCCGACGTCGCCAAAAAGTACGGCAAGCCCCGCCGCTGCGAGATCATGTACGAGGTGCCTGCCGTTGAGGGCGAGGAGCCGGAGCAGCAGATTCCCGACTACCCCGTGCACCTGTTCTTCACGCGGGACGGCTACTTCAAGAAGATCACGCCCCAGAGCCTGCGCATGAGCGGCGAGCAGAAGCTCAAGGACGGCGATGAGGTATTGTTCACCTGCGAGAGCACGAACAGCGTTGAGCTGCTGTTCTTCACGAATCATCGTCAGGTTTACAAGTCTCACGCCTATGATTTCAACGACAGCAAGGCGAGCGTCCTCGGCGATTATGTCGCCAGCGCCCTCGGCATGGAGGAGGGCGAGGTCCCGCTGTATATGGTCGTGACCCCCGATTACAAGGGCTGGATGCTCTTCTTCTACGACAACGGCAAGTGCGCCAAGGTGCCGCTGTCCAGCTACGAGACAAAACAAAACCGCCGCAAGCTGCTGAAGGCCTACAGCGACAAGGCCGAGCTGGCCTTCATGCGCCACCTGCCCGAGGAGACCGAGCTGGCAATTTTCACCACCAACAACCGTCTGCTGCTCGTCGGCAGCGCGCTCATACCCGAAAAGACGACCCGCGACACCGCCGGTGTCAGCGTTGTGGCGCTGAAAAAGAATGCCAAAATCGCCCGCGTCACGCTGGCCGAGGGCCTTGAGCTGAACGACGCCCCGCGCTACCGCGTGCGCACCCTGCCCGCCGCCGGTGCAATTTTGAAGGACGACGACAGAGCGGAGCAGCTGACGCTGTAAGGTGAAATCGTCTGTAGGGGCCGGGCATGCCCGGCCCGCGGCCTTCCCATGATTGCAAGCTAGTGGGAAACTGCCGGGCCGGACATGTCCGGCCCCTACTATATCACGCAAAATTTTCAAAATCTCTTGACAGCGAGCGAACTTTGTGCTAAAATATTTCAGCAATCGTTCAGATGGCTGCTCCGCCCGGACAGGATGCCGGGTGCTGGTAGCCGCAATTCGGAGATTGTGATGAGCACATATATTGAGTATGGCTCCTTTTATCATAATCGAGAAAGAGGTGAAATAACCATGAAGCAGGGCATCCATCCGAACTATGTGGACTGCACCATCACTTGTGCCTGCGGCAACGTGATCCACACCCGTGACACCAAGCCGGAGATCCACGTCGAAGTCTGCAGCAAGTGCCATCCCTTCTACACCGGCAAGCAGAAGCTGGTCGATACCGGTGGCCGCGTCGAGCGCTTCAAGCGCCGCTTCGCCAAGTCTGGCAAGTAATTCCGTTTTTTGTACCCCGGATGGTTTTCATCCGGGGTATTTTTTGCTATACATCGAGGTTTCCCACCATGGCCGACTACAAAACCATCCGCGGCGCAGCCACCTTTGAATATGAGGAAAAGCGCAGCCGCTTTATCGCAACGGCCTCCTTTGCCGACACGGAGGAAAAGGCCCTGACCGTGCTGAACGCTGTGCGCACCGCCAACCGCACGGCGCGGCACAACGTCTACGCCTATGTGCTGCAAAATGGCCGCACGCGGTATTCCGACGACGGCGAACCGGCCAAGACTGCCGGTACGCCCGTGCTGGAGACCATCGGTCACGCGGGTGTGGCAGACGTGATCGTCGTGGTAACGCGGTATTTCGGCGGCATTCTGCTGGGTACCGGCGGGCTGGTGCGCGCCTACACGGCGGCAGCCTCGGGCGCTCTGCAAAGCGCCGAGCTCGTCAGCATGCGGCTGGTCGTCGACTGCAAGGTCCGTGTGAGCTATGCCCAGTTCGAGCAGGCCCAGCGCATCATTGCGGCGGCGGAAACGCGGCTTGATGAGCCGATTTTTGACGATGCCGTGACGCTCTGCTGGCGTATGCCGGCAGGGCAGGAGGGGGCGCTCCGCACGGCTCTCAACGAGCTGACCCGCGGCAGGGCAGAGGTGGAAATTTCTGCCCCGCAGTATGCGGCGTTTTAAATTTCTGTAAAAAATCAAAATTTTTCCAACAAAAAAAGAGTGTTTCCCGCACTTTTGTCGTATTTATAAGCAGAGAGCAGAAAAGGGGGCACACTATGACGATCCGTGAAGAGACCGAGGCTATCGAACGGCAGACCCTGAGCCGCTACGCGACTTTAAGCGAAAACAGCCTGGGCCGCCGTGTGCCGCTGGAGCCGGACCCTATCCGGCCCTGCTTCCAGCGGGACCGGGACCGCATTCTGCACTGCAAGGCGTTCCGCCGCTTAAAGCAGAAAACGCAGGTCTTTCTGTCCCCGGAAGGCGACCACTACCGCACCCGCCTGACCCATACGCTGGAGGTCTCTCAGATCGCACGCACAATTTCCCGCGCACTGCGCCTGAATGAGGACCTGACCGAGGCCATCGCGCTCGGCCACGATCTGGGCCATACGCCGTTCGGCCACGCGGGGGAGAGAGCGCTCAACCGGCTCTGCCCGGGCGGGTTCTCCCACTACCGCCAGAGCCTGCGCGTGGTGGATTACTTAGAGCGCGACGGCCAGGGCCTTGACCTGACTTGGGAGGTGCGCAACGGCATTGTGACCCACACGTCCGGCGCGTGGGCCCGCACGCCCGAGGGCTGCGTTGTGCGCCGTGCCGACCACATTGCGTTTCTGAACCACGACATTGAGGACGCCATCACTGCCGGTGTGCTCGACGTGCGCCAGCTGCCGCCCGAGGCCGTCGCTGTGCTGGGACATACCAAATCCGAGCGTATCACGACGATGATCACCGACCTGGTCGCACACAGCGGCAACGGGAAAATCAATTTTTCCCCCGAGGTCGAGGCCGCCTACGCCGTGCTGAAGGACTTCATGTACGCGACGGTCTATGTCGACAAGGAGGCCAAGCGCGAGGAAAAGAAGGTGGACAAGCTCATCAGCGAGCTGTACGCCCGCCTGTGCGACGAACCGGCCCTGATGCCAAACTTTTACATGCAGATCGCCTACAATGAGGGCGTGGACCGTGCCGTGACCGACTACATCAGCGGCATGAGCGACGAGTTCGCCACGCACCTGTTTGAGGAACTGTTCGTTCCGCAGAAGTGGAAGGTTTTGTGAGCAAATAATAAATAAGAAATCATAAATAATAAAGATTGTGGAGTGCGTCGCTCAAAAAAATCCCGTAGGGGCGCATTCTATATGCGCCCGCGGAGGTCTGCGCCGCCGCGAACGGGCACGGGCGGATATGGAATCCGCCCCTACGATTTTGTTTTCGACCAAAGGGAGAAAACGCCACCGTATTTATTATTTTGAGAAACGGAGGTGCAGCCTATCCCATGATACCCCAGGAATATATACAGGAAGTCGTGCGGCGCAACGACATTGAAGAAGTCATCGGCCAGTATGTCCAGCTGCGCCGCCGCGGACGCACAGCCACGGGCCTGTGTCCGTTCCACAATGAAAAAACGCCGTCCTTCGTCGTTTACCCGGATACCCAGAGCTTTTACTGCTTCGGCTGCGGTGCGGCGGGCGATGTCATCAACTTTGTGCGCAAGTACAACAATCTCGGCTATGTCGAGGCTGTCAAGCAGCTGGCGGGCCGCGCCGGTATGCCACTGCCCGAGGAGGATGACCGCGAGTCTCGTGCGCGCCAGCGCCTGTTGGAGATCAACCGCTGCGCCGCGCGCTACTTTTACGAGAACCTCAACGCCAAAACGCCGGAGGCCGCCATGGCCCGCCGCTACTGGAAGGAAAAGCGCGGCCTGTCCGACGCCGCGATCCGCCGGTTCGGTCTTGGCTACGCGCCGCAGGACTTCGGCGGCCTGCTGCACTACCTCAAGCGCCGCGGATTCAGTGAGGAGGAGCTGGAAACCTCCGGCCTCGTCAAGCGCAGCGCCAAGGGCAACCTCTATGACATCTTCCGCCACCGCGTCATGGTGCCCATCATTGATGTGCGCGGGGCCATCATTGCCTTCGGCGGGCGCGTGCTGGACGACTCCAAGCCCAAGTACATCAACAGCCCCGAGACGATGGTCTACCACAAATCCCGCACGCTTTTTGCACTGAATATCGCCAAAAAGTCAAAAAACCGGCGCTACATTCTCTGTGAGGGCTACATGGACGTCATCTCGATGCATGAGGCTGGGTTTGACACGGCGGTCTGCGCCTGCGGCACGGCCCTGACACCCGAGCAGGCCAAGCTGCTGAGCGAGTACGCCGACGAGGTCGTTTTGAGTTACGACTCCGACGAGGCGGGCCAGAAGGCCACCGAGCGCAGCCTTGGCATTCTGGGCAGCACGACGCTGAAAGTCAGCGTGCTGAGCTACCAGGGCGCGAAGGACCCGGACGAGTTCATCAAAAAATATGGCCGCGAGCGGTTCGAGATGCTCTTGAACGGCACGGCCAACCCGACAGAATTCCAGCTGAAAAAGAGCAAGGCCAAGTATGACCTGCGCAGCGACGACGGGCGGCTGAGCTACATCCGGGAGGCCATCGAGATTCTGACTGAGCGCGGCGTCAGCCCGACGGCACGGGACGTCTACGCCGGGCGGCTGGCCGACGAGACCGGCGTCTCAAAGCAGGCCATCCTTTCCCAGCTCAACGGGGCGCTTCAGGCCGCCGCGCGCCGCAGCTACCGCAAGGAGCAGCGCGACCTTTCCAAGGAGGGCATCGCGTCGGACATCCGCGTGCCCTACACCAGCAGCGGGGAATCCGCCCTCGGCGCGGCCAACGCGGCGCGCCAGCTGGCCGTGGCCATGCTGCAGGACCCCGAGCAGGTGCCCTACGTCCGTGCACGGCTGGATATGTCCACCGTGCTGGTGCCCGAGATGCAGCGCGCGTTGGAGGCGATTTTCCGCTGTGTGGACGAGCACCTGCCGCTGAACCAGACGTCATTACAGCAAATGCTGGATGAGGCCGCGTTCCAGCAGCTGGCCCACGGGCAGGCGTACAACCACGACATCCGTCTGCAAAGGCAGGATATTGATATGTATCTGGACCGTTTGCAGACCGCCAAGCCGATCAGTGAGCAGGTCAAGGGTATGAGCGACGGCCAGCTGGAAAGCTACTTTGCAAACCTCGGCAAAAAGAAGGGCGCCCGCCCCGCCGAGACAGATGAATAACGACATTCCGACATACTTTGTCAAACAATAGAAAACCAAAAGGAGAACGTACTTATGGCAGAAAAGAAAGATCCGATCCGCAGCCTGATCGACACGGGCCGCCGCGCCGGCAAGCTGACCAGCAGTGAGATCAGCGACGCAATGGAGGAAAACGGCAACGTTCTTGACGTAGAAGCGATGGAAAAGCTCTACGAGGAGCTGGAAAGCAACGGCATCGAGATCGTCGACGACACGCCCGTTGACGTCAGCAGCGCCCTGCCTAGCTCCGAGGAGGGCGCGGACGACTACGAGGACGGCCTGACTGCCGACGGCATCACGATTGACGACCCCGTCAAGGTCTACCTGAAGGAAATTGGCCGCGTGCCGCTGCTGTCCCCCGAGGAGGAAACCGAGCTGGCACTGAAAATTCAGGCCGGCGGCCCCGATGGCGAGAAGGCCAAGCAGCGCCTGAGCGAGGCCAACCTGCGTCTGGTCGTCTCCATCGCCAAGCGCTATGTGGGCCGCGGCATGCAGTTCCTGGATCTGATCCAGGAAGGCAACCTGGGCCTGATCAAGGCTGTCGAAAAGTTTGACCACACCAAGGGCTTCAAGTTCTCCACCTACGCAACGTGGTGGATCCGTCAGGCCATCACCCGCGCCATCGCCGACCAGGCCCGCACCATCCGCATCCCCGTGCACATGGTCGAGACGATCAACAAGGTCAAGAAAGTGTCCAGCCAGCTGCTGCATGAGTACGGCCACGACCCCAGCGCCGAGGAGATCGCCGAGCGCCTTGACATGCCCGTGGATAAGGTCCGCGAGATCATGCGCGTCGCACAGGAACCCGTCAGTCTGGAGACGCCCATCGGTGAGGAGGAGGACAGCCATCTGGGCGACTTCATCCCCGACGATGACGCACCCGTGCCCGCCGAGGCCGCCAGCCAGACCCTGCTGAAGGAGCAGCTGGCCGACGTGCTCAAGACCCTGACCCCGCGTGAGGAAAAGGTCCTGCGCCTGCGCTTCGGCCTGGAGGATGGCCGCCCCCGCACGCTGGAGGAGGTCGGCAAGGAGTTCAACGTCACCCGTGAACGCATTCGCCAGATCGAAGCCAAGGCCCTGCGCAAGCTCCGCCACCCCAGCCGCAGCAAGAAACTGCGGGACTTCTTGGATTGATACTTTTTAGCCCTGCCGCCCGGCAGGGCTTTTTCTGTTTTGCATCTTGTACTGCATTTGTGTTGCGCAGTCGTCAACGTTCCCTTGAAAAATGCTCGATTGTAAATGTTCCGCCACTGTGTTACACTTGCCTTTGTGCGAATTACGAAATTGGGAGGAAACAGGAGAATCATGGAACAAAAACAAAACAGAAGTTCGTTTTCCGGCAAGCTCGGCTTTGTGCTGTCGGCTGCCGGGGCGTCGGTGGGGCTGGGCAATATCTGGCGGTTCCCGTATCTGGCGGCCAAGTACGGCGGCGGTATTTTTCTGCTGATCTATATTGTGCTGGCGCTGACGTTCGGCTACACGATGATCATGGCCGAGACCGCCCTGGGCCGCATGACCCACAAAAGCCCGGTCAGCGCCTACGGCACGTTTGCAAAGCCCGGCAAAAAGAACGGATTCCTCGGCTTTGGCGGCTGGATCAACGCCATTATCCCGGTGCTGATCGTGCCATACTACTCGGTCATCGGCGGCTGGGTCATCAAATATCTGTTTGAATATCTGCGTGGCAACGCCCAGGGTCTTGCGGAGGACGGCTATTTCAGCGCGTTCATTGCAGATGGCGCGTCCGCCGAGGTCTGCTTCCTGCTGTTTGCGTTCTTTACGCTGGGCATCATCTTTGCAGGCGTGCGCAACGGCGTGGAGCGCGTCTCCAGGCTCATGATGCCGGTGCTGGTCGTGCTGTCGGTCATCATTGCGGTCTACTCGGTCACGCGGCCCGGCGCACTGGCGGGTGTTGCCTATTTCCTGGTGCCCAACCCGGCCAACTTCTCGTGGATGACCGTCGTCACGGCCATGGGGCAGATGTTCTACTCGCTGTCCATCGCCATGGGCATTCTTGTCACGTTCGGCTCCTACATGAAGAAGGATGTCTCGATTGAGGAATCCACCGAGCATGTCGAGATTTTCGACACGCTCATCGCCGTCATGGCGGGCCTGATGATCATTCCGGCGGTGTTTGCGTTCTCCGGCGGCGATCCCGACACGCTGCAGGCCGGTCCCGCGCTGATGTTCATTACGATCCCGAAAGTCTTTGCCAGCATGGGGCTGGGCACGGTGGTGGGTGTGCTGTTCTTTGTGCTTGTGCTGTTTGCAGCGGTCACCAGCTCGATTGCCCTGACCGAGAGCGCCGTCTCAACGTTTGAGGATGAGTTGGGCTGGGACCGCAAAAAGGCCACGGTGCTCGTCGGCGTTATCATGGTGGCGCTGGGCACGCTGTCCAGCCTGGGCTACGGCCCGCTGGCGGGGGTCACGGTCATCGGGATGCAGTTCCTCGACTTCTTCGACTTCCTGACGAACTCGGTCATGATGCCGATTGCGGCCATTGCGACCTGTCTGCTCGTCTCCCGCGTCATCGGCGTGGACAAGATCGAGCAGGAAGTTGAGCTGGACGGCCAGCCCTTCCGCCGCAAGAGGATTTTCCGCTTCATGATCCGCTGGCTCTGCCCGGTCTTTGCCGCCGTCATTCTGGCAAGCTCGGTGGCCAATGCGTTTGGAATCATTAAAATGTGACAGAAAAGGACCGTTTCCGGGTGTGGAGACGGTCCTTTTTTGTTTTATTAGAGATGCAGGGCAAGGCTCCGCGGGCGGATATAGAATCCGCTCCTACGGCCTCCGAGGCCGCAGGCACCCGCAGCCTGTCGAAAAAGTGCATCGTAGGGGCGAGCACTGCTCGCCCGCAGAAGCGTTGCGGCAGCCGGAGCGCTGCCGGGCCGTCGGGGGCACGCCGCCCTACGATGCTTCTATTTCTTCTCCGGCTTGTACCGCAGCACCTTCTCCGAAAAATGCCTTGTAAAGAACTGCACGAACGGTCCTAACCCGAAGGCGCAGATCAGGGTGCCCAGCCCGATCAGTCCGCCCAACAGGAAGGCAAGCACCGCACACAGCGCATCGGTGAACACGCGGCAGCCGAAGTAGGGGACAGGCAGTCGGTCTGCCAGCATCAGCGAGAGCGCGTCATACGGCGCGACGCCTAAATCCGCCGTCTGGTACAGCGAACACCCCAGCGCGATGACCAACACCGCCACAGCGACCCAAAGCAGCTGCACCGGCAGCGTGTCGGCAGAGCCAAAGACGGCGGTCATCGCGTCGCCGGTAAACGTGACGATAAACCCGATGCAGAAGCTGTTGATGATGGTGCCAAGCCCGATGTACCGCCGCCCCCAAAGCAGCTGCGGCTCGAAAAGGCAGAGATTCATCAGCACATTCTCGATGCTGAACGGCAGGCCGACCAGCTCCGCCAACCGCAGGTTCAGCGCACTGATGGAGTCGTTGCCCAGGCGCGAGAACTTGAACACCGCAATGCCGATGCCGATGATGATGACGCCCGCAATCATGCCAAGGATGCGCCGCAGGGTGATTTTCTGGCCGAGAAGATTCATGTGCAAAACGCCTTTCCAATTTTGATAAGGATTCTGTATAGTACTATCCCGTAAAACCACCCCGTCTGTCAAGAGACAACCTGTTTAAAATATCACACCCAACCTTGTGAAAACTGCCAAAAACCGCACCCTGTAACCGCTGTACCGAATTTGTCAAGCGGAGGGAAACGGTGCAAAATCAGCAAATTGCCGAAATTTTGTTACACCCGCCCGGGCGTTCGACAGAACGGAAAAACTTCATAAAAAAGCCGAAAAACCCTTGACAGCAAGCCATTTACCCTGTATACTAAAAAAGTATCACAAAAATGGAATAGAGCGCCCTAAAGGAATTTTGCAAAATCTGTAAAATCAAAAAGTTTGTGAAAAACGACGAATATGCCGCAGTTTCACAGCCGCCTTTCGGGTCGCTTTCGCCAACTTTGTCAATCTATGGAATAGGAGTGGTCGCGTTTTATGGTAAAGGTCAAGCCCGTACAAAACGGCAGAACGACCCGCATGAGCTTTTCCCACATCAACGAAGTGATTGGTATGCCCAATCTGATCGAGATCCAGAAAAACTCTTACAACTGGTTCCTGGAGGAGGGCCTGCATGAGGTCTTCCACGACATTGCCGCGATCGAGGACTACACCGGCAACCTCGTGCTGGAGTTCGTCGATTACCGGCTGGACAAGAACCCCAAGTATTCTATTAAAGAATGCAAAGAGCGGGATGCCACGTATGCGGCACCCCTGTACGTCACGGCCCGTCTGTTCAACAAGCAGACCGGCGAGGTGAAGGAGCAGGAGATCTTCATGGGCGACTTCCCGCTCATGACCGACGCCGGTACCTTCATCTCCAACGGTGCCGAGCGTGCCATCGTCTCCCAGTTGGTCCGTTCTCCCGGCGTTTTCTACGGCTCCAGCAAGGACCGTACCGGCAAGGACCTGTTCACCGCCACCATGAACCCCAACCGCGGCGCCTGGCTGGAGTATGAGACGGACTCCTCTGACGTTTACTACGTCCGTATCGATAAGAACCGCAAGCTGCCCGTTACCACGCTGCTGCGTGCCCTGGGCCTGTCCACCGATGAGCAGATCAAGCAGTTCTTCGGCGATTCCGAGCCGAAGATCAACGCCTCTCTCGAGAAGGACATCACCCACAACACCGAGGAGGGCCTGCTCGAGGTCTACCGCAAGCTGCGCCCCGGTGAGCCCCCGACGGTGGAAAACTCCCGCGCGCACCTGAACAACCTGTTCTTTGACCCGCGCCGTTACGACCTGGCTCGTTTTGGCCGCTATAAAATGAACAACAAGCTCAGCCTGACCCGCCGCATTGCCGGTTATAAGGCTGCCGAGGACATCATCGCCCCGCTGACCGGCGAGCTGCTGGCCGCCAAGGGCGAGAAGATCAACATGGCCAAGGCCGAGGAGATCGATAACGCCGGTGTTACCCGCGTTACCATCCTCGTTGAGAAGAAGGGCGAGGAGCCCCGTCCGTTCATTGTCATCTCCAACGGCTGCGTCAACGCCCAGAACTTCTTCAGCTTCGACGTCGAGGCCGAGGCCGGTGTCAATGAGCGTGCCAACTTTGCCGAGATCCGCAAGATCCTCGACACCACCTCCGATGTGGAGGAGCAGAAGGAGCTGCTGCGCCAGAACCACGATGTTCTGATCAGCCGCACCGTCACCGTTGATGACATCTTTGCCTCCGTCAACTACCTGCTGGGCCTTGATCACGGCATCGGCACCACCGATGAGATCGACCATCTGGGCAACCGCCGCGTCCGCAGCGTCGGTGAGCTGCTGCAGAACCAGTTCCGCATCGGCTTCTCCCGCATGGAGCGCGTCATCCGTGAGCGCATGACCCTGCAGAATCAGGAAAACGGCGAGATCACCCCGCAGAGCCTCGTCAACATCCGCCCTGTCGTCGCCGCCATCAAGGAGTTCATCGGTTCCAGCCCGCTGTCCCAGTTCATGGACCAGAACAACCCGCTGGCCGAGCTGACCCACAAGCGCCGTCTGTCCGCTCTGGGCCCCGGCGGTCTGTCCCGTGACCGCGCAGGCTTCGAGGTCCGCGACGTTCACTACACCCACTATGGCCGTCTGTGCCCCATCGAGACGCCTGAAGGCCCGAACATCGGTCTGATCTCCTATCTGGCCACCTACGCCAAGATCAACAAGTACGGCTTCGTTGAAGCCCCGTACCGCAAGGTCGACAAGGCCACCGGCACTGTCACCGATGAGGTCGTCTATATGACCGCCGACGAGGAGGACGAGTATATCGTCGCTCAGGCCAACGAGCCGCTGGACGAGAACAACCACTTCGTCCGTCCCCGCGTCTCCGGCCGCCACCGCAACGACATCCAGGAGTTCGACGCTTCTCAGGTCGACTACATGGACGTTTCTCCGCGTATGATGGTTTCCGTCGCTACGGCCTGCATCCCGTTCCTCGAGAACGACGACTGCAACCGTGCACTGATGGGCTCCAACATGCAGCGTCAGGCCGTGCCTCTGATGGTCACCCAGCAGCCGCTGGTCGCCACCGGTATGGAGTACAAGGCCGCCACCGACTCCGGTGTCTGCGTCCTGGCCGCCCATGACGGCACCGTTGAGTATGTCGACGCCGACAAGATCATTGTCCGCTGCGCCGACGGCTCCGCCGACACCTATGAGCTCATCAAGTTCATGCGCTCCAACCAGGGCAACTGCAACAACCAGCGCCCCATCGTCAATGTGGGCGAGACCGTCAAGGCCGGCGACGTGCTGGCCGACGGCCCCGCGACCCGCAACGGCGAGATCAGCCTGGGCAAGAACGCTCTGATCGGCTTCATGACCTGGGAGGGCTACAACTACGAGGACGCCGTCCTGCTGAACGAGAAGCTCGTCCGCGAGGATGTCTACACCTCCATCCACATTGAAGAATATGAGACCGAGGCCCGCGACACGAAGCTCGGACCCGAGGAGATCACCCGCGACATCCCGAACGTCGGCGATGACGCGCTGAAGGACCTCGATGACCGCGGCATCATCCGCATCGGTGCCGAGGTCAAGACCGGCGACATCCTCGTCGGCAAGGTCACCCCGAAGGGCGAGACCGAGCTGACCGCCGAGGAGCGCCTGCTGCGCGCCATCTTCGGCGAGAAAGCCCGCGAGGTCCGCGACACCTCCCTGCGTGTGCCCCACGGTGCCTACGGCATCGTTGTCGACGTCAAGGTCTTTACCCCCGAGAACAGCGACGAGCTGCAGCCCGGCGTGCGTATGTGCGTGCGCTGCTACATCGCCCAGAAGCGTAAGATCAGCGTCGGCGATAAGATGGCAGGCCGTCACGGCAACAAGGGTGTTGTTTCCCGCATTCTGCCGCAGGAGGATATGCCCTTCCTGCCCGACGGCACCCCGCTGGACATCGTGCTGAACCCCCTGGGCGTTCCCTCCCGTATGAACATCGGTCAGGTCCTGGAGGTCAACCTGGGCTACGTTGCCAAGGCACTGGGCTGGAAGGTCCAGACCCCCGTCTTTGACGGTGCGCACGAGTCCGACCTGCGCGACTGCTTCGCCGAGGCCCGCGAGAAGTGGCACGGCGAAAACGCGCCCGAGTACCCGACCCACCTGGACCGCCTGATGGGCGAGAAAGGCCATGTCATCGACTTCTCCAAGATCGATCTGACCGACGACGGCAAGACCACCCTGTATGATGGCCGTACCGGTGAACAGTTCCCCAGCAAGGTCACGGTAGGCTATATGTACTACCTGAAGCTGCATCACCTGGTCGACGATAAGATCCATGCCCGTTCCACCGGCCCCTACTCCATGGTCACCCAGCAGCCTCTGGGCGGCAAGGCACAGTTCGGCGGCCAGCGCTTCGGCGAGATGGAAGTCTGGGCGCTGGAAGCCTACGGCGCCGCTTACACCCTGCAGGAGATCCTGACCATCAAGTCCGACGACGTCGTGGGCCGTGTCAAGACCTACGAGGCCATCGTCAAGGGCGATCCCATCCCGCGTCCCGGCATCCCCGAGAGCTTCCGCGTTATGCTCAAAGAGCTGCAGAGCCTTGGCCTGGATATTGTTGTGCAGGATGAGGAAGGCAACGCCGTCGATATGCGTCAGGAGTTTGACGACGATGACAGCAGCTTTGAGAACAATGACTACGACCTGGGCGATAACGTCATGGTCGAGAGTGAGCTGCAGGACGATTACAGCGTCAAGGACGCCGACGAAGGCTTTGACGATGATCTGGATGAGGATGCCGGCCCCACGGCTGACGACCTCGCCGCCATCGAGTCTGATTCCTTCGACGATTGATCGAATTGCATCGTGTGTCATATTGAATTTGAGAGGGTTCGCTGAATGGAAAATAAAGAATTCGATTCGATTAAGATCGGCCTTGCCTCCCCGGACCAGATCCGTGCCTGGAGCTACGGCGAGGTCACCAAGCCCGAAACCATCAATTACCGCACCCTGAAGCCGGAGCGCGACGGCCTGTACTGCGAGCGCATTTTTGGACCTACCAAGGACTGGGAATGCCACTGCGGCAAGTATAAGCGCATCCGCTACAAGGGTAAGATCTGCGACAAGTGCGGCGTCGAGGTCACCCGCGCCAAGGTCCGCCGTGAGCGCATGGGCCACATCGAGCTGGCCGCGCCTGTCTCGCACATCTGGTATTTCAAGGGCATTCCCAGCCGCATCGGCCTGATGCTGGACATCAGCCCCCGTCAGCTGGACAAGGTCCTGTATTTCGCCAACTACATTGTCACCGACCCCGGCTTCACGCCGCTGGAGAAAAAGCAGCTGCTGACCGAGCGCGAGTACAAGGAGATGCGCGAAAAGTACGAGGATACGTTTGAAGCCGGTATGGGTGCCGAAGCCATCCAGAAGCTGCTGGCCGAGATCGACCTCGACAAGCTGAGCAAGGAGCTGCGTGAGGAACTCGAGCATGCCAACGGCCAGAAGCGCGTCCGCCTGCTGAAGCGCCTTGAGTGCGTTGAGAGCTTCCTCGAGAGCAACCAGCGCCCCGAGTGGATGATCATGACGGTCATCCCCGTCATTCCGCCGGATCTGCGCCCCCTGCTGCAGCTGGACGGCGGCCGCTTTGCGACCTCCGACCTGAACGATCTGTACCGCCGCGTCATCAACCGCAACAACCGCCTGAAGCGTCTGCTGGAGCTCGGTGCGCCCGACATCATCGTCCGCAACGAGAAGCGTATGCTGCAGGAGGCCGTTGACGCCCTGATCGACAATGGCCGCCGCGGCCGCCCGGTCACCGGCGCGAACAACCGCGCACTGAAGTCCCTGTCCGATATGCTGAAGGGCAAGCAGGGCCGCTTCCGCCAGAACCTGCTGGGCAAGCGTGTTGACTACTCCGGCCGTTCCGTTATCGTCGTCGGCCCCGAGCTGAAGATGTATCAGTGCGGTCTGCCCAAGGAGATGGCCCTCGAGCTGTTCAAGCCCTTCGTCATGAAGGACCTGGTCGAGAAGGAGAAGGCCAACAACATCAAGTCTGCCCGCAAGATGGTCGAGCGCGCCCGCCCCGAGGTCTGGGATTCCCTCGAGACCGTCATCAAGGGCCACCCCGTCCTGCTGAACCGTGCACCTACGCTGCACCGTCTGGGCATTCAGGCCTTTGAGCCTGTCCTGGTCGAGGGCCGTGCCATCAAGCTGCACCCCCTGGTCTGCACCCCCTTCAACGCTGACTTCGACGGCGACCAGATGGCTGTCCACCTGCCGCTGTCCACCGAGGCCCAGCGCGAGGCCAAGATGCTGATGCTGGCCTCCGGCAACCTGCTGAAGCCCTCTGACGGTGAGCCCGTCACCGTGCCCACGCAGGATATGATCCTGGGCAGCTACTACCTGACCCTCGTCAACCCCGACGATAAGGGCCACGGCAAGATCTTCCGCGACGAGGACGAGGCCATGATGGCCTATTCCGAGGGCCTCATCACGCTGCAGGCACCCATCAAGGTGCGCCGCACGATGGTCTTTGACGGCGTCGCGGAGACCGGCCTGGTCGATACCACGATGGGCCAGATCATCTTCAACACCCCCATCCCGCAGGATCTGGGCTACGTGGACCGCACCAATCCCGCCACCAAGTTCGACTACGAGATGAACCCCCGCACCCTCAAGATCGCATCCGGCGGCAAGAGCGACAAGCTGACGAAGAAGGGCCTGCCCGACATCATCAGCCGCTGCCTGACCAAGCATGGCACCAAGACCTGCGCCATGATGCTGGATCAGATCAAGGCCCAGGGCTACAAGTACTCCACCCTGTCTGCCATCACCGTCGCTGTTCCCGATGCTATTATGCCTGACGAGAAGCCGGAAATTCTGGCTGCCGCCGATAAGAAGATCGAGAAGGTCATGAAGAACTTCAACCGCGGCCTGATCTCCGATGAGGAGCGCTACCGCAAGACGGTTGAAATCTGGCAGGCCGCCACGGAGGAGGTCTCCGAGGCTCTGAGCGAAAACCTGAAGAAGAACCACCAGCGCAACCCCATCTATATGATGTCCGATTCCGGTGCCCGTGGTTCTATGGACCAGATCAAGCAGCTGGCCGGTATGCGCGGCCTGCTGGCCAATACTGCCGGTAAGACGCTGGAGATGCCTATCCGCGCCAACTACCGTGAGGGTCTGAATATCCTGGAATACTTCATCTCCTCCCGAGGCGCTCGTAAGGGTCTGGCTGATACCGCTCTGCGTACCGCTGACTCCGGCTACCTGACCCGCCGTCTGGTCGATGTCTCTCAGGAAGTCATCATCCGCGAGGAGGACTGCCACGCTACCGAGGGCATCTGGGTCCGCGAGATCAGCGAGGGCAACTCTGTTGTCGAGAGCTTCAAGGAGCGTCTGAACGGCCGCTACTCCCTGCATGATGTGCACGATCCCGCCACGGGTGAGCTGCTCGTCAGCAAGGAAAAGATGATGGATATGTTCGACGCTGAGAAGATCGTCAACGCCGGTATTACTGAGCTGGAGATCCGCTCCGTCATGACCTGCCGCGCACACGTCGGCGTCTGCGCCCACTGCTACGGTTCCAATATGTCCAACGGTGAATGCGTCAAGGTCGGTGAGTCTGTCGGTATCATTGCCGCAGAGTCCATCGGTGAGCCCGGTACCCAGCTGACCATGCGTACCTTCCATACCGGCGGTATCGCATCTGCCGAAGACATCACCCAGGGTCTTCCCCGCGTTGAGGAATTGTTTGAGAGCCGCCGCCCGAAGGCAATGGCCATCATGTCCGAGATCGCCGGTACGGTCCATATCGACGATACCAAAAAGAGCCGCCATGCCGAGATCACCGGCACGGACGAGAACGGCGCTCCGGTTACCAAGAGCTACCTGATCCCGTTCGGCCAGCGCCTCAAGGTCATGGAAGGCGACGAGGTCGCCAAGGGCGCACTGCTGACCGAGGGTCATGCTTACCCGCAGGACATCCTCGCCATCCAGGGTCCCATCGCCACCCAGAACTACCTGATCAGCGAGGTCCAGAAGGTCTACCGTCTGCAGGGCGTTGACATCAACGATAAGCATATCGAGGTCATCGTCCGCCAGATGATGCGTAAGGTCCGCATTGAGGATTCCGGCTCCAGCGACTTTATCATGGGCAGCATCGTGAACCGCCGCGATGTCATGATCAAGAACGAGGAGATCCAGGCTCGCATTGATGTCGGTGAGACTGATCTGAAGCTCGTTCAGGCCAGCCAGGTCCTGCTTGGCATCACCAAGTCCAGTCTGGCTACCGACTCCTTCCTGTCCGCTGCGTCCTTCCAGGAGACCACCCGTGTCCTGACCGAGGCCGCTATCAAGGGCAAGGTCGACCCGCTGGCCGGCCTGAAGGAGAACGTCATCATCGGTAAGCTCATCCCCGCCGGTACTGGTCTGCCGGAGGTCGAGGAGGAGCTCGTCCAGGCCGAGATCGCCCGCGACGCCGCCGAGGCAGCCTACGACCACTAAATAAACCGCAAAGGATTCCCGCCGCCACGGCGGGAATCCTTTTTTGCATACCGTCCGTGATTGACACACACTTGCAAAACAGTTATAATAAACTCACCGACAGCAAAACGATACAAAAGGGAAGTGACACCATGCTGTTTCTGCAATACCCGCCGTGCTCCACCTGCCAAAAGGCCAAAAAGTGGCTTGACGACCACGGCATTGAGTACACCGCCCGCCACATTAAAGAGGACAACCCCACCGCCGACGAGCTGCGCGAATGGGTTGCCCGCAGCGGCCTGCCCCTCAAGCGGTTCTTCAACACGAGCGGCCTAGTCTACAAAAATCTGGGCCTGAAGGACAAGCTGCCGACCATGACCGAGGACGAGCAGCTCGCCCTGCTGGCGTCGGACGGTATGCTCGTCAAGCGCCCGCTGCTGGTGGGCGACGATTTTGTCCTGCCTGGCTTTAAGCCGGCCGAGTGGGAAAACGCTCTTTTGTAACCTGTAGGGGCGGATGTTTGCAACCGCCCGCGGAGCTTTGCGGCAACCGCACGACTCCCGGGTCGTTGAGGACGCCGACCCCTACAGTGTAGGGGCGGATTCTATATCCGCCCGTGGAAGCTTCCGCTGCCGCGAACTGGCACGGGAGGCCGATGTCCGCCCCTGCATCCTCAGCATAGCAAAATATTTTATAATAAGGAGAAAACTATGCCCGAAATTCTAAAAGAACGCAGTGAACTGGACCCGCAATTTCAGTGGGACCTGACCCCGATGTTCGAGAGCGACGCCGCGTGGGAGACCGCGCTGGACAGCCTCGACGCGGACATTGAAAGCCTGGCAGCCTTCGCCGGTAAGCTGACCGATGCCGTCACGATTGGCGCATACCTCGACGCTTCCACCGAGGTGGGCCGCAAGGTCGAGCGCCTCTACTGCTACGCCTCCCAGCGCCATGACGAGGACACCCGCGACGACAAGGCCCAGAGCATGTACGCCCGCATCGGCAGCAAGTACGTCAAGATGGCCGCCGCGCTGTCCTTTGCCCAGCCGGAGATCCTGTCCCTGCCCGAGGAAACGCTGACCGCCATCGTCAACGATCCCGCCGTCGCGGACTACAAATTCAACCTCGAGGATCTGCTGCGCGGCAAGCCCCACACCCTGACCAAGGCCGAGGAAAAGCTGCTGGCCAGCTTCGGCGAGGTCATGTCTGCGCCGTCCGAGATCTACCACAATCTGGAGGACGCCGACCTGCTGTTTGATGCCGTCAAAGACGGCAGCGGCGAGACCGTCGAGGTCACCGGCTCCAACTTTGTGCCGCTGGAGATGAGCACGGATCGCACCCTGCGAGAGAACGCTTTCCACAGCTACTACAAGAGCTACCGCGAGCACATCAACACCTTCGCCGCGTCCTACGCCGGTGCCATCAAGGCTGCCACCGCCGAGGCCGCCGCCCGCAATTACCCGTCCTCCCGCGCGATGGCCATGGCGGGGGAGAATGTGCCCGCCGAGGTCTACGACAACCTCGTCGCCACGGTCCGCAAGCATATTCCCGCCATGCACCGCTATGTCCGCCTGCGCAAAAAGATGCTGGGCGTTGACGCGCTGCACTTCTATGACGTCTACGCTCCGCTGGTCGGCGATCTGAAAAAATCCTACAGCTACGAGACCGCACAGGAGATGGTCCTGAAGGCCGTTGCGCCCTTGGGCGAGGACTACCAGGCAACCGTCCGCAGGGCCTATGCCGAGCGCTGGATCGACGTTTACCCCAACCGCGGCAAGCGCGGCGGTGCATACTCCGGCGGCTGCTATGACTCCAACCCCTATATCCTGCTGAATTTCAGCGGCACGCTGGACAGTGTCTCGACGCTGGCACATGAGATGGGCCACACGATCCACAGCTGGCGCTCCCGCCAGCATCAGCCGCCGCAGTACGCGGACTACACGCTGTTTGTCGCCGAGGTCGCGTCCACCGTCAACGAGAATCTGCTCATCGAGCAGCTGCTTGCCAACGAGAACGACCCCCAGACCCGTCTCTATCTGCTGAACCAGTATCTGGAAAACTTCAAGGGCACGGTCTATCGCCAGACGATGTTTGCCGAGTTCGAGCGCGAGGCCCACGCCATGGTCGAGCGCGGCGAAGCCCTGAACGCCGCCGCCCTGAACGCCCTGTACAAGCGCCTTGTCACCGACTATTTCGGCAACGATATGGTCATCGACGACGAGATCCAGTATGAGTGGGCGCGCATCCCGCACTTCTACCGTCCGTTCTACGTTTACAAGTATGCCACCGGCTACTCCACCGCTGTCGCCCTGTCCGAGGGCATCCTGAAAGAGGGCGAGCCCGCCGTCAAGCGCTACAAGGAGTTCCTCTCCATGGGCGGCAGTGCTTACCCGCTGGACGAGCTGCGCCACGCCGGTGTTGACCTGGCCACCCCGGCTCCCGTGGACGCCGCCCTCGAGAAGTTCGAGCGCATCCTCGACGATGCCGAGGCCACGCTGGCAAAGCTGCAGTAAACCCCATTTGCCCGTTGCCCCTCTTGGCCCCCTCTGCGAGGGGGCTCCGCCCGCAGGCGGTGGGGGAGAGAGCCTTCCCACAAGCAGCCATCTGCCGTACACGCGCGGGCCGGGCATGCCCGGCCCCTACGTGTCATATAACAACAAAAAAGCGGAGCGCCTTTCCCGGCGCTCCGCTCCTATTATAATAAGGTAGAATTACTTGCCCAGCACGGCCTTGATGTAGGCGGCCTCACGTGCGGCGATCTGATCCTGATACGCCTTCACGGCCTTCGCATAGGCGGCCTCGCGTGCATCAGCCTTGGCCTGCGTGGCCTTGCCTGCAGCAATTACCGCGGCGACGCGCGCGTCAGCCTGGGACTGGGCAGCCTTGCCCGCGGCGATGACGGCCAGACAGTCTGCATCGGCCTTCGCCTGGGCAGCCTTGGCGGCCTTCAGAATTGCGGCGCTGTCGGCGTCTGCCTTGGCCTTTGCATTCTTGGAATAAGCATCCACCGCTGCAGTGTAGGCGGCTTCCTTCGCGGCGATCTGGGCCTGGTAGGCCTTGACGGCGGCGATATAATCGCTGTTGGCATCTGCAAAAACAGGTACAGCGAAGGCGGATACCATGCACAGGGAAATCAGGATAGCAAGCAGTTTCTTCATTGTCAAGACCTCCTCAAAAATGTAGCGTCAGAACTTGCATGGCCGGAACTGTTCCGGTTTTGTCTGTATCTTCATTATAGCAAAACGGGGGACACAATGCAACAGAAATCGACTCGTCAAGTCCATGAATCTGGCGGCCTGTTTTTGTGCAAAATGTATGTTTGTCTCTGATAAATAGACAAAACGCGCACGGACGGCAGCCGGCCGCGCGGCGGAGGGGGGAGACGGTCCGCTTCATTCTATGCGCGGACTTACCAAAATGCAACGCTGCCGCCCAAACCGGCGCAAGATTTGCACATTTTGCTTCAGAAATGAAAAATTCTCCGTATTGCACGATTTTTTCAAGATTTTTTTGGCAATACTCTTGACATTCCGGCCGGGATGCTGTAATATAATCATTGCGTGAGATGCGGGGTATAGTGCGGCCATCTGGCCGGACGACCCGCAAAAAGCGCGTGAATAAGTGAAGAAAGGAGAAAAGAAATGCCTACTTTTAACCAGCTCGTGCGCAAAGGCCGTGAGGTTCTGGTCAAAAAGAGCACCGCGCCTGCCCTTCTGAAGAGCTACAACTCCCAGAAAAAGGAGTACACCAACCTCAACAGCCCGCAGAAGCGTGGTGTCTGCACTGCCGTGCGTACCATGACCCCCAAGAAGCCTAACTCTGCTCTGCGTAAAGTTGCCCGTGTCCGCCTGACGAATGGTATCGAGGTCACCTCCTACATTCCTGGTATCGGCCATAACCTGCAGGAGCACAGCGTTGTCCTGATCCGTGGCGGTCGTGTTAAGGACCTGCCCGGTGTCCGTTACCACATCATCCGTGGTACTCTGGATACTCAGGGTGTTGCAAACCGTAACCAGGCTCGCAGCAAATACGGCGCAAAGCGTCCCAAGGCCGGTGCCAAGAAGTAAGGAAACATCTTTTCGCCATAAAATGGTCAGCTGACCCTTTTGTGGCATAACGGGAGTTTTCTTTAACTTTCGAGTACCGATGATATCATTAATGTGAAGGAGGGAAGAAAGATGCCCAGAAGAGGTAAAATCGCAAAGCGCGAAGTTCTGGCTGATCCTATTTACAATTCCAAGCTCGTCACCCGTCTGGTCAACAGCATCATGCTGGATGGCAAGAAGGGCGTCGCTCAGAAGATCGTTTACGAAGCTTTTGAGACTGTCAAAGAGAAGACCGGCAACGATCCTCTCGAAATGTTCGAGAAGGCCATGGAAAACATCATGCCCAGCCTCGAAGTTAAGGCCCGCCGTGTTGGCGGCTCCACCTACCAGGTTCCCCTGGAGGTCAGCCCCGCCCGCCGCGAGACCCTCGGCCTGCGCTGGCTGACTCTGTACAGCCGCAGCCGTGGTGAAAAGACCATGTCCGCTCGCCTGGCCGCCGAGATCATCGACGCTACCAACAACGTTGGCGGCGCTGTCAAGAAGCGCGAAGATACCCACAAGATGGCAGAAGCCAACAAGGCTTTCGCGCATTACCGTTATTGATCTGCTTACTGAGGAGGTTTAAGCCATGGCAACGCCGAGAGACGTATCCCTGCAAATGACCCGAAATATCGGTATCATGGCCCACATCGACGCAGGCAAGACCACCACCACCGAGCGCATTCTGTACTACACCGGTATTAACCATAAGATCGGCGAAGTTCATGACGGCGCTGCTACGATGGACTGGATGGAGCAGGAACAGGAACGTGGTATTACCATCACTTCCGCTGCAACCACCTGCTACTGGAGCCACACCGAGACCCAGCACGATCCGGCTCTGTTCAAAAAGAACCGTCATCGTATCAACATCATCGACACCCCGGGCCACGTTGACTTTACTGTTGAAGTTCAGCGTTCTCTGCGTGTTCTGGACGGTTCTGTTACCGTTCTGGCCGCAAAGGGTGGCGTTGAGCCTCAGTCTGAAACCGTTTGGCGCCAGGCTGACGAGTACAAGGTTCCCCGCATGGTTTACGTCAACAAGATGGATACCATGGGTGCTGACTTCTTCCGCTGCGTACAGATGATGCATGATCGTCTGCATGCCAACGGTGTGCCTATCCAGCTGCCTGTCGGCCAGGAAGACACTTTCCGCGGCATCATCGATCTGATCGACATGAAAGCCGATATCTACTATGATGATATGGGCAATGATGTGCGCGTTGAGGAAATTCCTGAAGACCTGAAAGAACAGGCTCAGGAATATCATGACAAGCTGATCGAAGCTGTTGCTGAGACCGACGAAGAGCTGATGATGAAGTACCTGGACGGCGAAGAGCTGACCAAGGGAGAAATCAAGGCTGCTCTGCGTAAGGCTACTATTTCCAACGAGATCGTTCCTGTTGTCTGCGGCTCTTCTTACAAGAACCGTGGCGTTCAGAAACTGTTGGATGCAATCGTTGATTATATGCCCGCTCCGACCGACGTTGCGGCCATCAAGGGCACCAACCCGGAGACTGGCGAGGAAGAAGATCGCACTTCTTCCGATGATCAGCCGTTCTCTGCACTGGCATTCAAGATTATGACTGACCCGTATGTCGGTAAGCTGTGCTTCTTCCGCGTGTACTCTGGTACCGTTGAGGCTGGCACCACTGTTTACAACTCTGTTAAGGATCAGGACGAGCGTATCGGCCGTATCCTGCAGATGCATGCAAACAACCGTAAGGATATCGACATCTGCTACGCTGGCGATATCGCCGCTGCTGTTGGTCTGAAGAACACCACCACTGGTGATACCCTGTGCGATGAGAAGCATCCCATCATCCTCGAGTCCATGAACTTCCCCGAGCCGGTTATCCGCGTTGCCATCGAGCCCAAGACCAAGGCTGGCAGCGAGAAGATGGGTATTGCCCTGTCTAAGCTGGCTGAAGAGGACCCGACTTTCCGTACCTGGACTGATGAAGAAACCGGTCAGACCATCATCGCCGGCATGGGCGAGCTCCACCTGGAAATCATCGTGGACCGTCTGCTCCGCGAGTTTAAGGTCGAAGCTAACGTTGGCGCACCTCAGGTTGCCTACCGTGAAACCATCCGCAAGGATGCTAACCAGGAAACCAAGTACGCACGTCAGTCCGGTGGTAAGGGCCAGTATGGTCACGTTAAGATCAAGATTGAGCCCAACCCGGGTAAGGGTTATGAGTTCGTCAACGGTATTGTTGGCGGCGCTATCCCGAAGGAATACATCCCCGCTGTTGACAACGGTATCCAGGGCGCGATGAAGTCCGGCATTCTGGCTGGCTATCCCGTCGTGGATGTCAAGGTCACTCTGTGGGACGGCTCCTATCATGAAGTTGACTCCTCTGAAATGGCGTTCTCCATCGCCGGCTCCATGGCATTCAAGGATGCTATGAAGAAGGCTGATCCCGTCATCATGGAGCCCATCATGAAGGTTGACGTTGTTGTTCCTGACGAGTATATGGGCAACGTCATTGGCGACTTGAACAGCCGCCGCGGCGCGATCCAGAACCAGGAATCCACCGATGGCACTGCCCGTGTCACCGCGATGGTTCCTCTGTCCGAGATGTTCGGTTACGCTACTGACCTGCGTTCCAAGACCCAGGGCCGTGGCCAGTACTCCATGGAGCCGGCTGATTACCAGCAGGTTCCCAAGAGTGTTGCAGATAAGATCATGACCGAGCGCAATAAGGGCTGATTCTGCACAAATTCGCGCAAAATACTTGATTTTTCTTGAAAAATCTAGTATGATAGCCTTACAACAGGCTATTTTATCTGTTTGAATTAAAGGAGGATACTTCCAATGGCTGAAAAGGAAAAATTTGACCGCTCTTTGGAGCATGTCAACATCGGTACCATCGGTCACGTTGACCACGGCAAGACCACTCTGACTGCTGCTATCACCAAGGTTCTGGCTCTGAAGGGCGACGCCGATTTCATGGATTACTCCAGCATCGATAAGGCTCCTGAAGAGAAGGCTCGTGGTATCACGATCAATACCGCTCACGTTGAGTACCACACCGCGAAGCGTCACTATGCCCACGTTGACTGCCCGGGCCATGCTGACTACATCAAGAACATGATCACCGGTGCTGCTCAGATGGACGGCGCTATCCTGGTTGTTGCTGCAACCGATGGCCCGATGCCGCAGACCCGTGAGCACATCCTGCTGGCTCGTCAGGTTGGCGTGCCCAAGATCGTTGTGTTCCTGAACAAGTGCGATATGGTTGACGACGAAGAGCTGCTCGACCTGGTCGAAATGGAAGTTCGCGAACTGCTGGACAGCCAGGATTTCGACGGCGACAACACCCCGATTATCCGTGGTTCCGCTCTGAAGGCTCTGGAGAGCACTTCCAAGGATCCCGATGCTCCGGAATACAAGTGCATTTGGGAGCTGATGGACGCTGTTGACAGCTACATCCCGACCCCGGACCGTGCTGCTGATAAGCCGTTCCTGATGCCCGTTGAGGACGTTATGACCATCTCTGGCCGTGGCACCGTTGCTACCGGTCGTGTTGAGCGTGGTACTGCTCATGTCGGCGATCAGATGGAAATCGTTGGTCTGAAGGAAGAGAAGATGACCACCACCATCACTGGTCTGGAAATGTTCCGCAAGAGCCTCGAGTTCGCTCAGGCTGGCGACAACATCGGCGCTCTGCTGCGTGGTATTGACCGTGACCAGATCGAGCGTGGCCAGGTTCTGGCTGTTCCCGGCTCTGTTCATCCCCACACCACTTTCGATGGCCATGTTTACGTCCTGAAGAAGGAAGAAGGCGGCCGTCATACCCCGTTCTTCAACAACTATCGTCCTCAGTTCTACTTCCGTACCACCGACGTTACCGGCATCATCACCCTGCCCGAAGGCACTGAGATGTGCATGCCCGGTGACAACGTTGATATGCACGTTGAGCTGATCACCCCGGTTGCCATGGAAGAAGGCATGCGTTTCGCTATCCGCGAAGGCGGCCACACTGTTGGTTCCGGCGTTGTTTCCAAGATCGAGAAGTAATTTTCGGCTTGTGATATAGCTTTCAAGGCTCCTGCTGTTAAGGCAGGGGCCTTTTTGTTGTGTACGACTTATGGGGCGGGGAGGGGGCAAAGGCCGGGTGTGGAAGCCCAAGGAAGGCATCATGAAAACATCAGGAATTGTAGATAGGGGAGAGGACACCATTCGGAACTTTGAAAAAGTGGAGCAGGAGGGGGCACTCACACCGCCCTACCTTGGGAAGGTGTATTTCAGGTCGCGGTTAAGGGGCAAGGGCTAAGTTTTCGGAACGGTCAGGAACGCTCTCTACAGTACAATTTATAATGGGCAATTCTCAACCTCCAATTTTCCCTTCAAGTTTCCTCCAATCTCTGCCAAATCTCTCAACAACAAGCCAAACCGAAATGGCAAAAAATGCGCGATCACAATACCGGATGATTGGATTAAGAGATTGCAAAGAACATTATCGGGGTAAATGTTTAATCATTTGATAAAATCAGGAATAAACCATTCAAAAATGTTAATAAATACCGCCAAAGGGTCACCGCACCGCAGCGCAAATAATGTGCGAAAAACAGGTTTCAGTTGATTCAAGGACAAAAATTTACCTAGAAACCGCTCTAATTAACTATGCAAATTCTGGCAACTGTGATATAATGTATATACCTGGATGTGTCGGAATGGTTATCATTTGCAGGATCAAGGCATGCAGCCGGTACAACGTTTTGTCAGCCGCTGTGCCGGGGCCAAAAGCCCCAAAAGCAGGCCGCAGCCCGGCAGGGGATCGCCAGACCGAGGGAGCACAACCAGGCGTTTTGCAATCAACACCTGCAAAGTGCCGCACATCTGCCGTACCACTTTTCACACAAAAGGGGAAAGTAGTAACACTTAAGGGAGGATAAAACTATGAAGAAAAACCTTCAGCGTTTTGGTGCATCCGTGCTGGCAGCAGCCATGGTTGCCCAAAGCGTGGCGCTTCCCGCAGCAGCCGAAACTACCAAGATTGATTCTTCGGTAGCGCAGTCTGTTGCAGCTAGCGCAGCAAGCGCGGCCAGCGCTGTGCAGTCCCTGCCCAAGTTCACCAGCACCGCAGACCTGATCAAGCAGACAGCCCAAACGCTGGCTGCCCAGGGCGAAGTGCATGAACTGGAGCAGGACGATGCCAAGCTGGAAGCGACTGCACAGAGCAAGGCGGGCATGAGCCTTGCAGCGTTGGAAAATGCACTGGCCGATGCCATGTACGCCAACGCCGCAGCCGGCAAGATCAACACCGAAGCCTATGGCCTGAACAAGGACGAGATGGCATCGGTGATGGCTGCCACCATCAAAACGTATCATCTGTCCAGCGCCGTTACCGACCTGGGCTATGAGACGAACGCCGCAGGCGTTGTGACCGCCGTTACCTTTACCGGCAGCTCCGGCATGACCTCTGCGATGGAGTCCATGACCAACAGCGATGATGAAGTGATTGCGCAGCAGGCTGACAGCTACGCACAGGCTTACGTTGCTGAAAACTCCGATACCTTTGCGGCCAGCGCCGCTGCGGACGGCCATACCTATGGCGAGCCGAAATGGTACTGGAATGACACCAACCCGGAGGATGGCCACACCCACACCTGGAAGGAAACCCCCGATGGTTACTGGACCAAGACCGATGACGGCTGGGCTTACACCGCTGTGTATACCTGTGAAAAGGGCGATGCCTACCAGAAGGTAGAAGGCACCGTAACCAAGGATACCACCGAGGCAAAGCCCGGCGTTGCCGGCAAGACCGTTTACTCTGCCAGCGTGCCCGCTGACAAGAGCCCGGTTAAGAAGGAATACAAGGAACCCACCACCCGCACCGACGACATTGCCGCCCTGCCCTGCCAGAGCCATGTCGTGCCCAAGGATGCAGATGGTAACTTTGTTGCTACCTTCAACTGGGAAATGAAGAAGGTCGAGGGCGAGCTGGCCGCTGACTACAGCAACGCCCAGCTGTTCTATGACAGCGAAACCGGCAAAATTTCTGCCGGCGCTCCCGTTACCATTGACTGGGAATGCACCAGCGTCACCTTCAAGTGCGCTGTCTGCGGCGAAGAAATCAAAAACCAGCCGGTAATGACCATGCCGGTCAGCGTTGTGGTAGACCAGAATGACAATTCCGTCTACATCAACGTGGGCGGCACCCCGACCCTGGATACCACCTCCGGCGGCACCGGCGTTACCCTGGTGTCCGCAATGAAGGACGGCAACTGGTACGATATGCAGAACAACCCGGTTGACGCAAGCAAGGTGAACTTCACCTATCAGAGCGGCGACAACAAGGGCAAGAACAGCCTGCTGCTGTACGACAGCCAGAAGACTGCCGTGTATGTGGACGACCAGGGCAACCAGGTCACCAATACTTACGATGTCTCGACTGCGCAGATGAACTACTACTACTTCCAGCTGTCGCAGTTCAACCAGGACGAAGCAGAGTACTTCGGCGTGGTTGCCCCGTTCTGGACTTCCAAGGGCGTTCAGAAGCAGGGCGAGGATGGCAGCATCACCGGCACCATGGGCGCAATCAAGATATTGTGCAGCATTGATCCGAACGATGATGTCCCGCCGACCACCATGGCATTCATGCTGAACATGCTGCCGCAGGCGTTCATGTCTTACGTCATGAACTATGGCGAAGCTCTGAAAGCCATCCGTGATGCAGGCTTGGCACAGGTTGCCAAGCTGGGTGACAGCGCTGACTATGTCACCAAGCTGCTGATCCTGCACGACTGGATCTCCCAGGTTGCAGAATTCGATATGGGCTCCATGGGCGATATCACCGGCGGCGGCAACAACGACCCCATCCAGACGACTGCTTTCGGTGCCCTGCTGGGCGGCGAGATCGGCGCTAAGGGCGTTGAGTATGGCTGCATCTGCCTGGGCTATGCAGCTGCATTTAACTACATGGTCCAGAATTTGCCTGACAACAAGAGCATCTATAAGAATGATGACGGCAGCTGGAAGACCCCCGATGAAGTAGGCGATAACGCTGTTGTTGACTTTGCCCAGATCCTGTATTACTGCGATACTTCTGATACCAGTGTTGCCGGTAATGCGTTCGGCGGCGGCATGTTCAACAACGTCCACTACTTCAACGCAGTCAAGGTCAACAAGCTGCAGGGCGACAGCAACTCTGCTACGATGACCACCGGCGAACCCAACAAGAACTGGTACTATGTTGACGTCTGCTATGATGACGTGAACACCGAGTGCATGGCCCAGACCCGCGTTGAGAACGCAGGCGACCTGCGCCATGTCAACTTCCTGGTTTCTCCCTCCGGTCTGGAAGGCCGTTACAGCAAGTACTATGATTACATTGACTCGCTGTACGATGGCTACACCTACACCAAGAACAAGAATCCCGATGTGGATGATGACGGCAATGTTGTGTTGAACAACGGCAAGCCGCATTACTCTTACACCAAGGCGGAGAACAAGAACGAGACCCGTTACACCGATACCTGCTACGAGGATACCTGGTTCACCTCTATCTGCAGCCCCATCTACTTCGACAATAATTACTTCTATTACGTTGATACCACGACCAACCAGAACCTGTATAACAACATGCGCCGCCAGCAGTCCGAGAACGGCAACAACGGCAACTCTGGTTCCGGCAGCTCTGGTAACAACTCCCAGATGCAGCAGTTCATGAAGAAGATGCAGAACCAGGGCCCCGATACTCTGGAAGCACGTCCGCGTAATGCGAACTACTATATCCGCAAAGAGGATTCCAGCAGCAGACCCGGCGGCTTCAGCATGAGCAGCTTTACCAAGACGGATGACCCGTTTGATATCATCCTGATGTACTACAACGATCTGAAGGAAACCAGCAGCAACTTCAATGATGATGACAGCAATGCCAAGGTCCTGGCCGAAGCTGGCACCATCTATAAGATCGATACCAGTGCAAAAGATAAGCATGCCAAGGTTGAAAACAACCTGAACACCGAGTGCCTGGCAGACGCTGCTGCAAAGCGGATCTACCCCGCACTGGTACACTCTACCGCACTGTATGATGGCAAGCTGTACTTCAACGTCAACAACGCCATCTACCGTATGGACCCGACCACCGGCGCAGTGGAAGAAGTGAAGGAATACAACACTGTCTATGGCGGCATTAAGCTGACCAAGGATAAGGACGGCAACAAGGTTCCCGATACCCACTTTCCCGGCATGAGCATGGTTATCATGGATAGCAAACAGAATACCGACAGTGTGCAGTATCTGGACACCTTCATGAACCATCCTCTGGCTGGCCTGACCCTGCGTGACAGCTACAGCTTTGCTACCACCACCCAGCAGGGCCAGACTGTGATCACCGGCATCAATACCACCAAAGATCAGCTGGTCGTTTCTGTCGGCACCAACCTGTCCAACACCTATAAGGAACTGGTGGACGGCAAGGCAGAAGTCAAGACCGATGCCGCCGGCACTTCTTATGCAAACCGTAAGAGCTACAAGACCGAGTCCTGGAACTACAACCCGAGTTACAACCAGAACATGGGCAGCTCTGACGAGAAGAACAAGAACGAAGAGTTCATGTGGTGCGCTAACCTGGTTGAAACCATGCCGATGTCCGACATGGTCAGCGACCTGAGCAGCGGCGCAACCACCGATGTTTCCGTTGAAGCATGGTGCGATACCCCCGCTTACACCCAGGCCCGCACCAACAAGTACGGCCTGACCAAGGGTGAAAAGAAGTACGCTGACGGCGCACTGCCCAAGGGCCATACCTGGGCTCTGGACGAGCTGGAAACCAAGTCCGTTGGCAACAATGTGTACCTGTGCTCTGATTGCCATACCGCAACCGAAAGCACCCCCCACACTGTTACCCTGCCTGATGCAGTTGCAGGCGTTACCCTGACCCTGGGCACCACCAGCAAAACCTACATCAAGGACGATACCGTTACCCTGACCGTAGAAAAGGAAGGCACCGATATCGTTACCGTTACCGCAAAGAACGGCGATACCGAAGTTGCTCTGACTGAAGTTCAGGAAGCAGCGCAGGACGAAGCCGCAGCCCAGGCTACCACCGAAAAGGCTAAGACGGTTTACACCTTCACCATGCCGGACGGCGATGTGACCATCAGCGTTGCAAAGAACGCTAAGACCTATGCGGTCAAGGTGGCTGACGGCGTGACCAATGGTACGCTGGCACTGAAACTTAACGAAACCGACGAGGCCAAGGCTACACTGGATGCAGTCACGGAGAATGCTACCGTTACGGTGGTGGCAACTCCTGACACTGAAACCACGAAATATGCCCTGGATGCCAGCAGCCTGAAAGTGACCTATAAGGATGCTAATGGCACCGAGCAGACGATTCCGGCTGAGAAATTTACGAAGGTTGATGACAACACCTACACCTTTGCAATGCCTGCTGGTAATGCAACTGTCAGCGCAACGTTTGTAGAGGTTAAGGAATACACGATTACGGTGAATCCTGTCAAAGATAACGCGGCTACTGTAACCGCAAGTGCGGAAAAGGCTGCGGCGAATACCGATATTACCGTTACTGTTGCTGACATTAAGGACGGCTACCAGCTCCAGAAGTTGACCTACAGCTACAAGGATGGCACGGAAGACAAGAACGAAACGCTGACTCTGACTGATGGCAAGTATACCTTCAAGATGCCAGCCGCCGATGTCAGCATCAGCGCTGAGTTTGAATCTACCAAAACCTACACGATAAGCGCAACTAAGGGCGGTGACGGCACAGTAAAGGTTAATGAGACAGAAGTTGTCGGAACTGATCCTGCTACTGCTACTGTGATTGAAGGCTTGAAAGCTAACGCTGAAGTTAAACTGACTATTACTCCGGGAACTGGGGCAGAGCTGTCAGGCGGTGGTTTGATTATTCAGGATAGTCAGGGAGGTACTATTACATATACTGTCGAAGGCAATACTTATAAGTTCAAAATGCCTGCTGACAATGTGACTGTCAAAGTACAGTTCACGACTGTTAAGTATAAGATAAGCACCGAAGTTGAGGAAGGCAACGGTACCGTTACCGTTAAGAAAAATGTTGACGATGAAGAGAGCCTGACTAGTGCACCGAGTGGAACAGCTGTTAAGGTTATCTTTAAGCCGGCTGATGGTTGGGAATTGTCTTCTGCCAGCGCTGGGGCACCGAGCGGTTCTGCCGATGTGCTTAATGTTGATAAAATCATTACCGATGGCTATGTATACGATTACACGATGGGGGCTAGTGACGTAGTATTCAAGGCAGCCTTTACCGAGAAAACTACCTCCGAAGCTCTCACCGATGAGAAAGCACCGGTCGAGGAGCGCACCGCTCACGGCGCTGCTGAAAAGACCACCATTACCGCAATGGCTGTCTTTACCTGCACCGATAAGAACTGCGCAAGCGCACAGTTCGTGGATGCAACTGTAAAGCAGACCAGCGGCGTTACCACCGCTGCTGTCAACTTCAACGGCAAGGACTACACCGCCAAGTACGGCGAGAAGAACGGCTGGGTTGAAGAAAACGGCAAGAAGTACTGGTACGAAAACGGCGTGAAGCAGGGTACCACCGGCCGCGGCAAAGAGATCTATGATCCCGATTCCGACGCCTGGTACTGGCTGGATGCTGTCCAGGGCGGCGCAATGACCGTCAACAAGGACGTTTACCAGGAATCCGCCGCCGGCCAGTGGGCTGATAAGCCCGATGGCACCGGCAAGTGGGTCCGTTACGATGAGAACGGCCACATGGTCAAGGGCTGGCAGACGACCGATAAGGGCACCTACTACTTTGACCTGATCACCGGCGCTATGGCTAAGGGCGCAGGCGATATTGACGGTGTACCTTGCGCATTTGACGAGTACACAGGTATCGCTCTGGACGGCCAGTGGCTGACCATCAAAGGCGCTGACTTCTGGTACGAAAAGGGCGTTCGCCAGGGTCTGGAAGGCCGCGGCAAGGAAATCTATGACCCGGCTTCCGATGCTTGGTACTGGCTGGACTCTGTTGATCAGGGCAAGAAAGCCACCAGCAAGGATGTCTATCAGGAATCCGAAGCTGGCCAGTGGGCTGATAGGCCCGATGGTACCGGCAAGTGGGTCCGTTACGATGCACAGGGCCACATGATCAAGGGCTGGAGCGCTGACAAGCGTTACTATTTCGACCCGATCTATGGCACCATGGCTAAGGGCGATGCAGTCATCGATGGCCGCACTTATCATTTCGATAAGAACACCGGCATTCGGCAGTAATCCCACAGCCGGAACAATGAGCTGTAACCCAGCCCATTAACCCCTAAATAGAAATGCCGCAGCAGATGTAACAGTCTGCTGCGGCATTTTTGTATTTGTGGGCATAGGTTCGGTGAAATATTTGCCAGGCCAGTAGGGCGGGGGACCCCACCCTGCCGAAATACTGGGAACAATACACAATTTAAAAATTGCAATATACCTTGCTATGCCGTAGGGGGCGGCGTCCCCGACGCCCCGGAGGAGCGTATAAATTACAGGCCTTTTGTTGGTAACTGTACGGTAGGGCGGCCAGCCCATTGGCCGCCGGATGAACCCAGTCACAAATCTCATTTATCAGGCTCTGCGCGAGGAACCACCCCTCACCGGCTTTCGCCGGAGCTCCCCTCTAAGGGGAGCCAGTATCTTACCTTATGATTGCGGTGGCTCCCCTGGAGGGGAGCTGGACGCGAAGCGGCCTGAGGGGTGGTTCCTTGCCGC
>OHXC01000188.1_pt1 | contig 39726 bp, 28 predicted proteins | sample 1579891 | NCBI WGS metagenome assembly OHXC01 (sample SAMEA3882531, study PRJEB24775) | human gut metagenome | biome: human-associated habitat; feature: intestine environment; material: feces | place: Netherlands | collected 2009/2010
CATGCTGCGTCTCCCCGATGCGCGTGGGCAAGCAGATGCAGTTCTTCGCCGCCCGCGTGAACTCCGCCAAGGCCCTGCTGTACGCCATCAACGGCGGCCGCGACGAGATGACCGGCATGCAGGTCATCGACAAGGGCGTGATCGAGCCGATTACCCCGGAGGCCGACGGCACCCTCGATTACGAGAAGGTCAAGAACAACTACGAGAAGGCCCTCGAATGGCTGTCCGAGACCTACGTCATGGCCCTGAACATCATCCACTACATGCACGATAAGTACGCGTACGAGTCCATCGAGATGGCCCTGCACGACAAGGAAGTGTACCGCACCCTCGGCTGCGGCATGTCCGGTCTGTCCATCGCCGCCGACTCCCTCGCCGCCGTCAAGTACGCCAAGGTCTACCCGATCTACAACAAGGACGCGAAGACCCTGGAAGGCCACGAGTACGAGTACGTTGAGGGCGCCGACGACGACCTGATCGTCGGCTACCGCACCGAGGGCGAGTTCCCGGTCTACGGCAACGACGACGACCGCGCCGACGACATCGCCAAGTGGGTCGTCTCCACGGTCATGGGCCAGGTCAAGAGGCTCCCGGTCTACCGCGGCGCCGTCCCGACCCAGTCCATCCTGACGATCACCTCCAACGTCGAGTACGGCAAGAACACCGGTTCCTTCCCGTCCGGCCACGCCAAGGGCACCCCGTACGCTCCGGGCGCCAACCCGGAGAACGGCATGGACTCCCACGGCATGCTGCCGTCCATGTTCTCCGTCGGCAAGATCGACTACAACGACGCTCTTGACGGCATCTCGCTGACCAACACCATCACCCCTGATGGCCTGGGCCGCGACGAGGACGAGCGCATCGGCAACCTGGTCGGCATCCTGGACGCCGGCAACGGCCACGGCCTCTACCACGCGAACATCAACGTTCTGCGCAAGGAGACCATGGAGGACGCCGTCGAGCACCCCGAAAAGTACCCGCACCTGACCGTGCGTGTCTCCGGCTACGCGGTGAACTTCGTCAAGCTCACCAAGGAGCAGCAGCTCGACGTCATCTCCCGTACCTTCCACCAGGGTGCCGTCGTCGACTGATGACCAACCCCGCGAACCGCGGCAATGACTAACTGAAGGGGTGGGGCACGGCTCCACCCCTTCCTTATTTCCCACAGACTTTCGCATCATTTGGAACAGGAGGACAACGATGCCCGCAACACCCACGTTCCGCACCACGACCAGGCATATGCTCAAGGAATCGAAGACCTATGCCTCGCAGACTTTGATGGGTGGCCTTTCCGGCTTTGAATCCCCAATCGGACTCGACCGACGTGACCGCCTTTCCGCCCTGAAATCCGGTGATATCGGCTTCGTCCACTCTTGGGACATCAACACCTCCGTGGATGGACCGGGCACCCGCATGACCGTGTTCATGTCCGGCTGCCCGCTGCGCTGCCAGTACTGCCAGAACCCGGACACTTGGAAGATGCGCGACGGCAAGCCCGTCTACCTTGACGCCATGATCAAGAAGGTCGATCGTTACAAGGACCTGTTCAAGGCCACGCATGGCGGTATCACCTTCTCCGGCGGCGAATCCATGATGCAGCCCGCCTTCGTCTCGCGTGTGTTCCATGCCGCCAAGGAGATGGGCGTGCACACCTGCCTCGATACGTCCGGCTTCCTCAACACGAATTACACCGACGAGATGCTCGAGGACATCGACCTGTGTCTGCTCGACGTCAAATCCGGCGACGAGGAGACCTATCACAAGGTCACCGGCGGCACCTTGCAGCCCACCATCGATTTTGGCCAGCGACTGGCCAAGGCCGGCAAGAAGATCTGGGTGCGATTTGTGCTCGTGCCGGGCCTGACCGACTCCGAAGAGAACGTCGAAAACGTGGCGAAGATTTGCGAGTCCTTCGGTGATGCCGTCGAACACATCGACGTGCTGGGATTCCACCAGCTTGGCCGCCCGAAGTGGCACGAACTGCGCATCCCATACCCGCTGGAGAACCAGAAGGGACCCAACGCCGCCACCCGCGAACGGGTGACCAACCAGTTCAAGGACCACGGCTTCACCGTGTATTAAATTGCAGGGCCGAACCGCGCGTAAATACCACGATTCGGCCCGTTCGCCCATACCCTAGAGATATGGCCGACATCTACGCATTTCCTACGGGAGAGTCCAACGACGGACGCCCCGTGCGCCCTCAGGGTGTGCCGGATGAAGTATGGGCAGCCGTCGAATCCGTCAGCACCATGAAGCGCATCCATGACGTGCGCTATCGGGAGATTCCCGTGCCTTCCACCTTGGCCGATTATGGTATCGGCGTGGAATTCGAAGCGGGAGAGCGTGCCCTCGGCGATGCCTTTTCCGCCGGTCTTGGCAGCGATGCCGAATCACGAATCGCCACAGGCTGGATCATGATGCTTTATGCTCATGAGCTGCGCATTGACTGGGATTCCAACTGGCGTTGCGTGGCGTTCGCGCGACTGCCGCTGGAAACCGCCGAAAACGATTCTCTGACCCCCGGCATGTATTGGGATGACATGTGCGACTATTTCGACGGCATCGAGCCGGATTCGGTATCCGGCACAGTCACCGTGACCCAAAACACGGCTTTTGGCTCGATGGCCGGCTCCACCAGCGCCGGGTGTGAGATTCGCGTCTCATGGACCCCGCTTGACGGGACCGGGCCGGACGGTACTATGGACGCCGGCGCACAAGTCCGCTCGTGGGCCGCATTCATCAGATCCACCATCCGTTTTGAGGAGGATGACGCCAGTTGAGTGACGTCCGTGACACCGAACCCCGACTGCTGAAAGAGCCTCGCGGGGGAGTACCCGATGTCACTTCGACGCTGGACGGCTATCATCGTGTCTGCGATGCGATGGCCGAGGCGACGGGCTCGCTGGCCGCCGACGCCGAACGGGCGTCCGGCTTCCGCTATGGACACGAGGATTGGCTGATTCAGTTCAAACGTGAGGGTGCAGGCATCGCCTTGCTTGATCCCGTCGCCCTGACCCGGGCCGGAGCTGATTGGAATGAATTCAATGACGCCGTGGGCGACGCCACGTGGATTCTGCATGATTCTCTGATGGACTTGCCCGGATTCGCCGAAATCGGGCTCAAACCCAAAGCCCTGTTCGACACGGAAATAGCGGCGCGATTGCTCGGCCTGCACCGCTTTGGTCTGGCCGCCGTCACCGAACACTACCTCGGCATCACGCTAGCCAAAGAGCATTCCGCCGCCGATTGGTCCTACCGTCCGCTGCCGCGTGACTGGCGCAACTATGCGGCGCTCGACGTGGAGGTGCTTATCGAACTTGAAACCATGATGCGTCGTGACCTGAAAGCCGCAGGCAAGGACGAGTGGGCCGCTGAAGAGTTTTCTCACGCTTTGGTTGCGGGCCTTGCCCCGCGCAAACCGCATCCGATTCCTTGGCTGCATATCTCGCGCATCACCCAGCTGAGTCGTGATCCAAGGGGCTTGGCCATCGCCAAATCCCTATGGGAGGAGCGCGACCGACTCGCCCGGCAATACGATATTGCGCCCAGCCTGTTATTGGCCGATTCATCAATCATCGAGGCGGCGACCAACAAGCCGCACAATGCTGCCCAATTCCGCGCGCTCCGATCCCTGAACGAGCGTGTGCGCATCCATACCGGCACCGAGCAGGACAAAATGTTCGAGCGGTACGCGCCGATTCAGCGTGCGGTCAAACCGAAGGTCTGGAAGCAGGCCATCGATCGAGCCATAGCCCTGAAGCCCACCCAATGGCCTACCATGCCCGCCCCCGAACAGGACGAAAACGGTGTGGTGAACGCGCCCCGATCCATGCGGCTGTGGCAACAGCGCCATCCGGAGCGTTATGACCGTCTGCAACGGGTGCGGCGTGTGATCAACCGCATCGCCGAAGACACCCGCACGCCGGCCGAGATGATCATCAAGCCACAGATCCTACGCAACCTGTGCTGGGTGGAAGACCCGGTGGAAGTGGACGTCGAGACGTTCCTGATCGAGCAGGGCGCAAGGAACTGGCAAGTGAAACTCATTGCACCGTCCGTAAGTGGCGTTATCATGTAGAGGTTGCCTTACGGCAGAACTGTAAGAAATAACGACTTTTGAGGAGTCATTAGCGTGAAGATCAGCGTTCGTAACCTCGAGCCCACCAAGGTGAAGCTCACCGTCACTGTTGAACCGGAAGAGCTCAACCCGTATCTGGATGCGGCCCGTAAGGAAATCGCCAAGCAGGTGAACGTTCCCGGCTTCCGTAAGGGCCACGTTCCCGGCAAGATCATCGACCAGCGCATCGGTTTCGCCGCCGTCGCCGGTGAGGCCGTGAACGACGCGGTCCCGGAGCTGTACTCCAAGGCCCTGGATGAGAAGAAGATTCGTCCGATGGCTCAGCCGGAGTTCGACGTGCAGGATGTTCCGCAGTCCGCCAACGACGAGACCAAGCTGAAGTTCACCGCCACCGTCGAGCGTCGTCCTGACATCGAACTGCCGGAAATCGACGGTCTTGAGATCGCCATCTCCAAGCCGGAAGTCAAGGATGAGGACGTCGACAAGCGCCTCGAGACCCTGCGTCAGCGCTTCGGCACCTTGGTCGGCGTGGACCGCCCGGCCGCCAAGGGCGACTTCGCCAACATCGACCTGACTGCTGAGATTGACGGCGAGACCGTCGACTCCCAGGAAGGCGTGAGCTACGAGCTCGGCTCCAACACCATGCTCGACGGTCTGGACGAGGCCCTTGACGGCCTGTCCGCCGGCGAGGAGACCACCTTCGAAGGCACGCTGGAAGCCGGCGAGCACGAGGGCCAGAAGGCCACCGTGAAGGTCAAGGTCAACTCCGTCAAGGCTGAGGAACTGCCGGAGCTGAACGATGAGTTCGCTTCCGAAGCTTCCGAGTTCGACACTCTGGACGAGCTCAAGGCTGACATCCGCAAGGCTGCCGCTCAGGACGCCGAAGGTCGTCAGGCCACCGAGGCTCGCGATGCCTTCATCGCCAAGCTGCAGGAAGGCCTCGAGATCCCGGTGCCGAAGGGCGTCAAGGCCAACATGGTCGAAGAGCAGCTCAAGGGCATGACCCCGGACCCGGAGAAGGCCACCAAGGAGCAGAAGGCTCAGGCCGAGGAGACCGTGGAGAAGGATCTGCGCGATCAGATGGTGCTCGACGCTCTGGCCGAGAAGCTGGACGTTCAGGTGTCCCAGTCCGACGTGTTCAACTTCCTCGCTTCCATCGCCCAGCAGTACGGCATGGATCCGAACAACTTCATCCAGGCCATCATCAAGAATGGCCAGCTTGGCTCCGCTGTGCAGGAAGTCGGCCGTTCCAAGGGCCTGCTCGCCGGCATGCGCGCCGTCAAGTTCACCGCTGATGGCGAGGTTGTGGACCTCTCCGCCTTCCTGGGCGAGGCCGCTGAGGACGAAGAGTCCGAGTCCGTCGAGGCCGCTTCCGCTGCTGCCGCCGTGGCCGACGAACTGTCCGCCAAGGATGACGCCAAGGATGCTGAGTGAGCATAGCCTCATCGCGTTAGCATGATTGTTTGAGCCCGGAATCGTGTTTCATGGTTCCGGGCTCTTCCTATTCTGGCAAAAGGACTGTTTCTTTGGCTCCCCTCTTTGAGGGGGAGCTGTCGAGCGTAGCGAGACTGAGGGGAGTTCCCAAGGCATACTCGTTGCATAGGGTGCGGAGGTTGACATGCAGCCAACGGTTACTATCAAACGCCTTGGTTGGTTCGCTGCGGCGACCATTGTGCTCGGCGTGCTCATCGGTGTGGGAGCAGGTCTGCTGACCCTGTTGCTCTACGGCGTTGAACATGTGCTGCTCGGCTACATCGAAGGCCCAGAATTGCCTGGTCCATTCGGCGTGCCCGCTGCACGCCGTGCGATATCGGTGACCGTGGGACTCAGCATCGCAGGCATTATCTGGTATCTGATGCGACACAAAACGACTGCGGTGCCCTCAGTCAAGAAGGCCGTGGCGGGAAAGCGAATGCCTTTCTGGCAAACCATTGCGCATGTGGTATTGCAGATTTTCATCGTCGGCTCCGGTGCCTCGATCGGCCGAGAAGTCGCCCCACGCGAACTCGGCGCCATGCTCGCGCAACGTTTCTGCGACCTGTTCCATATCGAGGGCGTTGACGGCATCGACCGGCGCATGGTGGTGGCAGTGGCTGCCGGTGCTGGTCTAGGAGGCGTCTATGACGCGCCACTGGCCGGCATGTTCTTCGCCGTCGAAATCCTGTTGGTAGATGTGACAATCGAAAAAGTTGCGTTTGGACTGGGCATGTCTGCCATTGCCGCATTCGTGGCGGTTGCGATCAAAGGGCATCACCTGTTCTACGACATTACCGCCATGCAACCGGAATCCACGCCAACGTTAATGGTGTTCGCTCTGATCTGCGGTGCGGCATGTGGAGTGGGCGGCGCATTGTTCCGAAAAGGTTCGCAATGGGCGGAAGCGCACAAGCCAACCGGTAAGGCTATTCTGTGGCAGATGCCGCTGGCTGGTCTCATCACCGGTTTGGTGGCGACTGTTGTGCCGCAGGTGATGGGCAACGGCCGTGCCGCAGCGCAACTTGGATTCAGCACATTCATTCCTGAAACCGCCGGCACTGCTGGTGCCATGCAGTCGGCATCTTCAGCGGCCGCCTCTCCATGGAACTTGCTGACGGGCGGCGGTAATGTATCCGATTCGGCCTCTGGCGGGGGAGCGGGCTCTGGAATGGCATCGTTCTGGGCCATGCTTCAGGGTGGGAGCGGCCCTTCTGGATCCGTGATGAACGCCGGTTTCCCGCTGTCCCAGTCCAATATCTGGATGTTGCTGGGTGTGTTGGCACTCACCTTTGTTGCCAAAGCGCTGGTGACGCTGATGACCATTCGCTCCGGTGCGTCGGGCGGTGTGCTGCAGCCCGGCATCGCATTAGGTTCCACGCTGGGTGCGATGCTCGGCCTCGTATGGATACTGATGTTTCCGACCGATTCGGTAACCGCGTGTGCCTTGATCGGTGCGGCTTCGTTGCTTTCGGCCTCACAACAGGCACCGCTTATGGCCATGTGCTTGGTGATGGAGCTCTCTGAAGCGCCGATTACCTTCTTTGTGCCGGTCGGCATGGCCGTGGCCACGTCGTCACTGATATCAAAGTGGTTGCTGAGTCGTAAGTAAATACATATATTCTGGCTCCCCTCTCTGAGGGGAGCTGCCCCGGTCGAAACTCCCCTCAGCCGCCTATGGCGACAGCTCCCCTCAGAGAGGGGAGCCGAGGTAAAGAAAGCTATGTCAGAAAATACAGAAATTCGCTCGGCACTTGAATTGCTTGCCGCTGAGCCGCTCACTGAGCAGATTGACTACTATCGAAAGCCATTCATGGTGTTATGGGCCGCCATTCAGGAGGCAGCCAGCGATGTGGCCGAAGACTACGACTTACCTGCGGATATGGCCCAATTATGGGTGGCCGAACAGATGCGCCAAGTCGCCGATTCACTGGTCGATCGGCTCGCGGAAAAAGCCGTGGCCCATGGTGCCAGCAAGTCCAACGTAGCGCGAGCCGCCGGTGCCAGCCCCGCCAATGCCGCCCGTCGCTTCCCGCGTCTGGGCGACGATGCCGCCTCCCAGACCCGCCTCCTCATTGACGACGTCCTCGACACCCTCGAATAAACCGAAATCCCTACGCTGCCCGCCAAAAAGCACGCGAAAAGCCGCCTTCAGTCGCTTCAAGGCGGTAGTCTGAACAATGTTCGAGTAATTAGAAGGAGAATCAAGGTGAGCAATACCTTTGCGACCTTGCCGGTCATGGCGGGCGATGACGTCCCGGCCGGCCCCGTCGACCCGATTTTCAACCGTCTGCTCAAAGACCGCATCATCTGGATGGGTGAAGAGGTCAAGGACGATATGGCCAACCGCATCTGCGCTCAGCTGCTGATGCTGGCCGCCGAAGACCCGAAGAAGGACATCTGGCTGTACATCAACTCGCCGGGCGGCTCCATCACCGCCGGCATGGCCATCTACGACACCATGCAGCTCATCGAGCCTGACGTGGCGACCGTGGGCCTGGGCATGTGTGCTTCCATGGGCCAGTTCCTGCTGAGCTCCGGTACCAAGGGCAAGCGTTACCTGACCTCGCACGCCCGTGTGCTCATGCACCAGCCTTCCGGCGGCATCGGCGGCACCGCCACTGACGTGCGCATCAACGCCGAGCTCATCATGGACATGAAGAAGACCATGAGCGAGCTGACCGCTGAGCAGACCGGCCACACCCTCGAGGAAATCTACCGCGACAACGAATACGACCACTGGTTCACCGCCCAGGAAGCCCTCGACTATGGCTTCGTGGACAAGCTCGTGACCACGCCGGACACCATCGGCAACAACCAGCAGGGGGAGTGAGACTCATGGCAAGTGAAGAAGCAAAGTTCGCCGCCCGTGCCGACCGCTTGGCCGGCCGTCAGGGCGTAGCCGGTTTCATGCCGGCCTCCGCCCGCGCAGCCCAGCCCGCGCCGACCAACCGTTACATCATGCCGCAGTTCGTGGAGAAGACCCCGTATGGCATGAAGACCCAGGACGCCTACTCCCGCCTGTTCGAGGATCGCATCATCTTCCTCGGCGTGCAGGTGGACGACGCCTCCGCCGACGACGTGATGGCCCAGCTGCTGGTCCTCGAATCCCAAGATCCGAACCGTGACGTGATGATGTACATCAACTCACCCGGCGGTTCGATGACGGCCATGACCGCCATCTACGACACCATGCAGTACATCAAGCCCGACGTGCAGACCGTGTGCCTCGGCCAGGCCGCCTCCGCCGCCGCCATTCTGCTGGCCTCCGGCACCAAGGGCAAGCGCCTGATGCTGCCGAACGCCCGTGTGCTCATCCACCAGCCGGCCATCGACCAAGGCTTCGGCAAGGCCACGGAGATCGAGATTCAGGCCAAGGAAATGCTGCGTATGCGTGAATGGCTGGAGGAGACCCTCGCCAAGCACACCGGCCAGGACGTCGAGAAGATTCGCCGCGACATCGAAGTGGACACTTTCCTGACCGCTCCTGAAGCCAAGGAATACGGCATCGTGGACGAGGTGTTGGAACACCGCCAGTAAAACTTCCGGACATTGCAATACCCTCGGTCGGCAACGACCGGGGGTATTGTATTTCAAGGATGACAATGATAATGCGCAGCGTGGCGGTTCGACGGTGCGGCGCAGTCGGCAAAGGAGAATCATGGGACGTGTGGTGAGCTACAACGAGGACGTACCCCGTTGCACGTTCTGCGGCAAAACCGAACATCAGGTACGAAAACTGGTGGCCGGTCCCAATGCCTCCATCTGCGATGAATGCATCGCCCTGTGCGTGGACATCATCTCCGAGGAGCGTGTCAAAGATGCCGAGGTCAATTCGCTGAGCCTGCCCAAGCCCGCTCAGATCTTCGATTATCTCAACCGCTACGTCATCGGTCAGGAGAACGCCAAGCGCGCATTATCCGTAGCCGTATACAACCATTACAAGCGCGTCAACATGGAGCTTCAGGAGTCCGCTGAGCAGCTTGACGGGAATAACGGGCACAGTGGCCAGACCGGCAAACAAGCCAAGCAATCCGTTCCCACCCAGACGCGTGCTGCCCGCCGCAGCAATGACCCTTTGGCTGACGTCGAGGTCGCCAAGTCAAACATTCTGTTGCTCGGCCCCACCGGCGTGGGCAAAACCTATCTTGCGCAGGCGTTGGCCCGCGTAATGAACGTGCCGTTCGTCATCACCGACGCCACCACCCTGACCGAAGCCGGCTATGTAGGCGACGATGTGGAAACCGTGCTCCAACGTCTCCTCCAAGCTGCGGATGGCGACGTAAGCCGAGCCCAGCACGGCATCATCTACATTGACGAAATCGATAAGATCGCCCGCAAATCCGGTGAGAACACCTCCATCACCCGTGACGTGTCCGGTGAGGGCGTTCAGCAGGCGTTGCTGAAGATCTTGGAAGGAACCATCGCCTCCGTGCCGTTGGAAGGCACGCGCAAGCATAAGGAGCAGGACGTTGCGCAGATGGACACACGCGGCATCCTATTCATCTGCGGCGGTGCGTTCGTGGGGCTGACGGACATTGTTCGCAAGCGATTAGGCCGTCGAGAGACCGGCTTCGGCGCGAATTGGCACGACGCCGACATGAAAGACGAGGAATTGCTCGAACAGGTCAATGCCGATGATCTGGCCGAGTTCGGACTGTTGCCTGAGTTCATCGGACGTTTGCCGGTCACCAGTGTGCTGAAGGAACTTACCGTAGACGATCTGACGGCGATTCTCACCCAGCCAGCCAACGCGCTGATCAAGCAGTACCGTAAACTGTTCGCCGTCGACGGCGTCGATCTGCAATTCACAGAACAGGCCATTCGGGCGATTGCTGATATCGCTATCAAGCAGGGGACCGGCGCACGCGGTTTGCGTTCGATTATCGAACGTACGTTGCAGGACACGATGTTCCAGTTGCCGAGTTTGGATGATGTGAGGCAGGTGATTGTGGACAAGGCGTCCGTAGAGGGTTCCAGCACGCCCAAACTCCTGCGCGAAGCCGTGGATGTGCCGCAGGGACGTCTCAAAGTTGCGCAGTCGGTTTTGCTTGACCGAGTCCGTACACACGAGGCGTGAGGCCAGTAAATACGCCGTTGCGGTAGTGGTCGGGATGGTGCGACTCGCCGCAACACGCCGAGTTGCATTCAGCTGAACGGCGTGTATTATATATCGAGTTGTCTGAAAGACAACATGCGCCAGTAGCCCAGCGGATTAGAGCAGCTGACTACGGATCAGCAGGTCGCAGGTTCGAATCCTGTCTGGCGCACAGTAAGCCTCGAAAGCGAAATGCTTCCGAGGCTTTTCCAATTGTATTGGCCCGTTTGAGTCGGTTGAGTCGGCCACACAGGGTTGGGCTAAGGTTGCCCTTCGCGACTCAGCCCGGAGCGGAACGTCCTGAGATATTCCGTACTATTACATACGGTTCATCCAAGAGAGTGCAGCAAGGAGACGCGATGGCCACGACCGCCGGCGCGAAGAAGGGACTTTGGTCCACCATCAGGCGAATCGCCGCCTCAGACCGTATTTCCGGACTCATCATGCTTGGCTTCGCGCTCACCGGCCTGGTGCTCGCGAATCTGCCCGCCACCGCGCATGCGTTCGAGACCGTAGCGGAAACGCATCTGTTCATCCCCTACACCAATCTCGACCTGCCTATTGGCCACTGGGCCCAGGATGGTCTGCTTACCATCTTCTTCCTGACCGTGGGCCTCGAACTGAAGCAGGAACTCACCACCGGCTCGCTTGCCAATCCGAAAGCGGCCGCCGTGCCGATGCTGTGCGCGGTGGGCGGCATGATCGCCCCACCCATCCTGTTCCTGGCCGTCACGGCATTGTTCTCTCAGATCGGGCCTGGTGAACCCGGCACGCTGATTCTGACCACCACCGGCAGCAGCATCCCGTTCTCGGAGATGTCGCACGGCTGGGCAGTGCCCACCGCCACGGATATCGCGTTTTCGCTGGCCGTGCTCGCCCTGTTCGCCAAGGCCCTGCCCGGTTCGATCCGCGCGTTCCTGATGACGCTTGCCACCGTCGACGACCTGCTGGCCATTATTCTGATCGCCGTATTCTTCTCCTCGATTAACGCCTGGTATTGGTTCATCGGCATCGCCGTATGCGCCGCCATCTGGGCATACCTCGTACGACTGAAAAAAGTGCCGTGGATCGCGGTTGGCATCGTCGGTATCCTCGCTTGGATCATGATGTTCGAGGCAGGCGTGCACCCCACACTGGCCGGCGTGCTGGTTGGCCTGCTGACCCCCTCTCGTGAAATGCACGGCGAACTCTCGCCGCGTGCCGAACGCTATGCCAACAAGCTCCAGCCATTCTCCGCACTGCTGGCCCTGCCCATCTTCGCCTTGTTCGCCACCGGCGTACACTTCGAGTCGATGAGCCCGCTATTGTTGGCCTCGCCGCTGGTCATCGCACTGATTGTGGCTTTGGTGGTCGGCAAACCTCTGGGTATCATCACCACCGCATGGCTGTCCACGCATGTGGGCGGGCTCAAGATGGCCAAGGGGCTGCGTGTGCGCGACATGATTCCCGCTGCCGTCGCCTGCGGCATTGGCTTCACTGTGTCCTTCCTCATCGCTTCGCTGGCGTACAAGAACGCGGAACTTTCCGCTGAGGCGCGCTTCGGCGTGCTGGTGGCCTCCCTGATCGCCGCCGCGATTTCCGGTGTGCTGCTGAGCCGTCAGTCCAAGCGATTCGAGAAGACCGCAGCCGCAGCAGCGGCTGATGCGGAGGATGACGAATCGATTGATGGTGATGGCATCGGGCAGCCAAGCCACACCACAGAGCCCACCACGCCCACGGAACACCCCGGCACCCTCGCCGACGGCACCGCCAGTGTGGAAATCGACTTCCGCCACTGATGGCTTAGACGGTCCCTACTACTCCATTGTTGGCCTTGTTTCGTGAAAACCGTACGCTGAGACGCGCTCAGTGTACGTTCTTCACGAGATGAGGCCTTATTTCGCGGAAAACGTACGCTCAGTGTCACTCACCGTACGTTCTTCACGAAGTCAAGGATGATTTCGCGGAAAACGTACGCAGAGCTTCAGGCGCTAGAATGCGAAGAGTCGATAGCGCCGTACAGGAGGACATTGGATGGCAAAGAAGCAGAAGAAATCCAAGAAGAACGACGGCAAAAAGGCCGCTGAAGCAAAGAATCTAGCCGAGGCCGCATCCAAGTCCGCGGTCGTGGACGATATGGAACCATTGGAAGCCACAGCCGCGAATGATGCGGCGGCGTTGGAGGCTGAGACGGCAACTGAGGCTGCGGCCACACCGGTGAACCCGGTCGATCTGGAGGACGCCTCGCCGCTGGGCGATACCTATCATCGCGGCCCGGTGATTCTACGCGGCCAGATGATTCCCTCGGACAACACCACCGCCAACCTGCTGAAACCCGATCAGGACACCGACTGGCTGCACATGGACCCATGGCGTGTGCTGCGCATCCAATCGGAATTCGTGGACGGTTTCGGGGCGCTCGCCGAGCTCGGACCTGCGGTCTCTATTTTCGGCTCCGCACGCACCCAGCGCACCGAATCGATCTACAAGGCAGCACGGCGCATGGGTAGCCAGATAGCCAAGCGCAACATCGCCGTCATCACCGGCGGTGGTCCCGGCATCATGGAAGCCGCGAATAGGGGAGCGGCACTGGCCGGCGGCAAATCGGTGGGACTTGGCATCGAATTGCCGCACGAGCAGGGGTTGAACCAGTGGGTGAACCTCGGCATGAGCTTCCGGTACTTCTTTGTGCGGAAAACCATGTTCATCAAGTATTCCTCCGGCGTGATCGTATGCCCGGGAGGCTTCGGCACACTGGATGAGATGTTCGAATTATTGACCTTGGTCCAGACCCACAAGGTGGCGAATATTCCGGTGGTGCTCTACGGCAAGGAATACTGGCAGGGGCTCTTTGACTGGCTCAACGGTCCGGTGGCCGAGCATGGCATGATCTCGACGATCGACCCGAAACTGGTCACCGTAACCGATGACGCCGACGAAGCCGTGGACGTGGCCGTCAGCGCAATTGTGAGGTAAGCGAGATAGAGTGGCTCCCCTCTCCGAGGGGAGCCAAGGACAGAGTTACTTTTTGTAGGCGATGAGCAGGCCGGTGCCGTCAGGGGTGAGCGTGGACTCGAAACCTTCGTCATCTTCGACGGTGGTGAGCAGCTCACGCACGGCGATGGCCTTGTCGCTGCGGTCGGCCGGATTGATCACGCCGCCCTGACCGTCCTCCAACGCCAGCACATCGGTGAACACGATCACGCCGTGCACGCGCAGCAGACGGGAGGCCTGGGCGAACGTGGCGGCATAGTTCTCGGCGTCGCCCGCCACCACGATCAGATCGTAATCATTGGCGTTGAGGCGCGGCAGAAACACGCTGGCCGGGGCGTTCACCGCACGCAACGTGGTGTCGGTCTCGTCCTGCAGCTCGGCGAACGCCTTGCGAATCAGCGCGATGCCCTGGGCGGTGGAATCGACCGCAGTCAGCAGGCCCTTGTTATCCAGTGCATGGGCGAGCTGCAAGGTCTCCACCAGCGAGCCGGTGCCCACGGCAATCACCGAAGCGGCGCCGGTGATGCGCACCAGCATGCCCAGCAGACGGGCCTGCGCCGCCGAACCCTGCAACTGGCCGGACTCGTCGGCGGCCGTACGGGTGTCGGTCAACGCATCGGATTCACGTTCGCGCGCGTGTTCCTCGGTGAATTCCCATGCCTTGGCGAGGTTGGTGTACTGCGTTCTGTCCATAATTCGTTCTTTCATGTCTTCTCTCGTGCGGGCACCCGGCGGATGCATCGACGCATGTGCTTAGGCGATCGCCGCAGCCAGCCGCGGCGCGGCTTAGCGCTCGCGGACCTTAGCCACGATCTGCCACATCTCCTCGCCCACATCGATGCCGCGCGGGCAGTGGCGGGAGCAGGCGCGCACGGACTGGCAGGCGGCCACGCCGTCGGCGGTGTCGATGGCATCCATACGCTCCATGGCCTTGGTGTCGCGCGAATCGTTGACGAAACGGGAGGCCCAAATCAGCGCGGCCGGGCCGATGAAGGCGTCGCCGCCGGCGTACACCGGGCAGGCGCCTTCGCACACGCCGCAGGCGATGCAGTTGCTCAGCAGCTCGTATTTGGCGAGTTGTTCGGGGTTCTGCAGGTATTCGAACACGTCCACCTTGCCTTCGGCGGTGGTGGCGAGCACGCCGTCCGCCTGAAGATACGGGGTGAGCTTCCTGATCTGGTTGAGCATAGGGTCGATGTCGGCGATGAGGTCGCGCTGCGGCGGGAAGCCGGGCAGGGACGCCAGTTCGATGACTCCCAGCGAACCGTTTGCGGCTGAGTTCTGGGCGGCCGCCGCGTTTGCGACGTTTTCCGCGGAATCGTCGGATTCCTCAGCCTCGGTGCCGGTGTGTCGGAACCCTTCGTCATCGACTTCGGGCATGGCGCCGGGTTGCTTGGCCCAATCGCGGATGGTGGCTGTGCACAGCAGGGTGGGGGTGCCGTTGATGGCCACGGCGTCCGAACCGCACATGCCATGACCGCACGAATAACGGAAGGCCAGCGTCGGGTCGACGGTGCGTTTGATGGTCAGCAGACAATCCAACACAGTATCCGAAGGGCGCGCGGGAATCGTGTACTCCTGCACCCACTGCTTGCCGCGCGGACGACGGCGCGCCGCCGAATCCGAGCCGCCGCCGAACGGGGAGCCTTTCTTGGCAAACGGGCTGCCACCGCGTGCACGTTCGGCACGCTCGGGTCGCGGCGTGAAACGATGCACTTGCAGGGTAACCGTCGTGTTGCTCGCCTCAGCCATGTTCTGCCTCCATGAAACAGTGGGATGTCAAGTCCAATATTAGCCAACCTATTGTGCCACAAGCCCTAGGCGGCTTGGGTATTACCACCAGCGGATCAGTACTCGCGCTTCTTGGGCGGATAGTCGGTGATGTGCACCGGCTTGAAACTTACCGAACCATCATCGGCGACCATCGAGTGAGCAAGGAAATGCTCATCGTCGCGTTCGGGGAAATCAAGGCGTTGCATGGATCCGCGAGATTCCTGACGGGATTCGGAAGCGTGCAGCATGACCTCGGCCAGTTCGATCAGATGACGGACTTCCCAGATGGCGGTGACCTCCTGATTGAAAGCGGCGGTCTTGTCATGGGCCCGCAAGGTATCGGCAACCGGTGTGATGTCACCGTTGATCTGGGTCAACGCCGTATCGATGGTCTGAGCGGTGCAACGTACGGCCAGAGCCTGCTCCATCACTGATCCGAGTTGGGCCATGAGCTGATAAGGATTGGCGGTGGGCACTCCATCGTCTGAATCATCTATTGGCCCGGCGAGCAGTTCGTCAAGCTCCGCTTTGCGAGAATCGGCAGCCTGATCGGCGGCATCGGTCAGCATGTCATCGGCCGAATCATCGGCCATGGGGGAGTCAACCGGGTTCTCGGCGATGCGTGCGGCCATCGTCTGACCAGCGCGTGTGCCGAACAGGCAGGCGTCGAGCAGAGAATTGCCGCCCAGACGATTCGCACCATGTACGGAGACACAAGAGCATTCGCCAGCGGCGAACAGTCCATCGACTACCTGCACGGCACCGTCGGCCCAACGGTACACCTCGCCGTCGGTGGTGATGGGGATGCCGCCCATCGTGTAGTGTGCAGTGGGCTTGATGGGTACTAGGTCCTTGGCCGGATCGAGGTTCGCGTACTGCTCGATGGTTTCGACCACCTGCGGCAGCACTTCCTTCATACGTTCGGGGTCGATGCCGGTCATATCCAGCCAGACGCAGTCCTTCGGACCATCCGGGTCCTTCGGGTCGGCGACGCCGCGACCGGCGTCGATCTCCGCCATGATGGAGCGGGAGACCACGTCTCGTGCGGCCAGATCCTTATGCTCCGGAGCGTAGCGTTCCATAAACGGCTCACCGTCGGCGTTCCTCAGAATGCCGCCCTCGGCGCGGGCCGCCTCGGACAGCAGGATGCCGGTGTGCGCGAGCCCGGTGGGGTGGAACTGCACAAATTCGATGTCCTCCAGCTGCAGACCGGCGGCCAAGGTCAAGGCCATGCCGTCGCCGGTCAGATCCCAGGAATTTGACGTGGTGTGGAACAGTCGGCCCGCGCCACCGGTGGCAAGCAGCACGTTGCGCGCGTGGATGGCCTGAATCTTGCCCGAATGCGTGTCAAAGGCCACGATGCCGGCCGCCTGCTTGCCGTCGTCGGCGAGCACCAGGTCGGTCACATACCATTCCTCGGCGAACTCGACGCCGGCGGCCACGCACTGCTGCCACAAGGCGTGCAGAATCTGGTGGCCGATGCGGTCGGCCGCATAGGCGGCGCGCTTGACCGGGGCGCCGCCGAACTCGCGCGTGTGGCCGCCGAACCGGCGCTGGGCGATATGCCCGTCCTCGGTACGGGAGAAGGCCACGCCCTGACGCTCCAGGTTGATCACGGTCTGCGGCGCGTATTCGGCGAGCAGTTTGGCCGCATCCTGGTCCACCAGCCAGTCGCCGCCCTTGATGGTGTCGTAGTAATGCCAGTGCCAGTCATCGGACTCCACATTGCCCAGGCTCGCGGCGATGCCGCCCTCGGCTGAACCGGTGTGCGAACGCAGCGGCTGCAGTTTGGAGACCACGAGGATCTTCGGGTCCACGCCTTGTTCCTTGAGCTCGGTGATCTCGGGGGAGCGCAGCAGTCCCAACGCCGCCGACAGGCCGGCCGCTCCGGCGCCGACGATCACCGCATCATACATATCTTCCAAACGTTTCGGACTCATGGGTTCGATTCTCGCACACCCGCCGAACAGCCTTCGAGCCGTGTCATGGAAGCCGATTAGCCGACACGGCTGCTCAGCTTGAGTATGCCGGCATCCCGCTCGATCACTCCCTTCAGCTCCAATGCGCCGAGTAGCTCAAGTATGGTGCCGATATTGGGAATCTCGTCGGGTACCGTCTCTCGCGCCACACGCAATAGTGCGTCCGGGGTGACGATGAGATGTCGTTTACGGCATTCACGAATCAATGCCACTAATGTGCGTTCCATTTCCGGCAGCTTGGCGATAATGATACGTTGTTGGGCTTCCTTCTCGGGATCGGGCTTCGGCTTGACACGAAGATCCGGCATCTGATGCGACGAGGGAAGCTCTTCACCCTTGCTTTTGTCGTTACCGGAATCGGCAGTTGCGCTCGCCAGCCCATCCTTGGATTGAGTGCGCGTAGGCTGAGTATGCTTGGTCTTCGAACGTTTCGAATGACCTGAATCTTGTGACGACTCCTGTGACGCCGATGATTCCGAGGATGCTGGCGATAACGGAGTCGTTGCCGGCACTTCCATGGCCTCCTCGTTTTCGGACGAGTCCTGACCTGTGGATTTCGATATGCCTGGGCATGCTGCCATAACGGGCTTATGCCGTTCATGGCATATATCCTCGGTGGATGTGGCGGCACACAGAATCATCGCTCGGTGGTCGCCGATCATCTTATTGCACCCGGCGTTGCAAGGCTGATTGATGTCACCGGGAACCGCATACACTTCGCGCAGCAATTCGCATGCCCATCCCGCGGTGTTGAGCGCTCCGGAACGCAACCGGGCTTGCGTCACAATCAATGTGGAAGACATGGCCGCGATAATGCGGTTGCGAAGCAGAAAACGACGGGCTTCGGGAATCGTCCCGGGGCACAGTTCACTGATCAGTGCACCACCCTGCGCCTCGATGCGTTCGAACAGCGTGCGGTTACGCATCGGTCCGATATGGTTGAGCCCGCCGGCGAATACGGCAACGGTTTTGCCCACATTGGCGGGCATTCTGCCGTGCAGCGCATTCAACGCTCCCCAATGTGCCGCCGCATCCGTGCCCATCGCGCCTCCGGACACGACCAGATGCCCGGCAACGGCTGCCTGTTCGGCTACGGTGTGTGCCACATACCGGCCATATTCGGTCACGTCCCGTGAACCGACGATGCCGACCGGTTTGGCGCAACTGGTCAATGCGCGTGGATCGCCTTTGATCCACAAACACAGCGGTGGCGCCCAATCGGAGCGAATGGACAGGTCGGCCAACTGCGAGGGCCAACATGGATGGCCAGGGCCGATAATCCATTGCGTGCCATCCATAGTGAACCAGTCGGCCAGTTGGATGATGTCTTGCGAGGGCAGGTCCATCATGCGGTTATGCCAGCAGGCCAGTGCATTGCGGAAGGAGCGCATCGCGTTCGCCGACGCCTTGCGGCCCCATCGAGTGAGGCCGTCCACGAACATGCGGTCAATACGTGACAGCGCCGGGCCGCAGATTTCAGATGGCTGGCTTGGATGGGATTGCGCCAACGCATGCCAGAGGGATTCGGCGTTTTCCGCGCCTTTGAGCGTGGCGTACATCATCACATCCGCGCCATCAAGACAGAACGTGAGCGCGGCACGATACAACGTATCCGTGGGAGGTACGGGAATAGTGCGCGAAACGGCGAGACTCGTATCGGTGTGATCCACACTTCCTGCGGTGCCGCCAGATTGCCGGATATCAGTAGCGTTACTCATGTCATCCTCGTTCTCATTTCGATGCCCTGATGGACGTCCTGTTCAGTGGGGGATACGCGGCCGGCCAGATCGGCGAGCGTCCAAGACAGACGCATGGCGCGATCAGCCCCGCGCAATGTGAGTTGATGATTGGACAGGGCCCGATTGACCAATTCCATCGCTTTCAGCGATGTATTGGCGTGCAGCCATTTGCCCGAAGCTTGCGCGTTGCACACCCATCCATACTGTCTGAACCGGTCTTTGGCCACTTGACGGGCACGAATCACACGAGCTTGTATCCCGGCACTGGACTCGCCGATTGGCTCGCTTTGCGCGGCAATGCGCGAGACTGGTGGCACCGCCATCTGAATATCCACACGATCCAGTATCGGTCCGGACAATCGCGAGAAATAACGTATACGGTCTTTTTCCCGGCAAGCGCAACGTTCGCCGGTGCCGTAATAGTATCCGCACGGACAGGGGTTGGCCGCCATGATGAGTTGGAATGAGGCCGGGTAGTAGGTGCTGCCTTTTGAACGGGAAAGCGCCACATACCCGGATTCCAATGGTTCGCGCAACGTCTGCAGGGCGCGTGCGCTGAATTCCGGTGCCTCGTCCAGAAACAGAATGCCTCGATGCGCGCGTGTGATTGCGCCGGGAACGGCGATGCCGCTGCCACCACCCACCAAGGCCGCCGTGCTGGCGGTGTGGTGCGGTGCCTCGAACGGCGGCATGTCGGTGATGCCGTACTGAGGCAGTATGCCGCACAGCGATCGAATCGATGCCACCTCCAGCTGTTCCGCCTCGTTCAACGGGCACATGATGCCGGGCATACGTGAGGCCAACATGGTTTTGCCGCTGCCTGGCGGGCCGGTCATGATGAGATTATGCCCGCCTGCCGCCGCCACTTGCAGTGCCCATTTGGCATGCTCCTGACCCAGAACCTCGTTCATATCGCCACAATCGTTGGGATGACTTGTGGGCGATTGATCCGTGGTGGTCTCGTCAGTAACCGGTGTATCGGGAATCGTATAGGTGGCATCGCCGCCCATCAGTTCGATGAGCTCACCCACATGCCTCACGCCCACTACATCCAGTCCATCCACCATCGAAGCCTCGTCAAGATTGCGATGGGGAACAATCATTTTGCGCACGCCACGTTCCTCGGCATGCAGCATGATCGGGAGCAGCCCATGAATCGGCAGCACCGAGCCGTCAAGATTCACTTCGCCGAGCACAATGGTATCTTCTAGGCAATCATGCCCTATGGCACCCGCCGCACATAGGACGCTGGCCGCGATGGCCAGATCATGCGACGAACCGCGTTTGGGCATGGCCGCAGGGCTCATGTTCACGGTCACACGGGTTTGCGGCCAACCGAATCCAGTGGCTTGACACGCTGATTTCACGCGCTCGCGGGCTTCGGACAACGATGCATCCGGCAATCCGATGATGCTGAAGTATGGCAAGCCAGGGCTGATGAAAGCCTGCACTTGGACGATGAAGGCCTTAAGGCCGATCAGTCCGACTGAGAGGGTGCTGCCGATAGCCATGTCTACTCCTTTCACAATGTGTTTCGCAACGTGGCTGTTTTTTTTGGGGGGGGGCTTCAGAAGGCATTTTCAATGTGATGCACGAGCGGCCTGCCCACCCGAAGCACGATGGTGACGACATCGAAACGGACCGCCGAATGCGGCACCCGATTACGCCGGTCAAGTAGCCAATCGCAGGCGGCTTTCCTGAGATTGTGCTGTTTCGCCGGCGTAATGGCCTCTTGCGGATATCCGTAATGCATGGACCGGCGTGATTTCACTTCGACGAACACCACCGTGTACTCGGGATTGAGCATCACGATGTCCAATTCGCCGTAACGGGTATGCCAATTGCGGCTCAAGGTCGTCCAACCGTGTTCCTCCAGCCACGCGGCGGCATACTGCTCGCCGAGCGCGCCGAACTGTTTGGGCGTCAGATTGCGGTCGCCCATCGTGGCCGCAATCCGTTCCGAAGGCAGCATTGCCTGCGGATCAGGTGAAGCCAGCATGGGCTGGTGAAAGGCAAGACCGGCGTCGATGCCGGACTTCGTCGTCGGCTGGGTAGGTGGTAAAGCGTTCATGATTCCACTGTGCGGGTTACTTATGTAAGAGCACAAGCGCAACCGGCAAATGTGGATACTATGACGCGGTTTGGCGTGTTGTGGATAACGTGTGGATGAAAACCCGGTTATCCACCATTAGTTCAGAAGGTTTACCAAGGCTCACCAGTCGACTTCCCTGTGACGAAAAAACAACCCATCGGATTGTTCGCTGAATACGTCAGACCCAGTGAGCGGAGAGGGGAGCCAAGGTGCGGTCACTTCACCAAATCGGTGAGTTCGCCAAGGTTCAGTTCGAAACTGACGCCACGATCCTCGAAATGCGGCTGGTTACGGGTGCTGGCCATGGCGTGGCGCACGAACTCACCGGCGATTTCGGCCGACTCGGCCAGGCCGCGGCCGGCCATCACCGCGCCGCACAGGGCAGAGGCGAAGGCGTCACCCGTGCCATGAATCATGTATGGCAACTTCTCATGAGCCAGCTCGATCTTGCCGGCAACACCGGTGGAAGCGCTGGCCACATAGTTGACGATTTTGCCATCGCCATGGTCGATGCCCTTCAGCACCACGTTCTTGGCACCCAACTCCAGCAGAGCACCAAGCAGCTCGTTAACCGTGGCCTCATCAATATCCTGGCCAGGATAGTCACGCTTGGTGAGAATGCTTGCTTCGGTGAGGTTCGGCATCAACACGTCGGCACCATCGGCCAGCGCGCCCATTGCCTCGCACAGCTCCGGTGTGTACGTGGGGTACATTTCGCCGGCGTCTCCCATCACCGGGTCAACCAGACGCAGCGCGTTCGGATATTCGCGGTAGAGACGCTGAATGATCGCCACCTGATCGGGGGAGCCGAGGAAGCCTGAATACACGCCATCCAGCTCCACGTCTTCCTTCTGCCAGGCATCCAAGTAACCGGAGAGAATATCCGTGGTGTCATGGAACGTGAACACTGCATAGCGCGTGTGCGCCGAGAACAGGGCGGTCGGCACCGGGCACACATCGCAGCCGGCGGCCGAGAGAATCGGAATCGCGGCGGTCAGCGAGCACTTGCCGTAGCCGCACATGTCGTGCACGGCGGCCACGCGCGGAATATAGTTCGGATCACGGTCATACAGAGTTACATCGGTCATGTCTGTTCGAATCCCTTCACCATGTTGGCGGAATAATTCATTGGCGATGTTTGACTGTAGTCGTTCGTCATGTAAACCATGTAACCGGGCGGCAGAAAAATGAAACAGACGTCATCACCGAGCGGGCAAACCGTCTTGGTGACGGGTGGAACAAGCAATCATCACGGACACTTGAGCCATGCGCGAAAGGCATGGCAGCGATATCACCGTGACCGCAGTCGACCTTGAAAGCGCATGCGTGCGGCCCGGCGTGTCGCGATAATCTCAACGACTTTTTCGTGACTTCTGACAGTCGCTCACGTCAATGATTCCAAGGCTTTATAAGCCCTTATAGGCAAGTCCGATAACGTTCAGCTTGCGCCGCGCGGCCCAAGCGTCGTAACTTCATAACCAACACCTCGCCAACCGCCCGAACACGGCAGGCGGGTGGCAAGGAAAAATCCTCGCGACCTAGCACAACCAAGGAGAATACCATGGCCGAGAACAACAAGAAGTACCGTTTTGAAACCCTGCAGCTGCACGTCGGCCAGGAGCAGGCCGACCCGGCCACCGACTCCCGCGCGGTGCCGATCTACCAGACCACCTCCTACGTCTTCCACAACTTCGACCACGCCGAGGCCCGCTTCGGACTGGCGGACCCGGGCAACATCTACGGCCGTCTGACCAACTCCACCCAGGGCGTGTTCGAAGACCGCATCGCGGCCCTCGAAGGCGGCACCGCGGGCCTGGCCGTCGCGTCCGGCGCGGCCGCCGTGGAATACGCGGTGCGCAACATCACCCAGTCCGGCGACCACATCGTCGCAGCCAAGAACGTGTACGGCGGCACCTTCAACCTGCTGCGCCACACCCTGCCGCGCGACGGCATCACCACCACCTTCGTCTCCGCCGAGAACCCGCAGGAGTTCGAGGACGCCATCCAGGAGAACACCAAGCTCGTCTACTTCGAGACCTTCGGCAACCCGAACGCCGACCTTCCGGACTTCGAAGCCATCACCGCCATCGCCCACAAGCACCACCTGCCGGTGATCGTGGACAACACCTTCGCCTCCCCGTACCTGTTCCGCCCGCTGGAGCACGGCGCCGACGTCGTTGTGGAATCCGCCACCAAGTTCATCGGCGGCCACGGCACCACCCTCGGCGGCGTGATCGTGGAAGGCGGCAAGTTCAACTGGGCCGAAGTGCCGGGCAAGTTCCCGACCCTGACCGAGCCGGATCCGTCCTACCATGGCCTGAACTTCTATGAGGCCCTCGGCGGCGCCGCCTTCGTGACCCGCGTGCGCGCCATCCTGCTGCGCGACACCGGCGCCACCCTGTCCCCGTTCGCGGCCTTCCTGCTGCTGCAGGGCACCGAAACCCTGTCCCTGCGCGTCGAACGCCACGTCCAGAACGCGCTGAAGGTCATCGACTACCTGAAGACCGTGCTGGAGGTCGAGTCCATCTCCCACCCGTCCATCGAAGGCCGCAAGGACAACGACCTGTACAAGAAGTACTTCCCGAACGGCGGCGGTTCCATCTTCACCTTCGACATCAAGGGCGGCAAGGACGCGGCACGCGTGTTCATCGACAACCTGCACCTGTTCAGCCTGCTGGCCAATGTGGCCGACGCCAAGAGCCTCGTGATCCACCCGGCCTCCACCACGCACTCCCAGGAGACGCTGGAGGAGCTCGAGGACCAGGGCATCCACCAGGGCACCATCCGCCTGTCCATCGGACTGGAGAACATCGACGACATCATCGAGGACCTCGAAAGCGGCTTCAAGGCCTTGCGCGAATCCGGTCTGGCCAAGTGACTTTGGTCTGAAACAACTGTCGGGCGGTCCGCTGCACCATGAGAAGGGGGTGTTGCGGGCCGCCCGCTTTGCACTGCGCTTGTAACGCGGATGGGATAAAATTTTCGCTTATTGCGATATGGTATGTCGCAATTTGATACATCGAAAGAAATTCCTTGCGATTTCTTTACAAATCGTAGGAAAAGCAAGATGATTTTGCTATTTTGGTAAAAAAGAGAGAAGAAGACTGTATTATGGCGCAGGACGTCAAGAACGATATCAAGAAAGCTATTCAGGTCAACACCATCCCGTTGATCGCCATCATGACCGCGGTCACCACCGTGCTGACCATGTTCGTGAAGATTCCGACCCCGACCCGTGGATACCTCAACCTGTCCGACACGATGATTTTCTTCAGCTCCTATGCGTTCGGCCCGTGGGTCGGCGGCATCATCGGCGGTCTTGGACCGGCGTTGTCCGACCTCATCTCGGGATACCCGCAGTGGGCAATCTTCACCTTCATCATCGACGGTCTGCAGGCGGTGCTCGTGGGTCTGCTGGTCCGTGAATTCGAACCGGCCAACGTCGTCATCGGCTCTCTGGTGGCCGGCGTGTGGAAGGTGTTCGGCTACTTCATCGCCGGCGGCATCCTGTCCGGCTTCGGTCCGGCCCTAGGCGAAATCATCGGCAACTCATTCCAGATGGTTGTCGGCCTGATCGTTGGCTTCGCACTGTTCTCCGCGGTGCGCAAGGCTTATCCGCCGCTGGTGCGACTCGGCAACCTCGGCGTCAAGGCCGGCGAGTGATACATTATTGTCTTGCATAAATAAAGCCCGTGGGTTCACCGATGAACGGCGATTCCACGGGCTTTATTTATACATATTCGTTCATATAGTATCCGTAGTGGCTGTGTTCGCGGCCGGTGCAATGGGCTGATGTGCTGAAAGATATGGAGAAGAGCGCATGATCACGGTACGTGATTTGAGTTGGCAGTATGAGCCATTGGTGGATGGCGGCAAGCCGGTGGATAGCCTCAAGCATGTCAGCTTCGATATCAAATCAGGCTCGTTCGTGGGCGTCATCGGACCGACCGGCGCCGGCAAATCCACCCTGTGCATGGCTTTGGCTGGAATCATCCCGAATCTGGCGGACGGCACCATGACCGGACTGGTGGAAGTCAACGGCATGAACACCAGCCGTCATTCCGTATCGGCGTTGTCCGAACGTATCGGCTACGTGCAGCAGGATCCCGAAGCGCAGCTGTTCTGTGCGAGCGTTGAGGATGAGATCGCCTTTCCTTTGGAAAACCGCGGCATCGCACCGGACATCATCGACAAGCAGATCGACGTCATGCTCGATCTGGTCGGCATGACCGGCTACCGCAAGCGCGTGCCGACCAGCCTGTCGGGCGGGCAGATGCAGCGTGTGGCCATCGCGGCGGCATTGGCGGCGGAACCCGACGTGCTCATCCTTGACGAACCGACTGCGGCGCTCGATCCGGAAGGCAAGCAGGAAGTCTTCGATGTGCTTGAACGCATCCGGCAGACCCGTTCCATGACGGTGATCATGGCGGAACAGGACACGGAGCATATCGCCTATTGGGCCGACCAAGTGTTGTTCATGGTCAATGGGGAATTGGTGCGCAACGGCGACGCCAGCCTGTTCGTCCGTGAAAAAGGACTGCTGGAATCCTCCGGCGTGCAGGTCGCGGACGATCCGCTGCCGCAGGTCAAGGCCGTACAGCAGGGCAAAAAGCATAAGAAGGACAAAAAGAATCAGCCGGAACGGTCCAAGGACGTGGTCATCAGTCTGGACCATGTCTCCTACCAATATGAGCGCGGCGGCAACGCATCGAAAGCTCTGGACGACGTGACGTTCGACATCGAACGTGGCTCATTCATCGGACTCATCGGACGTAACGGCTCCGGCAAGACCACACTCGCCAAACATCTGAACGGACTGATCCGACCCACGCAGGGCACGGTGACGGTGGATGGGCTCGACGCCTCCAAACACAGCGTCGGCGAAATGGCGGCCCACGTCGGATTCGTCTTCCAGAATCCCGACCATCAGATCTTCTGCTCCACCACCAAGGAGGAAATCGCATTCGGTCCTACCGCGCTTGGACTGGACGGAGCCACCGTGTTCAAACGCGTCGACGAGATGCTGACGCTGTTCGACCTGCACCGTTATGAAGACGTCTCGCCGGCCACGCTCGGCTACGGCGAACGCCGTGCGGTGGCGCTGTCATCCGTGCTTGCAATGCGCACGCCGATCCTCGTGCTCGACGAGCCTACGGCCGGTCTCGACCACCGTCTCGCAGCACGCTTCCTCGGCACCATCGAGAAACTCAACCAGCGCGGCGTCACCATCGTCATGATCAGCCACGACATGCGCGCGGTATACCGGTACTGCACGCACGTGCTGGAATTGGAGGACGGAAAAGTCGTGCAGTATGGGCCGATCGACAGGTCCGAAGCGGCGCAGAAGCAATCTCGGATCATCCGCAAACCGCGTAAATCCAATGGGCCCGTTTCGGCGACGCATGTGCTGCTGAAAGTCACCAAGCATGAGGAAGGACGACACTGATGGACGCCGATTTGTATGTACCGGGCGACGGCTGGCTGCATCGCGCCGACCCCCGTGTGAAATTCCTCATCACCGTGGTCATGTTGGTGTTGTGCCTGGTATGGCGCAACTGGGCGTTCATACTTGACGTTCTGATCATCGAACATCTCATGCTCATCACCGACGGCGTGCCGCTGAAACGCATCGGCTGGGTGTGGAAGATCCTCGCCGTGATCATCGTGTTCATCGTGGTGCTCTGGCCGATTTTCGACCCATCCGGCACGCACGTGCTGTGGCAGTGGGGATGGCTGAAACTCACGCGAGAGAACCTCGTCATGGCCGCGGTGATGGGATTGCGCATTCCGGCGCTCGGATTCGCGTGCTTCCTCACGTTGTTCACCACCAGCCAGACCAAGCTGATCCGAGGGCTCACCTCCCTGGGCATGCCGTACAAGGCCGGACTCACGCTCGCCACCGCGCTGCGCTACATTCCGGTGTTCTTCTCCATCTTCCAATCCGTATCGGCCGCGCAACGGGCCCGCGGACTCGACTTGAACGGCAAGAAAGACGCCACCGGCAAGAAACGCAACGTATTCGTACGCTTGGTGGACCGGTTCAAATCGTATCTGCCCATCATCATCGCGGTGCTGATCCGCGCCTACAAAATGAGCCAAAGCGTCGGCTGGGCTATGGAATCGCGCGGGCTCAACCTCCAAGGCGTGAGACGCACCTACCGCATACAGCTGAAGATGAGACTCTCCGATTGGATCATCCTTGCGGTCACCGTCGCCGCGACGGCAGGCAGCATCTGGCTGATGCTGTGGCAGTTCTGAGGCAGGCCAATGTTCCAGAACGAACAACGCATCACCATCACAGCACGCGACCTGAAAGTGGTCTCGGCCCTGCAATGCGACGGCCGTATGACCATGCAGGCGCTTGCCGACAAAATCGGCATTTCCGTCTACGCGGCTACAGAAAGCTACCGCAGGCTTACTGAATCCGGCATCATGAGCATCGTCCCGGTGTGCAATCCATTGAGTCTGGGCAATTACAGCCAGGTGCTGGTGGGACTTCGTCTCGACGGGAGCAGGGATGAGGCTCTTGCCATGCTCCAATCCATGCCACAGGTCACCTACGTGGTCTGCGCTCTGGGGGATGCCGACATCATCGCTGAGGCTGTGGTGTATTCGGCTGAAGGCATGGATCATTTCCTCAAACATGGTCTGCGCGCGTTGCCGGGATTGTCCCGTCTGCAGGTGTTCTCATGCGGACGACTGGTGCTTGATGACCACAATGTCAGCGTGGTGAACCGTCTGCTCGCCGCGCATGGCGAAACCGGCTTCCTGACCAAACGCGAGGCGAGTGTCGGCACCGATATTCCCTCGCATCGTCTGGATCCACGGTTCGTGCACACATTCAACGAACTGCAGAAGGACGGCAGGGCCAGCTATGCGTCGTTGGGGGAGCGTCTCGGCGTGACCCATACGGCGATTCGCGGCCGCATCAAAAAACTCGAAGATTCCGGCGTGATGCGCATTATGGCCACGGTAAGCCCCATGCGTTTGGGAGGATTCCGACAGGCATTCCTCGGACTTGGAGTGAAACCTCCATATCGGCTTGACTCCGAACAGCTTCTGGCCATCGACGAAGTGACGTACGCGATGAGTGGTGTCGGATTGAACGGTGCCGATTACCTGATTGAAATCATCGCCGACAACGATGAGGACCTATGGCGCGTGGTGGACGAATCCATTCGCCCATTGCCAGGCGTGGAACAGACCTGGTGGGCGTCCACCGTCAGTGTGGAAAAGGAGTCGTATTGGCTTGAGCCGCCGCACGAAGGCGTATTGCTAGGCGATTGACGATTGCCCGATGCTTGGAACATGGTTTCTGATCATCCAGTTTTCGCTGTTCCCGCGTTGATCTCATACTCAAGGATGAGTCGCGGTTCAGCAGGATTTCAGACCAACGCATGATGCCGTTGACGTCGAATGTTCCGTATGTTGGAAGTAACTTCGCAAAGAAAGGAACTTCCATGGACATCAGGGACGCCATCAAAGCCAATAACACTGCCATTGAAGCCATCGATCTTGTCAAGGACTACGGTTCCGGAAGCAACGCGGTGCATGCGTTACGTGACGTCAATATCGCCTTCGAACAAGGAAAATTCACCGTCATCATGGGCCCTTCCGGCTCTGGCAAATCCACGTTGATGCACACGCTGGCCGGACTTGATTCGGCCACTAGCGGACACGTCATGTTCGACGGCAAGGATCTGACCCGCATGAACGACGACCAGCTCACCCTGCTGCGCCGCCATCAGATCGGTTTCATCTTCCAAAGCTTCAATCTGCTGCCGATGTTTACTGCCGAACAGAACATTCTCATGCCCTTGACCTTGGCTGGAGCGAAACCCGACCGACAGTGGTTGCGTCTGCTGGTGGAAACGCTTGGCCTTAAGGAACGTCTTAACCATCGTCCGAACGAACTATCGGGAGGCCAACAGCAGCGTGTGGCCATCGCGCGAGCATTGATCACCAAACCGAAACTGGTGTTCGCAGACGAGCCCACCGGCAATCTTGACTCTGTATCAAGCGCCGAAGTGTTGAGCTTCCTGAAACGTTCCGTCAACGAACTTGGCCAAACCATCATCATGGTCACGCATGATGCGGTCGCCGCGTCTTACGCCGACCGTGCGCTCGTGTTCGCCGACGGCCAGATCGTGGCGGACGTGAACAAGCCGACAGCAGACCAGATGAGTGAACTGCTGATGAAGGAACGCGAAGCCGCCACAATGAATGTGGCTTCCGCGAGACATTCCCGCTAAACGCACTGTAGAAGCATTCGAAGAAGGAAACAGAATTAACCATGTGGTCCATCACTTTGAAACTCATGCGAAAAACCAAGCGCATGCTCATACCCGCAGGCATCGCCATCATGATCGGCACGGCGTTCATCGCCAGCACCTTCCTGTTCGGCAATGCCATGAACGACTCCCTGACACGGCAGATGACCGCCATGTTCGGAAACGCCAACTATGCGGTGACCGTCAACAGCTCCGACCTGAGCGATGAGGAACTCAACGAAGCGTACTCCAGCACTGTCGGCGACTTCCATCTCGACCAGATCGCCGGCATCGAAGGGGTTGACGGTGTCCGCGCCTCGGTGGAAACCGGCGTCAGCGTTTCCAGGGGGGACAGCGCCATCAGCGGCGAGATCATCTCTACCGCGGCACAGAAGAACATGCTTCCCGTGAATATTACGGAAGGGGACCAGCCGAAGGACTCCAACGAAGTCGCACTGCCGGAAGACATGGCGAAACAGCTGAACGTCGGCATTGGCGACACTGTAAGACTGACCTCCCAATATGCGGTAGGCACCGATGGCAAAGCCAAAGCGGACAACGTGCGCGTGGTCGGACTCACCTCCGATCCGAACGGCGCCTACTCGTACTATGGTGGTGCGATCGTAGGATCCGACAATCTGCTTGCCGCAATGCAGGGAACGGACGATTTCGACACCACCGGAACAACAACGGTATACCTCGACCTTGCCTTGGATGGAAATAGCGTATCCGCAAAAACCATCAACAGTGTGAAAGCGTTGCTGCCAAAGCATTTCGATCTGATGTCGCGACAGCAGGTCAGTGACGAAAGCATCAAATCCTTAACCGGCAACCAAACCAGCATCGTCACCACATTCCTCATGTGCTTCGGCGTGCTTGCCATGTTCGTGGCGGCACTGGTGATCGCCAACACGTTCCAAGTACTCGTGGCGCAACGCCGCCGCACACTCGCCTTGCTGCGCACCATCGGCGCGAAAAAAGGCCAGCTGTATGGTTCCGTGCTGTTCGAAGCGGCAGTGCTTGGCTTCGTCGCATCCGTGCTTGGCGTGGTGCTGGGAAGTCTGCTCATGTGGGGCATGTGCGTCAGCGACATCATGCAAGAGGGTATGCGATTCAATTTCTCTTGGCAGGCCGCCGTCATACCTATTCTCTTCGGTATTGTGGTGACGGTGCTCGCATCCCTGGGATCTGCACGTTCCGCTACTGCGGTGACGCCATTGGAGGCATTGCGCCCGATTGAACTGACCGACAACCGTCGTTCCAGCCTCACGCGAGCCATAATCGGTATTCTGATGGTGGTGGTCGGTATCGCCATGGTGGTATTTTCCATCTGGCAGGTACAAGCCACCAATGGCGGCGAGAATGCGAGCAGCGATCAATTCACGATGATTCTGCTCGTAGCCATCGCCGGCGCCGCACTGGTATTCCTCGGAATGGTGGTCACCGCGGTGTTTTGGATGCCGGCCCTCATGAAGGGAGTTGGAGCGTTGGCCTCGCTGACAGGACCTTCCGCAACGGTTGCGCACGCCAACATTCAGAAGAATCCGCGACGCATCGCAGCAACCGGTGCCGCTCTGCTCATCGGCGTCACCCTGGTTTCCACCATCGCAACCGGTGCCGCCAGCGCCAAAGAGACTATGAATGGTGCGCTCGCCACCCGTTATAGCGTCGACATCGTGGCCATGGGCGATGACATCAGCCAGCAAATGGTCAAGGATGTAGCCGACATCAACGGCGTGTCCGACACGTTGTATGCGCCGGCGGTTTCCGTGACCTTGGAGAAAGCGGATGGAACCCAGCCTACGTCCGCATTGCTGGTCGGCGTGAAGAATATCGATCAGGTCAAGCAGGTCATGCGTGCCAACTTGGGTAACGCCTCCATCGACAGTGATGGCGTGCTCATGCCAACATACAATGCGCAAACCGGCAAGGAACTGCAGTTCGCCAATGGTACGGCTGATTTCTCCACCGAATGGAACCAGGACGGCGACGCTACGCGTTCGCTGACATTGCAAGCAAACCAAGCCGACTACCGTCGCGTATCCGCACAGTATGGAGCTGTCGGATTCGTGGATGAAAGCCATTTCACCAATGGTGACCTCGATGCCGCCACCCATGTGTTGCTGGTCAAGGCGGATACTGACAGGTCGGGAGTTTCCGTTGACGGCATCTACAACGACATGCAGGCCGCATTGGAGAAGAGCACTGATGCGACAGTGACCGGACCGATCGCCGAACGCATCGTATGGGCGAAGATGATCGACTCCATGATGATGCTTCTGGTGGGATTGATCGCTGTGGCTGTGCTCATCGCACTTGTCGGCGTGGCGAACACGCTGTCCCTGTCGGTGATCGAACGCACCCGCGAATCGGCCACCCTGCGCGCCATCGGCATGACCCGCGGCCAGCTCAGGGCATCGCTCGCCATCGAAGCGCTGCTCATCTCGCTCGTCTCCGGCATCGCCGGCATCCTGCTCGGCACATTGTTCGGCTGGCTGGGCGCATACGTGGTGTTCAGCCTGTACGGCACCGTGGTGTTCCCCTTCGAATGGGGCGTCAACGGCATCGTGCTCGCCGTGGCCGCCGTGGCTGCGTTGCTCGCCAGCATCGCACCTGCCCGCAGAGCGGTCAAAGTACCGCCTGTTGAGGCGCTCGCAGAAGCTTAGGCGATAAACGGAATGCTCCTTCGAAAGAAGGAGCATTTTTGTTGCCGAATACGTTTTATGAAGATTTTATACGAGATGGTTTTCGTAGGCGAACACGACGGCTTGGACGCGGTCGCGCGCATTGATTTTCGACAGGATATGCGCGACATGCGTTTTCACGGTAGACAGGCTGATGAACAGCTTGTCCGCGATCTCCTGATTTGACAGGCCATGCGCGATTTCGATGAGCACCTCGCGCTCGCGGTCGGTCAGTTCGTCCAATTCCGGATCGGTGTACATAGTTGCCGTCGAAGCGGAAGCGGACGTTGCGGAAACGGGCGCTGCGGCGGCCGTTCCTGCGAAATCGCCATCCATCATCTTCTCTATAAGCCGTTTCGTGGCGGATGGCGCGATGATCGCGTTGCCTTGGTACACGGTGCGAATCGAATTGAGCAGCGTCTCCGGTTCCGTGTCCTTCAGCAGGAAGCCGGACGCGCCGGCGTTGATCGCGGCCATCACGTATTCGTCCAAATCGAACGTCGTCAGAATGATCACACGGGTATGCGCATCGTCAAGCGCGCTGCCATCGGGTGCGAAACGATGCTGCAACGCGCTGATCCGACGTGCCGCCTCAATGCCGTCCACACCGGGCATACGCACGTCCATCAGCACCACGTCGGGATGCAGCGTCTCCGCCAAAGCCACCGCTTCCGCGCCATCGCGCGCCTGGCCGACAACCGCCATATCCGGTTGCGAGCCGATCACCATCGCGAAACCGGCACGCACCAATTCCTGATCATCGGCGATGACCACACGAATCTTCTGTTCTTCACTCATACTCTCCACCTTATCGGCATCGTTCCGCTCACAGCGCGAAACAATCCCTTAAATCTCCCTGAAAAACTTGAACCGGCTATCGAGACGCGCGCTGCAGCTGCTCCTCCAGCGGTGCTGCGGGCCTCAACTGCAGTTCGCTCGCGCTACCGGCATGAGCGTCATCGCTGAAACCAGTCTCACGAAGCACTCCGAGCAGTTTGCGCATACGCTTAAGCGCGGCGCGCCCCTGTTCTCCGATGGCTTTGAACGCCGCGGAAATCTCGTCGGCGGTAGGCTCTTTGCCTTGTGCTTCGGCAGCGTCCAGCATGCGGATACCACCGACGGCTTGACTAATCACGCTGTTCAACGTGGCGGTGACTTCAGCCTGAATGCTGGCACTGATACGGTCACGTTCCATATTCGCCGCAAGAATACGCTGCTTCTCCTGCTCGGCCACTAGTGCTTCCTCTCGCGCCTGCAACACCAGTGTGTTTGAATCACTGGAGCGCGCCCAACGCGCCCACGCCATAATGCCAGCGCACAGTATCAACACCGCAACCGTATACATAACGCTGGTAAAGAACGCTGCACTACTACTTGACGTGGCTGAAACCGGTTTTGTCACGCCTACGGAAGCGGTGATGGCGCCGAACAAGGTAATGTATCCGTGTTGATCGGCCGCGGCTTTCAAGCCCATCAGCACCGAACAGGCGACAGCGGCAGGACCGGTCCAACGCCATGCGCGTTCGCGTCCATACAATACGGCTGAATACAGCGCACACAGCGACGTTACGATATGTCCAACCTCAATCGATCCCAAAAACACCAATTGCACAACCGACAATACGAACACAATAAGCGCGCAAGTCTCGGGGAACCTGCGTCGAAGAGCCAGCGCCAATATGCAGCAGGTGGCGATCGCATGAGAGAGCTGCGTAAGAGATGAACCATCAAAAAGGGACGTCGACATGCCATTCAGCAGCGTGAACAATACCACGGCCCCAACGGAATCCATGAGCACATAATGGTGCTGCGTCCATGCGGAAACACGCTCCACCCAATTCAGCCTTCGCGAATTGGAGGTATCTGCTGGCTGTATTGACTTCAATTTCAACGATGCGAGCAAATCATGCAGATTGGGTGCGGTGATGCGGAAATGTTGCAGGGCAGTCGAACGATGATCGCGACCGGCCGATTGGTTGATTTCCTGCATCCGCTCCGATGGTTGATCTGGGATTCGCGTCGATATATTGACGGCTGTGTGAGGTGCGATTGCTTCGTCGGATAATCTCGCTTTGCTGGATATGGCAGTTGCGTTGCAAGATTCGGATTGTTCCAGGGCATACTGTTCGCCGGTTTTGTCCGTCGTCGGCTCTTTGCCGCCATAAGGCAGGATGGCCACGACTTCGAAGCCTCCGCCGAGTTGAGGGTCAGCCTGCAACGAGCCTCCGGCCGATTCGATGCGTTCTTTCATGCCCAGCAGGCCGTAACCTGGCGTATGCCCGTCGATATTGGCCGCCGCGCCATGACCATTGTCGGTGATGGTCAAAGTGAGCAAACCGTTGTTCCATGACTCTTTAATATGTACATCGACGTGCGGCCCCGCATACTTGCGGATATTCGTCAGCGCCTCCTGCACTACATGGTAGGAAGCTATCGAGGCTTGTTCGCCGAGTTGTTCTGGGCTGGCGGTGCCGGTGATATTCCGTCGGATTCGAATGTCGGGGGAGACGTTTTGCGCTTGTTCCACAAGATTGCCGATATCGTTATAATCGGCGTGCGGTGAACCCCCGAATACTCCCAGAAGACGTTGCATGTCATGCAGTGCGCGTTCCGATTCGTGTCGAATCGTCTCCATGGTGTTTCTGGCCACCGCGGGATCATGCGTGCCTGCATAGCGACCGCCGTCAGACTGCACGATGATGATCGACAGGGTGTGCGCCACCACATCGTGCATGTCACGTGCGATGCGTGCGCGTTCCGCCAACGCGGCGATATCGCGTTCATTCTGGTCTCGCGCGGCGATTGCCTCATTGCGTTCCCGCATCATGCGAATGGTTGCCAGACGGGCACGCTGCCAGAACGCTACAATGACGGTGGAAATAATGCATACTTCGAAAATCGGCGTCAGCACCAGCATGTATTGCGCCATCATGTCGGCGACTTTCGACATGGATGTTCCTGTGTAGATGGGACCGAGAGTGTCTTCCGTGACCATAATGTCATTCGGATTTGGGCCGTTCCAGCTGCTCCATGTATGCACTTTGCCTCCGGTGAGCAGCGGTCCATTGGTCATGGTCCATGCTATCAGCGCCGAAGCCAGAAGACCGATGGTCAACGCCAGAATAATGAAGGCTTTCGTGTTTTTGGGATTGCCGTAGACGATCACCGAATACAGCATGAACAATGCCAGAATATCGGCGCCCAACAGGCAGGGGCCGAATATGAGATGCGCCAAGGTCAATGCCACGCAGAGCAACGCTCCGGTCTGCGGCCACCATCGACGGATTAGCAGCGGAATAAGCATTGCCGTTTCCCATGCCATCTGCGTGGAAGGCTTAAGGTCAAACAGCAATCCCGGATTATAGGTGATGCTGCCGGTCACGCCGAACAGCAGAACACCTATAACAAGCGTGATGATGAGATCGCCTGCGAAGACATGACCATGCATCCACGACAAGAGACGCTGCTTGAGATTCGACATACGTTCCACCCTAGCGCCGGATATGCTGTGACGCCATCATGCGCAGGAATGAAATAGCGGTAAGATAAAGCCGCTTTTGTGAGGTAAGGTTGTCTCCGCATGTGGGTGGGATGGAAGCCATCAAAAAGTCACTACCCGCATTGAACATGCCGATGATGCCAAGGGAAAGGTGAATGCATGACGTTGCTGAGCGAATACTACGTGCCCGGATTGCATATTGAAGATCGTTCCATCAAGGTGCCGTTGGATTGGACGGGCCACGAGCCTGGTCATGGATTCGATGGCGAATCGATCAGCCTGTTCTACCGTGTGGTCACCGCTCCCGAACATGTGCATGATGATCTGCCGTTGCTCGTGTTTTTGCAGGGCGGTCCTGGCGGTTCCGGCCCGCGTCCGCTCAGCCCAAGTTCCGACGGTTGGATCGAAGAGGCCATCAAGCATTTCCGTGTGGTGCTGCCGGATCAGCGCGGCACCGGGCGTTCCTCCCGCGTCGACACCCACATCATGAACCGTATGGACGGCATGCAAGGCGCCGCATATCTTAAGCATTTCCTCGCGGACTCCATCGTGCGCGACTTCGAACATCTGCGTCGCACCGAATTCGGCGGCAAGCAGTGGGTCACGCTTGGTCAAAGCTACGGCGGATTCCTGACGTTGACGTATCTTTCGCTGTTCCCGCAAGGAGTTATCGCCAGTTTCACCACGGGTGGCATTCCGCATGTTCCCGCCGATGCGACCGACGTGTACCGTCATACGTTCCCGCGCATGGCCCGCAAAACCGCGCAATTCTACAAGCGCTACCCACAGGACGTCGAGCGTGCGGCCATCATCGCCGACAAGCTCGACGCCGAACCCGTGAGCCTGCCCAACGGTGATCCGCTCACCGTCGAACGCTTCCAATGCTTGGGATCCGATTTCGGCATGAAGCCAAGTTTCGAACGCGTGCATTGGATTCTTGACCAGGCATTCCTTGACGGCGATGGTTCGGCCTCAACCTCGGCGGAACTGTCTGACGAATTCCTGTCTTCTGTGATGAATGCGACTTCGTCTCGCCCGCTGTATTGGCCGTTGCAGGAGTTCATCTACGCCAACGGCGAACTGGAAACGCCTATTCGTTGGGCCGCGCAGCGTGTACGTGACGAGCATCCGGAATTCGATGCGGGGGAGCGTCCGCTCAACTTCACCGGCGAAGCGATGTTCCCATGGATGTTCGAACAGGAGGCGGCACTCCGCCCCTTCAAGCCGGCCATGGACGTGCTGATGGAAAGCACGCATTTCGGCACGATCTACGACGCGGACCAGCTGGCACGCAACGAGGTGCCACTGCAGGCCGCCGTATACTTCGACGACATGTACGTCGACTCCGGGCTGCAACTCGACACCCTCTCGCGCGTGGGCAACTCGCACTACTGGACCACCAACGAATTCGAACACGACGGACTACACGGCAGCACGGTGTTCAAACACCTCTACACGGAAGCGCTGAACCGCGGCGACCTGGAGGAACTGTTCTAACCCCCTTAAGCACACAACCCGCTGCTGAACCGGCAGACGCAACACGAACCATTGCTTCCTGCAACAGGAAGCAGGGAAGGAAACCCCATGAACAACCACACCATCGGATTCATCGGATACGGCAACATGGCGCAGGCCATCGCACAAGGCATGGTGGACGCCGGCGTACTGGACGGCGAACACATCGTCGCCTGCGCCGCCCACTACGACAAACTCGAACGCAACGCCGCCAAATTCGGCATCCGAGCCGTACACACCGCCGCGGAAGTAGCCGACGCCGCCGACGTGGTCGTCATCGCCATCAAGCCCTACCAGATCGAAGACGTAATCGGCCCCATCGTCGCCAAGCTCGCCCAAAGCAGCAAATTCGTCGTCTCCATCGCAGCAGGCTGGGATCTCAATAAATACCGTTATCTATTCGGCGAACAGTTCGACGCCGTGCACATCCAATGCACCATCCCGAACACGCCAATGGCCGTAGGCAAAGGCGTGCTCGTCACCGAATCCGACAACACGCTCAGCGAGACGCAGACCGAAACATTCGAACAGCTGTTCGCGCCGATCAGCCTCATCGAACGCGTCGACTCCGCACACATGGGCATCGCCATGTGCGTGGCCGGATGCGCGCCCGCCTTCACCGACATGTACATCGAAGCGCTCGCCGACGCCGGTGTGAAATACGGTTTGCAACGTGCCACGGCATATCGTTTGGCTGCGAAGATGGTGGAAGGTGTGGGTGCTCTATATCTCGCCACGGAAACACACCCGGGTGCCATGAAGGATGCCGTATGCTCGCCTGGCGGCACCACCATCAAAGGTGTCGCCTCGCTGGAGGAGAGCGCGTTCCGTGGCGCGATCATCAAGGCCGTCGACGCGATTGAACAGTGACGGTGGCCGTTACCACCTCGTTCAGCAAGGAATCCGGTGCCGCTCATTCGCCAGATTGGGCATGAGACGCGTTCTGCAGGTCGGATAGGGGAATTCGACAAGGAACCGACTCGAGATCGGGCGGTGCCGGATACGGCTATCATTGGCCTGCCGGCACAACACGGCAGCGGCTCGGTGCGAACAGGTTCATAGGCCGGTGGTTGTATGGTTGGGAACCATGTCTCTTACTATCGGAATCGTCGGACTGCCGAACGTCGGCAAGTCCACCATGTTCAATGCACTGACCCGCAACAACGTGCTTGCGGAAAACTACCCGTTCGCCACCATCGAGCCGAACACCGGCGTCGTGCCGCTGCCGGACAAGCGTCTTCCCGTGCTGGCCAAGCTCGTCCACACCGAGAAGATCGTGCCCGCCACCGTTACCTTTGTCGACATTGCAGGCATCGTCAAGGGTGCCTCCGAAGGCGAAGGCCTGGGCAACAAGTTCCTTGCCAACATCCGTGAGGCCGATGCGATCTGCGAGGTCGTGCGCGCCTTCGAAGACGATGACATCGTGCACGTCAACGGCAAGGTCGATCCGGCCGACGACATCGACACCATCAACACCGAGCTCATCCTCGCCGATTTGCAGACCATCGAGAACGCGCTGCCGAAGCTGGAAAAGGATTTACGCGGCAAGAAGATCGAACCGGCATACATGGATGCCGTCAAGCAGGCCAAGGAGATTCTCGAAGCCGGCGAGACGCTCGACAAGGCCGCCCGTGAAGGCCGTTTCGACAAGGACTCCGTGTACGACCTGCATCTGATGAGCGCCAAGCCGTTCATCTACGTGTTCAACGTGGACGACTCCGAGCTGCAGAACGACGAGCTCAAGGCCAAACTGTCCTCCACCGTCGCTCCGGCTCCGGCCATCTTCCTCAACGCGCAGTTCGAAGCCGACCTGACCGAGCTGGACGAGGACGACGCCCGCGAAATGCTCGCCGATGCCGGTCTGGAGGAATCCGGCCTCGATCAGCTGGCACGCGTCGGCTATGACACGCTCGGCCTGTCCACCTTCCTGACCGCTGGTGAGAAGGAAGTGCGCGCATGGCAGATCCACAAGGGCTACACCGCCCCGCAGGCCGCCGGCGTGATCCACACCGACTTCGAAAAGGGCTTCATCAAGGCCGACATCGTCTCCTATGACGACTTCGTGGCCGCCGATGGTTCCATGGTGACCATCAAGGAGGAAGGCAAGCTCCGCCAGGAAGGCCGCGACTATGTCATGCAGGACGGCGACATCGTGGAGTTCAAGTTCAACGTCTCGAAGTAAGTGTTTCTCTGGCTCCCCTCTTTGAGGGGAGCTGTCGCTACAAGCGACTGAGGAGCGGCACGGATAAGGCCTGAGAAGTCGTTTTCTCAGGCCTTTGTCATGACATTGTTCTGCAAGGACTGGCTGCTGCAGCAGCATAATGTGTGTTTTATTATTCGGCCTCGGTGGCTTGCTGGTCAATCCAATTGTTGACGTCGGTGACCGCCTCGTCAAGGGTTGCTTTGGCAGCTTTGTAGTATTTGGAATCTACAGGTTGACGATTTCCGCGCCGAACGGCCAGAGCGCAAGCTTGGCCATCTTGAATGATTGCAATCCGAACGGAATGCCGATGATGGTGATGCAGTTGAGCACGCCTGCACCCAGATAGC
>OHXC01000228.1_pt1 | contig 33988 bp, 29 predicted proteins | sample 1579891 | NCBI WGS metagenome assembly OHXC01 (sample SAMEA3882531, study PRJEB24775) | human gut metagenome | biome: human-associated habitat; feature: intestine environment; material: feces | place: Netherlands | collected 2009/2010
TGCGTGAGAAACCGGTGGAGGTTGCTGTGGAGGTAGACCAGGGTGCTCTGCAAGAGGCCCGCCGGGAAGCGGAGACCCGGATGCAGGCCAAAGTGGACAAAGCTGCGGAGGCCCAGAAAAAGGCAGAGGAGCAGCGGAAGAAAGCGGAAGAAAGCGGAAGAAGAGCTGGCCGCAGTCCGGCAGCAGCTGGAGGCAGCCCAGCAGACGGAACGTCAGGCCGCGATCTCGGGTGACAAGGACCTTGCCCTGTTTGAACTGCTGTTCTCCCAGGGCAACGAGGCCGTGAACAAGCTCCACGGGCTGCTGCTCAAAGTCCGAGGACGGGGAGATATCGAACTTGCCGGAAAGCTCCAGAAGGCCCTGCTGGCTCTGGCGGATGTGACGAGGAGGTGCGCGGAGGAATGACGGACCGGGCAATCGAGCTGTTGGAAGAGCAGCAGCGAAAAGTGAAGGAGCGTTCCGCCCCCTGGATGGTGGCGGAGCAGCTGAAAGATATCTGCCGCCGGGAGCCGCACAGCGCGGAAATCCTGGCGCAGGACCTGGAAAACGCCTCCATGTCCATTACGGAGGCGGAGAAGAAAATCAAGGCTTTTGCGGATGGGCACAGGAGCGGCGGCTTTGCCTGCGTGACGCCCGGGGAGGCTGACGCCATCCTGCGGGAGTTCTACGGCGACTTCGCCCAGGACCTGCAGGATGCGGAGAAGGCCCTGGACGGCACCCGCATCAAGGTGCCCGACGAGGTCAGCGAGGAGATCTGCCCGGAGTGCGGGCGGAATCTGGTGGTAAAGTCCGGCCGGTTCGGCCGCTTCCTGGCCTGTCCCGGCTACCCCGAGTGCACGTTCACCATGCCGCTGGTGGTGGAGATGCCGGGCCGCTGCCCCAAGTGCGGCGGGCGGCTGATGAAGCGCACCGGCAACAGCAAAAAGACCGGCAAGCAGTACACCTATTACTGCTGTGAGCGGCTCAACGCCGCCGACGAAAGCGCCCGCTGCGATTTCATGACCTGGGACGTGCCGGTGAAGGACGACTGTCCCGTGTGCGGCCACACCATGTTCAAAAAGGCCGGCAAGGGCTTCCGCAAGCCCTTCTGCATCAATCCCGACTGTGCCAACTTCCTGCCGGAGGACAAGCGGGGCTATGTGAAAAAGGCCAGGACGGAGGGGCCCGCGGCCGACGGCGGTCAGGCCGACGGCGGTCAGGCAGACGGCAGTCAGGCCGCCGAAGCCCCGGCAGAGGAAAAAGCACCCGCTAAGAAAACAGCGGCTAAGAAAGCCGCCGCCAAAAAGCCTGCCGCCAAGTCCACCAAAACCACCAAGACTACCAAGACCACCAAGACTACCAAAACCACCAAGACCACCAAGAAAAAGACGGAGGAAGCATGAACCATGTAACAGTCATCGGCGCGGGGCTGGCCGGCAGCGAGTGCGCCTGGCAGCTGGCCCAGCGGGGTATTTCCGTGACCCTGCGGGAGATGAAGCCGGAAAAATTGACTCCCGCCCACCAGACCGCCGATTTTGCGGAGCTGTGCTGCTCCAATTCCCTGCGGGCAGCGGGGCTGGAAAACGCCGTGGGCCTGCTGAAGGAGGAGCTGCGGCAGCTGGGAAGCCTTTTGATCCGCTGCGCGGACGAGACTGCCGTCCCCGCAGGCGGAGCCCTGGCGGTGGATCGCCACGGCTTTTCCCGGCTGGTAACGGAGCGGGTCAGAAGCCACCCCCTGATCACCGTGGTCCCCGGTGAGGTGACGGACCTGCCGGAGGGGGAGGTGGTGGTGGCCACCGGTCCCCTGACCTCCGACGCCCTGGCGGACCGGCTTATGTCCATGCTGGGCGGACAGGACTCCGCCCTGCATTTCTTCGACGCAGCGGCGCCTTTGGTGAGCTTCGACAGCGTGGACATGGACAGCGGCTTTTTCGCGTCCCGGTACGACAAGGGGACGCCGGACTACATCAACTGCCCCATGGACCGGGAGGAGTATCTGGCCTTCTGGCAGGAGCTGATCCACGCCCAGGAGGCGGAGGTTCACGGCTTTGAGGATAAAAACGTATTCGAGGGCTGTATGCCCGTGGAGGTCATGGCCCGGCGGGGAGAGGATACCCTGCGCTACGGTCCCCTGAAGCCCCGGGGCCTCAAGGACCCCCGAACCGGGAAGGAGCCCTATGCCGTGGTGCAGCTGCGCAAGGACAACGCCGACGGCACCATCTATAACCTGGTAGGGTTCCAGACCCACCTGCGCTTCCCGGAGCAGAAGCGGGTGTTCTCCATGATCCCCGCTCTCCATGATGCCAGATTCCTGCGCTATGGCGTGATGCACCGGAACACCTATCTGGACTCTCCCCGGCTGCTGGACCGGTATTACCGGCTGAAGGCGATGCCCCGCATTGCCTTTGCCGGACAGATGACCGGCGTGGAGGGGTATGTGGAGTCCTGCGCCTCCGGATTTCTGGCAGGCGTGGAGACGGCCCGGCGGCTGCTGGGCCAGCCGCCCATCGACTTTCCCCGGGAAACGGCCATCGGCGCCCTGGGCCTGTATGTCAGCAACGAGTCCGTGGGCCAGTTCCAGCCTATGAACATCAATTTCGGCATTATGCCGCCCCTGGACCACCGGGTCAAGGGCAAGCGCAACAAAAACGCCCAGCTGTCCCAGCGGTCGCTGGCCATTATCGAGCAGCTGAAGCAGGAGGTTCTGAGCTATGAAGATCATCATTGACGCCATGGGCGGCGACAACGCCCCGCTGGAAATCGTAAAGGGCGCCCTGCTGGGCATGGAGCACTGGGGCGTGGAGGTGCTGCTCACCGGCGACACGGAGGCCATTCTCCGGGCCCTGCGGGACTGCGGCCATGATACCATCCCCCATGGAATGGAGATCGTCCACACCTCGGAGACCGTGGACATGTGCGACGATCCCTCCAAGGTGTTTCGCCACAAGAAGGACACGTCCATGGGCGTGGGCCTGACCCTGCTGCGGGACGGCAAGGCCGACGCCCTGGTTTCCGCCGGGTCCACCGGCGCGCTGCTGGCCGGGGCCACCCTGATTACCAAGCGCATCCGGGGCATCCGCCGGGCGGCGATGGCTCCGGTGATTCCCACCACCGGCGGCCGGGCCGTGCTCATCGACTGCGGGGCCAACGCCGAGTGCACGCCGGAGTATCTGCTGCAATTCGCGTACCTGGGCAGCTTCTATGCCGGACGGGTCCTGGGGCTGGAGTGCCCCCGGGTGGGCCTGCTGAACATCGGCACGGAGGACAGCAAGGGCACAGACCTGCAAAAGGCGGCCCTGGCCCTGCTGCGGCAGGCAGGCGCCGACGGGCACCTGAACTTCATCGGCAACATCGAGGCCAAGGAGGCCATCAAGGGCGGCTGCGACGTTATCGTCACAGACGGCTTCTCCGGAAACATCCTGCTCAAGACCATGGAGGGCGTTGGCTCCTTTGCGGGCCATGCCCTGGGCGATATTTTCAAAAAGAATCTGCTGACCAAGCTGGCTGCCGCCATGGTCATGCCGGGGCTGCGGGCCTTCAAGGCCCAGCTGGACCCCAATAAGGTGGGCGGCACGGCGTTTATCGGCATCTCCAAGCCCGTGATCAAGGCCCACGGCGCCTCCAACGCCGAGGCCATCGACAACGCCATCGGCCAGGCCAGACAGGTGGCGGAAAGCGGCATTATCGGACAGATTCAGGAAAATGTCCACCTGATGCAGCTCCAGGCGGAATAATTGCGAAAAGGGTATTGACAGACCTGGCCAATTGCCGTATTATTTTCCAAGACAAAGCCCGAAAGGAGGGATCATCTCATGACGATGGACGAGATCTTCAAGACCATGCAGGATCTGATCGCTGAGCAGTTTGCCATTGATACCGACGAGATCGGCATGGATAGTTCTTTTGTGGACGATCTGGGCGCCGACTCTGTGGACCTGGTGGAGCTGGTCATGGCCATGGAGGAGGAATTCGACGTCGGCGAGATCGACGAGGAGGACCTCACCGGTCTGAAGACCGTGGGCGACTGCGTGCGCTATCTGTATAATAAGCTGAACTGAATCAATCAGGCAGCTGAAAAAGAAGGCCCCGTTGGTTGCAACGGGGTTTCCTTTTTCCGCTGCGGAAGGGAGAAAAACATCATGCATACCCTGCAAGTACTGGAAAAAAAGCTGGGCTACACCTTCCGCTGCAAGGAGCAGCTTCAGGCGGCCCTGTACCACAGCTCCTACGCCAACGAGCACCGGTGCTGCGGCGTCAGCAGCAACGAGCGGCTGGAGTTTCTGGGGGACGCCGTGCTGGGTCTGGTCACGGCGGACTATCTGTATCACAAGCACCCGGACCTGCCGGAGGGAGACCTGACCCGGATGCGGGCGGCGCTGGTGTGCGAGGAGAGCCTGTATGAGGTGGCCCAGCGCCTGGGCCTGGGCAGTGAGCTGCGGCTGGGCAAGGGCGAGGAGGCCGGCGGCGGCCGGCAGCGGCCCTCCATCCTGGCCGATGCAACGGAGTCCGTGTTCGCGGCGGTGTACCTGGACGGCGGCATGGAAGCCGCCCGGGCCCTGATCCACCGGGTGCTGCTGGACAAGGAGCAGGAGGAGGCCGTGGAGGAGCGCCGCCGGGACTATAAGACGGAGCTTCAGGAGCTGGTCCAGCGCCGCAGCAACCAAACGCTGCACTACGAGATGATCGGCGCCACCGGCCCGGACCACGCCAGGCAGTTTACTTGTGCGGTGCTGCTCAACGGCGAAACCGCCGGTACCGGCACCGGCAGGAGTAAAAAAGAGGCCGAGCAGTCCGCTGCCAGGGCGGCGCTGCAGGCGCTGGCGTAATACGCTTTACAATTTGTCAAAAAAGGGCGCCGCCCTTTTTTGACAAGCTCAAACGCTCCCTGTGCCTTCCGGCACAGGGAGCGTTTCTTCACAGATTCATATACCGGTAATCCTTCCGCAGGATGTTCCGCACCACGGGGATGCCCATGATGATGTCCGCAGCGATCCACGCCAGCGGGTCCGCAGCACACAGTGCGTAAAACGCCGCCGGGCTGGCCGCCGCGCTGACGGCGCCCCCTGCCACAGCCGCAGGCAGCACCAGGCACACGGCGATTCGGGCCACCAGCTCCGCCGCGCCGGCCCCCAGCACGAATTGGGACCGTCCGATGCCCTGGACACAGTTGCGGATGATGAATACGCAGCCCAGGAACAGATACATGGAATAATCCACATACAGGAACGTGTTGCCAAACCGGATGGTATCTGCCGTGATCTTGTCCGCCGACAGGAAGATATGCAGATATGTATTGTTCAGCGTCAGCAGCAGTCCGCAGCTCACCGCCGCCACGGCGATGATGGCCATCATCCCCAGAGCCTGCAGCGCGCCCCTGCGGATGCGGTCATGGTTGCCCGCGCCCAGGTTCTGGGCGGTGAAGCTGGTCATGGCCGTGCCCAGGGCATTCATAGGCGTTGCCGTCAGGCTGGACAGCTTGTTGGCCGCGCCGAAGCCCATCTGGGCGGAGGAGGACACCATAACGCCGTCCAGCATGTCAAACTGTACCACCACGCCCTGCATGACGATAATGCCGATGGCCAGCACCGAGAATTGCAGCCCCAGGGGCACGCCCTGCACCACATGGCGGCGGATATCGCCCCGGGTGATCCGCATGTCCTCCCGGTGCAGCCGCAGCTGAGGATACTTGGCAAAGGCATAGATGAAGCACGCCACCGTGCTGATGAGCTGAGCCGCCACCGTGGCAATGGCCGCACCGGCCACGCCCCACCGGAACACCATGATGAACAGCAGGTCCAGCCCCACGTTCAGCACCGTGGAAAACAGCAGGAACAGCAGCGGCGTCAGGGAGTCGCCCATGCTGCGCAGAAACGCGCAGATGAAGTTATAAAACAGCTGGGCCCCGGTGCCCGCGAAGATGATGAAGCAATAGGTATACGCGGCGCGATACACCTCGGCATTGTCCGGCGTCACGTTGATCCACGCCAGCATGGGATTCAGCAGCGTCAGGGCCAGGGCCGTCAGCAGCACCGTCAGCACCGCCGACAGGATGATCTGGGTGGCCAGGGACCGCCGCACGCCTGCCTGGTTCCGGGCGCCCACCTGGCATGACGTCACCACGCAGAAGCCTGCGCTGACACCGAAGGCGAATTGCAGAAAGATGAACACCAGCGACGTGGTGTCGTTGACGCCCGCCACCTCCTGGGCCGTCAGCGTCTGGCCCACAATGGCCGCGTCACTGATGGAATACACCTGCTGCAGCAGATACGACAGGATCACCGGCAGCGAAAAGATCAGAATCGTTTTCCAGCATGTCCCCTTGGTCAGGTCCATTGGCCCGAACAGGGATTTTTTCTGTTTTTCCATAGCATTTACCTCCCATTAAAAGGAACAAATGATTATAGCCCCGCCGCCCCCCGGTCGTCAAGCGGCAGAACGCACAAGTTTTTTGTAATTTATGCTGAAAATACATGCATGTTTATCGTGTATATTCACAACGAATATTAGAAATAATAATGTCAGATATGTTGGATTTGTTATTTACTTCTGACGCGCTTTTCGGTATAATAAGGGGCTGTTGGCGGTGGAAACCCGCCAAAAATTCTGTTATGATATAGATGAGGAGACAAAGACATGTCAAATTGCGCGATCGTGGGTATCAACTGGGGCGACGAGGGCAAGGGCCGCATGGTGGACTACCTCACCCAACAATATGACGTAGTGGTGCGCTATCAGGGCGGCGGAAACGCCGGGCACACGGTCATCAACGAAAAGGGCAAGTTCGCCCTGCATCTGCTGCCCTCCGGCATTTTCCGCTCCGGTGTCATGAACATCCTGGGCAACGGCGTGGCCCTGGACTGCGAGAATCTGCTCAAGGAGATCGACACCGTCCGCCAGGGCGGCGTGGACATCACCCCCGAGAATCTGCTGGTCAGCGAACGGGCCAGTCTGCTGCTGCCCTGGCACCGGGAGCTGGACGCCCTGGAGGAGCAGCGGCTGAAGGATAAGAAGTACGGCTCCACCAAGCAGGGCATCGCCCCCTTCTATTCCGACAAGTACCAGAAAAAGACCGTCCTGGCCGGCGAGCTGCTGTACCCCGACCATCTGCGGGCCCATCTCCAGGACCTGCTGGAGTGGAAGAACCTGATCCTCCGGGAGGTCTACGGCGCCAAGGGGTACACCATGGACGAGATGATGGCCTGGGTGGAGCAGTACGGTCAGCGGGTGAAGCCCTATGTGGCCGACACCGGCCGCTATCTCCACCAGGCCCAGGCCGACGGCAAGTCCATCCTGTTCGAGGGCCAGCTGGGCGCTCTGCGGGACCTGGACTACGGCATCTATCCCTATACCACCTCCTCCAACACCATTGCCGCCTTTGCCCCGGTAGGCTCCGGCCTGCCCGGCGCATCCATCGACGAGGTGGTGGGCGTGGTGAAGGCCTATTCCTCCTGCGTGGGCGAGGGCCCCTTTGTCTGCGAGTGGTTCGGCGCGGATGCCGAAAAGCTCCGGGACGCCGGTGACGAATACGGCGCCAAGACCGGCCGTCCCCGCCGGGTGGGTCCCATCGACCTGGTGGCCACCCGCTACGGTGTCCGGACCCAGAATGCTACCAACATTGCTCTGACCAAGCTGGACATTCTCAGCTACATGGACCGGATCCCCGTCTGCGCCCATTATGAGATCAACGGCCAGCGCACCGACGAATTCCCCTTCCCGGTGCTGCTGGACCAGGCCAAGCCCGTTGTCGAGTATGTCCCCGGCTGGGCCTGCGACATTTCCGCCGCCCGCACCTGGGAGGATCTGCCCCAGGCGGCCCGGGACTATGTGGAGTATGTGGAGCGGGCCATCGGCTGCCACATCGGCTATGTGTCCGTGGGCGCCGAGCGCGACAGCCTCATCGTCCGCTGAAACCAAGGAAACGGAGGACCCTTATGTCCCACGACGTTTACGAATCCCCCCTGGCCGGGCGCTACGCCTCACCGTATATGCTGCACCTGTTCTCTCCGGACATGCGCTTTCAGACCTGGCGCCGCCTGTGGACGGCCCTGGCCCGGGCCCAGCATGACCTGGGCCTGCCGGTAACGGAGGAGCAGGTCCGCCAGCTGGAGCAGCACATCACCGATATCGACTACGACACCGCCCGGCAGCGGGAGCGGGAGGTCCGCCACGATGTCATGGCCCACGTCTATACCTACGGCAAGGCCGCGCCTCTGGCGGCGGGCATCATCCATCTGGGGGCCACCAGCTGCTACGTCACCGACAACGCCGACCTGATCCTGTACCGGGACGGGCTGCGTTATCTCCGGGGCCAGCTGCTGGCGGTGATGAAGAATCTCTCTGCCTTTGCGGAAAAATACGCCGCCACGCCCACCCTGGGCTATACCCACTATCAGCCCGCCCAGCCTGTCACCGTGGGCAAGCGGGCCTGCCTGTGGCTCCAGGATCTGCTGTCAGACCTGGAGGAGCTGGATTTTGTCCTGGGGAGCCTGCGCTTTCTGGGCTGCCGGGGCACCACCGGCACCGAGGCCAGCTTCATGGATCTCTTTGAGGGCGATGAGGCAAAGATTGACGAGATGAACCGCCGCATCGCTGCCGGGTTCGGCTTTGACTCCTGCTTCACCGTCTGCGGCCAGACCTACCCCCGGAAGGTAGATGCCCGGATTCTGAACTGCCTGTCGTCTATGGCTCAGAGCGTCTACCGCATGGCCAACGACATCCGCCTGCTGCAGCACGACCGTCAGCTGGAGGAGCCCTTTGAGGAGCACCAGATCGGCTCGTCGGCCATGGCCTACAAGCGCAACCCCATGCGCTGTGAGCGCATCTGCTCCCTGAGCCGCTATCTCATGGCCGACGCCATGAATGCTCCCATGACTGCCTCCGTCCAGTGGATGGAGCGCACCCTGGACGACTCTGCCAACCGCCGCCTGTCCATGCCCGAGGGCTTTTTGTGCGCCGACGCCATTCTGCGCCTGGCCCAGAATGTTACAGACGGCCTGCGGGTCAACGAAAAGGTGGTGGACAAGACCATCCGGGAGTATATGCCCTTCCTGGCCACGGAGAACCTGATGATGGAGGCCGTCAAGCGCGGCGGCGACCGGCAGGAGCTCCACGAGCGGGTGCGGGTACACTCCATGGCCGCCACCGCCCGGATGAAGGACGGTGAGCCCTGCGACCTGCTGGATCGTCTGGCGGCGGACCCGGCCTTTGGCATGACCCGCCCGGAGCTGGACCGCCTTATGGACCCGGCCCGCTACATTGGCCGCTGCCCGCAGCAGGTCCGCGCTCTGCTGGACCGCATTGCCCCCCTGCTGGAGGACGCATCCTCCGCCGACGGCGGCGTCAGCCTGTGAGCCGTTTGTAAACCGGAAAAGGACCGGAACGCACAGGCGTCCCAGCCCTCAGCCTGTCAAAGAGAACCCCCGCTTTCACGCGTGAAAGCGGGGGTTTTTTGACAGGGAGCGTTTATCTATTTCTTCCCCACCATGCTGCACACCAGAAACGCCAGCAGGTCGGCGATGACCACCGTGGCGCCCACCGGGGTGCTGAGCAGATACGATGCGGTAAGCCCCGCGCAGAAGCAGGTCACGGACAGGATCCCCGCCAGGATCACCACGCCCCGGAAGCTCTTTCTCACCCGCATGGCGGACAGGGCCGGGAAGATCACCAGGCTGGAGATCAGCATGGCCCCCATCATCCGCATTCCCAGCACGATGGTCAGGGCCGTCAGCACGGAGAGGAACGTATTGTACAGCCCCACCCGCACACCGGTGGCCCGGGAGAAGCTCTCGTCGAAGGTGATGGCGAACAGCTTGTGATAAAACAGCACGAACAGCAGCAGCACCGCCGCCGACAGTCCGGCGCTGAGGGCCACGTCCGACCGGTCCATGGCCAGAATGGAGCCGAACATATAGCTGTCCACGTCCGTGGTCATGCCGGTGGTCAGGCTGGTGACAATGACGCCGGCAGCCAGGGACGAGGCGGACACCACGGCGATGGCGGCATCGGCCCCCATGCGGCTGTTTTCCGTCAGCCGCAGCAGGCCCAGGGCCGCCAAGATCACCACCGGGATGGATACCGGCAGCGGGGCCCAGCCGCAGGCCACGGCGATGGACAGGGCCCCGAAGGACACATGGCTCAGGCCGTCGCCGATCATGGAATAGCGCTTGAGCACCAGGGGCACCCCCAGCAGCGCCGCGCACAGGGACACCAGAATGCCCACCACGAAGGCCCGGACGATGAAGGGATAGGTAAACATTTCCAGCAGCAGGCTCATGACAGGTCACCTCCGAAGCGTTTTCCGTAGGGCGAGGCCAGATATTCCCGGGGCGTGCCCAGGAACCACTGGTTCCGTCCGGCGTGCAGGATGGCGGTGGCGTCCCGCAGGGCGCTGCGGATGTCGTGGGTCACCATCACCACGGCCATGCCCTCGGTGCGGTTGAGATACCGCAGGGTGCGGTACAGGTCGTCGGCGGCAGCGGGGTCCAGTCCCGTCACCGGTTCATCCAGCACCAGCAGATCCCCTGCCGCACACAGAGCCCGGGCCAGCAGCACCCGCTGCTGCTGGCCGCCGGACAGCTCCCGGTAGCACCGGTCCTTCAGCTCCAGAATGCCCAGCTTGCCCATGTGCTGCAATGCCTGGGATTTCTGAGCCGGTGTGTAGAAAAATTTCCAGCCCCGGGCGCTTAGGAAGCCCGACAGCACCACCTCGCTGACGGTGGCGGGGAAATCCTTCTGCGCCCGGGTCTGCTGGGGCAGGTAGCCGATGGCCCCCCGGCGCACACTGTCGTCCAGGTGGATTTCCCCGGACAGGGGCCGCAGCAGACCCAGCAGACTTTTCAGCAGGGTGGACTTGCCGGAGCCGTTGTCCCCCACGATGCAAAGATAATCCCCCCGGCGCACCCGGAACGACAGATGCTCCCAGATGGGGCGGCCCTCATAGCCCAGGGCCGCGTCACGGCAGTCTATGAGTATCTTGGGTTCGCTCATGACAACCCCTCCTTCAGTACGTCCACATTTTTCCACATCAGGGAGAGGTACGTCTCCCCCCGGTCAAATTCCTGCCGGGTCAGGGTCTGGCAGGAATGAAAGGTCAGGATCCTGGCCCCGGTGGTCTCGGCAATGGCGGAGGCCACCTTTTGGCTGCTGAGCTCGATGGTGTACACCACCGGAATCTGCTCCGCACGCACCTTGTCAATGAGGTACTTCAGCGTAGCCAGAGACGGCTCCGTGTCGCCGGAGCAGCCGTGGAAAGCCGCCCGGTAGTCCAGGCCGTACTCCCGGCAGAAATACAGCAGCGGGAACCGGTCGCCGAACACCAGCAGGCGGCGGCTGCCTCCTTCCACCGTGTCCCGGAACGCCTGGTCCAGGTCCGCCAGCTCCTGCACATACGCCGCAAGCCGCGTCTGATACTCCGCCGCGTGGTCCGGGTCCGCCTGGGACAGGGTATCCGCGATGACCCGGCACAGGTCCATGGCAATGCGGGGCGAGGTCCAGATGTGCTCGTCGTATTCGATGTGTTCCTCGTGGCCGTCGTGGTCATGACCATCGTGGTCATGGCCGTCGTGATCGTCGTGGCCGCCCTGCATGCCCTCGGAAAATTCCTCACCCAGGGCGTCCACGTGGTCCATCATACGGACCACAGAGCCGATGTTCTCCCCGGCAGCGGACAGAATGTCCTCTACCCATTCCTCGCTTTCGCCGCCGTTGCAGAGAAACACGTCCGCCTCAGAGATGCGGATCACATCCAGAGGCGTAGGCTCGAAGCTGTGGGCCTCCCGCCCGGCGGTCACCAGCAGATACGGCTCCACCCGGTCGCCGCCGATGGCCCGGACAAAATCATAGTAAGGAAACAGGGTGCAAACCACCCGCAGTCTGCCGTCGTCCTTCCCTGCCGTGGGTCCGGCGCAGCCGCCCAGCAGCAGCGCCGCCGCCAGCAGCAGACACAGCGCCCGGCGACGATATCGTTTCATGGGAATCCCCCCTTTGTATGCCTTTAAAATTATATTGTACAGGATATGTCCCAATTTCTCAAGCCCTCCCCGGCCTAAAACCGGGTTTTTTCCGGTGCGATTCCTTTTCCGGCCCCGGCCAGTGAAAAAACGATTGCCAATCAGCGTGTACTATGGTATGCTTATAGCAAATAATCGTCGAAACGGGATGTGGAAATTTCCCTCACCAAGGAAGGAATTCATATGAAAAAAAGCAGCAAATTCAGCAAGCTATTTTATATTCCGGCCTGGCGGACCGGCGCTGTGGAACGAGAGCTGGCAGAACATGTCCAGAACGGATATAAGCCTGTGGATTTTCAGGAGATCCTATTTTCTATATGGCGGATCACCTTTCAGAAGTCGGAACGGTGCCCCCATGACTATTATCTGTTTGGCCGATTTCAGGCAGGACGGGGAGCTACGCTAGGCTACGACAGCCCCTGCGGCAAAGAAGAACGAAAGATTTCCGATATATCCCGAAGGACCCTGGTCATAGGGGCAGATCTTCTGGTGGCGGAACTGAATCCGGATGCAGACCCCCATACGGTTGCCAAGTACCGGGTTGAGAAAATGAAAGCTGCCCGAAAGCTATATGTGTCATTTCTCTTGTTCGAACTACTGATGCTGCCCTTCATATGCTTGGTTTTCTTTATATTCATGCCCCATGATATTTTCTTCGACAGTTTCAAACAGCCCTTCGAGTTTCCCACGGATCTATTGCCCCTTGCCATATTCCCTGTCTATGCGGCTATAGCCGCTGCAGGCTGTACATCTGAATTGAGGCGCTTAGCGAATATAAAATAGCCGTCGGGCCCATTATCAATCCATCAGGAGGTTTTCCCCATGACGATTTGGCATGGCTTTTTGCTGCTTGTCAACGTGGCGCTGCTCGTATGTTATTTAATCAGCTGCTCCAAAGGCTATTTGAAAAAACGGAAAAACCGGCGGGATCAATTTTGTGTTCGTCTGCCAAACATGATTATCTTCCTGTTGCTGTTGTTGGTCGCCCTTCTATCCCTGCGTGTAATACTTGGCATTTTTACCGAAGACGTCCATGGCAACCGGGACCCTATCGGATTCTGCATTGGGATAGCTGCATTTGGCCTGCTATGCCTTCTCTATTGCATCAAGGTTCTGCGCTGGTGTGTTGTGGTGAAAAAAACAGAGATCACCATTCATTATATGCTGAGGCCCTCCAGGTCCTTCTCCATTAGTGATATTGTCTCCGCTACGCGAGAGGTAAAGAACAACTATGTTGCGTCGGAGCGGATTGTGATACGCACCGGTGATCATATCCGACTGGTGGTGGAACGGGCGATGTACTCCTACGATCGGTTTTCCCGGATGATTCAGCAGAACGTCCCGGAGTCGCGCCGTAAGGGCTGGTAAAGGGGTCTGACAAAGCCCCTTAAGGGGTTTTTTACGCCTTGGGATTCTTATTGCCCATAAGCTGAACCGGCGCAGGCGGTGCCTGCGCCGGAGTAGTTTTTCATACCCGATACTTCTCCGCATAGCGGCGGACCCGGTCCTCAAACGCCGGGTCCTGCTGCCGCAGGGCCGTCTGGGCGGCATGAAGCCCCTGGTTCCCATCGGGCAGCCCCGCCACGCACCCGGCAATGTTGCTGCAATGGTCCGCCGCCCGCTCCAGGTCCGTCAGCACGTCGGACCATACAAAGCCCAGCTCCATGGTGCCGCTCCCCTGCTGCATCCGCCGGATGCGCCGGGACCGCAGCTGCTCCTTCAGGCCGTCGATGACCTGCTCCAGGGCCTCCACCTCCGCCTGGGCGGCGGGGTCCTCCCGACGGAAGGCGTCCAGGGCCAGGTCCGCGATCTCCTCCACGGCGTCCGTCAGCACCCGCAGCTCCCGGCGGTCCTCGGCAGGCAGGGAAATGTCCTTATCCCGCAGCTCCTCCCCGCTTTCCAACAGGTTCATGGCGTGATCCCCCAGCCGCTCAAAATCGCCGATCAGCGCCAGCAGCTCCGCCGCCCGGGCGTTGGCCCGCCGGGTCAGCGTCTGGCCGCTGAGCCGCACCAGGAATGTCCCCAGCACGTCCTCCATCCGGTCGATGCGCTCCTCCTGCCGCCGCAGCTCCTTTGCCGAAGCAGGCTGCACCTCCGTCAGAGCAGCCACGCCCCGGCGCAGGTTATCCCGGGCCAGGGCCGCCATGTCCCCGGCCAGCTCCCGGCATTTTTCCAGGGCCGCCGCCGGGGCCGCCAACAGCCGGGGGTCCAGCTCCGTCCCCTTCTCCCCGTCCTCACCCGGCAGCAGCCGCAGCACCGCCCGCTCCAGCAGTCCCGCCGCCGGAAACAGCAGCATCGTACACAGCAGGTTGAAGGCCGTGTGGATCACCGCCACCCCCGGCAGAGTCACGGGACGGGCCAGCATCGTCGGAGCCGCCAGCACCTTCACCAGCCAGAACACCGCCAGCCACACCCCGGCCCCGGTAAGGTTGAACAGCAGGTGGACCAGCGCCGCCCGGCGGGCATTGCGGCTGGCCCCCACGGAGGACAGCATGGCCGTGATGCAGGTGCCGATGTTCTGCCCCATAATGATGGGCACAGCGGCGCCCACCGTAACCTGACCGCTGGCGGCCAGGGCCTGCAATATCCCCACGGAGGCGGAGCTGGACTGGATCACCGCCGTCAGCACCGCCCCGGCCAGCAACCCCAGCAGCGGGTCCGTAAAGGCCGTAAACAGCCGGCGGAAGCCCTCTGCCTGGGCAAGTCCTGCCACAGAGCCGGACATCAGCTCCATTCCCTGCATCAATGTGGCAAAGCCCAGCAGGGCCTGGCCGGTATCCCGGCGGCGGCCATTCCTGGACAGATAAGCGATGATGCCCCACAGGCTCAGCAGGGGCACGAAGCCCGCAGGCCGCAGCAGCTGTCCCGGAAAACCGCCCCCCTCCAGTCCGCCCAGGCTCAGCAGCCAGGGCGTCACCGTGGTGCCTACATTGGTGCCCATGATGACCCCCACCGCCTGACCCAGGGTCAGCAGTCCGGAGTTCACGAATCCCACCACCATCACCATAGCCGCCGACGAGCTCTGCACCGCCGCCGTCACCGCAAGACCCGTGAAAAAGCCCGCCCAGCGGCTGCGGGTCATGCGGCGCAGCTGTCCCCCCAGCCGTCCGCCTGCCCGGCGCTGGAGAGCCTCGGCCATGATGCTCATGCCGAATAAAAACAGGCACAGTCCGCCCAGAGCGGACAATCCGTCAAAAATGTCCATGTGCGCCTCCTCTCCCGGTTAGCATGCCCCGGGGCCGCCGCCGTCAATCGCAGTCAAACGTCCGCTTTGCGCGGACATTTTGTCGTTTTGTGTTTTCCGTGCAAAACACCCCGGCCCCATAGGGGTAAATTTGGTGGTTATTCCTCCTTTACTTTATCTCAGTAGTGTGGTAGTGTATTAGCATACTAAATCGCCCGGCAATAGGGGCCGGGGAATGGAGGAAATCATGAAGAACATCATTCAACGCGGAGTCTGTCTGCTCCTGCTGCTGGCTGTCACCGCCGCTCTGTCCGCCTGCGGCCAGAAGACCGGCACCAAGAACACGATTTATGCCGTGGAGGCCGGTTCCGCCGGCGAGGAGGTGGCCAAGGAAAAGGGCTGGACCGTCAACAGTGTCCAGGATCAGGCAGCCGCCCTGATGGAGGTAGCCGCCGGGACCTCCGACGCCGCCGTTATTGACCTGCTGATGGCCGGCGCCATGATCGGACCCGACACCAGCTATCCCAACCTCACCTATACCGACAGCCTCACGGAGGAGGAATACGGCATCGGCTGCCGCCAGGGCTCCGACCTGGCGGACTTCATCACCGAGGTCCTGGAGGATGCCTACCGGGACGGCACCACCCAGAAGCTGGCCCGGCAGTTCGGCGTTCGGGAGGACCTGCTGGCAGAGCTGCCCCAGACCAGCTATACCCAGGATGCCGCCGGTGACGTGACCTACATTCAGAACAAGGGCACCCTGGTGGTGGGCATCACGGAGTTTGCGCCTATGGACTACAAGGACGACAGCGGCCAGTGGACCGGCTTCGATGCGGAGCTTGCCCGGCTGGTGGCCCAGCGCCTGGGCGTGGAGGTGGAATTTGTGGTCATCGACTGGGGCCAGAAGGTCAACGAGCTGAACAGCCAGGCCATCGACGTAGTGTGGAACGGCATGACCCTCACCGGCGGCGTGCAGAACGCCATGACCTGCACCCCCGCCTACTGCCGCAATGCTCAGGTGGTGGTGGTTTCCGCCGCATAACGCCATGTTCTGGACCGTTACCCTTTCCCTGCTTCAGGGGCTGCGTCAGGCGGCGGTGCTGTTCGGGCTGACGCTGGCGTTCTCCCTGCCCCTGGGGCTGCTGGTGGCCCTTGGGTCCATGAGCCGGTGCCGCCCGGTGCGGGCGGTGTTCGACGCCCTGGTGTGGGTGATCCGGGGAACGCCTCTGGTGCTGCAGCTGATCATCATCTTTTACGGTCCGGGCCTGTGGCTGGGCCGGAACATCTGGGGCAGCCACCGGATGCTGGCGTGCATCGTGGCCTTTGTGCTGAACTACGCCTGCTACTTCTCCGTTATCTACCGGGGCGGCATCCAGGCCATCCCGGCGGGCCAGCGGGAGGCAGGACAGGTGCTGGGCATGACCCGGCGGCAGATCTTCTTCCGGGTCACGCTTCTGCAGGTGGTCAAGCGGATCCTGCCCCCCATGTCCAATGAGATCATCACCCTGGTAAAGGACACCTCCCTGGCCCGGATCATCGCCATTGTGGAGCTGACCAAGGCCGGCGAGGACTATGTGAAGTCCGCCGGGATCACCTGGCCCCTGTTCTATACAGGGATATATTATCTGCTGTTCGTGGGGCTGCTGACGCTGCTGTTCCGGTATCTGGAGCGCCGTCTCAGCTATTTCCGGTAAAGGAGGCCGCCATGGCATATTTAAGCGTCGAGAACCTGGAGAAAGCCTTCGGCGGCACCCGGGTGCTGCAGGATGTGAGCTTCCAGCTGCCAGAGGGTGAAACGCTGTCCGTCATCGGCTCCTCCGGCAGCGGCAAAACCACCCTGCTGCGGTGCCTGAACTTTTTGGAGCGCCCCGACGGCGGTGTCATTTCCCTGCGGGGAGAGCCCCTGCTGGATGCGTCCCGGCCTCCGGACCGGGAGCGGGACCTGCGCCGGAAGCGGCTGCACTTCGGCCTGGTCTTTCAGGACTTCAACCTGTTCCCCCAGTACACAGCCCTGGAAAATGTGACCCTGGCCCGGCGGCTGGCCCGGCGGAACGGCGAGACGGAGCAGGACATCCGGGACCGGGGGCTGGACCTGCTGGACCAGATGGGCCTGTCAGACCGGGCCGGGCACTACCCCCATCAGCTCTCCGGCGGCCAGAAGCAGCGTGTGGCCATCGCCCGGGCCCTGTGCATGGAGCCGGACGTGCTGTGCTTCGACGAGCCCACCTCCGCCCTGGACCCGGAGCTTACCGGCGAGGTGCTGCGGGTCATCCGCCAGCTGGCCGGCCGCCGCACCACCATGATCGTGGTGACCCACGAGATGGCCTTCGCCCGGGACGTGGCGGACCGGCTGATCTTCATGGACGGCGGCGTCATCGTGGAGCAGGGGGACCCCCGTCAGGTCATGGACCATCCCCGGATGGAGCGCACCCGGCAGTTTCTGTCCCGCTGTGCCAACACATAAAAATCACCCTCCGGCGGTTTTCACTCCGCCGGAGGGTATTTTCATGCGCCGTTATTCCTGTTTTTCCTCCTGCTCCGCCCGGGGCAGCGTCAGCGTCACCTTGAACAGGTCGCCGTCGATGGTCAGTCGGAAGTCGCCGCCCTGGATGGCGGTCAGGCTGGTGGCGATGGACAGCCCCAGCCCGCTGCCCTCGGTGGACCGGGAGCTGTCCCCCCGGACGAACCGCTCCGTCAGCTCGTCGGCGGAGATATTCAGCGGATACCGCGAGATATTCTTCACCACCATCCGCACGCCGCCCTCTCCCGCCTCCGTGGACAGATACACCCTTGTCCCGGGCATGGCGTATTTGCAGATGTTGCTCATCAGGTTGTCCAGCACCCGCCACAGCAGCCGCCCGTCGGCCATGGCCACCGGCCCCGGCTGGCACAGAGCCAGCACCGGCTCCAGCACCTGGTCCTCCAGCCGCTGCTGATACTCGCCGCACACCTGGCTCAGCAGCACGTTCAGGTCCGTAGGGGCCGGCGATACCGGTATATTCCCCGTGGATGCCTTGGACGCCTCCACCAGGTCCTCCGTCAGCTTCCGCAGCCGCTGAGACTGCCGGTCCAGCACCGCCAGATACTCCCGCGCCGCGTCGGAGGGCATCTCCTCCTTTTTCAGCAGGTCCACATAGCTGACGATGGACGTCAGCGGCGTCTTGATATCGTGGGACACGTTGGTGATCAGCTGGGTTTTCAGCCGCTCGGACTTCATTTTCTCCTCCACAGCCCGCTGAATGCCCGCCTGCACGGAGTTCAGGTTCTCCGCATGGCGCTTCAGCTCCGGCAGCGCCCCCCGGCTCAGGGTCACGGGGTGGGAAAAGTCCCCCTCCGCCAGCTTCTCGCCTCCCCGCTGCAATTGCCGCAGGGCCAGCACCTGCCAGATGGCCGCCCCCAGCAGCACCAGGTGCAGCGTCACATACAGCGCCGCCTGCCCCCCGTCCATGCCATAGGCGAAGATCAGCAGGTCCGCCGCCATAACGGCCAGCAGCACCGCCGCCGTTTTCCACGCCAGAGGCAGGCCCAGAAACAGACGCCGCAGGTGCCGCCAGGTCCACACGGCCCCCCGGCTGAAAAGCCGCAGCAGCCGCAGCGCCAGCAGGTCGCTGAGCACGGTCCCGGCCTTGCACCGGGCCGTAAACGCCAGCACGAACAGATACGCCAGCGCCACAAATACCGCCAGGCCCAGCGTGGCCGATGGATAGTACACGGCGTCCAGGTAGATGTACCACACACAGGTCAACCCCAGCACAAACAGGTCCACCGGGATCTTCTCCACCCAGGTCAGATGGATGCCCTCATGGCCCGGCCAGTGTCCCGCCGCCGACAGGGAGAACACCAGGGATGCCGCAGCCACCACGGCGCACACCGCCGTCACGGCCCACAGCATATCCAGGCGCCTGTCCGTATGCATGTTATAGACATATATGTATACCAGCTCGACGCCGCCATACACCGCCGCCGTGCCCGGCAGCAGGGTCAGCAGAAAGGCCAGGGCCTTGGCCCACGGCTTTTCCAGCAGCTTTTTCATTGCGCCGCCCCCTCCATTTTGTACCCCTTGCCCCACACCACCTTCAGATACCGGGGCTCTGCGGGGTTGATCTCGATCTTCTCCCGGATGTGCCGCACGTGGACGGCCACGGGATTGTCCGCCGCCGGGTCCTCATGCCACACCCGGCGATAGATCTCATGGGGCGAGAACACCTTCCCCGGATGCTGCATCAGCAGCCGCAGAATGTCGTATTCCAGGGGCGTCAGGTTCACGGTGTCCCCGTCCACGGTGACGGTCTTGGCATTGTCGTCCAGGCTCACTCCGCCGATGGTCACGGCGGTGGGGGCCACATGGCCGCCGCCCAGAGTCATATACCGCCGCAGCTGGGACCGGACCCGGGCCAGCAGCTCCACGGGGTTAAAGGGCTTGGTAACATAGTCGTCGGCTCCCATATTCAGCCCCAGCACCTTGTCCGTGTCCTCGGACTTGGCCGTCAGCAGGATCACCGGCAGATTCCGGCTCTGCCGCAGCCGGGTCATGGCGGTGATGCCGTCCATTCCCGGCATCATCACATCCAGCAGCACCAGGTGTACCTCCTCCCGGTCCAGCAGCCGCAGGGCCTCCGGCCCGTCAAAGGCCGTCAGCACCCGATAGCCCTCGGCACTGAGATAAATATTCAGCGCCGATACGATATCCTTTTCGTCGTCACAGACCAGAATGTTGTACATGGTGTTCGCCTCTCCATTCTCTCAGGCCGCTCCGTCAGAAGGGCAGCAGCTCCTCCCGGCCCCGGCCCCGCAGGCTTGCCGCGCTGACCCGGTGCTCAATGGGCTTCCACTCCCCCTTGCAGAAGAACGCCGCGAAGGAGATGGGAATGTATGTAAACATAAACAGCGGGAAGGTGAAGGCGTAGATCACCTTTTTCACCGCCTTGGTATGGATCCGCCGCCACTCGGTAACGGTGGTGATGGCCCCCAGGATAAACAGCGTCAGATACATGTTCAGCAGCATCTGCCCCACAGACCACAGGGCAATGGTCAGATCCGCCCCCCGAATGGCTCCCAGCACCGCCGCCGTCACATTGCACACGATGGCCGCCGCCGACAGGACAAAGGCCGGCATAATGGCCGCCGCCATGTCGTAGCAGGAGAAGCTCCCCCCGGCCGCGCCCCGCAGCAGCTTGGCGCCGTAGCCCCGGAACACCTGCAAATACCCCTTGGACCACCGCAGCCTCTGGTTCCAGGACTGGCGGAAGGTGGTGGGCTGCTCGTCATACAGCACCGCGTCGGGGCAGAAGGCGATCTTCCGTCCCCGGGTCACCTGGTCCACGGAGAACTGGATGTCCTCCGTCAGCAGGTGGAAGGGCCAGGGCCCCGTCTCCTCCAGCACCTGTCGGCTGAACAGGAACCCGGTGCCGGACACGGCGCAGCTGGTGCCCAGCAGGAACCGGGCGTGATTGAGATACCGGCTCTCCCGCAGGAACCACAGGGCATAACCGGCGCTGATCCAGTTGTCGCCGTAATTCTTGCTGTTGCGGAAGCTGGTGATGATCTCGTGTCCGTCGGAAAACGTCCGGTTCATAGCCTCCACATAGTTGGGAGCCAGAATATTGTCCGCGTCAAACACGAAGTATCCGTCAAAGCCCCGGGGATAATCCTGCTCCAGATGCTCCAGCAGCTCCTGCAGGGCGTAGCCCTTGCCCACCCGCACCTGGTTGAACCGCTCATACACATGGGCCCCGGCCACCCGGGCCACCATGGCCGTGTCGTCGGTGCAGTTGTCCGCCAGCACGAAAATGGACAGCAGGCTCTGGTCATATGTCTGCCCCCGAAGGCTGGCGATCAGGTCGCCGATGACCCGCTGCTCGTTCCGGGCGCAGATCAGAACGGCGTACCGGTTGGCCTTGGCCGGGCCGTGGGGCTTCTCCTTCCGCAGCCAGGGCACCGGGATATACAAAAACTGATAGGTATAGCAGACGAAGAAAATAACCGCTATGATATAATTGATGGTTTTTAACGTCTCCATAGGCGCTTTCCTTTCTCTGTGCGCACAGGCGCAACTGTATCAAGATGATTGATACACTTAGTATATATGATCTGCTGCTTCCTGTCAAGAGCGGCTCTTTTTTTGGCGATACAGCTTCCGATCAGCTGTCCCTGTTCACAAAATTCAGTATAAAGAAAAACAGTTAAAGAAACAAGGGGGGAACCTTTAAGATTCCTTAAAGATGATCTAACAGTTTTGTCACCCGCCGGTTCACGGCGGCCACGGGCGGCGGCATCCCCGTGGACGCGGTGATCTGATGGCATAGGACGCGCCGGAAGGCGCATAGGCTGGAGCTGAGGTGGAGACCATGATGTGCCGATTTTCACAGCTGCGCCGCAAGGAGGTCATCAACATCTGCGACGGCAGCCGTCTGGGCTGCGTGGGAGACCTGGAGCTCTGTATCCCGGAGGGGACCGTCAAGGCCCTGATCGTCTTTGGCCCCTGCCGGTTCTTCGGTCTGTTCGGCCGGGGCGAGGATTATTACATTCCCTGGGACTGCGTCCAGCGGTTCGGAGAGGACATCATCCTCATCGACAAGCCCTTCCAGCGCCGGGAGGGCGAAAAGAAAAAGCGGCGCTGGTAAACACATGGCCGCGCCTACAGGTGCGGCCATGTGTTTACCCTGCAAAAAAAATACCGCCGGCGCGGCAAACCCTGCGCCGGCGGCATTTCTGCCGGTTTTATTTTTCCTGCTGCTCCGTATCCTCTCCGCCGATCAGCAGCTGCCGCTGCTGGTTCAGCAAATAGGAGAGGTGCTCCCGGTCCGTGGTGTAATAAATACGGTTTCCCTCCACCAGGCAGGTAACAAGCCCCGCATTCACCAGCTTGCTCATATGGTGGTGAATGGTGTTGCGGGCCAGGCCGAAATGGCTGCACAGCTGCTGACCGTAGACCGCCGGATGATCCCTCAGATAACAGAGAATGTCAAACCGTGTCTTGTCCCCGATGATCCGGATGGCGTCATATACCTGGGAGGCGCTGCTGTTTTCCGCCAGGGTGCGCCGCAGCGACAGCCGCAGGACTCCGCAGCAGATCAGCACGCTGCCGTCCTCCTGCTCCATGGAGAGGTTGGTATCCGGTCCCATCAGAAAGGGGATCAGGTGATAATGCACCTCCGGCGTGATGGCCAGGCTGGAGGTCTCCCGGAGATAGCTCTCCGTCCCCAGGCCCTCCACCTCCCGGCAGAAGGCCTCTATGATCTCCTGAATGCGGCCGGACTCCGTCTCCAGCGCCGCTATGGCCGGGCGCAGACAGGCTGCGATCTCCGGCAGCAGAGTCCGGTAATTCTGGTGGATCTCCAGCAGAGCCAGGCGGCTCTCCGTGGGGATCGTCAGCGCCAGCACCCGGGAAACCAGCTTTGCGGCGGCCCCGGCGGCAGGACCGGACTGCTCCTTCAGGCTCAGCGAGATCATCATGTTTCGCGCCGTCTCGTCCGGCGTCAGGCACTCCATCCGCTGCATCAGGGTCTCAAAGTCCTGCCGGCGGGACAGCATGGGATAGAAGAACAGAAAAGCCGGACTATAGGACCCGATGGTGCTGTAGGAAAAGCCCTTGATGTCGCCGAACAGACGCTGCAGGGTCTCTGCCGGGACGGAAACCTCCGCGTCCAGGTCCTGCAGCAGCTCCCGCAGGGCGGCGCTGGCCCGATGGAAGGGCTCCGCCTTCCGGACGCCCCGGGCCTGTAAGCGCTCCTCCAACCGGTCCAGGGTATGGCCGTTGGCCCGGGAGCCTAAGTACGCCAGAGCCTCCAGCGCCGGGTTGATCTCGTGCAAAATTTCCATGACAGTGCTCTTCCTTTGCTTCTTTGACGGATGCGGACAGGCTTTCCCGGGGAGCATCCCGCGGTTTTCTCGCCCTGTCCCACTGGCCTTGATTATACATCTTTTTTTCCGGCAAAACAAGGGGACTCCGCGCCGCTGCGGCGGTTTTTTGCAGTCCTGCAATACACAGCCGTTTTGCATGGGGCGGACCGTTGACTTTTCCTGCCGGATGCTGTATGATAAGAATGGTTTTGCGAGAACGCAGAGCCGGATAATCGAATCATGTCCGAGGATGCTGTGCGGCGGGTACCGCAAAGGCCGGAAAACGGCCAGGTGCCAGCCTGAAAGAAACGGGGCGAAAGAACCCCACGCGAACGGCACTGTGGGCGCAAGAATGCACCGAAGCGGCCTTGGCCGCCGGGACGAAAGTCCGCCATTGGGGGCAGTCCCCTGAGAAGGTAGGATGCAAACGAGGAGCCATCGGCTCCACGGCGCGAGGCAGGAGAATTGCACAGCGGAGGGCATTCAGCGCGGCGGGCGTTATCTTCGTTGGGCGCAGACAGGAACCATGCGCCGCCGGTGTCTCCCTTTTTCAGGGGATGTACCGGCGGTTTTTGCAGCGGGCGTGTATCTGCTTTTCCTCCGCCGCAGACACACTCCGTTGACTTGCCGGAAACGGCTGGGCATAAATTTTTCACAGGAGGAAAATGCATATGAAGAAACGCATCGTTTCTCTGCTGCTGGCATTGGTGATGGTACTGAGCCTGGTACCCGCCACTGTCTGGGCAGCAGAGAACCACGACGGCCAAGTTCGGGTCGTTGTGGAAAACACGACCTACGCAAAGGCCGACGGCGCTGCCTGGGATGGCACGCTGGTGGACAAGTGGGTGGACCTGGCCCCCGGGTCCTCCATGATGGACTGCATCGTCAGCGCCCTGGGTACCTATTCCCAGACCGGTGCCGAGTCCGGCTACATCAGCGAGATCAACGGCCTGTCCGCCGGTGACGGCGGCGAAGCCTCCGGCTGGATGGGAACCCTGAACGATTGGTTCACCAACGTTGGGTTCAAGGACATCAAGGCCGGGGACAAGCTGTTCGCCGGGGATATCATCCGCGTGATGTACACCACCAAAGGCTACGGCGCGGACATCGGCGGCGACTGGAACACCCAGAGCGACACCAGCCTGGCGGCCCTGTCCTTCAGCGAGGGTGTCCTGACTCCCGACTTCGCCTCAGACAAGACCGCCTACACCCTGACCCTGCCCCAGGGCGTCACCGGCATCCGGATGACGGCCACCGCCTCCAACAAGAACAACCAGGTGTATCTCACCGCCGACGGCACCGACTACCGCCGGGTGGAGACCGTGCCCGTCCATAACGGCACCGTCCTGACCATCCGCTGCGGCGACAAGGCGGCGGCCACCGAGTGGTCCCCCGCTATCACCCCCACCACCTACACCGTCACCGTGTCCCAGGAGGGTGACGCGCCCCAGGGCGACCTGGACGTCTCCTTCAAGGGCCTGCACAATGCACAGCTGGCCGACATCAAGGTGTATACCTATGCCGATGGTGTGAAGGGCGAAAAGAACCTGCTGGCCAATGTGGATATCGAGCCCGACGGCTATGGTCTGATGTACAACACCAAGCTGCCTGTGGGCGACTATCTGGTGGAGGGCTACAACACCGAGGGTCAGCTCAACGGCACCCTGGTGCTGACCGTGAAGGCCAATCAGGAGAACGTGTTTACCCTGGTCCGGGCCTACGCCATCTATGCCACCAACGACAGCAGCAGCTGGGTGGAGGGCAAGGATTACACCATCGACGTCACCGTTACCGGCCCCGACGGCACGGACCTCCAGGCCAAGACCGGCGTCTCCACCACCTATGGCAGCACCCACACCGCCTGCCTGTTTGTGGAGGGCGGCAGCCTGAAGATCACCCTGACCCCCATCGGCGACAAGGCGGCGGGCTATCTGCCCATTACCACCGCCATGTCCAGCAAGCAGACCGTGGGCTGCGGCGCCAAGAGCTTCTCTCTGACCATTCCCAAGGCCCTGGACCTGACCGTTACCGCCCCCGCCGGCTCCACCCTGCGGATGGGCACCTTCGGTAGCTACTATAGCTATACCTTCCTGGAGCCCATTTCCCAGGAGACCAAGGGCGACACCATGACCGCCTCCTTCCGCCTGCCGGAGACCGGCAGTCAGCAGTTCCTGCGGGCCCAGAATCCCGACGGCGTCACCTACTGGACCTTCGGCAAATTCACCGGCGGCCAGGAGCTGGCTGTGACCCGGGACGACCTGCACATGGACGACGATGTCACCGCCGCCTCCGTCAACCGCTTCGACAAGAACGTGTACGACCTGGGCAACATCTATCTGAACATCAACCGCCAGGGCTATAAGAACCTGGAGGTGGGCCAGAGCTGCGAGCTGGACGTGCTGCGCAGCTGGCAGGCCATCGAGAGCTTCATGAACAGCCAGATCGCCCTGCCCGACGCGCACTATCAGGTGCTGAGCCTGGACGGCGGCGACAGCGACGTGGTGACCATCACCCCCGACGCCAACAACTCCTGCCTGGCCACCATGACCGCCAACCACCCGGGCACCGCCATCGTCCAGGTGACCTATGACGCCATGACCTTCGTTCAGGGTATGGGCGGCAAGGACTTCAGCGCCATCTGGCCGGAGTTCACCGGCGTGTTCGTGGTGTCCGTGGGTGCCGACGGCTCCTCTATCCAGACCAACACCTTCATCGACCGTCCCACCGTGAACATCACCAAGGACGAGCAGAAGTATCTGGATGCCGAGCACGACATCCTGTTCTATGTGGGTACCCAGGGCGCCAGCTACAGCTTCACTCCCCAGGAGGGCTGCACCGTTACCGTGGCCCGCTCCACCGTCACCGATAAGATGACCTTCAACGGCTTCACCAGCCAGGGCGTTTCCGTGGATGAAAACGGCCAGGTCACCGTTACGGGCCTGACCACCGGCCGCCACATTCTCCGCATCGAGAAGGACGGCATGGCCGCCTACCAGGTCATCACCGCCCGGGGCGTCAGCTATGACCTCATCGACGCCGACGGCAACGTCCTGCCCCAGGATGCTGAGCTGGTCCCCGGCCAGGCCGTAAAGGTCCAGTTCCACGACCTGGTAAGCCCCCAGGAGAAGATCTCCGGCGTTTACAACTTCAATTTCTCCCTGCTGTACCTGGATGCCCAGGGCAACAAGTATCAGACCAACCCCGGCACCCCCTTCGGCCAGTATGATTTCAGCGGCAACCCCGTTCGCCAGCTGCTGAGCGTCACCATCCCCGAGACCGCCGAAGGCTATAGCTATGACCTGACCGGTACCATCCGGGTGGGCGGCTTCGGCGGCATTCCCACCCACCGCGGCGTGTCCTACCGCTCCGGCATGGACCGCCAGTACGGTTCCACCACCGCCGCAGTCCTGACCCGTCTGCCTGAGCTGGTGCTGCCTCTGACCGGCTGGTACGTCCACGACGTGGAGCAGAAGATCGCCGCCATCGGCACCGTGACCCTGGACTCCGAGGAGACCATCCAGGCCGCCCGCGCCGCCTATGACGCCCTGAGCGACCAGCGCAAGGCCCAGGTCAGCAACTACGATGTGCTGCTGGCTGCCGAGAAGAAGCTGGCCCAGCTCCAGGATGAGGCGGTTGCCCATGTGGAGGAGCTGATCGACGCCATCGGCCAGCCCGTGATCCCCGCGTCCCGTGCCGCCGTGGAGGCTGCCCGGGCCGCCTACGACGCCCTGGGCCAGAAGCTCCAGGAGCGCGTGAGCAACTACGATGTGCTGCTGGCCGCCGAGGCCCGCCTGGCGGAGCTGAACGCTCAGGACATCTATAAGACTACCGGCGACTTCATCGTTTCCAAGGGCGCCCCCGTCACCGGCTCCATCGGCGGCGAGTGGGCGGTTCTGGGCCTGGCCCGTTCCGGCCTGGACGTCCCCGGTGCGGACGCGTATTACGCCTCCGTGGTGGAGTATGTGCAAAAGGCCATGGACGAGAACGGCCGTCTGAACCGCTCCCGCTCCACCGAGAATTCCCGTCTGATCCTGGCCCTGACCGCCATCGGCAAGGACGTGACCCATGTGGCCGGCCGCAGCCTGCTGGACGGTCTGGGTTCCATGGCGTTCATCACCAAGCAGAGCGTCAACGGTCCCGTTTGGGCGCTGCTGGCGCTGGACAGCCACGGCTATCCCACCTCCGGCGACGTGACCCGGGAGAAACTGGTCCGCGCCATTCTGGATACCCAGCGCGAGGATGGCAGCTGGCCTGTCATCGCCTCCTCCCAGGTCCCCGATGTGGACATGACCGCCATGGCCGTGCAGGCCCTGGCCCCCTACTATGAAAATGCTCAGGTGAAGGCGGCTGTGGACGCGGCCCTGACCTTCCTGGCCGGCGTGCAGAACGACGACGCTACCTTCAGCGAGATCCCCGGCACCGATGCCTCCGCCGAGTCCACGGCCCAGGTCATCGTGGCCCTGACGGCCCTGGGCATTGATCCCACCGCCGACAGCCGGTTCGTAAAGAGCGGCATCAGCGTCGTGGACGCGCTGTGCGGCTTCTATGTCACCGGCGGCGGCTTCCGCCACCTGATGGCCGACAAGACCGTGGACGGCATGGCCACCGAGCAGGGCTACTATGCCCTGGCGGCCTACTATCGCCTGCTGGCCCAGAAGACCAGCCTGTACGACATGAGCGATGTCACCGTCACCGTGACCCCCGACCAGCCCGTGACGCCCGCCAAGCCCGAAAAGCCTGATACCCCCCGCACCGGAGACGAGAGCCTGCTGGTGCTGTGGATGGGTGCTGCCGCCCTGTCCGGCGCCGCTGTGCTGCTGATGCAGAGAAAGAAAAAGCGGGCATAAGCCCCGCATCAAACCCGCGTAACCCCAAGGAAATACACCGGCGCAGGGACGTTGTCACAACGTCCCTGCGCGCGGTGCTCTGATAGGAGGTGTTTTTCGATGATGAATCGATTCCCCAAAGTCCTGTTGACCCTGCTGCTGACGCTGCTGCTGGCCCTGTCCCTTTCCGGCTGCGATCTGATGGTCGGCACTGGCCCGGAAGCACCCATTCCTCCCGGCGTGGGGCAGACCGGCGATCAGCATACCCCCGATACGCCGGAGGAACCCGGGAATACGAATACGCCGGAGACGCCCGACGCCCCCCAGGAGCCCGGGACGGACGACTCCTCCACCGGCAGCAAGGACCGCTACCAGACGGACCCGGTGCCGGACGGCAAGCCCAAGCCCGTGGAGCCGGAAACGTCTCAGCCGGATACGTCCCACCAGGACACCTGCACCATCTCCATCTCCTGCGCCACCATCCTCAACAACATGGACAAGTGCGACGAGTCCAAGCGGGGGCTGGTGCCCGCCGACGGGGTGATCCTGCCTGCCGTTACGGTGACGTTTTCCCAGGGGGAGAGTGTGTTTGACGTTTTGCAGCGGGTGTGCAAGGAAAGGAAGATCCCCATGGAGTTCAGCTGGACGCCGATGTACAACTCCGCCTATATCGAGGGGATCTACAACCTGTACGAGTTCGACGTCGGCGACGGCTCCGGCTGGATGTACAAGGTCAACGACTGGTTCCCCAACTACGGCTGCTCCCGGTACCAGGTGCAGCCCGGCGACGTGATCTGCTGGGTGTATACCTGCGACCTGGGGTATGATGTAGGAGGCGGCTACATAGCCGGCTGAGCCTGTCCCCAAAACGATTCTGTGAAAGGAGGCCGGAGCCGTGGGCGACGCCTTTTCCCGCTATCACCCCCTGGTGAACTTCCTGTTTTTCGCCCTGGTGCTGGCCTATTCCATGGTGCTGATGCACCCGGTTTGCCTGGCGGTGTCCCTGCTGGGGGCGCTGCTGTATGCCGGGCAGCTGGAGGGCCGCCGGGCCCTGGCAAGGCACCTGCGGGTGGCCCTGCCGGTGCTGCTGCTGGCGGCCCTGGTGAATCCCGCCTTCAACCACGCGGGTGTCACCATTCTCATCTATCTGCCCTCCGGCAACCCCCTGACGCTGGAGAGTATTCTGTATGGTCTGGCGGCGGGGACCATGCTGTGCGCCGTGGTGCTGTGGTTCGTGTGCTTCAACCGGGTCATCACGTCGGACAAATTTGTGTATCTGTTTGGCCGGATGATCCCGGCCCTGTCCCTGGTGCTGAGCATGACCCTGCGGTTTGTGCCCCTGTTCCGCCGCCAGCTGGAAACCGTGCGCCAGGCGCAGTTCTGCATCGGGCGGGACGCCTCCACCGGCAGCGCATGGCAGCGGGCCAGAAGGGCCGTCACCATCTTTTCCATCATGGTGACCTGGGCTCTGGAGAACGCCATCGAAACCGCCGACAGCATGAAAAGCCGGGGCTACGGCCTCCGGGGCCGGACGGCCTTTTCCATTTACCGCATGGAGGACCGGGACAAATACGCCCTGGGCTGGCTGGGCTTCTGCGGCATGTATCTGCTGTGCGGAAGCCTTGCCGGGGGCCTGAAATGGTGGTATTTCCCCATGCTCCAGGGAGCCATGGCCCAGCCGTTTTCCATCAGCTTTTACCTGGCGTATCTGGCCCTGTGCCTGACGCCGGTGATCATAGACCGAAAGGAGGCGCGGGTATGGCGCTGTTCACCGTCGAAAATCTGACCTTTTCCTATCCGGGGCAGACCGCCCGGGCCATTGACAGCCTGTCGCTGACGGTGCCGGAGGGTGCGTTCCTGGTGCTGTGCGGTCCCTCGGGCTGCGGCAAGTCCACGCTGCTGCGGCAGCTGAAGCCCGCCCTGGCCCCTCACGGGACCCGGCAGGGCCGTATTCTGTTCCGGGATACGCCGCTGGACCGGGTGGACCAGCGGACGCTGGCGGCCCGCATCGGCTTTGTCCAGCAGTCGCCGGAAAACCAGATCGTCACCGACAAGGTCTGGCACGAGCTGGCCTTCGGGCTGGAGAGTCTGGGGGTGGACACCCCCACCATCCGCCGCCGGGTGGCGGAGATGGCGGCATTCTTCGGCATCGAGGACTGGTTTTACCGGGACGTTTCCCAGCTGTCCGGAGGCCAGAAGCAGCTGCTGAACCTGGCCTCCGTCATGGCCATGCAGCCGGACGTGCTGATTCTGGACGAGCCCACCAGCCAGCTGGACCCCATCGCCGCCTCGGATTTCCTGGCGGTGCTGGGAAAGATCAACCGGGAGCTGGGCACCGCCGTGGTGCTGACGGAGCACCGGCTGGAGGAGGCCTTTCCCCTGGCCACCGCCGTGGCGGTAATGGACCGGGGGCAGCTGCTGTGCACCGGCACGCCCTACGACGTGGGCCGCCGGCTAAAGGCCCTGGGCCACCGGATGTTTCTGGCCATGCCCGCCGCCATGCGCGTCTGGGCCTCGGTGGAAACGGAGGCCCCCTGTCCCGTCACCGTGCGGGAGGGCCGGGATTTTCTGCGGAGCTATGCGGCGGAGCATCCGCTGGTTCCGCTGCCCCGGGAGCAGACGTACCCCCGGCGCCAGCCGGTGCTGACGGTGCAGGGCGCGTGGTTCCGGTATGAGCCGGACAGCCCCGACGTCATCAAGGGGCTGGACCTGACCCTGGGCCGTGGGGAGTTTCTGGCCCTGCTGGGCGGCAACGGCGCGGGCAAGAGCACCACGCTGAAGCTGCTGTCCGGCATGAAAAAGCCCCAGCGGGGCAACATTTCCGTAAAGGGGACCCTGGGCATGCTGCCCCAGAATCCCCAGACCTTATTTGTGAAAAAAACGGTCCGGGAGGACCTGTTCGAGATATTTTCCGGCACAAAAACGCCCCGCCCCCAGCAGGAGGAGCAGGTGGCCCGGATGGTGGCTCTGTGCCGCCTGGAGGACCTGCTGGACCGGCACCCCTACGACCTGTCCGGCGGCGAGCAGCAGCGGGCGGCCCTGGCCAAGGTGCTGCTGCTGGAGCCGGAGATCCTGCTGCTGGACGAACCCACCAAGGGCCTGGATGCGGAGTTCAAGCAGGCCTTCGCCCTGATTCTGCGGACGCTGCTGGCCCGCGGGGTGTCGCTGCTGATGGTCAGCCACGACGTGGAGTTCTGCGCCCGCTATGCCCACCGCTGCGCCCTGTTCTTTGACGGCAGCGTGGTGACGGAGGCGTCTCCCCGCGCCTTCTTCTCCGGCAACAGCTTCTATACCACCGCCGCCAACCGCATGGCCCGGAGCCTGGAGCCCCAGGCGGTGACGGCGGAGGATGTCATGGCTGTCTGCGGCGGCACGGTTCCTGCGGAGCCGGCTCTGCCGGAGGACATTCCCCCTCTGCCGGAGCCCCGGGAGGAAACGCCGGACTGGAAGCCCAAAAAGCTGCCCCTGTGGCGCAAGGCCCTGGCCGCCTTGTCCGGGGCGGGGGCCCTGGCCATATTCCTGTATGCCACCGGAGACACGGACCTGTCCGCCGCCGTGGGCAAGGGCGGCCTGACGGCTCTGGGCTGGCAGCAGCTGCGGCTGTATCTGGTGTTCTGCGGGCTGCTGCTGGTGCTGGCCCTGTCCATCGGCCGCCGGACCAAGCCCCTTGACCTGGTGCAGGTTCCGGCGGAAAAGCGCAGGCTGTCCCGCCGGACGGCAGCGGCGGCGGTGTCTATCCTGCTGCTGATCCCCGTGACCCTGTTTGTGGGGGTCTATTACCTGGACAACAGGCAGTATGGCCTCATGTCGGTGCTGGTGCTGCTGGAATGCATGGCCCCGTTCTTCCTGGTGTTCGAGGGGCGCAGGCCCCAGGCCCGGGAGCTGGTGGTCATTGCGGTGCTGTGCGCCATCTCCGTGGCGGGCCGGGCGGCATTTTTCATGCTGCCTCAGTTCAAGCCCGTCATGGCCATGACCATCATCTCCGGCGTAGCGCTGGGGGGCGAGAGCGGCTTTCTGGTGGGTGCGCTGTCCATGCTGGTGTCCAACATGCTGTTCTCCCAGGGGGTTTGGACGCCGTGGCAGATGTTTAGCATGGGAATTATCGGATTTTTGGCCGGAGTCCTGTTCCGAAAGGGGCTTTTGCGCCGAACTCTGGGGAGCATGTGTACCTTTGGTGCCTTCTGCGCCATCGTGATCTACGGCGGAATCATGAATCCGGCGTCGGTATTGATGTGGGCCGGGGCGGAAAGCCTCACCTGGAAAACGCTGCTGACGTACTACGTCACCGGCTTCCCGGTGGACTGCGTCCACGCAGCAGCCACGGTATTCTTCCTGTGGGTGGCCGCGGAGCCCATGCTGGAAAAGCTGGACCGCATCAAGGAAAAATACGGATTACTCACATAAAAAAATACCGGAACCGGCAAAATTTCTGCCGGTTCCGGTATTTTTTATGCACATTCTTCCAATAGCCTGTCATTTTTTGCGCGTTTCATGCCGGTTTTCTTCCAGTTTTTCCCAGCACAGGGCGGCGGCATAGCCCTCCGGGGCCGGGAGAACGGAGAAGGCGTAGCCGGGGACGGTGCAGGTGACAGAATCCCCATCGATCCGGAAATGAACGTGCCGGACCTGGCCCAGTACACCTCCCTGACACTTGATCAGGGCCTCCTTCAGGGTCCAAAGGCGGAAGAAATCCTCGTCACACCGCACATATTCGCGTTCAGCAGGCGATAAAATGCGTAAAAGCCGGGGCGATACCGGGCGAATCTTCTCCACGTCGATGCCCACCGGGACCTCCGCCACGGCGCAGGCCACCAGACCGTGGCTGTGGCTGATATTGAAATAGCAGCCATTTGTCATCGGTTTGCCGTTTTTTCCTATAAAAACTGTCCCGATATCCGGCGGGACGTCCCGCTTTTCCCGGGCTTTGTCCCGATACAAGCGCAGCATTTCCCGGGACAGGGCACGGCCTGTCTCATGCTCGTCGCCGCGGGACCAGACAAAGCGCCACTCCATATCAGAAAAACGTGATCTGGCTGGTGTCCGCCATGCCGGCAAAGGCCCCCAGGGCCTTCAGCTGCTCGATGTGGGTTTTGGACAGCTTGCTGCAGCAGGCGGCGAACTCCTCCACGGAGATGAAGGTCTTTCCCTTCCGCTTTTCCACGGTGTCCAGGGCGGCGGTCTCGCCCAGGCCCCGGACGGAGACGAAGGGGGGCAGCAGGCCGTTCTCCGTGATCTTGAAGGCGGTGGCCTGGGAGTCGTAGATGCTGATGGTGTCAAAGTGGAAGCCACGGAGATAGAACTCGTAGCACACCTCCAGGGTGACCATCAGGCTCTGCTCCACGGCGGTGGCGTCCTTGTTGTTCTCGATCTCACGGATCTTCCGCTTCACGGCGTCGATACCGGCGCAGCAGTATTCCGCGTCGAAGGCCTTGGCCCGGACGGTGAAGAAGGTGGCGTAGAACGCCAGGGGCTCGTGGACCTTGAACCAGGCGATGCGGAAGGCCATCATCACATAGGCCACGGCGTGGGCCTTGGGGAACAGGTAGCCGATCTTGGCCAGGGACTCGATGTACCACTCCGGCACCTCGTGGGCCCGCATGGCGTCCTCCCACCCCTCCTGGAAGCCGCCCTTTTTCACCTTGCCCTTCCGGACGGCCTCCATGATCTTGAAGCTCATTTTGGGGTCCAGACCCATATGGATGAGATAGAGCATGATGTCGTCCCGGCAGCCCACGGTCTCCAGAACGGAGGCGGTGCCGCTGACGATCAGGTCCCGGGCATTGCCCAGCCACACGTCGGTGCCGTGGGAGAAGCCGGACAGGCGCACCAAGGTATTGAAATCCTTGGGCTGGGTATCCACCAGCATACCCCGGGTGAACCGGGTGTTGAACTCCGGAATGGCCACGGCCCCGGTGGGGCCCAGTAGCTCGTCGTTTTCAAAGCCCAGGACCTTGGAGGAGGTGAAGATGCTCATGGTGTCCGGGTCGTCCAGGGGGATGGTCCGGGCGTTGACCCCGGTGAGGTCCTCCAGCATGCGGATCATGGTGGGGTCATCGTGGCCCAGCATGTCCAGCTTCAGCAGGTTATCCTCCATGCAGTGGTATTCAAAATGGGTGGTGATGGTGTCGACGTCCTCGGCGTCGGCGGGG
>OHXC01000231.1_pt1 | contig 33188 bp, 27 predicted proteins | sample 1579891 | NCBI WGS metagenome assembly OHXC01 (sample SAMEA3882531, study PRJEB24775) | human gut metagenome | biome: human-associated habitat; feature: intestine environment; material: feces | place: Netherlands | collected 2009/2010
CCCCTGATGGGTTTCTTTCGTAACGATCTTCCTTTCCGAAGGCGGAGGCAATCCTGCTTTTTTGACAGTCTGTCAAGAGGCCGCCCGCGGCAGGCGCGGGTTTCTTATCAGGAAAAACTATCCGTTTTGGCAGAAAATACCGCTCGTCCTTATCGCTCTGCCGCTCGGTGACTCTAACCAAAAACTTAACGCGAAAACTCCATTACTTTATTGATTCTTTATGCTTTTCTGCGATATTTTAGCGCGATATATGAAAAATCCGAGAAATCTGTAACACTTCACAAAATGTTCGTTAAAACTTCGGCGCTTTGGCAATTGTAAACTTTCTGTGACTGTTATAGAATTAACACAAGCTGGCCCGCCGATTGTGACGGACCGGGCCGATAACAACAAAGGAGAGTGAATCTGTGTTTAAGAAATTCACCAATGGCTGCGTTCGCGTGGTCAACCGGTGGCTGCCGGATCCGTTCCTGTTTGCAGTCATCCTGTCCATCATCGTGTATGTGTTCGCGATGATCGCCACCAAGATGGGCCCGCTGAAGGTGCTCAATGCCTGGGGTTCCACCAGCGGCTTCTGGGGCCTGCTGGCCTTCTCCATGCAGATGGCTCTGGTGCTGGTGTTCGGCTCCGCCATGGCTTCCGCCAAGCCCTGCAAGAAGGCGCTGCGGTTCGTGGCCGGTATGTGCCACAACAACATGCAGGCCATCGTGGTCACCACCTTCATTTCCACCATCTGCTGCTGGCTGAACTGGGGCTTCGGCCTGATCGCCGGCGCTCTGCTGGCCCGCGAGGTTGCCAAGCGCGTTCCCACCGTGGATTATCCTCTGCTGATCGCCTCCGCCTATTCCGGCTTCGTCATCTGGCACGCCGGCCTGTCCGGCTCCATCCCCCTGCAGCTGGCCGAGGGCTACAAGCTGTTTGCCGGCACCGAGCAGGAAATGGTCCTGACCGCCTCCACCGCCGACACCATCTTCCACCCCATGAACATCATCATGTGCTGTGTGATTCTGCTGGTCATGCCCTTCGTGAACTATGCCATGCATCCCGACAGAGATCACGCCATCACCATCGATCCCACCCTGCTGCAGGATGAGGAGGACAAGACCTATGAGGTCAAGACGCCCGCCGACAAGATGGAGCACTCCCGCATCCTGTGGATCATCCTGGTAGTGGCCGGCTTCGCCTATATCATTTATTACTTCGCCACCCTGGAGGAGGGCAAGACCGTCGCCTCCGCTCTGAACCTGAACATCGTCAACTTCATCTTCCTGTTCCTGGGCATCCTGCTGCACGGCGACCTGCGCCGCTATGTGGACGCCATCGGCGAAGCCGCTGCCGGCGCCTCGGGCATCCTGCTGCAGTTCCCCTTCTATGCCGGCATCATGGGCATGATGACCGTCCGCAACGACGCGGGCGTCTGCCTGGCCGGTGTGATCTCCGACTTCTTTGTCAGCATTTCCACCAGCGTCACCTTCCCCATGTGGACCTTCCTGTCCGCCGGTATCGTGAACTTCTTCGTTCCCTCCGGCGGCGGTCAGTGGGCGGTCCAGGGCCCCATCGTTATGCCCGCCGCTCCCCAGCTGGGCGTGGAGCCCGGCCGTGCCGCCATGGCCATTGCCTGGGGCGACCAGTGGACCAACATGATCCAGCCCTTCTGGGCGCTGCCTGCGCTGGGCGTGGCCAAGCTGTCCGCCCGGGACATCATGGGCTATCTGGTGATCGTCCTGCTGTTCACCGGCCTGGTGGCCATCCTGGGCTTCCTGGCCTGGGGCCTGTTCTTTGCCTGATCCCCTGCCCTGTAAATCAAAAGAGGCGCTGTCGCGGCAGCGCCTCTTTTTGCTATGGCTCTTATTGCTCCCGATACACGGCGGCGTCGAAGTCCCGCACCAGCTCCTGGCGCTTGGTGTCCATGACCTTCACCAGGTTGAACTCCTCAAAGGCCAGCCGCATGGCGAATTCCTTGGCCTCCTGAATGTCGTTGGTCTCGAAAAAGGGGAAGAAGCTCATCCCCGGAACGTTTTCCTTTTTCAGCAAAACCTGAAAGCGCATGGTCTGCATCCTCCTGCATGTGTGGTGTATTCTTTAGTATACCCCCGGCGGCGGAAAAAAGCAACGGCGCGATTCGCCCAAAAACCTCCTGAAAAAACCGGCAGATTTGCCGGAGGGAAAAATGCAAAAAAGCTCTTTTCTCCCGGGCCTGTGTCGTGTATAATAATCAGGTTGAAGCAATCACCAGAAAGTAGGGAGCATATATGAAGATCGGGTTCGACAACAACAAATACCTGACCCTCCAGGCCCAGCACATCCGGGCCCGGCGGGAGCAATTCGGCGACAAGCTGTATATCGAGTTCGGCGGCAAGCTGTTCGACGATTACCACGCCTCCCGGGTGCTGCCGGGATTCCAGCCGGACAGCAAGATCCGCATGCTGGCCTCCATCCGGGACGACGTGGAGATCGTGGTGGCCATCTGCGCCGGAGACATCGAGAAGAAGAAGGTCCGGGGCGACCTGGGCATCGGCTACGATGAGGACGTGCTGCGGCTCATGGATGTTTTCCGGGGCCTGGGCTTTTATGTGGGCTCCGTGGTCATCACCCAGTACGCCGGTCAGCCGGCGGCGGACGCCTTCATCAAGCGTCTGACGGCCCTGGGCGTCCGGAGCTATCGCCACTACCCCATTGCCGGGTATCCCTCGGACGTGGCCCACATCGTGTCCGACGACGGCCTGGGCAAAAACGACTATATCGAGACCTCGCGTCCCATCGTGGTGGTAACGGCCCCCGGCCCCGGCAGCGGCAAGATGGCCACCTGCCTGAGCCAGCTGTACCATGAGAACAAGCGCGGCGTCCGGGCGGGCTACGCCAAGTATGAGACGTTCCCCATCTGGAACCTGCCTCTGAAGCATCCGGTGAACCTGGCCTATGAGGCGGCCACGGCGGACCTGAACGACGTGAACATGATCGACCCCTTCCACCTGGAGGCCTACGGCAAGACCACCGTGAACTACAACCGGGACGTGGAGATCTTCCCGGTGCTCAACGCCATGTTCCAGCGGATCCAGGGCGCGTCTCCCTACAAATCCCCCACGGACATGGGCGTGAATATGGCGGGCTTCGCCATTGTGGACGACCAGGTGTGTCAGGCGGCGTCCCGGATGGAGATCCTCCGCCGCTACTACGTCGGCATGGCCGACCGCACCCGGGGCCGCTGTGACGATGAGGTGGTGCGGAAGCTGGAGATCGTTATGCAGCAGGCCGGCGTTACGCCGGAGATCTGCCCTGCCGTGGCAGCCTGCCTGCAAAAGGCAGAGGAGACCGGCGCTCCCGCCGGGGCTATGGTGCTGCCGGACGGCTCCGTGGTCACGGGCAAGACCTCCTCCCTGCTGGGGGCCAGCGCGGCCCTGCTGCTGAATGCTCTGAAGGCCATGGCCGGCATCGACCACAAGCTCAAGCTGATCCCCGCCTCGGTCATCGAGCCCATCAGCCGCCTAAAAACCGGCAACCTGGGCCACCGGAATCCCCGGCTCCACTCCGACGAGGTACTCATCGCCCTGGCCATCTCGGGCCTGACCAACCCTCTGGCCGCCATGGTCCAGGAGCAGCTCAGCAGCCTCCGGGGCTGCGACGCCCACTTCTCCGTCATCATCTCCGAGGAGGACGAGAAGCTCTACAAGCGTCTGGGCATCAACGTCACCTGCCAGCCCCGCTATGAGGTGAAGAAGCTGTACCACAAGTAAAAATCTGCCGGGACGGATATCCTCCGTCCCGGCAGTTGCCTGCGAAAGGAGAAGCAAATGCAAAGCATCGCGGAAATTCTGGCCCGGGAGCTGGAAAAGCCCCTGGCCCATGTGCAGAATGTCATCAACCTGCTGGATGAGGGCAACACCATCCCCTTCATCGCCCGCTACCGCAAGGAGCTCCACGGCAGCATGGACGACACGGCCCTGCGGACCCTGGAGGACCGGCTGAACTATCTGCGGAACCTGGCCCAGCGCCGGGAGGAGGTCAAAAACGCCATCGACGGCCAGGGGAAGCTCACCCAGGAGCTGTCCGCCGCCATTGACAACGCCGCCACCCTGGCGGAGGTGGAGGACCTGTACCGCCCCTATAAGCAGAAGCGCCGGACCCGGGCCACCGTGGCCCGGGAAAAGGGCCTGGAGCCGTTGGCCCAGCTGCTGCTGGCTCAGGGCCGGGACTGCCCGGCTCCGGAGGAGGCTGCCCGGGACTATGTGGACCCGGAGAAGGGGGTGGAGACTCTGGCCGACGCCCTCCAGGGGGCCAACGACATCGTGGCGGAGCTGCTGTCGGACGATGCCGCCATCCGCAAGACCCTGCGGGAGCTGCTGCGCCGCCAGGGCCGGCTGCGGAGTCTGGCCGCTACGGAGGAGGACACCGTCTACCGTCTGTATTATGACTTTGACCAGCCCATCGCCAAGCTGGCCGGGCACCAGATCCTGGCCATCAACCGGGGCGAAAAGGAGGGCGTCCTCATCGTCACCGTGCTGCTGGACCGGGAGCTGGGTCTGATGACTCTGCGCCGGGCGGTGGTGCGTCCCGGGTCCCGGGCCATGGAGTTTATCAAGGCCGCCTGCGAGGACGCCTATGACCGGCTGATCTATCCCTCCCTGGAGCGGGAGGCCCGGTCCGATCTTACCGCCGCCGCCTGCGAGGGGGCCATTGCCAACTTCGGCCTGAACCTGAAGCCCCTGCTGATGCAGCCTCCGGTAAAGGGCCATGTGACCATGGGCCTGGACCCCGGCTATGCCCACGGCTGCAAGGTGGCGGTCATCGACGGCACCGGCCGGGTGCTGGACACCGCCGTGGTGTATCCCACCTTCGGTCCCCGCCAGAGGCAGGAGGCCATCGCCCGCCTGTCCCAGCTGGTACGCCGCCATGGCGTCACCCATATTGCCATCGGCAACGGCACCGCCAGCCGGGAGACGGAGCAGATGGCGGTGGAGCTGATCCGGCAGCTGGGCGGCGGCGTCAGCTATATGATGGTCAACGAGGCCGGGGCCTCCGTATACTCCGCCAGCAAGCTGGCGGCGGAGGAGTTTCCGGAGTATGACGTGAACCTCCGCAGCGCCGTGTCCATCGCCCGGCGGATGCAGGACCCCCTGGCGGAGCTGGTGAAGATCGACCCCAAGGCCATCGGCGTGGGCCAGTATCAGCACGATATGCCCCAGAAGCGGCTGGACGAGACCCTGTCCGGCGTGGTGGAGGACTGCGTCAACGCCGTGGGCGTGGATGTGAACACCGCCTCCGCCAGCCTGCTGGGCCGGGTGTCCGGCCTCAATGCCACCACGGCCAGGAATATTGTGAAATACCGGGAGGAAAACGGCGCCTTCACCGGCCGCCGCCAGCTGCTGAAGGTCCCCAAGCTGGGGCCCAAGGCGTTCCAGCAGTCGGCGGGCTTTTTGCGGGTGCCGGAGAGCAAGTCCGTGCTGGACAACACCGGCGTCCATCCGGAGAGCTATGCCGCGGCCCAGGGACTCCTGGACCTGTGCGGCTATACCCTGGCGGACGTGTCCGCCGGGAGCCTGGCGGCCCTGCCGGACAAGATCAAGGCCCTGGGGGAGGAAAGCGTTGCCCGTCAGCTGGACATCGGCGTGCCCACCCTGCGGGACGTGGCGGCCGAGCTGGTGAAGCCGGGCCGGGACGTCCGGGATGAGCTGCCTGCCCCCATTCTACGAACGGATGTGCTGGATATTAAGGACCTGGCCCCCGGCATGGTGCTGACGGGCACCGTCCGCAACGTGGTGGATTTCGGCGTGTTCGTGGACATCGGCGTCCACCAGGACGGCCTGGTGCATATCTCCCAGGTGTGCAACAGGTTCATCCGCCACCCCTCGGAGATCGTATCCGTGGGCGACGTGGTGCGGGTGGTGGTGCTGGAGGCCGACGAGAAAAAGCACCGCATCAGCCTGTCCATGAAGCAATTGCCCAAGGAGTAAGCAGGCGCATTCCGCAACGGGCAGGGGAGGGGCCGTGCCCCTCCCCCGGTTTGCTTCTCCCTCCACCCCGGCAGCTTAAGGATTATTTTACGGTCTGTTCAAAAACAGCGGGAAAAACGTGGTATAATGATACCATCAACAAGTCGAGGGTTATTATGGACAAGCACGTTTTCACAGCCAAACAGAAAAAGCTCATTGGCTGGGCCGCCATTGCCATTTTCCTGCTGCTGTCGGCGGTGGTGGGATGGTTCGTGGGCCGCCCGCTGGTGCGGTTTGCATCCCAGCCGGAGCAGTTCCGCCAGTGGGTGGACGATCACGGCCTGATGGGCTGCGCCGCCTATGTGGGCATGGTGTTTTTACAGGTGGTGGTGGCTGTGATCCCCGGAGAGCCTCTGGAGATCAGCGGCGGCTACGCCTTTGGCGCGGTGCGGGGGAGCCTGCTGTGCCTGCTGGGAGCGTTCCTGGGCAGCGTGGCGGTGTTTGCCCTGGTGCGCCGGTTTGGCCGGGAGCTGGTGGATATCTTCTTTCCCCGGGAGAAGCTGGAAAAGCTGAAATTTTTGCAGAGCTCCCCCAAGCGGGACGCTCTGTTCTGGCTGGTATTCATGGTGCCGGGCACGCCCAAGGACCTGCTGTGCTACTTCGCAGGGCTGACGGACCTGTCCTGGGGTAAGTGGCTGCTGCTGTGTACCGTGGGCCGCCTGCCGTCGGTGCTGACCTCCACCATAGGAGGCGACGCCCTGGGCGTGAAGGATTACCAGTTCGCGGTGCTGGTTTTTGCCGCCACCCTGGCGGTGTCCGCCGTGGGGCTGCTGATCTACCGGGCCCTGTGCCGCCGCCACCAGCGCAGGCAGGAGCATGTCTGAATAAAGCACCCCCGGTGCAGCTTGTCAAAAAAGGGCGGCGCCCTTTTTTGACAAAAGAGATTTCGCTCCGACCCGCGCGTCCCGCCGGGCTGTAAGCCCGCCGTGACACACTCTCTCCGCGCAAAGTATTTTTCGCGACGTACACGCCCAACGGAAGTCCCCTTGGGGGGCGCCGCCGCGAAAAATGGATTGAACACTATTCGCAGCCTGCGGGCTGCGAACTCTGCGAGGCTTTTTTGGCAGGTAGAATATACCCCCGGTGCGGCGTAAACCGCACCGGGGGTATTCTTATGGCTCGTAGTCGAAAATGGCCTTCTTTTCCAGCAGAGGGCCGAAGCGATCCTTCCACTGGTGGTGCATGGCGGAGGCGTCATAGGCTGTCAGGGCCGCCGGGTCCATGTCCAGCCGGATCAGCACATGGTACCGGTTGTCCCGGTCCACGCAGCCGGGAAGGACCTCTGCGCCCCGGACACCGGGAATGTCCCCGGCGGCGGAGAAAATCTCCCGGATCTGCGGCAGATAGGCCCGCCAGTCCCCGGCCTCGGGCCGGAATTTCGCCAGAATACAGTGCTTCACAGCCGCCCCTCCTCACAGGCCGATATACGGAATAATCAGGCCCAGGAGCATAACGATGGCCATCAGCAGGGCCACGCCCATGGCCACATACTGGGTCCATTTGCGATTTTTCATTGGATTTCCTCCTTCGGTATCACACGCTTGATGCTCTTTTCCACCTTTCGCCGGGGGGCCAGCACCTCGTGGCCGCATCCGGCGCACCGCAGGCGGATGTCCATCCCCACCCGCAGCACCTCCCACCGGCGGCTGCCGCAGGGGTGTTCCTTTTTCAGCTCGACCACATCGTGGAGCTTCAGGTCCATGGGATCGCCCGCCTTTCCGGTCAATTTTTCTTGATATCCTCCCAGTACCGCCGGGCGGCCTGCTCGGTCTTGTTGTCGCCGTATTCGTAATAGGTCACGTCCCCCAGGGCCTCCGGCAGGTACCGCTGGGCCACATAGTGGTGGGGGTAATCGTGGGGGTATTTGTAGGCCGGGGCCTTGCCGCTGCCGGTGCTGTCGGCGTGGACGTTCTGCAGGTGCCGGGGCACCTGGCCCACCTTCCCCTTCTGGATATCGCGCATAGCGGCGTTGATGGCGTTGTAGGCGGAGTTGGACTTGGGCGCCGTGGCCAGGAGAACGGCGGCCTCCGCCAGGGGCAGCCGCCCCTCCGGCAGACCCAGCTCCCGGGCCGCGTCCACGCAGGCCTTGGTGATGGCCATGGCCTGGGGATAGGCCAGCCCCACATCCTCGGCGGCCATGACCAGCAGCCGCCGGCAGGGGGACAGCAGGTCCCCGGCCTCCAGCAGGCGGCCCAGGTAGTACACCGCCGCGTCGGGATCGGAGCCCCGGACAGACTTTTGCAGGGCGGACAGCAGATCGTAGTGCTCGTCCCCCTCCCGGTCGTAGCGCATGGCGCTGCGTTGGGCCGCCTGCTGGGCGTCCTGGGCGGTGATGCGCAGGCCGCCGTCCACAGGCCGGGCGGCCTGGTCCAGCAGCTCCACGGCGTTGACGGCCTTGCGCACGTCGCCGCCGCACCCGGCGGCAATGAGGCCCGGCACCTCCGGCTCCCAGGTCAGGGGCAGGGGGCTGCGGCGGCGGACGATGTCCAGGGCCCGCTCCACGGCGGGCAGCGTCTCCTCCGCCGTCAGGGCCTTGAACTCAAACACCGTGCTGCGGGACAGCAGGGCGTTGTATACATAGAAATACGGGTTCTCCGTGGTAGAGGCGATCAGGGTGATCTTGCCGTTTTCCATGAACTCCAGCAGGCTCTGCTGCTGCTTTTTGTTGAAATACTGGATCTCGTCCAGGTACAGCAGCACCCCGTTGGGGGCCAGCATGGTGTCCACATCGGCGATGATGGCCTTCACATCCTGCAAAGACGCGGTGGTGGCGTTCAGGTGGTACAGGGCCTTTTCCGTGCGCTTGGCGATGATGGAGGCGATGGTGGTCTTGCCGGTGCCGGAGGGCCCGTAAAAGATCATGTTGGCGGAGGTCCCGCCCTCGATGAGGCGGCGCAGCAGGGCGCCGGGGCCCAGCAGGTGTTTCTGGCCTGCCACCTGGTCCAGGGTCTGGGGGCGTATTTCGTCTGCCAATGGCCGCATAGCGGCACCTCCTTCCGGGAAAATCACAGCTATTATACCACATCCCGCCGCCCTTTGCACCCCCCGATTTGCATTTTTCCCGGCGGTCTGGTACAATGAAGGCGAGGTGATGCCATATGAAGTCTCCCCAGGAGGTGAGCGCCATCATCGGGCGGCTGAAGGAGCTGTATCCCGACGCGGCGTGCTCCCTGGATTACGATAAGGACTACGAGCTGCTGTTTTCCGTGCGGCTGGCGGCCCAGTGCACCGATGCCCGGGTAAATCAGGTGACCCCGGCGCTGTTTGCCCGGTTCCCCACGCTGGAGGCCTTCGCCGCCGCCAGCCAGGAGGAGGTGGGCGAATACGTCCGCTCCTGCGGCTTCTGGCGGGCCAAGGCCCGGGACATGGTGGCGGCGGCAAAAATGCTGCTGTCGGACTACGGCGGGCGGGTGCCGGACAACATGGAGGACCTGCTGCGGCTGCCGGGTGTGGGCCGCAAGACCGCCAACCTGATTTTAGGCGACGTATACGGTCAGGCGGGCTACGTCTGCGACACCCACTGCATCCGCATCACCGGGCGGCTGGGCCTTACCGACGGTAGCCGGGACCCGGTGCAGGTGGAGCAGCAACTGCGCCGGTGCATCCCGCCGGAGGAGTCCAGCGATTTCTGCCACCGGATGGTGCTTCACGGCCGGGCCGTGTGCATGGCCCGAAGGCCCGACTGCGGCGGCTGCACCCTGCGGGACCTGTGCGATTTTGGGAAGGCGCAGGAGACTGTATAAATACAGGCTGAAAAAATTGGCTGCCCGAAGGCAGCCAATTTTTTATGCAAGCGCTCAGAACCACGCGGCCCAGGCCAGGAAGCCCAGGCAGGCCACCACGCCCACAAACAGGGTGACGATGACCAGATAGCCCATGATGTCCCGGGCGGACAGCTTGGCGATGCCCAGAGCAGGCAGAGCCCAGAAGGGCTGGATCATGTTGGTCCACTGGTCGCCCCAGGCAATGGCCATGGCGGTGCGGCCATTCTCGATGCCCATAGCCGCGCCGGCAGGCATCATGATGGGGCCCTGCACGGCCCACTGGCCGCCGCCGGAGGGAACGAAGAAGTTCACCACACCGGCTGCCAGGAAGGACAGCATGGGGAAGGTGACGTTGTTGGAGACGCTCACGAAGAACTCGGAGATGACACCCGCCAGAGACACGCCCTGGTCATTGGCTGCCACCATCATGCCCATGATACCGGCATAGAAGGGGAACTGCAGCAGCACGCCTGCTGCGCCGCCGGCGGCGTCGGAGATGGCATCCACATAGCGGCGCAGGTCGCCGTGGAGCAGAATACCCAGGAACAGGAAGATCATGTTCACGATGTTCAGGCCCAGGGTAAAGCCGTTCTGCACAAAGTAATAGATGATGTACACGAAGCCGCCCACCAGGGTGATGGCCCACAGGAGCTTGGAGTGCTCCAGCTTATCGGCAGGGGTCCTGACCTCATAGGTGCGCTCGGCCTCATCCTCCAGCAGGGTGGGGTCGATGCACACGGTGTGGGCCTTATCGGGATGCATGGCGTAGTTCACAAGGGGCATGACAAACAGAATGACGCCCACCATGATCAGGTTCATGGGGTGGAACACCGTGTCGGTGATGGGGGCCTGATACAGGACCTCGCCGAATTTCTTGCCCGCCACCAGGTCCAGGGGGATGGAGCCGGACAGACCTGCGTGCCAGATGACGAAGCCGGAGTAGGCGGAGGCGATCAGCAGGGGATAGTCCACGGTGGGCACCCGGCGCACCACTTCCTTGGCCAGCAGCGTGCCGGCGATCAGGCCGAAGCCCCAGTTCAGCCAGCAGCAGAGGGTGGAGATGAAGGTGGTGACCACGATGGCCTGCATGTTGTTGTGGCACAAGCCGGCGGCAGCCCGCAGGGCCTTTTTGCAGGGCTTGGCAGCCGCCATGGCGGAGCCGAATACCAGCACCAGGGCCATCTGCATGGAGAAGCTCAGCAGGCCCCAGAAGCCCTTGGAGTCACCCCAGGCGTTGAGCACCTGCAGGGGGCCCATCTTGGTGGCGCACATGGAGCCGATGAAAACGATGATGCTCAGGATGATGGCAAACAGGAACGCATCCGGCAGCCACCGGTTGACCACGCGAACGCAGCCGTTGGTGAATTTCTTGAACACAGACTCACTCTCCTTTATTTTGTCCGGAAGGGGTGTCCCGCCTCCGCAATTCTGTCCCGGTCTCTGTGCGGAGCAGGGACGTCTCTGGTTCTATTGTATAATAGGAACGGCCTGTTTACAATTAATGTTTCGCCGAATTATTAACAATCATTTTGTAAAAGTATCACAATTTTTCCATTTTCAGCAGTTTGTTCCATTAATATACCGTTAAAGATTCAATAATCGCATAAAGCCGAATTAACAGCCCGTCGGAGTATTTCTGGCAGTCTGAAGGGGCGCCCTTTTTCCATATGCTTTTTACCGGTCAAACCTTGTTATGCGGTAGGATTTCTGGTATAATAAAATGATTCAGAACATTTTCAGGAAAGGAACGACATTGCATGGAGCTGCACGCAAAGCTGGTTCGTTCTCAGCTATCATTTTTCAAGCCCTTCGTGGCCGGTCTGTCCCTGGAGGTCACCCGAAAGGGGCAGGACAAGCTGGGGGAGCTGATGACCGCCCTGCACCGGCGGGAGGTGCTGGTGCGGGACCACGACTTCGGCGCTTTTCAGGGGGCGTGGGTCATGCCCAAGGATCAGCGCCGCAGCGGCGTGATCCTGTATCTCCACGGCGGCGGCTATACCTGCGGCAGCCTGGAATATGCCAAGGGCTTTGCAGCCACCCTGGCCTCGGAATGCGGTGTACGGGTGTTCTGCCCGGCATACCGTCTGGCCCCGGAGCATCCGTATCCCGCGGCCCTGGACGATGCGCTGGAGAGCTATCAATACCTGCTGAAAAAGGGCTATGAGCCCCGGCAGATCCTGCTGGCGGGGGAGTCCGCCGGAGGGGGGCTCATTTACTGTCTGTGTCTGCGGCTCAAGCAGCTGGGCATGGCCCTGCCCTGCGGGCTTGTGGGCATCTCTCCCTGGACAGACCTGACCGGGTCCGGGGACTCCTATCGGGACAACCGGGAGAAGGACCCCTCCATGACTCCGGAGCTGCTGCAATTTTACGCCAAGTGCTATACGCAGGACCCCACGGACCCTCTGTGCTCGCCGCTGTTCGGCGACCTGACGGGGCTGCCGCCGTCTCTGCTGTTTGTGGGCGGGGACGAGGTGATGCTGGACGACACCCGTGCCCTGCATAACCGGCTTCTGTCCGCCGGATGCCGCAGCAAACTGCACATTGCCCCGGAGCGGTGGCACGCCTATGTGCTGTACTGCCTCAATGAGAACATGGCTCAGGACTTCGAGGACATCAACCACTTCCTGGACCGGACCCTGTCCCCGGCCCGGAGCCTGCGGTGGATGCGGCTGGACAACGCTGCCAAGATCTATCCTGCCGCCAAGCGCCGGAACTGGAACAACTTCTTTCGCCTGTCCGTCACCCTGACCGAGCCCATCGACACAGCGGTGCTGCGGGCGGCGCTGGACGTGACGGTGCGGCGGTTCCCCTCCATTGCCGTGCGGCTGCGGCGGGGGGCATTCTGGTATTATCTGGAGGAAATTCCCAAGGCGCCGGACATCCAGCCGGAGAAAAGCTGCCCCCTGGCCCATGTGCCCTTCGGCCAGGTGCGCCAGTGCGCCTTCCGGGTGCTGGTGTACCATGACCGGATGGCGGTGGAGTTTTTCCACGCCGTCACCGACGGCACCGGCGGGCTGATTTTTCTGAAAACCCTGACGGCGGAGTATCTGTGCCAGAAATACGGCATCAGCATCCCGGCGGAAAAGGGTGTGCTGGGCCGCCTGGAGGAGCCCAGTCCGCAGGAGCTGGAGGACAGCTTCCTGCGCTATGCCGGGGACGTTACCGCCAGCCGGGCGGAGAACACCGCCTATCACCTCAGCGGCACGCCGGAAAAGGACGGATATAAAAACCTCATCACCATGATGGTGCCGGTGGACCGGGTCCGCGCCTGTGCCAGGCAGCACGGCGTATCCGTTACGGAGCTGCTGGGCGCGGCCATGATGCAGGCCATTGCCGACCTGCAGGCGGAGAAGGTACCCCGGCGCAGCCGGCGCAAGCCGGTGAAGGTGCTGCTGCCGGTGAACCTGCGGAACCTGTTCCCCAGCCGCAGTCTGCGGAACTTTGCCTCGTATATCACCCCGGAGATCGATCCCCGCACCGGGGACTATACCTTCTCCGAGATCTGCGCCGCCGTCCACCATCGGATGGGACTGGAGAACAACACCCACACCCTGCGGGCCAAATTCGCCGCCAATGTGGCCAGCGAAAAGTCCCCGGTGCTGAAGGTGATGCCCCTGTTCATCAAAAACATTGCCATGAAGGCGGTGTTTAACGCCGTGGGCGAGCGCAAATCCTGTCTGTGCCTGTCCAATCTGGGGGCGGTGGAGCTGCCGGAGGTCATGGCCCCCTATGTCCGGCGGGTGGACTTCATCATCGGCGTCCAGGCTGCCGCGCCCCACGACTGCGGCGTGGTGTCCTGGAACGGCACCATGTATATCAACTGTATCCGCAGCATCCAGGAGCCGGAGCTGGAGCTGCATTTTTACCGGGTCCTGCACCGGCTGGGTCTGCCTGTGAAGGTGGAGAGCAACCAGCGGGGCCGGGGATAAGGGAAAGGAGCGTTATCCATGTATTGTATCCATTGCGGCGTGGAGCTGTCTGACAGCGAGACCGTGTGCCCCCTGTGCGGCACCCGGGTGTTCCATCCGGATCTGCCCCGGCAGCAGGGGGAGCCCCCCTTCCCGCCGGAGCCGTCGGCCCACCCCGAGGAGGTGAACCGCTCCGGAGCGCTGTTCATCCTGACCATGCTGGCGGTGCTGCCCATCGTCATCTGCATCCTGTGTGACTGGTCGCTGAACGGGACCATCGTGTGGTCCGGGTTTGCCTCCGGCGGCGTGTTGCTGCTGTATATCCTGGCGGTGCTGCCCCTGTGGTTCAGAAGGCCCAACCCGGTGATCTTTGTTCCGGCGGACTTTGCAGCCATCGGGCTGTATCTGCTGTATATCAACTTTGCCACCGGCGGGCATTGGTTCCTGACGTTTGCCCTTCCGGTGACGGGGACCATCGGGGTGCTGGTGACCACGGTGGTGACGCTGCTGCGGTATCTCAGCCGGGGGTATCTCTACATCTTCGGCGGGGCGCTGATGGCCGGCGGCGGCCTGGCGGTGCTCATTGAGTTCCTGCTGAACATCACTTTCCAGGTCCATCGGACGTTTATCTGGTCGTTTTACCCCCTGGCGGCGGGAGTGCTGCTGGGGATCATGCTGCTGATCATCGCGGTGTGCAAGCCCCTGCGCCGGTCCCTGCACCGGAAATTCTTTATCTGAGGCGGTGAGGCGCAATGAGTGATTCCTGCGTGGAGCTGGTGACCTTTGACCAGCTGCTCCGGCGGTATCCCCAGCTGGAGCAGCACCGCATTGCTCCCACCGGCGGAGCCTTCTGCCGGGCGGAGCGGCTCAAGGGCGGCGGAGCCGCCGGGACCTATGCCATGCCCCGGCCTATGGCACCCACCGGAGACAAGCATTTTTTCGGCTTTTATCTGACGGACCGGCGGCTGCTGCTGGCGGAGGAGGGCGGCTTTCTGCGGGGGCTGGCAGGGGACCTGGAGTCCCAGACCCCGGCTCAGGCGCTGGCGGAGCTGTTTGCCCGGCTTCTGCAGGAGGATATGCCCACCCTGCAAAAATATGAAAAGCGCCTGACGGCTCTGGAGGAGGCCTTGATGCAGGATCAGGCCCAGGACCTGGACAAGAAGCTCTTTCGCATCCGCCGCGAGCTGTCGGTGTTTGCGGCGTATTATGAGCAGCTGGACGACCTGTTTGCCGCGCTGTCGGACGAAACGGAGGAGAGCGACGCCCACGCCTCCCGGCTGTTTGACCGCCTGACGGGACGGGCTCAGCGGCTGCTGTCGGCCACGGAGCTGGAAAAGGAGTACGCCCTGCAATTGCGGGAAATGCACCAGACGCAGCTGGACATGCGGCAAAACCAGATCATGAAGATCCTGACCATCGTCACCACGGTGTTTCTGCCCCTGTCCCTGATCGCCGGGTGGTACGGCATGAATTTCGTAAACATGCCGGAGCTTACCGCACAGCACGGATACCTGGCGGTGTGCATCATCAGCGTGGTGTGCATCATCGTGGAGCTGGTGATCTTCAAGTGGAAAAAGTGGCTGTGAGCTGCAAATAAGAGCAAAAGGACGCGCCGGGGCGCGTCCTTTTTTCAAAATCCGAAATTTTCTCCGGGCCGCGGAACCAAAGGCCGGGCCGGAGTATCTAATATACGTCATGACAAATGGGCGGCCCCGGGGCCGCCAGGAAAGGACGGTGATGGCCTTGCGCCTGTCACAAGAGGAATTTACTCGAGGGGTGCAGACCTACAGCCGGGACATGTACCGGGCCGCCCGGGCCCTGACCCCCTGCGATGCCGACGCCCAGGACGCCGTGGGCCAGGCAGTGCTGCTGGCCTGGCAGTCCCTGGACCGGTTGCGGGACCCCGAAGCCCTGCGGGCGTGGCTGGTGAAGATCAGCGTGAACTGTGCCCGGCAGCTGAACCGCCGCAGCCGCCGGGAGGTGTATCTGGAGGACCTGCCGCCCCAGGCGGCAGCCCGGGAGGACCCGCGGCCGGAGCTGTGGGACGCGGTGCTGTCCCTGCCCCGGGACCAGCGGGCGGCGGTGGTGCTGTATTACTATGAGGACCTGCCGGTGGCGGACATTGCGTCGCTGCTGCGGGTGCCGGCGGGCACGGTGAAATCCCGGCTCAGCCGGGCCCGGGATAAGCTGCGGCTGGCGCTGTCGGACCCGCAGGTCACGCGGAAGGAGGAACGAACATGAACGATTTGGATACCCGTTTGCGGCATATGGCCCGGGAGGAGGAGACCCCGGTGCCCAAGGACTTTGACGAAAATCTGACCCGGACCCTGGCCCAGCTTCCCGCACGGAAGCGGCGCAGGGTCCCCCGGGCGGTGCTGCTGGCAGCCTGCCTGGTGCTGGTGCTGACGGGGGCGGTGCTGGCGGCGGAGAGCGGGGTGTTTGCCCGGTTTGTGGACAAGAAAAACATGGACCCCGCTTTGACAGAGGAGCTGGACGCCTCCGGTATGTGGCAGGTAACCACCAGCCTTCGGATGGATACCTCCGCATTATCCCCGCAGGTGCAGAGCCAGCAGGAATACAAGGCTGTTACCTTTGACACCTGGCAGGAGGCCAACGACTATCTGGGCGGTGTTCTGCCCAGCAATCCCTTCATGGCAGAGCGCGGCTTTTCCACCATGGTCATTGGCGACGATAGGGGCCGCTCAGAGGTAGAAGGACGGTTTATTATCCGGGTGAGCAAGGAGAACGGCAAGCTGAGCTCCCTGTCTGTACTCACCGGATGCACGGTGGGGGATGTACTGGTGACAGCGGACATCCTCATTTATACCGAAAATTATCAGGGAGACGCCATTCCACTGCAGGTCCTTTTCACCGACACCTCGCTGGAATATCATCAGCTGGAGGACCACATTACCCCCTCCGGAAACAGTGTGATTGCACTGGGAATGCGGCAGCGGGTTTCGCAGCTGAATCCGGATGGCAGCACCACCCCGTTGGATGAGACATCCTGGGGCTGTATGGCGGTGGTGCCCGCAGGCAACGCCGTGGTGCAGCTGATCGCGGGGCCTGCCCGCCCGGATTCCGCGCCTGATGAGCAGCAGTGCCTGGACGCCCTGTATCAGGTGGCGGACAGCTTTTCCTGACGGCCTGTAGACCTTGTAATTTCCCGGGAAAGACGGTACAATAAAACCGGCGGAGCACCGCCGGTTTTATTGCGCTTTTCAGGAGGTCATCTCATGCACAGATACGCTTTGGTGGTCATTGACATGCAGCGGGGGTTTCTGGACGCATCCAGTCCCCTGTTTATCCCCGGGGCGGCGGACACGGTGCCCGCCTGCGCCCGGGCCATCGACTGCTGCCACAGGGCCGGGGTGCCGGTGGTGTTCGCCGTGCGGCACTACCGGGCGGACGGCTCCGACGTGGAGCGGGCCCGGTACGACGTGTGGGCCCGGGGCGGAAGGCCCCTGTCCGAGACGTGCCCACCGTCCATGTCCGACGCGTGGCCGGAGGAATTTCACCGGGCGGACACGGACTATGTCATCGTAAAGCCCCGGTTCTCCGCATTTTTCCACACGGAGCTGGACCTGATCCTCCGGCGGCTGGGGGTGGACACGGTGCTGCTGGCCGGGACCACCACGCCCAACTGCATCCGCTCCACCTTCTACGACGCCCTGTCCCTGGACTATGACGCGGCGGTGCTGTCGGACTGCACCTCCTCCGTGACCCCTGCCGTGCAGGCCGCCAACCTGGCAGATATGCAGCGGGTGGGCGGACAGGTTCTGACGGCGGAGGAGCTGGAGCAGCTGCTGGGGCAGCAAGCAGAATAGCTGAAGCAATCCTGCTTTTTTGACAGTCTGCGAAGCACGTTCAGTTCAGCACGCCGCTGACATAGCGGTACTTGTCCAGGCTGGACGCAGCGTTCCAGGTCATGTATCCGCCGGTGTTGCCGGTGTCGTTCAGGGCCCGGATCTGGGCGGCGATCTCATCGGGGCCATAGGTGTTGTACGGCTCCCGGATGGCGTTGTAGCACTGGATCCAGGTGCGCACCGCGGCAGGGGAGGGAGTCTCCTGCTGCCGGGCGGCAGCCTTCTCGCCGAAGGTTTTCATGGTCTCATAGGGGTGCTCCCAGGGCAGCCAGCTGCCGGAGGCGGAATAATGATCGGGGTACGGCATGGCGCTGATGGCGTCCACCACGCCGCTGATGGCCGCCCAATACTGGCCGTAGGCCGTGACATACTTTTCCGCGCACTCGCCGAACACATCGGCAGACACATACACCCCCGCCCCGTGGAGCCGGTCGGCGGCGTACTGCAAAAACCGCTGAACGGCCTGGGCCTTGCTCTCGTCATTGTCGTTGTGATAGTCGATGGTGCCCGCCTCGTCATAGTCCCAGGTGCCGTCGGGGAAGCGGACATAGTCGAACTGAATTTCGTTGAAGCCCATGGTCTCGGCGGCCTCCAGGGCCAGGTCCACCTTATACTGCCACACCTGGCGGCTGTATACGCTGGGCCAGTACATGCCGCCGATCTTCAGCGGCTGGCCGCTCAGGTCCGCCACCACACACTCCGGATGATCTGCGGCCAGGTTGGGATCGTTGAAGGCCGTGATGCGGCCGATGACGTAATACCCGGCGTCCTTCAGCTTTTTCACCGCCGCCTGATAGCTCTCCAGCGTGTTGTAGGCGTCCTCGTAGGCGCTGGGGGAATACTGCTGCATCACCGGGGAGGCGTAGCCAATGGCCCCGCCGTCCATGATGTCCACCACAAAGGCGTTGATGCCGCACCCGTCGGCCACGGCGATGTATGCCTCCGGATTCCGGATGGCCTCGTTGTTCAGGTACAGGGCCTTCACGGTATCGGGCATGACGCTGCCGCCAAAGCGGGGCTTTTCATAGGCGTCGTAGTCCAGGCCCGCCGCGTCGCCGCCGCCCCAGCTGTCGCCCCGGTCCGCGTGGAGCCGGGCCATGTCCGCGTCATAGGGCGCCGTGGCCTGGTCCTCCGTCAGGCGGACATACCGGGCGGGGATGTACCCGCCGTCGGCCCGGTAATAGGATACGCTGCCGTCGGCCGCCAGGTCCCGGTAGCCGGTAACGGTCAGGGCCTGGCCCCGCAGCACCAGGGGTCCGGTGGGGTCGCCGCCCTCATCCGTCAGATTCTGGGCCCGGCGGACATACACGGTTTTCAGCGTCACCACGCCGCTCAGGTCATCGGTCAGGTTCTCCCGGTCCAGCCAGGCGAAGCTGCCGTCCTCCTGGGGCACCCGAACCTGGTCCGGACGATCCTTGTGGGCCTCCTCCACCACATAGGTGACCTGGCTGCCCCGGACCAGCTGCCGCAGGACATTGCCCTCCTCGTCGTACAGCGGAGCCGTCTCCGCTTCCGAGGCCACATAACCCGCCGCCGTCTCCAGGGGGATCTCCTTCTGCCGGGTAAAATGCCACACCAGAGCCAGGGCGATCCCCGGCCACCGGGGGCGGCGCTGCTTCCGGCTGCGCCGGGGGCGGGGGGTATAATCCGGCTCCGTCTCCTGGACCCACTCCGGCGCCCACGCGCCGGTCTGCTGTTCTTTCACGGACATAGGGGAGTACCTCGCTTCTGTGTATTTTCGCCATTATACCGCATTTTCCGGCAAATGGCTACCCCCATTCTCCGGTCCGCCCCATCCCAATAGAAAACCGGGAAAATTCCCGGGAAAAACGGGACAAACCGCAGATTATCTGGACAGAAATGTGAATTTTTTTCGCTGCCCTTGCTTTTTTGGAAAAATAGGCTATGATATAGAGGAAATAATATGTCCCGCACGGCGGGAAAAGAAAAGAAGGTACTGTTATGACGAAAATTGACATCGTGTCCGGTTTCCTGGGCGCAGGCAAGACCACCCTCATCAAGAAGATGGTGAAGGAAGCCTATCAGGGCGAAAAGCTGGTGCTGATCGAAAACGAGTTCGGCGAGATCAGCATCGACGGCGGCTTTCTGAAGGACGCGGGGATCCAGATCTCCGAAATGTCCTCGGGCTGCATCTGCTGCTCCCTGGTGGGCGACTTCGGCAAGGCCCTGCGGGAGGTGAAGGAGCAGTTCCAGCCGGACCGCATCCTCATCGAGCCCTCCGGCGTGGGGAAGCTCTCCGACGTGATCGTGGCGGTGGAAAACACCGTGGCGGATATCCCGGATATGAAGCTGAACTCCTTTGTCACCGTGGCCGACGCCGGCAAGGTGAAGGTGTATATGAAGAACTTCGGCGAGTTCTATAACAACCAGATCGAGGCCGCCGGCACCATCATCCTGTCCCGGACCCAGAAGCTGACCCAGGAGAAGCTGGAGGCCGCCGTGGCTCTGCTGCGGGAGAAGAACCCCACCGCCGCCATTCTGACCACCCCCTGGGACCAGCTGGACGGCAAGACCGTTCTGGCCGCCGTGGAAAAGGTGTCTCTGGCCGACGAGCTGCTGGAGAAGATGCGGGCCGAGCACGAGGCCGAGGAGGCTGAGCATCATCACCATCACCACGAGCATGGCCACGATGACGACCACGACGAGCACGAGCATCACCATCATCATGACCATGACGAGGAGCACGAGCACCATCACCACCATGACGGCCAGGAGTGCGACGACCCCGCCTGCTCCTGCCACCACCATCACCACCACGCCGACGAGGTGTTCACCAGCTGGGGCGCGGAGACGCCCAAGCAGTTCACCCAGGCGGATATCGACCGCATTCTGACGGCTCTGGATTCCGGCGACTACGGCGCCATCCTGCGGGCCAAGGGCATCGTGCCCGCCGCCGACGGCCAGTGGCTGCACTTTGACTATGTGCCCCAGGAGCATGAGGTGCGCTATGGCTCCGCCGACTACACCGGCCGCCTGTGCGTCATCGGCTCCCAGCTGAAGGAGGACGGCCTGAAGACCCTGTTCGGCCTGTAAGGAGACGCCTATGGACATTCCTGTATATCTCATCACCGGCTTTCTGGATGCCGGAAAGACCGACTTCATCAACGGCATCCTGAAAGACGGCTTCGCCAGCGAGGACCGGACCCTGCTGCTGTGCTGCGAGGAGGGGGAGACGGAGTACGACCCCAAGGTGCTGTTCAACGTGTTCACCTACACCGTGGACGATCCCGCCCAGCTGACGCCGGAATTTTTCAAGAAGCTGGAAAAGCAGTACCGGCCCAAGCAGGTGATCATCGAGTTCAACGGCATGTGGAGCTTCGAGCCCATGTACCGGGAGGGTCTGCCTGCCAACTGGATCCTGTATCAGATCATGTGCCTGGTGGACGCCACCACCTTTGAGCCGTATCTGCGGAACATGGGGCAGCTGATGATGGAAAAGATCCTTAACGCGGATATGATCATCTTCAACCGCTGCAATGAGGAGCTGCGCAAGGCCCTTCGGGGCCGGAACCTGCGGATGGTGAACCGGCGGGCCGACATCTATCTGGAGAACACCGACGGCACCAGCGAGGACTACGTCACCGACGACATGGCCCCCTTCGACCTGTCCGGCGGCCACCTGGACGTGCCGGACAACGACTACGGCATCTGGTATGTGGACATGATGGACAACCCCCAGCGCTACGACGGCATCACCGTGCGGTATAAGGCGCTGATGTGCCACTCCAAGAAGTTCCCGGGCATCCACTGCCCCGGTCGCTTCGCCATGGTGTGCTGCAACAACGACATGCAGTTCCTGGCCCTGGTGTGCAAGGGCCAGGAGCTGGAGAAGTTCAAGAACCGCCAGTGGGTGGAGATCCAGGCCACCGTGAAGAAGGAGAAATGCCAGGCCTATGACGGTGAGGGTCCGGTGCTGTACGTCACCGACGTGAAGCCCTGCCAGAAGCCGGACCCGGAGAACGTCAGCTTCTGATACAGATCGTAATCATCAAAAAGAATCATACAAATAGGAAACCCTTCGGCTTTGCCGAAGGGTTTCCTATTTTTGAAAAACATCGAGCGCACAGCTGTCGCAAACCGCGGCAGGAGCCGCCCGGACGGGCGGCTCCTGCGGGATCTATGACGTGAGTAAGGTTCTTTGTATGGCTCAGTCGTCGTACATCTCGATGAGCTTCAGCAGGTGATCGTAGCGAGCCTTGGCCTCGGCCTCGTTGCGGGCGAACAGATTCTCCGCACGGTCGGGGAACTCGCGGGTCAGACGGCTGTAGCGGGCCTCGTTCATCAGGAAGTCGTGATAGCCGCCGGCGGGAGCCTTGGAATCCAGGGTGAACTTCTTCTCCGCAGCGGGGTTGAAGCGGAACAGGTTCCAATAACCGCAGTCCACAGCCTTCTTCATTTCCTTCTGGCAGTTCATCATACCGCCCTTGATGCTGTGCATCTCGCAGGGGCTGTAGCCGATGATCAGGGAGGGGCCATGATAAGCCTCGGCCTCGGTGATGGCCTTGAGGGTCTGAGCGGGGTTGGCGCCCATAGCCACCTGGGCCACGTACACATAGCCGTACTGCATGGCGATCTCCGCCAGGCTCTTCTTCTTGATCTCCTTACCGGCAGCGGCAAACTGAGCCACCTGGCCGATGTTGGAAGCCTTGGAGGCCTGTCCGCCGGTGTTGGAGTACACCTCGGTGTCGAACACGAAGATGTTCACGTCCTTCTTGCTGGCGATGACGTGATCCAGGCCGCCGTAACCAATGTCGTAGGCCCAGCCGTCGCCGCCGAAGATCCACATGGACTTCTTGGCCAGGTATTCCTTCTTGCTGAGGATGTCGGCAGCCAGGGTGCAGGCGTCGCAGTCGCAGAACAGAGCGCCCTTAGCCTTCAGCTCGGCAGCGTGTGCAGCGAACTGAGGATTGGCGGCCAGCTCCTCCACGGTGCAGATGCTCTCCTCCAGGGCCTTGACATAGGCGCGGGCGGGCTCGGCATTGGCGCTGCCATCGTCCATGGTATCCAGCCATGCCTGAGCGGCGGCCTTCAGAGAGGGCTGCGCCCACTCCACGGCGATCAGCTGGCGGGTCTCGTCGGCCAGATCCTGACGGATCTTGTCCTGACCGATGAACATGCCCAGACCGTGCTCGGCGTTATCCTCGAACAGGGAGTTGCACCATGCGGGGCCGTGGCCCTCCTTGTTGGTGCAGTAGGGAGAGGTAGCCGCGGGACCGCCCCAGATGGAGGAGCAGCCAGTGGCGTTGGAGATATACATATGGTCGCCGAACAGCTGGGTGACGATACGGGCATAGCTGGTCTCGGCGCAGCCGGCGCAGGAGCCGGAGAACTCCAGCATGGGCTGCTTGAACTGGCTGCCCTTGACGGTGTTGTCCTGCATATCCTTCTTCTCGGAGACCTTGTCCATGCAGTAGTCGAACACATCCTGCTGGGGCAGCTCGCCCTCCTGGGCCACCATGGACAGCGCGTTCACGGGGCAGACGCCGATGCAGACGCCGCAGCCCATGCAGTCCAGAGGACTGATGGCCATGGTGAACTGATAGGTGCCCTTGCCCTTGCCGGCCTTGACGTCCACGATCTTGGCGGCCTCGGGAGCATTCTTGGCCTCCTCGGCGGTCAGAGCGAAGGGACGGATGGTGGCGTGGGGGCAGACATAGGCGCACTGGTTGCACTGGATGCACTTGGCAGCGTCCCAGGTGGGGACGGACACGGCCACGCCGCGCTTCTCATAGGCGGAGGCGCCCAGCTCGAACTGGCCGTCCACATGATCGGAGAAGGCAGAAACGGGCAGGCTGTCGCCGTCCATCTTGCCCACAGGCTCCAGGATCTCCTTGACCATCTTCACAAGCTCCGGCTTGCCCTCCAGCTTCTTGTGCTCGGGCTCGTCCACGGCGTTGGCCCAGTCGGCGGGGACCTCCACCTTCTTATAGGCGGTGGCGCCCAGGTCGATGGCCTTGTAGTTCATATCCACCACGTCCTGGCCCTTCTTCAGGTAGGAGGCCTTGGCCTTCTCCTTCATGAAGCGGATGGCGTCCTCCTCGGGCATGACCTTGGCCAGGGAGAAGAATGCGGACTGGAGGATGGTGTTGTTGCGCTTGCCCATACCGATCTTGATGGCCAGGTCGATGGCGTCGATGGTATACAGCTGGATGTTGTTGCGGGCGATGTAGCGCTTGGCGTCGGCCTTCAGGTGATGGTTCAGCTCATCGAAGTCCCACTGGCAGTTGATCATGAACACGCCGCCGGGCTTGACATCGTTGACCATCTTGAAGCCCTTGGTGATGTAGCTGGGGTTGTGGCAGGCCACGAAGTCGGCCTTGTTGATGTAGTACGGGCTCTTGATGGGCTTGTCGCCGAAGCGCAGGTGGCTGATGGTCACGCCGCCGGTCTTCTTGGAGTCGTACTGGAAGTAGGCCTGCACGTACTTGTCGGTGTGGTCGCCGATGATCTTGATGGAGTTCTTGTTGGCGCCCACGGTGCCGTCGCCGCCCAGGCCCCAGAACTTGCACTCGATGGTGCCGGGAGCAGCGGTGTTGGGACAGTTCTTGTCCTCGGGCAGGGACAGGTTGGTGACGTCGTCCACGATGCCGATGGTGAACTGGCGCTTCATCTCGTCGCGCTTGAGCTCGTCATACACGGCGAACACAGAGGCAGGAGGCGTGTCCTTGCTGCCCAGACCGTAACGGCCGCCGATGACCTGGATGTCGCTGCGGCCGGCGTTGGCCAGAGAGGTGACCACATCCTGATACAGGGGCTCGCCCAGAGCGCCGGGTTCCTTGGTGCGGTCCAGAACGGCGATCTTCCTGACGGAGGCAGGAATGGCCTGGATGAGCTTCTCGGGAGCGAAGGGGCGGAACAGGCGGACCTTCACCAGGCCCACCTTCTCGCCGTGGGCATTCAGATAGTCGATGACCTCCTCGGCCACATCGCAGATGGAGCCCATGGCCACGATGACGCGGTCGGCGTCCTCAGCGCCGTAGTAGTTGAACAGGCCATAGTTGGTGCCCAGCTTGGCGTTGATCTTGTCCATGTACTTCTCCACCACGGCGGGCAGAGCGGCATAGTACTTGTTGCAGGCCTCGCGGTGCTGGAAGAAGATATCGCCGTTTTCGTGGCTGCCGCGCATGTGGGGATGCTCGGGATTCAGAGCGTGCTGACGGAACTCCTTCACGGCGTCCATGTCGCACATATCCTTCAGATCCTCGTAATCCCACACGGCGATCTTCTGGATCTCGTGGCTGGTGCGGAAGCCGTCGAAGAAGTTGATGAAGGGAACCTTGCCCTCCAGAGCGGCCAGATGGGCCACGGGAGACAGATCCATGACCTCCTGGACGTTGCCCTCGCACAGCATGGCAAAGCCGGTCTGGCGGCAGGCCATCACGTCGGAGTGGTCGCCGAAGATGTTCAGCGCCTGGGTGGACACGGTACGGGCGGAGACATGGAACACGGCGGGCAGCTGCTCGGCTGCGATCTTGTACATGTTGGGGATCATCAGCAGCAGGCCCTGGGATGCGGTGTAGGTGGTGGTCAGGGCGCCGGCGCCCAGAGAACCGTGAACCGCGCCGGCAGCGCCGGCCTCAGACTGCATTTCCACCACCTTGACCCGGGTGCCGAAGATGTTCTTCAGCCCGTTGGCGGACCACTGGTCCACAAAGTCGGCCATGGGGGACGACGGGGTGATGGGATAGATGGCGGCAACCTCGGAGAACGCGTAGGACACGTGCGCCGCAGCGTTGTTACCATCCATGGACTTCATTTTTCTTACCATAAATGAACCTCCTCATAAAAACATTTCGCGGATTTCTCAACGAAACACCATACATTGTGTATAATACCACAATCTTTTTTCTTTGTAAACCGGGTTTTGCCCCTTTTTCACGGATTAAGGCTTTTTCTTCACCATGCACAAAAATTCTCACGGTAAGAGGGAAGTTTTTTTGACAATGTATTTCAAAACGGCGGGATATGTGCTAAAATATAAATGAAACACGTCAGAAAGCGCAGAACAAGCGCATTTTTTGTGAGAGGATGTGAAGGGTCATGGTGGTAACGGTACGGTCCCTGGGACTCAACGGCATCAGCGGCTATGAGGTGTCGGTGGAGTGCTTTTTGTCCGGGGGACTGCCCGCCTTCGACGTGGTGGGCCTGCCGGACGCGGCGGTGCGGGAATCCCGGGAGCGGGTCCGGGCCGCCATCAAGGCCTGCGGGGCCAAATTCCCCGTCAGCCGCATCACCGTGAACCTGGCCCCGGCGGGCCAGCGCAAGGAAGGCACGGTGTATGACCTGCCCATTCTGCTGGGCATCCTGACGGCGGCGGAGGAGCTGAAGCCCCTGCCCGCCGACGCGGCGTTTCTGGGGGAGCTGAGCCTTACCGGCGCGCTGCGTCCGGTGACGGGGGTGCTGCCCATGGCCCTGTGCGCCGCCCGGATGGGCATCCGCCAGCTGTTTGTCCCGGCCCAGAACGCCCCGGAGGCTACTCTGGCCCAGGGGATCACCGTCTATCCGGTGGAAAACATCGCCCAGCTGGTGGCCCACCTTACCGGTGACGCGCCCATCCGGCCCCAGACCCCCTGGACCCCCTCGCCGGTGTCCCAGGCCCTGCCGGACTTTGCCGACGTCATGGGCCAGGAAAACGTAAAGCGGGCCCTGGAGGTAGCCGCCGCCGGGGGCCACAATGTGCTGCTCATCGGCTCCCCCGGCTCCGGCAAGTCCATGCTGGCCCGGCGGCTGCCGTCCATCCTGCCGGACATGACCCGGCAGGAGTCCCTGCAGACCACGGAGGTGTACTCCGTGGCGGGGATGACGGACCCGTCCCACCCCCTGGTGACCCGGCGGCCCTTCCGCAGCCCCCACCATACGGCCTCCCCCGTGTCCCTGTCGGGCGGCGGCACCGTGCCCCGGCCCGGGGAGATCTCCCTGGCCCACAACGGCATCCTCTTTTTGGATGAGCTGCCGGAGTTCGACAAAACCGCCCTGGAGACTCTGCGCCAGCCTCTGGAGGACGGGGTGGTGACCATTACGCACCTCGGGCACCGTGACCTACCCCAGCCGGTTCATGCTGGTGTGCGCCATGAACCCCTGCCGCTGCGGGTGGTACGGCCACCCCTCCGGCCGCTGCACCTGCTCGGAAAGCCAGGTGGAGAGCTACATGCGCCGCATTTCCGGCCCCCTGCTGGACCGCATCGACATGCACATCGAGGTGCCGTCGGTGGAATACGAGGCCATGCGCCGCCGGGAGAAGCCCGAGACGTCGGCCCAGGTCCGGCAGCGGGTCAACGCCGCCCGGGATATCCAGAAGCGCCGCTTTGCCGGCACCGCCGTCAGCTGCAACGCCTATATGACCCCCGCCATGATCGGGGAATACTGCCTGCTGGACCAGGCAGGGGAGCGGCTCATGAAGGGGGCCTTCGACCGGCTGGGCCTGACGGGCCGCAGCCATGACCGCATTCTCCGCATGGCCCGCACCATCGCCGACCTGGACGGCAGCGAGCGCATCGAGGCCGCCCACCTGGCTGAGGCCATTCAGTACCGCAGCAGCAATCTGTTGAAATAACCGGGGAAACACGCTATAATAAAAAATGGAAGGATAACCGGCCCGGGCGGACTGCGCCGCCGGAGCCGTCCCCATGAACCTATATATTAAGGAGAAACCCCATGCACGAAATGATCCTGTGCAAGCTGGGCGAGGTGGTCCTGAAGGGCCTGAACCGCCGCAGCTTTGAAATGAAGCTCATGTCCAACCTCCGCCGCCGCACCGCCCGATTCGGCAGGTTCCGGGTCTATTCCAAGCAGAGCACCATCTATGTGGAGCCTGCCGGGGAGTCCTGCGACCTGGACGGGGCGTATGACGCCTGCAAGCGGGTGTTCGGCATCATCGCCGTGGCCCGGGCCCTGCCCTGTGCCAAGGAAAAGGAGGCCATTCTGGACACCGCCAAGACCTATCTGAGCAGCGCCCTGACAGCGGCCCGGAGCTTCAAGGTGGAGAGTAAGCGGGCAGACAAGACCTTCCCCATGACCTCCATCCAGCTGAGCCAGTGGGTAGGCGGCCACCTGCACGAGGCCTTCCCCCACCTGACGGTGGACGTTCACCACCCGGACCTGACGGTGTATGTGGAGGTCCGGGAGGAGGCGGCGTATGTCCACGCCCCGGCGGAGCCTGCCGCCGGCGGCCTGCCCATCGGCATGGGCGGCCGGGCCGTGAGCCTGCTGTCCGGCGGCATCGACTCGCCGGTGGCCAGCTACATGATCGCCAAGCGGGGCGTGGAGCTGGAGATGATCCACTTTGCCTCGCCCCCCTATACCAGCGAGCAAGCCCGGGAAAAGGTTCTTCAGCTGGCCCGGGAGCTGGTGCCCTGGTGCGGTCGGCTGAATGTCACCATTGTCCCCTTTGCCGAGATCCAGGAGGAGATCCGCCGCAATTGCCCGGAGGACCACTTCACCCTGATCATGCGGCGGTTTATGATGCGCCTGGCCGACGCCCTGGCCCGGGACCTGAACTGCCGGGCCCTGGTCACCGGCGAGAGCCTGGGCCAGGTGGCCAGCCAGACCATGGATGCCCTGGCCGTCAGCGGCGACGTGACGGACCTGCCCATTCTGCGGCCGGTGATCGGCATGGACAAGGAGGAGATCGTCCGCATCGCCCGGCACATCGGCACGTTTGAAACCTCCATCCTGCCCTACGAGGACTGCTGCACCGTGTTCACCCCCCGCCATCCCAAAACCCGCCCCCATGTGGAGGAGGTCCGTGAGATGGAGCAGGCCCTGGACGTGGACGGTCTGGTCCGCCGGGCCATGGAGGGCCGGGAAGTGGTCAAGCTCCGCTGAGCCATGCGCCGCCTGTGGATCAGCCGTAAGGGCGGACAGAGCCGTCCGCCCCCACAAAACACCGCCAGCCGACCCCCTGTAGGGGCCGACGTCCCCGGCGGCCCACGTACCGGCCTGCGGCTGCGTTTCCAGCCCGGTGTAGACCCGGAGGTCCGTGCCGCCTGCATCCGCTTTGCCGTCTGGCTGCGGCGAACGTATGTCTTTCCCGTTCGGGTGCCGGTGTATGTAAAGGCTGCGGCCACCGTTACCTGCCAGGACGGGGAGGAGGCCTCCGCTGTCTTTTTCGGTCCCGACGACCCGGCTCAGGAGCCGTATATCCGTCTGTCTGCCGGGGATTATCCCGCCCTGCGGCAGCGCTGGGGCCGTGACAAAGCCCTGGGCGCTATTCTGCACTCCCTGGCCCATGAACTGAGCCACTATTTTCAGTGGCTGAACCACCATGATGTCTGGCTGTCGGACGACCCGGAGACGAACCGCCGCCTGGAACGCCAGGCCGTGTACTATGCGGACGCCATCCTGGACGACTATGCGGAAACTGTGGATCATCCATAAGGGCGGACAGAGTCGTCCGCCCCTGTAAAATACCGCCAGCCGACCCCCTGTAGGGGCCGACGTCCCCGGCGGCCCCTACTTGGCTCTCCCTCCGGGAGAGCTGTCACCGAAGGTGACTGAGAGGGCCTGTAGGGGCTTCTGAATGGTATGATCCATCTGTTCGCATTTCCCCTCTCAGTCGGCTGCGCCGACAGCTCCCCCGGAGGGGGAGCCAAGGGGCGGCGCTTCGGCGTTTTCCTCTCCAGCAATACCCCCCGACACCCCAACGAAAAGGATGTGATACCATGCCCCATCAGGCGGAGATCATCGCCGTGGGCACCGAGCTGCTTTTGGGCAATATTGCCAACACCAACGCGCAGTTTCTGTCGCAGCTGCTGGCCTCGGCAGGGGTCAACGTGCTGTACCACACCGCCGTGGGGGACAACCCCCAGCGTCTGCGGGCGGCGGTAGAGACTGCCCGGTCCCGCTGCGACCTGCTGGTGTTCACCGGCGGCCTGGGCCCCACCTATGACGACATGACCAAGGAGACCGTGGCCGGCGTGTTCGGCCTAGCCCTGGAATACCACCCGGAGGTCATGGAGGAAATTCAGCAATATTTTGACCGTGTGTTCCACCGTCCCATGCCCGCCTGCAACCGGCAGCAGGCTATGCTGCCCCAGGGCTGCACGGTGCTGCACAACCCGGTGGGCACCGCCCCGGGCTGCATATTCACGGCGGGCGGCGTCACGGCGGTGCTGCTGCCGGGGGTGCCCCACGAGTGCCGCTATCTGGCGGAGCACGCGGTGCTGCCCTGGCTCCGGGGCCAGAGCGGCGGCGTTATCCGCAGCCGCGACCTGCATGTGTTCGGTCTGACGGAGCCCCAGGTCCAGGAGCTGCTGGGCGACCTGATGGACGGCGCGCAGAATCCCTCCCTGGCCCCCTACGCCAAGCCCGGCGAGGTGATGCTGCGGCTGACGGCCAAGGGCGGCAGCGACGACGACTGCCAGGAGCGCATGGCCCCTCTGTTCCGGGACGTCCGCTCCCGGCTGGGAGACTATCTGTACGGCGTGGACGTTTCCTCCCTGGAGGAGGTGGTCCTGACCCGGCTGCGGCAGCAGGGGCTGACTCTCTCCGCCGCAGAGAGCTGCACCGGCGGCCTCATCGCCAAGCGGCTGACAGACGTGGCCGGAGCCTCCGCCGCGTTTCTGGGCGGCGTGGTGTCCTATACCAACGGCGTGAAGGCCGGGGTACTGGGCGTGCCCCGGGACCTGCTGGACCGATACGGCGCGGTGTCCGCGCCGGTGGCCCGGGCCATGGCGGAGGGCGTCCGGCGGCTTACCGGCAGCGACCTGGCCGTGTCCGTCACCGGCCTGGCCGGACCTGACGGCGACGACCGGGGAAACCCCGTGGGCACGGTGTATCTGGGCCTGAGCCTGCCGGGGGAGACCCTGGTGCGGCGGCTGGCCCTGGGCGGCGACCGGCCCCGCATCCGGCTTCTGGCCGCCAGCAACGCACTGGATATCATACGCAGACACCTTTGTGATCTGCCTGTAGAAGGAGAAGAAGCATATGGCAGTTAACCCCATGAACAACAAGAACCTGAGCCGGACCCACAGCAAGGAGCTGGCCAAAAACAACCGCGGCAAGCGCACCCGGAAAAACAGCGACTATAAGACCACCGCCACCGCCGCCCGCCAGGCCCAGAGCCAGGCCCCTCAGAAGGCCGCCTGGCCCACCAAGGTCAAGGTCACCCTGGGTATCCTGTTCGGCATTCTGGTGGCAGCCCTGATCCTGCGGCTGGCGGTTCCGTCGCTACAGGACAACCCGCTGCTGAACAACCTGACCACTCTGCTGCTGGGCATCTCCTGCGGCGCGCTGTATTTCATCCGCAAGGATTATCCCGCGCCCAAGGCCTCCAAGCTGGACGGCGTGGTCAACGCCGTACTTATCGTTTTCGCCCTGTTTTACGGCGTTATGGGCGTGTGGGGCCTGATCCGGATGGTCGGCTGAGCGTCCCGCCCTGTCCCGCGTTTGTCCCGGGAATTTCCCGTTGACAACCGGGACAGGGCGTGCTATATTACAGGGTAACAAAAGGCACTGACGAGGAAGCCGCCTGCGGCAGGCAGCAGAGAGGGACCCATTCTGGTGCAAGGGCCCCGGCTGAAAGCAGGACGCGTACCGCCTCCGAGCCGTCCGCCCAACGGGCATATCCCCCAGTAGGCCGGACCGGGCCCTCCCGTTACAGAGGAGCTACGAGCGACGGGACGCTGTCCCGTAAGCAGGGTGGAACCGTGGAGTAATACCAATTACCTCACCCCTGAAGCATCATCAGGGGCGGGGATTTTTTATTTCCTGACCCCAATTTCAAGGAGGAATCACCATGAGCGAAGAAAACAAGTACACGTTTGAAAACGAGGAATACCGCCGGACGTACTGGCATACCTGCTCCCATGTGCTGGCCCAGGCCGTCAAGCGCCTGCACCCGGAGGTAAAGCTGGCCATCGGCCCCAGCATTGAAAACGGCTTCTATTACGATCTGGACGCGCCCTTTGCCTTCACCCAGGACGACCTGGCCGAGATCGAGGGCGAGATGCGGAAGATCTGCAAGGAAAAGCTGAAGCTGGAGCGGTTTGAGCTGCCCCGGGAGGAGGCTCTGAAATATATGGAGGAGCGAGAGGAGCCCTATAAGGTGGAGCTCATCAACGACCTGCCCGCCGATGCACACATCTCCTTCTATAAGCAGGGCGAGTTCGTGGACCTGTGCGCCGGTCCCCATCTGGACTCCACCGGCCGCATCAAGGGCAACGCCATCAAGCTGACCGCCTGCAACGCCGCCTATTGGCGGGGCGACAGCAATCGCCAGACCCTCCAGCGCATTTACGGCGTGGCCTTCCCCAAAAAGGAGGATCTGGACGCGTATCTGAAGGAGCGGGAGGATGCTCTGAAGCGGGACCACAACAAGCTGGGCCGTGAGCTGGAGTATTTCACCACCGTGGACTGCATCGGTCAGGGCCTGCCCATCATGCTGCCCAAGGGCGCCCGGGTCATCCAGCTGCTGCAGCGCTGGGTGGAGGACGTGGAGCAGCAGCGGGGCTATCTGCTGACCAAGACTCCCCTGATGGCCAAGCGGGAGCTCTATAAAATCTCCGGCCACTGGGACCACTATCTGGACGGCATGTTCGTTCTGGGCGACCCCGATGACGAAACCAAGGAGTGCTTTGCCCTGCGGCCTATGACCTGCCCCTTCCAGTATCAGGTGTATCTGAACCGGCAGCGGTCCTACCGCGACCTGCCCATGCGCCTGGGCGAGACGTCCACCCTGTTCCGCAACGAGGACTCCGGCGAGATGCACGGCCTGATCCGTGTCCGCCAGTTTACCATCTCCGAGGGTCACCTGGTGCTGCGCCCGGACCAGCTGGAGGAGGAGTTCAAGGGCTGCCTGGCCCTGGCCAAGTATTGCCTGGGCACCGTGGGCCTGCTGGATAAGTGCACGTTCCGGTTCTCCCAGTGGGATCCCAGCAACCCCCACAACAAGTATGAGGGCACGGCGGAGCAGTGGGAGCACGCCCAGAGCACCATGGCCAAGATCCTGGACGACCTGGACGTTCACTATTCCATCGGCATCGACGAGGCCGCCTTCTACGGACCCAAGCTGGACATCCAGTATAAGAACGTGTTCGGCAAGGAGGACACCCTGGTCACCATCCAGATCGATATGCTGCTGGCCCAGCGCTTCGGCATGTACTATATCGACGAAAACGGCAACAAGGCCCTGCCGTATATCATCCACCGCACGTCCCTGGGCTGCTATGAACGGACGCTGGCGTATCTGATCGAGGAGTACGCCGGGGCGCTGCCCACCTGGATGATGCCCGAGCAGGTCCGCTTCCTGCCCATTACCGACCGGGCCGCCGACTACTGTGCCCAGCAGGCGGACCAGCTGCGGCAGCAGGGCTTCCGGGTGGAGGTGGACGGCCGCAACGAGAAGATCGGCAAGAAGATCCGGGAGGCTACCCTGGAGAAGATCCCCTTCATGCTGGTGGTGGGCGACCGGGATATGGAGGCGGGCACCGTCTCCGTCCGTACCCGCACCGGCGAGGACCTGGGCGCCATGACCCTGGCGGACTTCTCCGCCAAGCTCCGCCAGATCGTGGACACCAAGGCCAAGCAGTAACGCAAAGCATATAACCCCGACCGGCCCCCGTTTTCAAAGCGGGGGCCGGTTGAGTTTGTCAAAAAAGGGCGGCGCCCTTTTTTGACAAAAGAGTTTTCGCTCCGACCCGC
>OHXC01000237.1_pt1 | contig 32331 bp, 30 predicted proteins | sample 1579891 | NCBI WGS metagenome assembly OHXC01 (sample SAMEA3882531, study PRJEB24775) | human gut metagenome | biome: human-associated habitat; feature: intestine environment; material: feces | place: Netherlands | collected 2009/2010
TTTTTTTGGACTTTTTCTGCAAAACCTATTGACTTTTATTTGCAGGACTGCTTATCCATGTTTTTTTACCTCCGTATTTGTTATGTGGTTGGCTTGTACTTTAATCATAACAGGCAGAATGGACAGCAGGTGTCCATCTCAATAATTCTTGCATTTTTATTTTGTTTGGGTTACTATATAAATGCAAAAGGAGGGGTTTCACAATGCTGATGATGAAAATCGAAATGAACGCGGATAAGATTCAGGCAGAACAGCGCTACACGATGTCTGCCATCAACCGCACCATTGAGTCTGCATTTGCCCAGATGCAGCTACGCAAAGTGGAAGATGCCTCCGGTGCTTTACTCTACCGTGACAGCGGCAATGCCCGCGATTACGGACGCTTTGGCAAGGTGGTCAACACACTGAAAAAGCAACCGTGGTTTATGGAGAATGTGTCGGTATGGCGCTTGTATGACAGTGAGGATTCCGATAATCTGAACGATTGCAGCGAGGAAGATTTGCTGCTGCATTATCGCCGTAAACAGCAGGTAGGTGGCTGATGTGGAGCGGCGCTATCTGAAAGCAATCAATTTCGATTTGGATACGCATAAACTGCAAGCAAACTATCCGGGAGCAAACTACCGCAATGCTTATTACGACTTGCGGCGCTTCTTTGAGAAGCACGGCTTTGAGCATCGGCAGGGCTCCGGGTACATTTCGCTTACCAAATTGGCAACGGCAGACATCTACGATTTAATGGATGATTTAACGCAGGCATTGCCTTGGATAGGTGATTGCGTAAACAAAATTGATGTGACAAACATCGGTCAGCAGCATGATCTGATAGACCTTGTCCGTACTGAACCATTGGACTTGGATGCGGAAATGATTTTACAAGAACCAGCAGAATAATGACAGCGGCAGCTTTCGTGGTAGGAAGCTGCCGCTATTCTGTTATCTTGCTCTATCTGTGCGACTACGGACGGTGCTTCTCTGATTAGCTTTATTGTAACTATACTTGTTTTTGGCATCTACAAGCTGTTCAGCGAGCTGTATGGCTGCATCATCGACACGGCTTTCGTGGAGCAATGCCTGTTCTCGTTCAACCGCGATGATTGGTCGTACAGCAGTACACTGTTGGTAAACAGCAGCCGCATCTTCCGCATGGATCGCATTCTCAATTTCAAGGTACTGTTTTGTGCCGATAGAAAGCTGCTGTGTATGGATTTCCCTTTGTGTGGCCAGTTTCTCCTGCATTTCTTCCAGTTTGTCCAGATAACTGCCAAAGCGCTTGGCTTCGCCGTTGTTCTTGCAGTCGAGGTTATGCAAAATCATTGCCTGACGGCTGCGGAGTTCTTCGATTTCCTCGGTCAGCGCGGCGATTTGCTCGGCAAGCTGGCGGCGCTGGTTAATTTGCAGCGGAGACAGAACATTACGGTTCACTTGCAGATTCTCCTGCTCAGATTTCTTGTCAGCAAGTTGTTGCGTTACCGCATGATAATCTTGCAGAATCGGGCGGTAATAGTTGACCTGTCGTTTCCATGTGTCAGCCCGTTTGCGGTTCACCAACAGACGGTATTGCAGCATTATCAAACTGCTGCGCAGCCGTTCCAGCGTTTCCGCAATATGCTCTACAGTGTTTTCAACGACCTTGGACAGCTTGGCAAGCTGGGCTTTCAGTTCCCGCAGCAGCTTGTTGTCCGCGCGGATTTGGCGGTTTAGTTCGCAGCGGTCTGCCTTGATGCCCTGCAACTCAAGGCTGCGGGCTTGGCTGCCCTCATGCACTGTGGGCTGCTCGTCCAGTCCCAGCGCCGCGTGGCTTAGGTGGGTCACACGGGCAGATTGCTGCTTTTCTTCCAGTGCGCGGTTCACGGCATCTGCCCATGCTTCTCGCCAATCCAGCACTGCCGTGGCAACCGCTTGGCTGTACGACTTGAACGCTGATTTGTCCATCGTCTGCAAATACTGCCACGCTTTCCGCTGCGATTCTTTGCCAAGGTTGAACCGCAGATTGGTCGTCCGTACCTCCGGCACGGGTTTACCCTCGGAGCATCTGGCGGTAGGCCATGTACTCGTACCCCTTGGCAGCAGCGCAGATGTCGTCCACAATGGTGAACTGTTCCGGGTCATAGCTGCCAAAGTGCTTGATCAACTGCCCGCCGCCGCCCACAATCGTCAGGTGTGTGGTGGCTGGGTCATACTCGTAACTGCGCAAGGCTGCAAACAGTTCGGCTACATAGCTGGCTGCGACCTCGCGAATACAGGCGAGGTAATCGACATCGATTTTCGCTGTGCCGGTGCGCAGAACCTGCTCCACCGTGCTGTCACTGATTTTGCTGCCGAAACGACGGAGCACCGCTTCTTTAGCGCGGATCATGCACTGGTTCACACCGATTTTCTCCGTCCAACAGCGGTTCTCCTGTGGCTGAGAATCCGTCAAGTAAAGCAGATTCATTGTGCCGTTGCCGATGTCGGCCAACAGATGCTCCCCCTCAAAGTCTGCCAATTGCTTGACCAATGTGGTGCGTAAAAGTAAAGCGCCCGGGAGATTCCGCGCGGGCGGAAGCTGATGTGGCCGGGGTGTATGGCGGGAGCACGGGTTGCCGGAGTTAGCACAGCAACTTTCGGAAGCGTGCGGGCCGGGCATGCCCGGCCCTTACGGCGAGCTTAAAGAAATAGGGATGCCAGCGGGATAGGAATCCCTCCGGCGCTGCGGCGCCACCTCCCTTTGACAAGGGAGGCAGGGGGAGCGGTCTGCAATATAATTGAATTGAAATTAGGGTCCACCACAGACACCTTGCATGAAAATGCAGGACGTTTTTTATTGCGAATCTCCCGAAAACCGTCGCCCTTGCCCTTGCATAATTTCCGCGTTAGCCTTATAATATACTATAAGTGTACTATAAGGAGGGGTGTGCCACGCTGCAGACAAAACCACAAAAACAGGTGCTGGGAATCCTGGGAGGGCTGGGACCCGCGGCCAGCTGTTATCTGTATCAGATGCTGATCGACCACACACCTGCGACGTGCGACCAGGACCATATCGACATTGTCATCTCGTCCCGCGCGTCGACACCGGACCGCACAGCGTTCATCATGGGTAAAAGCAAGGATGACCCGTTTGCTGTGATGGAGCAGGATGGCTTCAGCCTGGTACACTACGGCGCAACGGTGCTGGCGATTCCATGCAACACAGCGCACTATTTTTATGACCGCCTGGCCGAGGCACTGCCCGTGCCTGTGCTGAACATGCCGCGGCTGACTGTAGCGGATGCTAAGGCGGCAGGCTGCACAAAGCTGGGCATTCTGGCAACGGACGGCACACTGGCCGCCGAGACGTATCAGCTCGCCTGCCAGGCGCAGGGCATTGATTGGGCGGTACCGTCGGAGGAGCACCAGCAGGAGGTCATGTCGGTCATTTATGACGACATCAAGCAGGGCAAACGCGCCGATATGGCAAAGTTCGGTGCGGCGGTGCACGACCTGAAAAAGCAGGGCTGCGACATGGCCGTGCTGGGCTGCACAGAGCTGAGCCTCGTTAAAAGGGACGAGCACTTGGGCAAGTTCTTCATCGACAGCACCGAGGTGCTGTGCAGGCACGCGCTGGAAGCGTGCGGGGTGAAGCCGATAGGGTTCTAGCCCTATAGGGTAAAGTGTCCGGGAAAGCGCGTAACTGCGGCGAACGGGCAGAACCCTTCCGGCCATCGCTGCGCTCGGCCACCTTCCCTGAAAGGGGAGGCTTGCGGGGCGTCGGGGACGCCGCCCCCTACAAGGCACGTCATAAACGTAAAAAGCACACCACACAGGTTTGTTTATATAAGGAGAGAAATCACAGATGGATCAGAAAAAATTCTACATTACAACGCCGATCTATTATCCCAGCGATAAGCTGCACATCGGCCATACCTACTGCACCGTCGCTACCGACGCTATGGCCCGCTACAAGCGGCTGCAGGGCTACAACGTCAAGTTCCTGACCGGCACCGACGAGCACGGCCAGAAGATCGAGCTGAAGGCCAAGGAGGCCGGTGTTACGCCGCAGCAGTTCGTCGATAACATCGTCGAGGGTCCCAAGGGCGTCAAGGATCTGTGGAAGCTGATGAACATCAGCTATGACCGCTTCATCCGCACCACCGACGACTACCATGTTGCCGCCATCCAGAAAATCTTCAAGAAGATGTATGAAAAGGGCGACATCTACAAGGGCAAGTATGTCGGCAAGTACTGCACCCCCTGCGAGAGCTTCTGGACCGAAAGCCAGCTCGTCAACGGCTGCTGCCCCGACTGCGGCCGCCCCGTTGTGGACGCCGAGGAGGAGGCCTATTTCTTCCGCCTGTCCAAGTACGCGGACCGCGTGCGTGACCTGCTCGTCAACACGGACTTCCTGCTGCCGCGCTCCCGCGTCAACGAGATGGTCCACAACTTCATTGACCCGGGCCTGGAGGACCTCTGCGTCTCCCGCACGAGCTTCAAGTGGGGCATCCCCGTTGACTTCGACCCCAAGCATGTCGTGTACGTCTGGATCGACGCGCTGTTCAACTACACGACGGCGCTCGGCTTCATGAACGACAAATATCCCGACAGCGACTACGAGACCTTCTGGCCTGCCGATGTGCATTTCATCGGCAAGGAGATCGTCCGCTTCCACTCCATCATCTGGCCCGCGATGCTGATGAGCATGGATATGCCCCTGCCCAAGCACGTCTATGGCCACGGCTGGCTGCTGCTGGACGGCGGCAAGATGTCCAAGTCCAAGGGCAACGTCGTTGACCCGTATCTGCTGGCCGAGCGCTACAGCGCCGACGCGCTGCGCTACTTCCTGCTGCGCGACTTCCCGTTCGGCTCTGACGGCAACTTCTCCAATGAGCTGCTCATCAACCGCATCAACATGGATCTGGCCAACGACCTCGGCAACCTGCTGAGCCGCACTACCGCCATGGCCGACAAGTACTTTGGCGGCAATCTGCCCATTGAGCAGGACGAAGGCCCCGAGGACGCCACGCTGCTCGAGAAGGCCAGGGGTCTGCGTGACCGCTATGAAGCCGACATGGAGGCGTATGCCTTCCAGAATGCGCTGGCTGACGTGTTTGAGGTCATCGACAACGCAAACAAGTATATCGACGCCACCGCGCCGTGGGTGCTGGCCAAGAGTGAGGACTCCAAGCCCCGTCTGGCCCGCGTGCTGTACAATCTGGCTGAGACGCTGCGCATCTGCACCGTCCTGCTGCAGCCGTTCATGCCCACCACCTGCGAGAAGATCTTTGCCCAGCTGAACGTGGAAGCTGACGGCAAGACCTGGGACAGCGCCGCCGCCTTCGGCACGCTGCCCGTCAACGCCACCCTGCACAAGGGCGAGAACATCTTCCCCCGCATCGACGCCGCCAAGGAGCTGGCCGAGCTGGAGGCCCTGGAGGCTGCCCAGAAGGCCGCTGCCCAGGCTGCCAACGCCCCTGCCGAGGAGAAAGAGGAAAAGCCCGCCGAGAGCGGCGCGGCGTCCGCGGAGCTCATCGGTGAGCATGAGGAAGAAATCACGTTTGACGACTTCTGCAAGGTCGAGCTGCGCGTGGCCGAGGTCCGCGCCTGCGAGCGCATGAAGGAGAGCAAGAAGCTGCTGCACCTGACCGTGTTCGACGGCGAGCGCGAGCGCTGCATTCTGTCCGGCATTGCCAAGTGGTTCGCGCCGGAGGATCTGATCGGCAAGAAGATCGGCATCGTCGCCAACCTGGCTCCGCGCCCGATGATGAAGGGCAAGTACGTCAGTGAGGGCATGATTTTTGCCGCTGACACCGACGTGGACGGCGGCTGCTCCATCGCGTTCTTCCCCGACAGCACCCCCGCGGGCGCACGCATCCACTAAGGTGAAGCATGCAGAAATCTAAACTCGACCAATTCTTTTCCATCCCGGCGGCAGCGGTCCTGATGGCCATTGTCTGCAATGTGCTGTGGGGCTCGGCGTTTCCGTTCATCAAGCTGGGCTACCGGCTGTTCGCCATTGATTCTGCCGATACCGCGTCGATTTTGTGCTTTGCGGGCGTCCGCTTCATGATAGGCGCGGTGCTGGTCTGGCTGGCCGGTCTGGCGCTGAACCACCGTCCGCTGCCGATGCCGCGCGGTAAAACGCTGGCCTCGGCCTGCGGGCTGGGCCTGTGGCAGACCGCGGCGCAGTATATCTTCTACTACTCCGCCGTCGCGCTGCTGACCGGCGCTATGGGCGGCATCCTGAACAGCACCCAGAGCTTTATGGGCGTCATTCTGGCGCACTTCCTCTACGGCAATAAGGATCGCCTGACCCCGCGCAAGGCGCTGGGCTGCGCGCTCGGCTTCGGCGGTGTGCTTGTCGCCACGCTGGGCAACCACGGCGGCGGCAGCGTCAAGGGCATGGCATTTATGCTGATCGCGTCGGTCATCTTTGCGCTGGCCGGGCCGTGGAACAAGGCCGTCACCCAGCACGCGGACAGCTTCTCGGTCAGTGTGCTCAACCTTGGCGTCGGCGGACTGGCGCTGGCTGTTCTGGGCTTTGCGATGGGCGGCGGCCTGCACCCGCAGAGCGCCGCCGGTATCCCGGTGCTGCTGTTCCTTGCGTTCATCTCAGGCGCGGGGTATGTTATATGGGCGCTGCTGATGAAGAACAACCCGGTGTCCCGCATCGCGGTGTTCGGCCTCATCATCCCCATTATGAACGTCCTGCTGTCGGCGCTGCTCAACGGTGAGCCGCTGTTTGAGTGGAACTATCTGGCCGCGCTGGTGCTGGTCTGCATTGGCATCTTCCTGGTCAACCGCGCCCCGCAGACGCAGGAGACAAAGGCATGAACAACATTTTTGACACCCACGCGCACTATTCTTCCCGCCAGTTCGACGCAGATCGCGCCGAGCTGCTGACGGCGCTGCCCGCGGGCGGCGTGGTCGGTGTGCTGGAATGTGCCACGCATTCCGGCGATGCTGCGCAGGTTTTGGAGCTGGCGCACGCCGCGCCCTACTTCCACGCCGCGCTGGGCATCCACCCGGAGAGCCTGATCGAGGAGGACGCCGCCACGGTGGCCGTCTACCACGGGGACTGGCGTGCCGAGCTGGCCGCCATGCGCCCGCTGTTTGCGGACAAGGCCGTTGCGGCGGTGGGGGAGATCGGGCTGGACCATCACTGGTCCGTGCCGCGGCAGGAGCAGTACGACCTGTTTGAAGCACAATTGCAGCTTGCCAAGGAGCTCGACCTGCCCGTGTCGGTCCATGACCGCGAGGCCCACGCCGAAATGTACGAGCTGCTGCGCAAATACAAGCCCCGCGGCGCATTGCACTGCTACAGCGGCAGTGCCGACGACGCGGCCTGGCTGGTGGAGCAGGGCATGTATCTGGGCTTTGGCGGCGCCGTGACCTACAAGGGCGCGAAGCGCGCGGCCAGGGTGCTGGCGGCCATCCCGCATGACCGGGCCTTACTGGAAACCGACTGCCCCTACATGGCCCCCGAACCGGTGCGGGGCACCCGCAACGACAGCCGTAACATTGTCCATGTGGCCGCGTACATCGGCACGCTCTGGGATATGGACGCCCAGGCCGTGCTGGACCAGACCGCGGCAAACGCCAGGGCTTGCTTTGGCGTGTAACCTTTTTGGTATATTCGGTATGGCAAAATTCTGTGGGGGCGAGCATTGCCCGCCCCTACATGACAACATGCCGCGTATGTATAAACAAATTTTTCAGGAGTGACTTACTATGAAAGCACGCATCCCTAAGCATCGCGAATTTATCATCGATTTCCCGCAGGATATGGACCAGGCCAAGGCTGACGAGGGCTGGAACAAGCTGAACGAGATCGTCGAGGAGTACAAGAAGGCCCACAACGGCCAGAGCGTCTACTCTGCGACCTTCATTGAGGACTGCGAGCCTGCCGTCAAGAAGCTGCAGGAGGAGTACGGCTTCAAGTACACGATCCAGGAAATCAAGTGATTTGCACCGGCGGACAACTGCGTCCGCCGGTTTTTGGTTTACACGCATGTAGGAGAAGGGGAGGACAAGATGGCCGCAAAGACTGTGATACGCCCGGCGGCGGAGGCGGATATTCCCGCCATTCTCGCGCTGTACCGCCAGCTGGACAGCGCTTTGGTAGCGATGCAGCCGGAGTTTTTCTGCGAAGGCCCGCGGGAGGAGGACGAGATCCGCAAGGCCATCCGTGCCGACGACGCGGATTTCCTGCTGGCGGAGTGCGGCGGCGCCGTTGTCGGCTTTGCGCTGGTCGGCTACGCGGGCTGGACGCCGGAGTTCAGCTGTGTTTTGCCCCACCGCTATGCGCGGCTGGAAGATCTGGCCGTGGACGAGGCCGTGCGCGGGCAGGGCGTCGGCGGCGAGCTTTTGGCCGCCGCCAAGCGCTGGGCACGCAACCGGCGCTTGGAGTACTTAGAGCTGAACGTGCTGGCCCAGAACGAGAACGCCATCCGGCTGTATGAGTCGCAGGATTTTGTCGAGGCGACGAAGGTTATGCGGTGTATGCTGTGAAAACCGCTCTGTAGGGGCCGGGCATGCCCGGCCCGCAGGTTTACGGTTGCACCCCTTTCGCGGTTGATTTGCAGGGCGGGGCTTGACCCCTTTGCGGGGCGTCGGGGACGCCGCCCCCTACAGCGGCGACCCGTAAGGCTTCGCATTGCCGTAAATCTCCGCGGCGGCCTGGGGGCAGGCCGCCCTACATCCCACTTTATCACAGTTCGTAGGGGCCGGGCATGCCCGGCCCGCCGCCTTGCCATTGCCACCCCTTTATCCTTTGCATCGTAGGGAGGGGTCTTGACCCCTCCGCAACCTTCCGGCCAACTCCCGCTAACAGGTAACCCGTAGGGGAGAAATTCATCCCTCCCGCGTACCTTCCGCCACCGCTCACCTCCGCGGGGCGTCGGGGACGCCGCCCCCTACAGCGGCAAACCGCATGGCTTCTCATTGCCGCCAACCTCCGCGGCGGCCTGGGGGCAGGCCGCCCTACATCCCACTGCCGTTTAACCACCCATACCAAACAAAAAGCCGGGGCGAACATTTCGTTCGCCCCGGCGGTCTTACTTCTTCGGAGTCATAGCCTCATAACCCTTTTCGTTATTTTTCGGACTGCTTCCGCATCGTCATGGGAATCATCCTATCTTTACGCGAATTTTGTTTGCCCTTTCAAGACCTTAACTAACTGTTCATTGGACTTACCCTCTGGTTCGTTATTTGCTTAAAAGCATTTGTGGAACGGAGTAATGTTCGTTATTAAGATCGTTCTTGGGCTAGTGGGTCTGATGCCGAGGACCAAAGCCTCTTAACTCTAGTACATTGGAGTATCTCCTTATGGATCAGGTGAAGTTCAGGTACATCCTGTTCGGCGGAGTGGTGACGGTCATCTCTACCAGCCTTCTTTCATCCTAATCTATATCTCATGCGGGGGTCTGTGTTTTGACGGCCCCTGAGTCTGCTAAATAACTGCTAAGCAACCGTGCATCGCTGTTTTTAAATCTTTTACAAGCTATGACTTGCGGCTTCGGATGCGGTTCTTGCGTTTTCAGCAGGCCCAGGCCCGCCGGTGATGAATGGGATCTTTGAAGTTTGCCATTGGACTTGAGCCTCCTTTCTTACGAAATACTGCCGGCGGCCTTTACAATTTCTTTCCGGTCTCTTCCTTTGCCCTCGTGCTGCTGGATCGGAGTCCCTGAAGTGCTTCCTTTTTCACTCCCCGACTTTGGGCAGCTTGCGGAAAATCTTCTTCAGGATGTCGATCTGTTCACGATGGGACTTTGCTGAAGAGCCTTTTGGAAAGTGGCTTCGCTTGGAGTTCTTATCTCCTTATCTCCGGCTGTTTTCTTTCTGTGACTATACTATACCACAGCCCTAAGGTTTCGTCTATTCGCAGACCGCACAACGTTTATATGCAATATTTGTGCATAATCAGGATTGAATAACACATAATAAAAGTGGTATAATAGATATGTTGGGCGCGTGTACGCCAAAGCAAAGCCGCCGCTTCTTTTCCCAGGAAGCGGCGGCTTTTTGTTGTATTGGCTTCCCCCAAGGGGGAAGCTGTCAGTGGCCCCGACCACTGACTGATGAGGGGCAAGTCTGCCATAGTCACCCATTTGCGGGCAGCTACAACAAACGCGCCCCTCATCCGGCCCTGCGGGGCCACCTTCCCCCAAGGGGGAAGGCTTAAGATTTACTTTTACATCGTCTCCGGTGCGTTCACCTTGAACATCGTCAGAATGTTGTGGATGACCCCGCGCACGGCCAGGCAGAGCGCGATGCGGCCCTGCTGAACGGCACCCTCGGCATCCAGGATGCGGCAGGCGTTGTAGAAGCGGTGATACGCAGACGCCACGTCGATGCAGTAGCGGGTGATGCGCGCCGGGTCGTACTTCTCGGCGGCGGCGGCGATCTCGGCGGGGAAGGCGGCCAGCAGGCGAATCAGCGCCTGCTCGGCGGGGTCTGCCAGCACGCTGGCGTCCACGGCGTCCGCGCCCTCAAACTTCACGCCCTCGCTCTCGAGCTTTTTCAGCACCGAGCAGATGCGCGCGTGGGCGTACTGCACATAGTAGACCGGGTTCTCGCTGTCGTTGCGCACGGCCAGGTCCAGGTCAAAGTCCAGCGTGGACGAGCTCTCGCGCTGGTTGAAGAAGAACCGCGCGGAATCAATGGGCACCTCGTCCAGCAGGTCGGTCAGGGTGATGGCCTTGCCGGTACGCTTGCTCATGCGCACGGGCTTGCCGTCGCGCATGAGGTTGACCATCTGCATCAGCACGATGTCCAGACGGCTGCCGTCCAGCCCGATAGCGTCCATCGCGCCCTTCATGCGGGCGACGTGGCCGTGGTGGTCGGCGCCCCAGACGTCGATGGCCTTATCAAAGCCGCGCACGGCCAGCTTGTTGTAGTGGTAGGCAATGTCGGCGGCAAAATAGGTCGGGATGCCGTTGGCGCGGACGAGCACCTCGTCCTTGGCCTCCTCCTCGCTGCCGTCGTCGGTCTTGCGCTTGTTGACGACGCCGTACTTGGCGGCGTACTGGGCGCTGCGGTACATGATCGCGCCGTCCTCGGCCTTGTAGCACGCGCCGGTCTCCAGCAGCTTGTCCACCACGGCCTTGACCGCGCCGGAGCTGTGCAGGTCGCTCTCGTGGAACCAGACGTCGTACTTGATGCGATACTTGCCGAGATCGCGCTGCAAACCGGCAATGTTCTTGGGCAGGGCGTCGGCAACGATGGCCTTTTTAAGCTCGTCAAAGTCCTTGTTGACGTAAGCGTCGCCGTGGACCTCGGCAAACTCCTTGGCGCGGGCGATGATGTCCGCGCCCTGGTAGCACTCCTCGGGCAGCGGGCAGGCGTCCTCGCCCTTGTACAGCTGCAGATAGCGGATGGCCAGGCTCTTGCCGAACTTCTCGATCTGGTTGCCCGCGTCGTTGATGTAGAACTCGCGGGTCACGTCGTAGCCGGCCCAGTCTAGGCAGGCGGCCAGGCCGTCGCCCAGTGCGCCGCCGCGGGCGTTGCCCATGTGCATGGGGCCGGTGGGGTTGGCGGAGACGAACTCGACGTTATACTTCTTGCCTGCGCCCGCGTCGGTGCGGCCATATTCAGGGTTGGCGACAGCGGCGCGCACGACGCTGGTGAACCAGTCCTGGCCCAGGAACAGGTTGATGAAGCCGGGGCCGGCGACCTCAAAGCGGTCAAACAGGCTGCCGTCCAGCTGCAATTTTGCGGTAATGGCTTCTGCGATCTGGCGCGGTGCCTTGTGGAAGGCGCGCGCACCGGCCATGGCCACGTTGGACGCAATATCGCCGTTTTTGACGTCAGCCGGGATCTCGACGATGAAGTCGGGCAGTGCGGCCTCGGGCAGGGTGCCGTCGACGATTGCCGCCTTGACGGCGTCGGTCAGCAGCGTGCGCGCCTGTGCCAGCGCCGCCGCCCGCGGGTTGTAGTTTTTATAATCCATGATGAACCTCCTGTGGGGGATTTTTCTATTGCAATAACGCGGTTGGGGGCCGGGCGTGCCCGGCCCCTACGGGGCAACGCGTTTTTAAGCTTCCGGCAGCTTATCGACCGTAATGTCAACCAGATTCCGGCTGATGAAGCTCTCGGCGCCGGAATCGAGGGTGTAGCTGAATTTCAGACTGCCGCCGTTCTCGTCGAGCCGCTGCTCAATGACGTCGGCGGCCACGCCCAGACTAATCGAGCCGTAGCCGGTCTCGTAATGGCAGAGATGGCGCGTGCCCTTCTCGATGATGAGCTGGCTCGACTGCTTGCCGAACCGCAGCATCGAGACCTTGCGCGCGTCCTCGGCCACTTTGACCGTCGTTGTGCAGCCCTCATAGCCGGTGGTCTCGGTCTCCTTGTAGACAATATAGTAGGCACCGTCCTTGTGGACGAGCGAGCCGCGGGTCATCAGCTCCACGGTATCCGTGTCGCCCCGCTGCTCCATTGTGCCCTTGATGGTGATCAGATAGTTTTCTTCCATGATTATGCCTCAAAAGGGAAGTGCGCGGTCATGGGAAGCTCTCTCCCTCCGGCGCTGCGCGCCACCTCCCTCGCAGAGGGAGGCAAGAGGCCTTGGCCCCCTCTGCGAGGGGGCTCCGCCCGCAGGCGGTGGGGGAGAGAGCCTCGGCATTGCCGCTCATTTCCCCTAATACGTCTCAATCGCGATTCTTTCCACCGTACCGCCGGCGTATTCGCCCAGAAACGTGTGTGCCAATTCGTCAAAATTGTCGGGGGTGTCGCTGACAAAATACCGCGCTGTGCCGCCTGTTTTTTTGCCGTTCAGCAGCCCTAAATCGTCCAGCGCCGCCGCGGCGGCCTGCGCCGTGACCTTGCCGGAATCGACAAGATGCACCTCGTCGCCCATAAAATCCCCAATCATCTTTTTCAACAGGGGATAGTGGGTGCAGCCCAAAATCAGCGTGTCAACGCCCGCGTCCTTCAGCTCCTGCAGATACTCCGCAATGATCAGCTTTGTGACCAGGTTGCCGTCGTTGAAATAGCCGTTCTCGACCAGCGGCACAAACATCGGGCAGGCGCGGGCAAAAATCTGCACGTCGGGCATCATGTCGCGGATGATGGCGGCATACGACCCGCTGCGCACCGTGGCCGCTGTGCCGATGATGCCGATTTTGCGGTTCCGCGTCGCGTCCACCGCCGCGCGGGCCGTGGCACCCACAACGCCGGTAAACGGCACGGGCAGCCTGGCGGCCTCCTCCGGCGGATAGGTCGAGGACACCGTGCCGCAGGCGGCAATGATAAATTTCACGTCCTGCTGCAATAAAAAGCGGATGTCCTGCCGCGCGTACTGGACAATGATGTCCCGCCCGCGGCTGCCGTAGGGCACGCGGCCCGTGTCACCGAAGTAGACGATGTCCTCACCGGGCAGCACGCGGCGCAGCTGGCGCACGGCGGTCAGCCCGCCCAGGCCGCTGTCAAACACGCCGATGGGCCGTGTGTCCATCAGTAGGCCCCCTTCCGGCGGTGGACGGCCAGCGTCAGCAGCTTGTCGACCAGCGCAGGATAGCTGTAGCCCTCGTGCTCCATCAGCTTGGGGTACATGCTGATGGACGTAAAGCCCGGCAGGGTGTTCAGCTCATTGCAGAGCACCCGCCCGGTGCCGCGCGCAACGAAGAAGTCGCAGCGGGACAGGCCGGAGCAGCCCAGCGCCAGATACGCCTTGCGGGCCTCGGCGCGGACCTCGTCGAGCTTTTCCTCGCTCAGATGCGCGGGGATGACGGTCTGGGACACGCCGTTTTTGTACTTGTCGTCGTAGGTGTAGAACTCGGCCCCGGCCAGGATCTCGCCCGGACGGGTCGTGGAGACGGTGGACGGGTCATCGGGGTTGCCGATGGCGGCGCACTCGACCTCCTGCGCGTCCACGAACTCCTCAAACACGACCTTGTCGTCCTCGCGCAGGGCGATTTCGACGCCCTTTTCCAGCGCGGCGCGGTCCGCAGCCTTGGAGATGCCGACGCTGGACCCCGCGTTGGCGGGCTTGACGAAGATGGGGTAGCCGAGCTTTGCCTCGATGCCGTCCAGCACCACGGGGCCGTTCAGCTCCAGATCGGCGCGGCTGGCGGCGACCCACTTGCAGTGGGGGACCCCGGCGGCGTCCATCAGGGCGTTGGCGACGGCCTTATCCATGCAGACGGCGCTGCCCAGCACGCCGCAGCCCACGTAGGGGATGCGGGCCAGCTCAAACAGGCCCTGGATCGTGCCGTCCTCGCCGTTTTTGCCGTGCATGACGGGTGCGCAGATGTCAATGTGCACCAGCTCCGCCCTGCCGTCCTTCAGCAGCCAGATGCCGTGGTCCTTCCGGTCCGGGCTGAGCACGCAGGGCGTGCAGTCGCCCTGCTCCCAGCTGCCGTCGGCCATAGCCTCGGGCGTGGGGCGGCAGGCCAGCCAGCGGCCATCCTTCGTGATACCCACGGGGAAAACCTCATATTTGTCCGCGCAGGGCTCCTGACCCAGTGCGCGCAGCCAGGCCGAGGCCGACACGCAGCTGACGTCATGTTCACTGGAAACGCCGCCGAAGAACAGTGCGACGCGCAGCTTGGAATTTGTATTCATCAAAAAGACTCCCTTTGTTCAATGTGGCCGTGCCCTTTGGGCACACTACAAGTCTTCAGCTTATTATCATAACATATTATGCGTGCGTTGGCTAGATTATTTTTGGAAAATTTCTGAACCGGGAACAGAAGTCCGTAGGGGCCGGGCATGCCCGGCCCGCAGCCTTGCCATTACCGCCCGTTTATCTTTTGCCCCGTAGGGAGGGGTCTTGACCCCTCCGCCGCCTTCCGCCGCCGCTCACCTCCGCGGGGCGTCGGGGACGCCGCCCCCTACAGCGGCAACCCGTAAGGCTTCTCGTTGCCGCCAACCTCCCCGGCGGCCTGGGGGCAGGCCGCCCTACATCCCACTTTATCACAGTTCGCAGGGTGGGGTGCCCTCACCCCGCCGCAACTCTGACGGCAATGCCTATGTTGCCTACACCAAGGACAGCAATGAAGCAGGTACCTACAGCGAAGTCTCTAAGACTAATAAGCTTGACGCTGGTTTTACGGCGAATGCTAATAGCACTTTGAACGGCAAGACTGGTAACGAAGCCTGATTTTGAGTTTCATTAAGTTCCATCACCTCCCGTGGTGGGTTTTTTATACCCTCTACCTTATAATACCAGCTCTGTAGGGGCCGGGCATGCCCGGCCCTCAACCTTGCCATAGCCGCGCGGCCCCGGGTCAGCCGTAGGGGAGGGATTTATCCCTCCCGCAGAAAAGCCTCCCTTGTCAAAGGGAGGTGGACGCCGAAGGCGGCCGGAGGGATTCTGACGGGCCTTGCCCTGCACGCCGTCCCCTCGCAGCCGGGCGGGAATCCCTCCGCCTCGTTTACGCTCGGCACCTCCCTTTGACAAGGGGGGCCTTTCGACAATCCGTCCCTACAACCTCCGAAAGGCGGTTACCATGCCCCAAACTCCAAAGCTGTCTCCACAACAAAAGGTCACCCTTGTGGAAAAAATCAAAGCAGGCGAGATCAGCCGTCAGGCCGCGGCGCAAAGCGTCGGCGTCAGCAACACCACCGTGCGCCAATGGCTGCGCATCTATGAATCCGAGGGTGCAGACGGCCTTGCACCCCGGGAAAAGTCCCGCCACCTTACCGCCGAGGAAAAGCAGGCCGCCGTGGCGGAGTACCTCGCGGGCGGGGTCTCGCTGTTTGACGTCTGCAAAAAGTACGGCATCCGCAGCCCGCAAAACCTGCAAAAGCTCGTGGAAAAGGCCCAGGCGGGCGGCGAGCTGCGCGGCTACCACGGCGCGTCCCGCCACAGGGGCGGCGCGTACACCACCGCCGCGGACCGGGAAAAGATCGTGCGGGAATGCCTGGCCGACGGCTGCGATTACGGCGCAGCCGCGTTAAAATATAACGTCGATTACAAGGCGCTGGTGCATTGGGTGGGGCAGTACCGTGCGGGCGCGGCCCTGCACGACGCCCGCCACAGTAGCGAGGGCACAAGCCGCGCCAAGGGCCGCGCCCGCACCGTGCCGCCGATGCAGCGGATGGTCATGGTGCTGGACTGTCTGGAAAACCGGAAAAATTACGGCGCTATGGCGCAGAAATACGCGATAGCCTACCACCAGATCTACCGCTGGGTGCAGCGCTATCTGCAGGACGGCTGGCTCGGCATGAATGACCGCCGCGGCCCCGCCGACGACCCCGACCCGGCGGGGGAGTGGGGGAAGATCGCCCCCGCCGGTGAGGCCGACGCGGAGCTGTGGGCAGCCAAATGCAAAGGCGTACCGGAGGCTTTGCCCGCCATGCTGCGCCGCGCCGGGTACAGCTGGATGATGATTGCAAAAATTCTGTTTGATCTGGCGCGGATGTAGGGGCCGGGCATGCCCGGCCCTCAGCCTTGCGTAATTGCCCGTGAACGGGCAGCCGTCCACAGTTGCAGGCCGGGCATGCCCGGCCCCTACGGGCGCGCGCCGGGCAGCCTTACGGCGACAACCCGTTCACGGGCAGCCGCCCACAGTTGCGGGCCGGGCATGCCCGGCCCCTACAGCGCTGCAAAAAACTTTCCAAATCCCCTTGACACGCCCCTGTTTTTATGATAAACTATCCCTTGTAAAAAAAGCAGCAACCGGCAGTAGGCCGTCGGCTCACCTTGAGGGTTTGCAAAAGCCCCGGGTCATACCATGATTACGCACAACAGGTGCGCAACTTCGTATGTTCGGCGGCTGCTTTCAATGGCAGCCGCTTTTGTCATTATCATACACTTGTGGGAGGTGTGTTACAATCGCCAGCAACAGCAAATCCAACGAACTGGAGATCAATGAGCAGATCCGCGACAAAGAAATCCGCCTGATCGGGGCAGATGGCGCGCAGATGGGCATTATGAGCCCGCGCGACGCACTGAAGATGGCTATTGACAAGGACCTTGACCTCGTCAAGGTCGCGCCGCAGGCCAAGCCGCCGGTGTGCAAAATTCTTGATTACGGTAAATACCGGTTCGAGATGCAGAAAAAGGAAAAGGAAGCCAAGAAGAACCAGAAAGTGGTTGAACTCAAGGAAATCCGCCTTTCCCTGAACATCGACACCAACGACTTCAACACCAAGGTGAACCAGGCTGCCAAGTTCCTGCAGCAGGGTCACAAGCTCAAGGTGAGCATCCGGTTCCGCGGCCGTGAGATGGCACATACCAGCCTGGGTCTGGATGTCCACAAGCGTTTTGCCGAGGCGTTGGAGGGCAAGGCCGTCATCGACAAGCAGCCCAAGCTTGAGGGCCGCAGCATGATGATGTTCATGTCCCCCGTTCCCAACAAGTAAGAAAGTAAACTCTCTAGGAGGAAACAACAATGGCTAAAATGAAGCTCAAGACCCTTTCCGGCGCCAAGAAGCGCTTCAAGATGACTGCTTCCGGCAAGATCAAGCGCAATGCGTCCAAGCGCCGTCACATCCTGACCAAAAAGACCACCAAGCTCACCCGCGGCCTGCGTATGCCCAAGTACGTCGACAAGACCAACGAGGCTGCCGTCAAGAAAATGATGCCCTACGGTGGCTAATCACTAAGACATTTAAAGGTCAGTTACTACCAGTTACAGACAAAGGAGATATAAAACATGGCTCGTATTAAAGGCGCTACCATGACGCACAAGCGTCGTGCTAAGACTCTCAAGCTCGCAAAGGGTTACTACGGTGCTAAGTCCAAGCACTTCCGCATGGCCAAGCAGGCCGTTATGAAGAGCGGCAACTACGCTTTCGTCGGCCGTAAGCAGAAGAAGCGCCAGTTCCGCAACCTGTGGATCACCCGCATCAACAACGCTGTTCGTGCCCAGGGCATGAACTACTCCACCTTCATGAACGGCCTGAAGAAGTCCGGCATCGAGCTGAACCGCAAGATGCTGAGCGAGATGGCCATCCACGATCCCGCCAGCTTCAACGCTCTGGTCGAGACCGCCAAGAAGGCTCTGTAATAGCTTGCATAAAAGACTCGCGCACACGCGCGAGTCCTTTTGTGTTTAAAGGGGAAAATGGCAAAAAAGCGGGCAACCAAGGAAAGCTCTCCCCTCATCCGGCCTGCGGGCCACCTTCTCCCCCAAGGGGAGAAGGCTTGAGGCTGTGGAGCCTTCCCCTTCGGGGGAAGGTGTCGGCGGCCCCGACCGCCGACGGATGAGGGACGGCCTTCCGGCAGACTGCCGTTTCCCTTTATTCATACAAATCAGTTGATTTTATCCAAAAGGGGCGCTACAATGGAAACGATCACAAGCCGCGAAAACGCTAAGATCAAATACGCCTGCGCGGTGCGCGACTCAGAAAAGCAGCGCGCCGCCGACGGGCTTTTCTTTGCCGAGGGGCCGAAGCTCTGCCTGGAGCTGGCCAAAAGCTGCACGCCGCGTGCGATGTACGCCACGGCGGCGGCGCTGGCAAAAACGCCCGAGCTGGCCCGATTCGACCCCGCCGAGATCGCGCCCCATGTGGCCGAAAAATTAAGCGGCACCAAATCCAATCAGGGCGTGTTTGCCCTGTTTGAAACGCCCGTGCCGCCCGCGGACACGCTGGACACGGCCCGCCGCATTTTGATGCTGGAGGGCGTGCAGGACCCCGGCAACGTGGGTACGCTGCTGCGCAGCGCTGCCGCGTTCGGCTTTGATGCCGTCGTGCTGGGGCCGGGCTGCGCGTCGCCGCTGTCGCCCAAGACGCTGCGGTCCTCGATGGGCGCGGCGGGGCGGCTGCCGACGCTGCACAGCGACGATCTGCCCGCCGCGCTGGCCGCCCTGCGTGCCCGCGGCGTGACGACGCTGGCGACGGCACTCTACCGTTCGCGTCCGCTGGACGAGGCCGGGAACGATTTCCCGGGCGGGCTGTGCGTTGTCATCGGCAGCGAGGGGCAGGGCCTGACGGACAGGACCGTCGAGGCCTGCGACATGGCCGTCCGCATCCCGATGACAGACCGCGTCGAGAGTTTGAACGCGGCAGTGGCGGGCAGCGTCCTGCTGTGGCATTTCAGGGGTGTGTAACGCATTCCCGGCCCCCTCCGGGAGGGGGAGAGAACCTTGCCATTGGCGGAAAATTTCGGGTTGAGATGAAGTTCTCTCCCTCAGTCGCCTGCGGGCGACAGCTCCCTCGCAGAGGGAGCCAAGGAGCTGCCCATGGACAAAACACTTGCCTGGCTCTGGCTGGCGGATGCCGTCGGCTCGGGCTGCCAATATGCGCAGGAGCTGCTGACGCTCTACCCCGACCCGGCGGAGCTGTACGACGCCCTGCGTGCCGGGACCGAGGCCCCGCCCGCCTGCCTGACGCCCCACGCGCTGGCACAGCTGCAGGACACGACGCCCTTTGATTATGAGGAACGGCTCGACCACTGCCTGCTGTCGGGCATCGACGTGCTGACGCCCGACGAGGGCGTATACCCGGACCGTTTGCGGGAACTGCCCGACCTGCCGCTTGTGCTCTACGTGACCGGCGACATCGCCTGCCTGAACGGGCGGCGGTACGCGGGCATGGTGGGCACGCGGCGGCCCAGCACCTACGGGCGGCAGGCCGCGTTTGACCTGTCACTGGCGATGGCGCGGGCGGGCGTCGTGCTTGTCAGCGGCCTGGCCGACGGACTGGACAGCGAGGCACACCGCGCCGCCGTGCAGGCTGATGTGCCGACGGTTGCCTTTCTGGGCACGGCCATCGACAAGACCTACCCGGCCTCCAACGCGAAGCTGCGCACCGCCATTGAGAAGGGCGGCGGCGCGGTCTGCAGCGAGTATCCGCCCGGCTACAGCGGGCGCACGACGGGCACTTTTCTGGCCCGCAACCGGCTCATTGCCGCGCAGAGCGAGGCGCTCTGCGTCGCCGAGGCCCGCACCCGCAGCGGCACGCTGAACACCGTCGGCCACGCCGAGCGGCTGGGCCGCCCCGTGCTGGCCGTGCCGGGCAGCATCTACAGCGCTTTGAGCGAGGGCACAAACGAGCTGCTGCGCACCCACCGCGCCGAGCCGCTCTGCAAAGCCGCGGACGCGCTGGATATACTGGGTATTGGCGCGGAGACCGCCGCCCCGGCGCAGCAACGGTTTGACCCGGCCACGGTCAGCGCCGATGCGCAGGCCGTCTACGCCGTGTTAAAGCCCACGCCCCAAAGCATCGACGCCCTGTGTGCCGCCGCAAGCCTGCCCGCCGGACGGGTGCTGGCGGCGTGTACCGAGCTGGAGCTGATGGGCGGCGCCCAGGCGCAGCCCGGAAGGCGGTACATTGCATTATAAGATAATAGATGAAGGCAGTGGCAAGGTGCCCGGGCGGATATGGAATCCGCCCCTACGGCTGTAGGGGGCGGCGTCCTCGACGACCCGGGGCGTTTGCGGCGGCGATAAGCTGGCGGGCGAACAATGTTCGCCCCTACAGGCAACGCTCGGAAGTATGCGTGTCATCTAAATTTAAACATTGAGGTAACTTATGCCAAAATTAGTCATCGTGGAATCCCCTGCCAAGGCCAAGACCATTGGCAAGTATCTGGGCCGCGGCTACAAGGTCACGGCCAGTATGGGCCATGTGCGCGACCTGCCCGCCAGCACGCTGGGCATTGATGTCGAAAATGGCTATACACCGAAATATATCACCATCAAGGGCAAGCAGAAGCTCGTCAAGGAGCTGAAGGCCGAGGCCAAAAAGTGCGACGGCGTCCTGCTGGCAACCGACCCGGACCGCGAGGGCGAGGCCATCAGCTGGCATCTGGCGAACATTCTGGGGCTGGACCCCAGCGCACCCAACCGCGTGACCTTTGACGAGATCACGAAGAAGGGCGTCAAGGAGGGCATGGCCCACCCGCGCGCCATCAATATCGACCTGTTCAACGCCCAGCAGGCCCGGCGCGAGCTGGACCGTCTGGTCGGCTACAAATTGAGCCCGTTCCTGTGGAAAAAGGTCCGCCGCGGCCTGTCCGCGGGCCGCGTGCAGAGCGTGGCCGTGCGGCTGATCCGGGACCGTGAGCTGGAAATTGAAAACTTCAAGCCCGACGAATACTGGAACATCGACGCGCTGCTGAACCCGCAGGGCGAGAAGGGCGAGTTCACGGCCCGCCTGGCCGCCACCGCCGACGGCAAAAAGCTGACCGTCACCAATAAGCAGCAGGCCGACGGCATTCTGGCCGCGCTGGACGGCAGGGACTATACCATCACGAAGATCGAAAAGGGCAAGCGCCGCCGCCAGCCCTCGCCGCCCTTCATCACGTCCACCTTGCAGCAGGACGCGAGCCGCGCGTTCGGCTTCTCGGCCACCCGCACGATGCGCGCCGCCCAGACGCTGTATGAAGGCGTGGACATTGCGGGCCACGGCACGGTGGGTCTTATCACCTACATGCGTACCGACTCGCTGCGCATTGCCGCCGAGGCTCAGGCCGCGGCCAAGACCTTTATTGCGGAGCGCTGGGGCGACAACTACGTCTGCAAGACCGCCCGCAAGTGGAAAAGCCGCTCCGCCACCGCCGCGCAGGACGCCCACGAGGCCATCCGCCCGTCTATGCCCGAGCTGACCCCCGACGAGGTCGAGCAGAGCATCAGCGGCGACACCGCAAAGCTCTACCGCCTGATCTGGAGCCGCTTTATGGCCAGCCAGATGGCCGACTGCATTCAGGACACCGTCTCCGCGTCCATCACGGCAGGGGACTACCTGTTCCGTGCGTCGGGCTTCCGCGTCTCGTTCGACGGCTTCACCGCGCTGTACGAGGAATCCACCGACGACGCCAAAAAGAAGGAGACCGCCCTGCCCCCGCTGGAGGAGGGCCAGACCCTCAAACTCAAAAAGCTGACGGCGGACCAGAAGTTCACCCAGCCGCCGCCGCTTTACACCGAGGCCACGCTGATCCACGCGCTGGAGGAAAACGGCATCGGACGCCCGTCCACCTATGCGCCCATCATCACGACCATCGTGGACCGCGGCTATGTGGAGAAGGACCAGAAAAAGCTGAAAACCACCCCGCTCGGCCAGGCCGTCAACACGGTCATGATGGAGCAGTTCCCCGACATCGTCAACGTGAAATTCAGCGCTGACATGGAGAAAAAGCTCGACGTTGTCGAAGCCGGCCAGGCGGACTGGGTCAAGACCATCGACGACTTTTACCAGGGCTTTGAAAAGAGCCTGGAGCAGGCCGAGAAGAACATGGAGGGCAAGCGCATCAAGGTCGAGGACATCCCCACGGATGAGATCTGCGAAAAATGCGGGCGGCCCATGGTCATCAAGTCGGGCCGCTACGGCAAGTTTGTGGCATGCTCGGGCTTCCCGGAGTGCCGCAACGCCCACCCGCTGGTCAAGGACACGGGCGGCCTCTGCCCGCTGGACGGCGGCCACATGCTGGTGCGCAAGAGCGCCAAGGGCCGCGTCTACTACGGCTGCAGCAACTACCCCAAGTGCAACTATATGACCTGGGACGAGCCGGTGCCCGAAAAGTGCCCCCAGTGCGGCAGCACCCTCTTTAAAAAGAAGGGCCAGCTGTACTGCGCCAAAGAGGGGTGCGGGTTTGTGAAGGCGATTGAGAAGAAATGACCGCTTTCGGCACTTCTGTAGGGGGCGATGCTTGCATCGGCCCGCGGACAGGCTGCCGACTTGCGGGCGGATGCGCGTATCCGCCCCTACAACCTGCGGAAAACAGAGACGTTACGGAGAAACTATGCAAGTGAAAATCATCGGTGCCGGTCTGGCCGGCTGCGAGGCGGCGCTTTGGCTGGCGGACCGCGGCGTGCAGGTCGAACTGTACGAGCAGAAGCCCGCAAAATATTCCCCGGCCCATAAAAGCGCGGGCTTCGCGGAGCTGATCTGCTCCAACTCGCTCAAGGCCGAGCGCCCCGACTCCGCGTCGGGCCTTTTGAAAATTGAGATGAAGATGATGGGCAGCCATCTGTTGGACGCCGCCGAGACCGCCCGCGTGGCGGCAGGCGGTGCGCTGGCCGTGGACCGCGATGCGTTTTCCACCGCCGTGACCGAAATGGTGGAAAACCACCCCAACATCACGGTCCGGCGCGAGGAGGTCACGGCGCTGGACGAGAGCGCACCCGTGCTCGTCGCCAGCGGCCCGCTGACCGAGGGCGCACTGGCACAGGCCGTCGCCGCGCTGACCGGCGACCATCGGCTGAGCTTTTATGACGCTGTCGCGCCCATCGTGACCGCCGAGAGCCTTGACTATGACAAGGTTTTTGCCGCGTCCCGCTATGGCCGCGGCGAGGCGGACTACCTGAACTGCCCGTTCAATAAAGAGGAATACGAGGCGTTCCACGCGGCGCTCATTGCCGCCGAGCGCGCGCCGCTCCACGACTTTGACGGCGACCTGACCGTCTACGAGGGCTGTATGCCCATTGAAGTCATGGCCGCCCGCGGCGCGGATACGATCCGGTTCGGCCCCCTGCGCCCCGTCGGTCTGCGCGACCCGCGCACCGGCCACCGCCCCTGGGCCGCCGTCCAGCTGCGCGCCGAGAACACGGCCCGCACGCTCTATAACCTCGTCGGCTTCCAGACCAACCTGAAATGGGGCGAACAGAAACGGGTGTTCAGCATGATCCCCGGCCTGGAGCACGCCGAATTTGTGCGTTACGGCGTCATGCACCGCAACACCTTTTTGGAGAGCCCGAAAGTTTTGACAAAGCAGCAGTTCTTGAAAGAACATCCCAACGTGTTTTTTGCAGGGCAGATCACCGGCTTTGAGGGCTATATGGAGAGCGCGGCGTCCGGCTTGCTGGCGGCGCACCAGATGCTTGCACGGCTCAAGGGCCGCGAGCTGCCGCCGCCCCCGGCGGCAACGATGTGCGGCGCGCTGCTGGACTACATCACGACACCGAACAAGGACTTCCAGCCGATGGGTGCGAACATGGGCATCCTGCCCCGCACCGAGGAGATCAACACCATCCGCGACAAGCGGGAGCGCTACATGGCGCTTTCGCAGGCCGCGCAGGACGCCATGCAGGCGTGGGTAAAGGAGTACGAAGCATGAAAATTTTAGTGGATGCCATGGGCGGCGACAACGCCCCGCTGTGCGTTTTGCAGGGCGTGAGCCAGGCCGCGGCGGAGTTCGGTGACGGCATGGAGCTGGTGCTGCTGGGTGAGGAAAAAGCCATCCGCGACTGCGCAAAAGAGAATAAAATCGACCTTGCACCGTTTGAGATCCTCAACTGCACCGAGACCATCGACATGCACGATGACCCGGTCAAGGCTGTGCGCCACAAAAAGGATTCCAGCCTTGTCAAGGGTCTGACCATGCTGAAGAACGGCGAGGCCGATGCCTTTGTCAGTGCCGGCTCCACCGGTGCGCTGCACGTCGGCACCAGTCTCATCGTGCGCACGGTCAAGGGTGTCAAGCGCCCGGCGCTGGCCACCCCGATGCCCGGCGCCAAGCAGAATTTCCTGCTGCTGGACTGCGGTGCGAACGTCGAGTGCCGCCCCGAAATGCTGAACGCCTTCGGCACGATGGGCAGCGTCTACGCCGAGAAGGTCATGGGGCGCGAAACGCCGAAGGTCGCGCTTGTCAACAACGGCGCGGAGGACACGAAGGGCACGCCGACCTACCGCGAGGCCCACAAGCTGCTGAAGGCAAACCCCTGCATCCACTTTGCGGGCAACATCGAGCCGCGCTACATCATGGACGGTGACGTGGACGTCGTCGTCTGCGACGGCTTTGTCGGCAACGTCGTGCTGAAATTGACCGAGGGCGTTGCCAAAACGCTGCTGGGGATGCTGAAAAAAATCTTCTTACAGAACCTGATCACCAAGCTCAGCTATCTGGGCATCAAGGGCGGTCTGGGCGAGCTGAAACGTATGATGGACTCCGAGGAGGTCGGCGGTGCACCGCTGCTGGGCGCCGCGAAGCCGGTCATCAAGGCGCACGGTTCCAGCCACGCCAAGGGCATCAAGAACGCCATTCGTCAGGCCAAGCTCTGCGTCGCCAACGACCTGTGCGGCACGATGGAGAAGGCGCTGGCAGAGGTGGCTGCACAGAAGGAAGAAGCAGACGCTTAAAAGGTAAGCTGCCCTGTAGGGGCCGGACATGTCCGGCCCGCGGCATAAAAAATACCGCCCGTAAAAGGGCAATCGAGATAAGGTTGAGGGCCGGGCATGCCCGGCCCCTACGGACTAGCCGGAAAGGTGAAAGAATATGGCTCACAAACCGGAAGAACTGCAGGAGGTCCTGCACTATACATTCAAAAATCCTGCGCTGCTGCGCATTGCGCTGACCCATACCAGCTATGCCAACGAGAGCAAGGTCGCCACGACCCACAATGAGCGGCTGGAATTTCTGGGCGACAGCGTGCTGTCCGTCGTTGTAGCGGACTACCTGTTCCACCAGTCGGGCCGCCCCGAGGGCGAGCTGACCCGTATGCGCGCCAGCCTCGTCAGCGAGGATGCACTGTTCCAGTTCGCACAGGAAATTCAGCTGGGTGAGTATCTGCGCCTTGGCCACGGCGAGGACCTTGGCGGCGGACGCAGCCGCCCGAGCGTCGTCTCCGATGCGTTCGAGGCGGTCATTGCCGCACTGTATCTGGACGGCGGCATGGAGGCCGCGCGCAATTTCATCCTGCCCTTCATCACCGAGGGCAAGACTGCCGAGGACGACTACAAGACCCGTCTGCAGGAGGTCGTCCAGCAGGACCCGTCCGCCGTGCTGAAATACGAGGTCACCGGCGAGACCGGCCCCGACCACAACAAGCAGTTTACGGTCTGCGTCTGGCGCAACGGCGAGCTGCTGGCCGAGGGCCGTGGCCGCAGCAAAAAAGCCGCCGAGCAGCACGCAGCAAAGGTGGCGCTGGAAAAGCTGCAATAAGTGACGCCCTGTAGGGGCCGGGCATGCCCGGCCCGCGGCATAAAAATCGCGACCCGTTTACGGGTACATAAGGCGAGGTTGAGGGCCGGGCATGCCCGGCCCCTACGACCATTTTAAGAATTTTGAAAGGTACCCATGGAATGCGCCTGAAAGAACTGGAAATCCAAGGCTTCAAATCCTTCCCCGATAAGACAAAGATCGAGATCGGCGAGGGCATTACCGGCGTTGTCGGGCCGAACGGCTCGGGCAAGTCGAACATCTCCGACTCCATCCGCTGGGTTCTGGGCGAGACCAGCTCCAAGCAGCTGCGCGGCAGCGGCAAGATGGAGGACGTCATCTTCGGCGGCACCCAGTCCCGCGGTGCCATGGGCTATGCCTCCGTCGCGCTGACCATCGACAACAGCGACCACGGTCTGGACATGGACGCCGACGAGGTCACGATCGGCCGCCGGTACTACCGCAGCGGTGAGAGTGAATACTCCATCAACGGCCAGAACGTCCGCTTAAAGGACGTGTACGAGCTGCTGCTCGACACCGGCATTGGCCGCGACGGCTATGCCATCGTCGGGCAGGGCCGCATTGCCGAGATCGTCGGTGCAAAATCCGCGGAGCGCCGCGAAATTTTTGAGGAAGCGTCCGGCATCGCCAAGTACCGTTACCGCAAAAACGAGGCCGAGCGCCGCCTGGACGCCGCCGAGGGCAACTTAGAGCGCCTGCGGGACATTCTGGGTGAGCTGGAAAAGCGCGTCGGCCCCCTGAAACGCGACAGCGAGAAGGCCCAGCAGTTTCTGGAATTGAGCGAGAAGCGCAAGACGCTGGAGATCACACTCTGGGTCGATGCCATCCGCCGCGCCAACGACTCGCTGCGCGACCAGCAGCGCAAGTACGAGGCCGCCCAGGCCGACTATGACCGCCTGAGCCGCCAGCTGGACGAGTTTGACGAAAAAAGCGCGTCCCTGCGTGCCGAGGCCCAGCAGCTGGTGCTGGCCGTCGAGCAGGCCAACGCCGACATCCGCGCCATCACCGAAGCAAACGCCGGCAGCGAGAGTGAGATCGCCGTCCTGAAAAACGAGAGCGAGCACAGCCGGTTCCGCATCGACGATGCTACGTCCGAATTGGAGCGCGCCGGGCAGGGCCGCGAGAGCATCGAGCGCGAGGCCGCGGACCACCGCGCCGCCATCGAGACGCTGAAAAGCGGCATGGCCGGGCTGGACGCCCGCGTGGCCGAGCTGCGCGAGGCCCTGCGTGCCCTTGAGGAAAAGGCCGCCGCCAGCGGCGAGCGCCGCGACGTCATTGACGCCGCCATGGCCCGCCTGCAGGACACCGCCACCGCCGCCAGGGTCAGCGCCGCGTCGGCGCAGTCGGCAGGGGAGGCTGCGGCCAACCGCTTGGCCGAGGCGCAGCGCCAGGCCGAGGAGCTGAAAGCCGGCGCCGCCGCCACCGACGAGGAACGCCGCCGCGCCGAGCGCCGCTTTAAGGACGCCGAGGAGGCCGTGACCCGCAACGATAACATCAAGGCGGGCCTGAAGCTGAAATTGGACAGCCGCCGCCGTCAGCAGGCCGAGGCTGCCGACAACCTGCAGAAGGCGGACCGAGAAAGGTCCGCCGCCGCCCAGCGCATCCACATTCTGGAAGATCTGGAGCGCAACATGGACGGCTACCAGCAGAGCGTCAAGGCCGTCATGCGCGCGGCGGGCGGCGGGCGGCTGCGGGGCATCATCGGCCCCGTGGCAGGCATCATCACCGTCGAAAAGGGCTACGAGACCGCCATTGAGACAGCGCTCGGCTTTGCGCTGCAGAACATCGTCGTCGAGGACCAGGGCTGTGCCCGCGCCGCCATCGGCTTTTTGAAGGACGAGCGCGCAGGCCGCGCTACGTTTTTGCCGCTGGACACCGTGCAGGGCTCCCGCTTCACGGGCCGCCTGACCGGCACGGCGGAGGTCGCCGCCGACCTGGTCAGGATAGACCCGAAATATCAGCATATCATCGACAATCTGCTGGGCCGCATCATCGTGGTCGAGGACCTGACCGAGGCGTCCGCCGTGGCGCGGAACCTCGGCTACCGGAACCGCATTGTCACGCTGGACGGCCAGGTCATCAACGCGGGCGGCTCGTTCACCGGCGGCTCCACCGCCCGCAGCGTCGGCGTGTTCAGCCGCAAGCAGGAGCTGGACGAGCTGCGCAGCAAGCTGACGAAGCTCGAGCAGAAACGCACCGAGGCGGAAAAGGAATTGGCCGCCCGCAAGGCCGAGGTGGACAACCTCTCGGCCCAGCTGGCCGGTGCCGAGGGCGAGGGCATGAACGCCGCGACGGAGCACGTCCGCGCGAACCTCGAGCTCGAGCGCCTGACGAAGGCCGCCGCCCAGTACGACGAGACGGCCCGGAGCATCGAGACCGAGATCGCCGCCCAGCAGGCCGCCGTGACCCGGAACGAGACCGCGCGCACCGAGGCCGAGAAGGCCCGGACCGACGCCGAGGCCGAGCTGGCGCAGTACACCGCCGAGCTGGCCGCCTTGGGCGAGAGCACGGGCAGCCTGACGGCAGAACGCGAAAAAATCACCGGTGAGCTGTCCGAAAAGCAGCTGCAGCGCCTGGCGGACGAGAAGGACGTCGGCCTGCATGAGGCCGCGCTGGAGGGCTTGCGGAGCCGTACCGGCGAGGCCGATGCCCGCGCCCGTGAGCTGCAGACGACGATTGAGGCCGCCAAGGCAAAAATCGAGGCCAACGCGCTGAAAATCGCCGAGATGGAGCGCGTGCGCGGCGACAACCAGCAGAAAATTGCCGCCGCGGAGGAAACGATTCGATCTGCCAACGCGGCCCGCCTCGAAAAGGAGGCTGCGATCTCGAAGCTGGGGCAGGACAACCGCGCCCTGACCGACGAGCGCGAGCGGATGAGCGGCGAGATGGCCCGCCTGGCCGAGCGCCGCACCGCCGCCGAGACCGAGCTGAACGACACCAACAGCAAGCTGTGGGAGGAATACCAGCTGACCGAGAGCGAGGCCCGCAGCCAGTGTGTGCCGTTTGAGAGCCTGACCGAGCTGCGCCGCAGCGTGACCGAGGTCCGCGGCAAGATCCGCGCCTTGGGCAACGTCAACGTCGGCGCGATTGACGAATATAAAGAGGTCAAGGAGCGCTATGACTTCATGAAGGCGCAGGTCACCGACGTCGAAAAGGCGAAGGCCGAGCTGACGAAGATGATCGCCGAGCTGTGCAGCGAGATGCAGGAGCTGTTCACGGCGAGCTTTAAGCAGATCAACGCGAACTTCCAGCAAATTTTCAAGGAGCTGTTCGGCGGCGGTCATGCGCGGCTGTACCTGTCGGATGAAGCGAACGTGCTGGAATCCGGCATTGAAATTGAAGTCTCGCCCCCGGGCAAGGTCATCAAGAACCTGTCCGCGCTTTCCGGCGGCGAGCAGGCGCTGGTCGCTATCTCGATCTATTTCGCCATCCTGCGCGTCAACCCCGCGCCGTTCTGCTTCCTCGATGAGATCGAGGCCGCGCTGGACGACGTAAACGTCGCACGCTATGCGCAGTATCTGCGCCGCATGACGGACCGCACCCAGTTCATTGTCATCACCCACCGCCGCGGCACGATGGAGGCCGCCGACGTCCTCTACGGCGTCACGATGCAGGAGGACGGCGTGTCGAAGATTTTGCGCTTGGATCTGGATAATGTGAGCGCAGACCTTATTACCTGATGGCATGCAGGGGCCGGGCATGCCCGACCCGCCACATAAATACGACCACCCGCCAATGGGAAGCCACACAAACCCGCGGGCCGGACATATCCGGCCCCTACGGGGCGGCAAATCAAAAGTAAGGAGGGCCACGATGGGCTTTTTCAACTTTTTCAAACGCGATATTTCCGAGGAGGAATTTCAGGAGCAGCAAAAGATCAAGCGCGGGCTGGAAAAGACCCGCACGGGCTTTTTCCAGAGAATCGTCAATACGCTGACCAACGCGCAGATCGACGATGATCTGTACGACCAGCTCGAGGAACAGCTCATTCTGGCCGACGTCGGCCCCGCCTGCGCCGTGCGTCTGGTGGACGAGCTGCACGACGAGGTCGAGGAAAAACACCTGAAAACCGGTCAGGAGGCGCTGGACGCGCTGCGCGGCATCATCTGCCAGGAGCTGACCCCCCGCTACCCGATGGATCTGGACGGCAAGCCCGCCGTCATTTTGGTCATCGGCGTCAACGGCGTCGGCAAGACCACGACGATTGCCAAGCTGGCCGGCCTGTACAAAAAGCAGGGCCGCCGCGTCATGCTGGCAGCGGGCGATACCTTCCGCGCCGCCGCCAGTGAGCAGCTGGAGCTCTGGGCCGAGCGCGCCGGCGTGCCGCTGGTCCAGGCCGGCATGGGCGCGGACCCGGCGGCGGTCATCTTCGACGCCGTCAAGAGCGCCAACGCCCGCGGCTACGACATGGTCATTGCCGACACCGCCGGACGTCTGCACAACAAGAAGGGCCTGATGGACGAGCTGTCCAAAATCTCCCGCAGCGTCAAGAAGGCCAGCCCCGAGGCGAGCCTGGAGGTGCTGCTGGTGCTCGACGCCATCACGGGCCAGAACGCCATCAGCCAGGCCGAGGAGTTCTGCAAGGCCGCCAACGCCACCGGCGTGGTGCTGACCAAGCTCGACGGCACGCCCCGCGGCGGCTGCGCGGTCTCTGTGTGGGAGAACCTCGGTCTGCCCATCCGCTTCATCGGCGTCGGCGAGAAGATCGACGACCTGATGGAATTTGACGCACAGACCTTCGTCGAAAGCCTGCTGCCGGAATCCGCCCTGCAGAAGGACGAAAAAAAAGAGGAAGGGGAGAGCGAAGCATGATCGTTTGCGCCGCCAGCAACAACGCGGGCAAGCTGAAGGAATTGCGCCGCATTCTGGAACGCATGGGCCATGAGGTCAAGAGCCTGCGGGAGCTGGGGATAGACCTTGACCCCGAGGAAACCGGCACGACATTTGCCGAAAACGCCCGCATCAAGGCCGAGGCGTTCTGCAAGGCCAGCGGCCTGCCCACCGTGGCCGATGACTCCGGCCTCTGCACCGACGCGCTGCACGGTGCGCCCGGCGTCTACAGCGCCCGCTACGCCGGGCATCACGGCGACGACGACGCGAACAACGCAAAGCTGCTGCGGGAGCTGGCCGACGTGCCGGAGGAACAGCGCAGCGCAAAGTTCGTGTCGGCGGTCTGCTTCATGCTGCCGGACGGACGCGCACTGGAGGTCGAGGGCGAGTGCCCGGGCTGCATTGCGTTTACATTGCAGAACGGCGACTACGGCTTCGGCTATGACCCGCTGTTCATCCCCGACGAGTACGGCGCACCCGACGGCAAGCACCCGAACACCGAACGCCGCAGCTACGCCCAGCTCACCCCCGACGAGAAGGACGCCATCAGCCACCGCGGCCGGGCAATGGAGAAGCTGGCAGAAAAGCTGCCCGAATTTTTGGGATAAAAGCCTTCCCCTTTGGGGGAAGGTGGCCGAGGCCCCGCCCGAGGCCGGATGAGGGGCAGCCTTGCGGCGGGTACCCGTGAACGGGAAGCTGCCGTGGACTCTGCCCTCATCAGTCGCCTGCGGGCGACAGCTTCCCCCTCGGGGGAAGCCTTTGTAGGGGCCGGGCATGCCCGGCCCCTACCGAGATATATACAATAAAAAGGAGATAATTTATGGCACTTACCAGCAAACAGCGCGCGGCTCTGCGCAGCGCGGCGAACACGATGGACCCCGTTTACCAGATCGGCAAGGGCGAGATCGACGACACCCTCAAGCAGGGCATCGCCGACTGCATCGCCGCACGCGAGCTTATCAAAGTAAAGGTGCTGGAAAACAGCGAATATTCCGCCCGCGAGGCCGCCGACATCCTGTGCGAGGCGCTGGACTGCGAGTGCGTGCAGGTCATTGGCCGCAAATTTGTGCTGTTCAAGCAGAAGAAAAAGGAAAGCGCCTACACCGCCGTGCTGGCAAAATGAAAACACTGCTCTACGGCGGGACGTTCGACCCGCCCCACAACGGCCACATGAACAACCTGCGCGCCGCGCTGGCACTGGTACAGCCGGACCGCGCCCTCGTTATGCCCGCGGGCACGCCGCCCCACAAGCACGCCAGCGCCACCCCGGCAGAGCTGCGCCTGCAGATGTGTGCCTGCTTCACAGCGCTGTCCCCGGCGGTGCAGGTCAGCGATTGGGAGATACGCCGGGGCGGGCGCAGCTACACCGTGCACACGCTGGAATGGCTGCGCGGCCAAGACCCGGACGGCGCGCTGTACCTCTGCGTCGGCAGCGACATGCTGCTGACGTTTCAGGAATGGTACCGCTGGCAGGATATGCTGAAAATGGCTGCCCTCGTCGTCGAGAGCCGCACCGGCACCGATGAGGCCGCCCTGCACGCCGCCGCCGCAGAACTGCAAAAGGCCGGGGGCCGCGTCCTTTTTGCCCGCGCCGAGAGCTACCCCTGCGCGTCGAGCGACATCCGCAGCGGGAAGATCCCGCGGGGGCAGTGGCCGGAGGTGCTGCCGCCGGAGGTGCTGGATATTATCAACAAATATAAACTTTACGGGAGCCTGTAGGGCGGCCTGCCCCCAGGCCGCCGCGGCGGGGTGAGGGC
>OHXC01000283.1_pt1 | contig 27674 bp, 33 predicted proteins | sample 1579891 | NCBI WGS metagenome assembly OHXC01 (sample SAMEA3882531, study PRJEB24775) | human gut metagenome | biome: human-associated habitat; feature: intestine environment; material: feces | place: Netherlands | collected 2009/2010
TTGCTCACGTCACCTTTTTTGTTGTGGATGAAAAGGGCACTCTGCATGAGGTGACCGACAAAAGCATCTATCAAAAAAGTGTTGTACATTCTTAAAATCGGAAGGAGGTCCTCTTGTGAACACAGAAAACCTGATTGAAACTAACGATTCGGGCATTCTCTGGCAAACCTTTTCCCTGCCTTCTTCCTGCCCGGGAGAAAATGTCTTCTGCCGCCTGGCACAGCCACAGACACCCTTTCGTGGAATCGTCCAAATCTCCCATGGGATGTGCGATATCGACCGCTACCTGCCCTTTTTCCGTTTTCTGGCAAAGGAAGGCTTTGTCGTCTGCGGCAACGACCACTTAGGGCACGGCAAAAGCTGCCCCGATGCCTCCCGACTGGGCTTTTTCTCCTCCCAAAACGGCTACCATCAGCTGGTGGAGGATTTGCACAGCGTTTCGCTCTATTTAAAAAAGAGGTATCCTGACCTGCCGCTGTTTTTGTTTGGACACAGCATGGGCTCTATGATTGCACGTCTGTATCTTTCCAAGCACGCCGACCTGCTTGCCGGCGTGGTGCTATGCGGCACAGCCGGACCAAACCCTGCGTCCCGCGCCGGAATGGCAATCTGCCGCAAGGTCATCGCCTCCAAAGGGGAGATGTATCATTCCCAGAAGCTGTACGACCTGCTGTTTGGCTCCTTCAACAAGCGTTTTTCCAACCAACGCACCGACTTTGACTGGCTCAGCCGCGACCAGAAGGAGGTAGATGCCTACATCCAGGACCCACTGTGCGGTTTTCCCTTTACTGCGGCGGCATATCTGGATTTAATTTCCCTGCAATACTACTCCAACACCAAGCTCTGGTACAAGACTCTGCCGCAAAATCTGCCGATGCTGCTGATTTCCGGCAGCATGGACCCGGTGGGAGGGTATGGAAAAGGAATCTCTGCCATTGCCAAAAATTTGCACAACGCCGGCATCCAGGACCTGACTGTCTGGCTCTACCCCGAAGCACGGCATGAGCTGCTCAACGAATTGAATCGGGATGAGGTCATGCGGGATGTTCTTTCCTGGCTGGCGCTCCACTCTGCTGAATAAGTTTTTCTATCAAAACAGCCCGAACGCAAAGTACGTTCGGGCTGTTTGTTTGCAATCATTGATTTTCCTAGCAGAAAAATCCGCCGTTTGGACTGATGACCTGACCGGTCACAAAGGATGCCTGCTCCCCTGCTAAAAACAGTGAAACTTGCGCAATCTGCTGCGGGGTCCCGATGGTACACAGCGGCGTTTCCTCCCGCAGCTGGTCCATCACCTCCTGCCCGAGGGCGCCGTTCATCTCGGTGTCCACCACGCCGGGCGCGATGCAGTTGACCCGGATGCCGGAAGGTCCAACCTCCTTCGCCAGCGCCTTGGTCAGACCGATAATACCCGCCTTTGCCGCAGAATAAGGCACCTCGCAGGAGGCTCCGGTCAATCCCCAGATGGAGGAGGTGGTGATGATGCTGCCGCTGTGCCGGTGAATCATCGAAGGCAACACCGAACGGCAGCAGTAAAAGGTACCGTCCAGGTTGACCGCCATCATCCTTCGCCAGTCCTCCGGTGTAAAATCGGTCAGCAGTCCCTGCCGGGCAATTCCGGCGTTGCACACCAGCACATCGATGTGTCCAAACTGCTGCAAAACCGTCTGCACCATCTGCTCCACCTGCTGCGGGTCGGACACATCTGCCTGACAGGGCAGCACCGAGCATCCCTGCTGTGCCATCTGCCGGGCAAATTCTTCGACCGCCTGCCCGCTGCTGCAAAAGTTTGCAGCCACCTGATAGCCTGCCTTTGCAAATTCTTCTGCGGTTGCCCGCCCGATTCCGCGGGAAGCTCCTGTAATGAGCGCCACCTTTGCCATCCTGTTTCCCTCCGCCTTTGTTTTTTTGATAAAACAAAAAGGCGCTGGAATTTTCCAACGCCTTTTTCTTGGTGACCTATCGGAGACTCGAACTCCGGACACCCTGATTAAAAGACATGGAATCATTTTCTTTTTTAAGTCCTTTTTCATCCCTTTACATCCTTTTTGCTTTGTATTTAAGCCGTTTTTATAAGATTTTTTTAAACATCCGCACGAAAAAATCCTTATAAAACCCTACCTTATGTCGTCAGAGTGTCGTCATGTTACTGCTGTGTACCCATCTCTGGACGGTGGAGCGGGATATTCCCGTCACCTTTGCGGTCAGCCGGATGGAAAGCTCTGATGCTATCTGCACCGTCCGCCGGCGGTCCTCATCAGTGTATATCTCCGGTCTGCCCTCTCTGTAACCGGGGCGCTGCCGTGCGATCTCCTTTCCTGCCATTGTCCGCTCGCGGATGATGTCCCGCTCAAACTCCGCAAAAGCTAAAAATGTGGTGAGGATGAGCCTGCCAACTGGGGTGTCCTCGATGATGCCCATGTTGAGGATGTGGATGCGTACTCCTCTCTGCATCAGCTCCCGGCAAGTGGCAGCTCCCTCCACCACCGTTCTGGCAAAACGGTCGAGCTTGCACACCACCAGTGTGTCCCCTTTTTCCAGCAGCGAGCAAAGGCGCTGGAACCTCGGTCGGTCCATCCGTGCCCCGGTAAATTGCTCCTCTACGATAAAATCGCATCCCTCTTGCCGGAGCTGGTTGCACTGTTCCTCCAGGCTGTTCCCATCCTTTTTCTGCTGTGCAGTGTTCACCCTGGCGTATCCGTACTTCATGCAATATTCCTCCGTTTTCCCTTTTATCATATCAGCTACAGGCAGGAGAGTCAACTGGCTTTTCTTGCAATTTTACCAGCTCGTCCTCCGGCATCCTTCGGGTCCGGGGGATTTTTTTATTATCGTCAATATTCCTAAATCCACTCCTATATTTTTGTTTATTATTTAGTTTATATAAACTCTAAAATATATTGACTTTATATAAACTCTATGCTATAATATAATCACAAGGTAAGGGAACGGAAACCCAACAAACATTAAATTTAAAGGAGATAATCAATATGCCAAAAGTAGTAGTAACCGGTATCTGTAACGCTTGCGGAAAACCATTCGAAAGAAAATTTTATTTTGAATCGAAAGAAGCTGCACTCGCTTGGGAAAATAGCGATTCTGCTAAAAATCAGATTTGCGAAGAATGTGATGAAGAGAGAAAGAATAAAAGAGCTGCAGAGCATCGCCTCCAGATGACAGCTAATGGAATGGCAGAACTGGAAGGCAGCCCAAAACAGATTGCATGGGCTGAAAAAATTAGAGCAACCTTTTTTGAAAATGCAGAAGAAATGTGGCGAGGGGCAGTAGAGGCAATCGACAGAGAAGAGAGCTACGGCGAAAGCTCCGAAAGAATCAAAGCCAAACTGAAATTTTCCGAACCAGCAGAAAAATATCTCCTTACAAAAGTTTCGTCTGCCAGCTGGTGGATTGAAAAATATATTTGACCGACCCCCTTGTTGTAGATGCAGAGCTTGCAAGTGTCTATCGGAGCCACAAAGAAGAAATCGAAGCAATGGAATCCCCAGAAGGCGAGCCAGTTGAAGAAACCGCTGAATCTAACGAAGAAGCTAAAATGAACAGAGCAAAAGAACTGGTTGAAAAGTACAATTTTCAGTTGAAAATGAAAGAAGAAGGCGAAACTCTTGTACCAAGCGGCAATATTTGCACCGTATCCGTTAAGCAAGTGACCAAGGACGGCACGCTGGACGAAATCAAATCCCTCAAGCCAGAGATGCTGAAAATCCTGATGGATAGATACAACCAGCGGCAGCCACAAGTATATCAGTGCTAAGACAGATTATCGCCCCGCTCAAGGGCGTGGATTTAAAACAAGGAGGAATCACTATGAAAAAAGTTATCAACGGAAAAGCATACGACACCGAAAAAGCCAAGCCGGTTGCGCACTGGAAAAATTGGGGCAGCTGGAGAGACTTCGAGCACATCGAAGAAACCCTTTACCGGAAACGCACTGGGGAATTTTTCCTTTTTGGAGAAGGTGGACCTAAAACGAAATATGCCGAGCGAGAAGGTCAAAACTGCTGGACCGACGGCTCCAAAATCATCCCTCTCAGTTGGGAAGCTGCCAGAAAATGGGCAGAAGAGCACCTTGACGCAGACAAGTACGCTGAAATTTTCGAAGTCGCAGAGGACAACGAAAAAACAATCCTTTCCGTCAGCATCCCCAGCGCAGTCGCTGAACGCGCCAGATCAGAAGCGGCTAAGGCAGGAATCTCCTTGTCTGATTACATTGCAAGCAAACTTTAATCTCCTCCAAAAAAATCAGCTGAAATTGCGCTTTGTTATCGGCAATATCCCCAAATTTGCCTCATATTTTTGTTTGTTATTGAGTTTATATAAACTCTAAAATGTATTGACTTTATATAAACTCTATGCTATAATATAATCACAAGGTAAGGGAACAGAAACCTAACAAACATTAAATTTAAAGGAGAATCATTATGAGAAACGCTAACGAAATCGCAAAAGAAATCAAAGAAATGGGCACTTGGGATATGGAGCTGCTTGAAGAGCTTTGTGAAGCGGCAGACATGCTCGAAGAATGGAACGCCGCAGACGGCGAAACATTTGAAAGTGTTGCTTTTAAAGCAGCTGAAAAACTTGGCGTAGAAATTCAATAAAATAAAAAATCGCCCTCCCCGGATACTTCCGAGGAGGGCTTTTTTAGTCCTAGATAGTCATAAATTTAGTCTTTGGCTTCCGTCTCTTCCTGCTCCTGCATTACTGCCAGTTTGTCGCGGACCGGAAGCTCTTTTAAATCCTCCATCAACTTGGTAACAGTGCCGTTGCCGCCGAGCTTGTGGTACTCATCATACATTTTCTGCGCTGCTTCCAGCCCATGCAGGCTGATCCAGCCTCGCTCATAGTAGTGATAGTATGCGTGTACCAGCTCCGCCCGAAGCAGGGCGATGATTGCTTCCTTTACTGCTGTTTGCCGCGCTTCTTCTTCCTGCTGCTTCTTCCAGAGGCGGCGGATCAGATACCCCCCGCCCGCCAGAACCCCGGAAAAAAGCACCTCCAGCCAATATCTTGCCAACCACTCCAGCAAATCTATCGCCTACTCTCTAAAATAATCCTGTACGGCTTTGCATACCGCCTTCTCTGCGCCCTCTGCTTTTGGCAGATGCAGGTGCAGCATCGGCACTTTGCTGGTGTAAAACCATGGGATGTCCTTGACCTCTTTGAGTGGGATTTCCTCGGCACCCAGCAGGATTGGGTCGATGCCAATCATCTTGAGCTGGTGTTTGTAGTAACCCTGTGCCTGTCTGCTCTCCTCGGTGTCGCGGCGGATGTTGTGTCCCAGACGGTCGCCCAGCAGACCCTCGACCTTGGTGATTTTGACTTTGCACTGTGCGGATTCATAGACAAAAAGCACATAGTCCGGTTCCAGTTGAGACAAAGCATAGTAATCCGGGTATGCCTTTGGAGCATCCAGCTCCACGACACCCTTCATGCCCTGCGCTTTCATCTCCTCCACGATTCTCTTCGCCATTGGATTGCCGTTTACACCTACTACTGCGATTTTTTTCTTGCCCCAAAACAGATTTGCCATAAAACACTCTTCCTTTCTGTTACTCATTCACAAAATTTTTGATATGCGGATTATTTTTGATTTGCTCGCGCATCAGCTCCAGCGCCTCATCCACCCAGAGGGAGAAAACGCTGAACGACACCAGGTACTTGATGGGTGGAAACGCCTCGACTGCTAAATCGTAAACGTATCGCAATTTGAGCGCACCGGTGCCGCTGCCTAAGTACTGCTCTGCCTGCGTTACTGCCCAAAGCAGCCACTCTTTGACGTTGCCCCGCATCCGCAGGTAGCCGATCAAGAGCAGCAGCAAAAAGGCACCCACCGTGCAGATGATACTCATGATTTGCTCCATAACCTTACCTCCTTCCCTTCTAAATTGTATTCACAAAACCGCCAAAGCCCTTTTTCTTGAGGTCGTCGGCGGTTTTTTGTGCTTCTTCCTGTGTCGCAAATTTACCGACACATACTTTTGTGAGGGCATCGTTTTTAAAAAACACGAAATACCCCATATCATCGAGCTTGGCGTACAGGTCGGCAGCGCTTTTTGCCGATGCAAATGCTCCCACCTGTACGGTGTACAGCAGGTTTTTGCCTGCCTGCGGATGATTCATTTTTGCAATGATAGCAGGGTAGTCTTTATAGGCAATATCTCTGTCTACATCCCCAACAATGCCGTTGACCCTTCCGGTACCGGTGTGCTGCCAGATGCCGTATGGATGTTTACAAGTACATTTGCTTGCATACTGTGCAATCCATTTGTCATAGGCGGTCAGCTGTGCAGGGTAGAGATAGCTGTCCAGAAAGTCCTTGGAACAGTACAGCATGGCATAGTAGCCAGCCTGCTCCACCTCATCCAGAAACGCCTTGCAAATCTCGGTGTTCACCTGCTTGCTGCCGCCGGTGTAGATGCTCTCATACTCGATGTCAAAGGCGATTGGGTAGGTTAGCTTGTACGGCTTGACTGCCTTGATGACCTCCTGCGCTGCTCTTTTTGCTGCCTGTACGGTGGTGGCATAGCTGTACAGGTAGATGCCAACATCCAGTCCTGCCGCCAGCGCACCCTTGATGTGCTGGGTAAAGGCGCTGTCGAGCTTCAGTGCACCATTATTGTAACAGTAGCCGATACGAATGATGGCAAAGTCGATTCCATCCGCTTTTACCTTCTGCCAGTCCACCTTGGGCTGCCATTTTGACACGTCAATTCCCTGTTTCATTCTCCTCTTCCTTTCCGTCAAATCCTTTTTTGAGCGCTCCTGCCCTGCCGTGTTGCTTAATCAGCTGATTGAGGCAGATGGCAGCCGCCGCCAGCACATACCCCTGCCCGACGCTCACCGCCGCCAGAATCACCCACTGCATCCAGCCCACCGGCTCGCAGGCAGCCACACTCACCAGCGCCGACAGCAGTACCCCGACCAGGCACAGGATGCCCGGTATCAGGGTATCATCGATCCGGATGGAGCGCTTGATGATGCTGCCCAGCGCATACAGGCAGGGCACCAGCCACACCGTTTCCGGCGATATGTACTCCTTCACCAGCGCCGAGATTTCGCTTAACTCGTTCATTTACCAATCACCTCCTTTCATATAAAACTCCAAAGCAAAAGGGAAATTGCCCTAAAAAGAGCAACTTCCCTTCTTTTACAGTCTGCTATTTTACATGCTTTCGTATCCTATGCTGCTACCGGAGTATCCCCCATCAGCTCTTTGAGCTCAGTGTATTGCTCGGTTGTGATGCGGTCAAACATCAGGAATACATCCAATTTTGCCTGCCACTGCTCTTTGTCGAGCTTGCCTGCTTTCTTCTGGCGGTTGATAGTGTTTTTTGTCATTGTGTAAATGTTCATACTTTTTTCTTCCTTTCTGTTTAAACAATGGGTTCCTGTGCCGCTTCCAGCATCAAAAGCCGGTATTCGGCATCAACTACGCTTTCTTCAAAGGTTGCCTTCAAAAGCTCGTGTTCTTCCTGCAACTTACGGTGATTTTCCTGTAGCTGCTCGTACTCCTCGCGCTTTACGATTCCCCCTTTCTGCTGCCGCTCTATTTTGAGGCTTTCGGCTTCCTCCACGGTGAGCAGCCCTCTGGCTACTGCCGTATCAAGGTGCTCATCGGTGGCATAGCCTCTGCGATAGCGCTCGATCATCTGTTCTTTTGTCATGGTTTTTCATCCTTTCTTGTAGTCACTTTTGTGGTGTATGGTTTTTTGTTTGGAGTTCCGGGCAGGTGGTAAACATCGTGCCGAAAGTCCTTCCACCGAAGCCGACCTCGTGGAGCGAAATCACAAAACTGTATAACTCAAGTGAATGGATAGCGCCAGAAGACGGATGGTTCAAAATTATCATTGCCGGGCGTGGCGGAAATGGTGGGCGTTCAGATTCGCGATGGGGGAAAAGCACAGCAATCAATATGGGAGCGGGCGGCGGCTCCCCAGGATGCGCTGTTAGTGAAATCGCATTACAGCAAGGCGAATCAGTAAGAATTACTATAGATGGATATAATTGCTCTTGCGTTATCAAAGACATATCCATGCAGGCTACGAAAGGCGGTGATGGTAAAACAGCCAGCACAACTGCAGAAAACGGAGGCGATGGAGGAAAATCCTCTGGAGGCAACAAGCACAACTATGAAGGTATCAGAGGGGTAAAATCAGGCGCTCAAGAGCAATCGATGGATTACAGTTACACCTCCACAGTATACGGTCGAAAAGGAGGACAGTTAAATGTAGATGGGTATTCTTTTTATGGAGGAACCGGTGGCGGCGGCACGCTTGTGGCAGTTGAAGGTAACTCTAACGGCGTTCGCGTGTGGAATAGAGAAGTATCGCCAAGCGGAGGCAGCGCACCCATCTGCATCATCCTCCGCGGCAACACGAACATCCCATTGGATATGCAGAATGCTAGGGATATTACCGCCAACGCACTGGCGATTACTGCTCTGGCGCAGGAGCAAACCGGGCTACTTTTGCAATAACAAGGTTGTCTGCTCCTGCCCGATGGCTGTAAGTTCCAGCGCAAGGGAGGTTTGGGTTTGTGCGCTTTCCAGCGCAAGCCTTGCCAGTGCCTCATCCTGCGGATAAGGATTGTAGTAGAGATTGAGTTCGGGGATGTACTCTAAAAGCTGCGGCTCGATAAAGGTTTTGCCATCGTATTTCCAGCCCGGCTGTGGATGGATGCCCTCCGGCACCTCCACAAAAAGCGGCAAAATATCCTTATGATACAGCTCGTCGAGAGGATACTGTTTGCCGTTTCGGTAGCAATCCTCGACCATCAGCACAATGCCGGTGTTGCTAATCTGTGCGTACATTAGTGGAACACTCCTTTCTCAATCAGGATGCCGCCGGGGGAGCCGAGGGAGCCAGCTGCACCAGGGCGAGTTGTTGAGCTATTTCCGGCACTTGCACCGCCACCGCCAGAGCCGCCGCCGTACCACACCGGAGATAATGGATTAAATGCAGGGTAGCTTGATGCAGCTGTTGGGCTGCCATTTCGTCCATCACCTCCGTAACCACCGCTATAATTCGCAAGGCTTTGAACGATGTATGTTGTAACGAGAGGGTCATCGTAGGCAATATCAGGCGGAAGATTGTAGGAAGCTCCGCCTCCGCCCCCGCCCCCGCCTTCAGCAGGATAAATTTCGCCTGCTGTCCTTGCTTGCCCTCCATTAGCACCATTTCCTCCGCCGCGGGAACCCGATTTTGGTAATCTCCGGTTGCTGGTCGACGGATAACCATTCAATGCCTTATCCCAGCCGCCGGTTCCACCGGAACCACCATTATTACCGATTGTGTTAAAATTGTTTCCGCCCTTTCCTTCACCGGGTGTGTTCCAAACGGCAGCGGTCGCAGAAAGGTGGGAACCAAACGAAGAAATGCTGCTTGAAACAGTACAATGTATTTTTTCGCTTGCTCTCAAATCCAAAACAGATCGGGAAATGCCACCCGAGCCACCTCCATTTCCTCCTGCTCCTCCATAGTAGGTGCAAATCCAGTCCCCATAAGAATCTCCACCGGTGCCTTGTTCCCATCTTCCAGTACCTCCGGTTGCTCCATCGCCCGATTTGCCTATACAGGTTATCCTGTAAAAGCCATCTTCCGGCGGTGTCCACTCGGTATTTTGGGTGAGGCAGGTGAGAAATTCGTAGGCGTCTGGGATTACTCGGGGTGTGATTTGCACCACCTGCCCATTACTCCAAAAATATGAGCCGACATGATTTTTAAGAAAAACAGTGATAAATAAATTGGCACCATTCTTCTGCCCTACCTTTGTAAACTGTACCGTTTTCCCCGTCACTTTTGGGTCGATTTCGGCTGTTGCGATTACCTCTCCGTCCTTTTCGGTGGTAGGTGTGCCGCCCTCTTTTTGGATTACCACATAGCCGGTCACAAAGCGGTTGACTGCCTCTCTGCCCTCTACCATCACAACAGGCAAATCAAAGCTGCCGGTGGTCGTTCCCTTTTCGTCCGTTGCCGCCAGATTGGTGACGGCTCCCGGCTCCTTGGCGATGAGGGTAACGCTTGCGGTTGCTCCCTCCTGCTTGTCGTTGAGCTGACCGGCTTGGTTTACGGTAAACACCCTGTAGTGATATGCCTGCGTGGAAAATGGCGGCAGGTCATAAAAGGTATCGTTGCTGCCCTCATAAGCCAAATCGCCATCAATGCTGGTCGCTGGCATTTCGCCTGCTTTTCGCCGCACCATGATTTTGTAGGCGTTCACATCTGCCGGGATTTTGGTTTTTACCAGTACCCTGTAACCGTACTCCGGCGCGGATGCGTCCGCTGCACTCGTCTGCGTTACCTGCTCCGGTACAATCGGTTTGAGGCTCAGGTTTGCCCTTGCCGGAGTGTCGCAGGCTGTGCCCTCGGCATTTACCGTGTACACCGCCCAATGATAATCAATGCCGTAGTTGGTGCTGGTGGTATCTCGCACGGTGGTATCCTTGCCGGTGTATACCACTGTGCCATCGCTCATGCTCGCCGGTGCGCTGCCCTCTTTGCGTACTACCACAATATGGTCGCGGTACACGTCAACCGGCAGCTGGATGGTAAGCGTTGCGGCAAAGGCGTTTTTGTCGGTGGTGTCCTTTGCACTCACGTTTGTGGGGGCAAGCGGCTTTTGCGCCGGGATGGTGATTTCTGCGGTGGTCGCCGACATCTGATAGTTTCCGGCGGCATTGCGTGGGAAGTAGGCAAAAATGTATTTAACTCCCGCTTTTAGTCCGTTTGTATCATCAAATGATGTGATTTTGCCGTCTGCCACCAGCACACCGTCCGTTGGTCCCACCGGTGCCACATTTTCGCCTCTGACAATCCTTGTCGCATCCCAGTCCAACGACGGGTTGATGTGGGTGCCATGGATTTTGAGCTGGGTGGCGGTGCTCTGGTTGCTCAGCTTAATGCTGCTCGGCTCAATCGGTAAAGGCAGCGGTGTACCGATGGTGCCCGGATTGCCCAGCAGGTTGGAGTAATAGGTTTTTGCCTCGCCCGATTTGGAGCGGTACAAGGATACCTGTGCATACATACTGATGCCCGGAATCTCTCGTAAAGCGTGGAAAATGATTTTTCCTTTGCTCTGCTCCGCTACCAAGCCAATATTTCCATCCACCATCTGAGCAATGAGGTTCGGGTCCGCCTTGATAGCCAAATCCATGTTTGCAAGCACCGTCTCAGGCGGCAGCTGTGCCGTTACATCCTGGATGTAAGTCACCCCATCCGGGTCCCTCTTCCAGCCGGTTTTGCTCAGATTTACCGTTGCCACCAGCAGCGGATTGTCCCAGTTCTCCCGGTCGTCGGTGGAAACGTGGAGTTTCATGTCCTCAAAGTGTCCATCGTGAGATTTTTTATCTTTATCGTGGTCCTTTATGTCCTGCATCGTGGCAATAATCACTGTACCGTCTACCGTTACCACGATACCATCTCTGTTGCTCACTGCCACCCTCATGCCGACCTGCATATCGTTGTTGATGCCATCGGCAATGCTGATTTTCGGATAGCCCGGAGCGTTGGCGATTGCAAACAGCTCCCCGTCCCCATCAATCAAGCCGATTTCCCGCACATTCCAGCCGCCCACATCGGTTGGAATCACTGAAGTTGATTTGATTACATTTTTGTTTGCCTGGTCCAGCACCGTCTGTGCCGGTCCTCGCCACACCTCATTTACCAGTGCTGTTCTTGCCGGGTCCGGCATCGGGATTTGTCCGTTTCCGTCACCCACTGAAACAAAGGCAATTTCAATCTTTTTGCCCGATTGCAGATAGGCTGCCATCTTTTCGGTGCCCTTGTTGGTTAAAATCGCAAAATACTCAAATTCTTGCGGCATTTTCCTTCCCCCTTTTTTTATTTTCCGATGATAAGATAGTTGCCCGCTACCGCCATTGCTTTTGGATGTACCGTTCCGCCCGTTACCAGCTCTTTTACTCGGTACGGGTCCACAATCAGTGACATTCCCACCTCTGGTAGTGCTGCCGTATGGATAGTGCCCGGCTCGATTACATCTACCGTGATACCCTGCAACCAGGAGCGCACGTTTTTGTATTCCATGATGGTGTCCAGCAGCCTGCCTACCGGGTTTTCCGGCACCGGCTCCTGAGCTGCATCCACCGCCACCCGGAAGTAGTACGGTTTCCCGCCATACTCCCAGTTTTCCTGCACAGTGGTGCCGCCGTGGATAATTCCCACCGCATCCTCCACCGCTGCTTTCGTGCCCAGTCGGGCATAGTTGAGTAGAGCCGAGCGGATGAGCAGTCGCTTTTTATCCAGAGACAAGTCCGCCTTGTACCCTTTAATATCCAGAGATAAACAAAGATGGTCTGCCATCTCCTCATCCAGCTCCATCACAAAGCCGAAAACCATGCTCGCCCGCAGCGCAAGCTGGCACACCTTGCGGTATTCTTTGTCCCAAGCAGTTGCCAGGGCTTTTTCTTTCTCCCCGTGCAGGTTGGGCGGCAGTAAGTCGTAAAGGCTGATGTTTTCCAGCTTAATCATCTTCCAGCCCTCCATATCTTATCTGCACACTTCTGCGCTTAAAGATTTCTCCGGCGCTGATTATCTGTTTTTGCGGCTTTGTTACCTCGATGCGCTTTGCACCAGCTCCAATCACCAGCGCCACCAGCTTGTCCGGGTTGAGGTCCCTGCCGATGGTGCTCTCCTGCCATGCAAGATATTGCTGCACTGCCGCCTCCACCGCTGCCTTTGTTTCGATTTCTCGGTTTGTGTCCGAGCGGTTGATGTAGTAGGTGATGTCCAAGTCAAACTGCACCACCTTCGGCGCATGGATGGTCAGCTCATCGGTCAGCGGGCGCTTGTCCTCCAGATACTCTTTCAGGCGCTCGATATAACTTCCTTCCGGGATTTCGCCTCCTGTAAGTGTCAGGCAGATGTCCACCTTTCCGGCGCTCGGGCTGGTAACTCCCACACCCTCCACTGCCTGAGAAAACTCTCGCACCCAAAATTCATAGGAGTCCTTCGGACCAGCAACGCTGTATCCCTTGGGCGCATAAAAAATGCGGGTGCGCAGGCTCTCATCGTCCTCCACATCCGCGCCGCCCTGGGTTTTTTCCACGTTTCCCACCTGTGCCACATAGGCTACCGGGTCCACAATGATGTTGATTTTTCCTTTTGCATATCCGTTTCCGATGCTCCCCGCCTGCTGGCAGGTGATTCCCACCCGCCCGCTGGTCGCCGGTGACCGGATAATCAAATCCTCGTCGGTGGCAAAAAACAACTTTTCGCCCGGTGATACTCTCGTGCCTTTTGGGATAAAAATATCCTCCTCACGCACTGCTGATAGAGTAAATTCCGCTACCCCCACCGCTGGAGTAGCCTCCCTGCGGCTAAGCCCCCAAAAGGATGCCAACACCTCCAAATAGTTCCCTCTGCTGTATTTTGGCAGATTCATTTTTGCCCTGTCCGCAAAAAGCTGCGAAATAGCAGCCAACTCAAAAGCTATGGTGTTCAGGATGATTTTCTCCCGGCTTGCTACCGGCAGCTTCTCACTTTGCCCCGTGAGCTTTTCCAGCTCGTTTTCGTAGGTATCTTCCAGCCGCCCGAGTATTGTTTCTGCTGTTTCCGGTGCAAAATCAATATCCGGGATAAAATCGTATGGATTGTTACTTTGCATTTCTCACAATCACCTCCAATTCTACTTTGCCTTCTGCCGCTCTGGGATAGGTTGGCTTTACTTGCTCCAGCTGCAGTCCTGGGATGTATCGCTCGATTTTTACTGCAATTTCCGCCGCCGCAGCGTTTGCCGCCTGCCCGATCGGCATATCTAAAAAGGATAAATCAATCCCGAAATCACGATCCAGCACCACCGTTCCCACCGGCGTGCCGATCAGCACCTCTACCTGCTCACGCAGATCAGGCGATAAGTTTTTACCAGTTACAATCATCAGCGATACTCCTTCAAACTCACATCCACATCTGCAGATAAAATTTCCCCTCGCCCGGTGACTACCCCATAGGTTTCGCCGACACTCTCGATCAGATATTTTCCCATGTTTCTGCCGCCGAGAATCAGATTATCGTACTCGCCATTGGAGCAAAATTCTCGCAGCTGCTCTGCCAGCCGGATCGGGCTCACTCCCCTCCATGCGGCAAGGTGCATCGTAAAGGATACCCCGCCCAAATCCGGTCCTAAAAACTCCTGCTTTGGCTTTGCACCGATTACTTCATGGGCGCTCCACCTGGCGGAGGTTTCCCGGCTCATCTCGGCAAAGGTCTGCACCTGCCCCTCTGATACCGTAAAGCCGATGCCCGCAAGCATTCCAATCAATCCAATCCCCCCTTAAATGTTCTGCGCCGAAACAACGCCCGAAACGCTCAAATTTCCATCAATGGAGGTTTCCCCGCTGATGGAAGTCTGCCCGTTTACGCTCAGCTGCCCGGTTAAACTGATATTGGCTGCCTCAATCTGCACCGCGTTTGCCTGTACCTGCACCTGATCCACCCCTTTGAGGATGATATTTTTCTCCGTTTGGATGATAAGCTCTTTTTTCGCCCTGTCGTAAATCAAAATCAGGTCACCTTTCATCGTTTTGTAAAAAATATCTTTGCCCTGCATCTTGGGCAGTTCGTCCTTGTTAAAGCACTTTTGATAGCAGATTCCGCTGGTGTAGGGATTCCCGTAGGCATCCGGCTCAAATTCCACCTTTACCAGATCCCCTACCTCCGGCATCTCGTACTCGTGTGCCGGGAAGGTGATCCAGTTGGAAACAATGTTGTCCTTTGCCGGAAACTCCACCTTGATTAAACCCTTTGCATAATCAATCTCTGATACTTTGCAAATCTCCACGCTATCCCTCCACTCTGTGCATCTCCAAGTCTGTGGTATATCCACCGCTCACGGTATGGGTGCTGCCATCAATCAGGTACTTGCCGCCAAACTTTCCGAAGTCCTCCGCATCCAACTCCACGCACACACCGGATACCAGCGCCGGATTGCCCGGCAGCGAGCAGGAAAAGGTGGTTTCTCCTCGGTTGAGCTCCTTGTATTTTGCCTCGGCTACCTTTTGCGCCATCCCAAGATTATCCAGCTGATTGCTCAGTTTAAAAATTTTGGGTGCTTTGTCCCCACTGCCGGTGTAGGTGTAAGTCATCGTCTCGCCGTTGGTGTTGATGTACTGCACTGCTACCCCGGAGTATGAGGTATCCAGCAGGGTAGTTTTCCCATCCCATGAAAGCATATCGCTCTCCTTGAGCTTGCACACCGCCCCTGCCTGCTCGAGTTTGTCCATCTCATACAGCACCAGCTTGCGATTGTACAGCTTCATCGTGATGCCATGTTTTGCGGCAAGCTCCTGAAGGAAGTCCTGGTCGGTTTTGTCCTCCTGCGTTTGAAAGGCGATGGTGGGATTGATACCGGCATCATACTCCAGCGCCACCCCGGCACGCCCGGCGATGGTGGCTGCAATATCCTGCAAGGTTGCCTGCTCCCACGTCTGATTGTGCTTTACCTCCGAAAAGTCCTGATCGGATGGCTTTGCCACCCCTTTGATGCTCACCGTCAGCGGTCGCCCGGACATTCCCACATCATCCAGCAAAAAGGTACCGCAATCCAGTGTTCCGCTGTCTGCGATAATCTGCGCCGAAAAAGTGTCCCTCTTTTCCGGGAACCAGCCCTTGAGCCACTTCTTTTCCCGGTTTTGGATTTGAAAATCCACGTTGTCTGCGTGTTCCTCTGCGCTGTCGGTAAAGGTGAGCGATAGAGTGTCCCCGCTCACATCGGAGCTGATGTCCACCCCGTTGAGCGATACCTTTACCTTTATTCTCCTGCCCTTCAAACCCTTACCTCCTCCACGGTGGCACCATCGTGTTTTCCTGCTCCTGTGCAGTAAATTGGGGCAGATGCAATATCGCACCCGCCCCAAAAACTGCCGTATCCAGATACGTAGGGTTTGCCTGCATCAGCAGTTCCATTGCCTTTTCGGTGCCATACACCTTTTTGGCGATACTGTCCCACATATCCCCTTGAATTGTTTGATACTGCTTCATCTGGTTCTCCTTATGCGAGCTTCGGCTTCGGTTTTATCCTGGTTCTCCGCTCATATTCTTCCTGTTCTCTTCTCCATTTTTCAAAGCGTTTTTTATCCTCTGTCATGATTCGCTCTACATCCTCCGGCTTTCCGCCGTTCACCTCGATGTGCGGATTATAGTGATATACATTTCCGCCACCGCCGCCGGTGCCCTTTGCTCTCTGGATCAGGTTCTGCAGCTTGGAGAGCGGCAAGATTGCCTCATGCTCTCTGCCCTCGCCTACCATTGCCAGCGTTGGTGCGGTTGCAATGCCTCCCTTTGCCAGCAGGGGGATGGTTGGCAGATTAAATCCGATGGTTTTCCCGCCAAGCCCCGGCACCCATTCGGGAGCGGTAAAGGACAGTTTGTTTGCACCGCCGATCAGCGTGTTGATTCCCTTGATAAAAAAGTTGATAAATCCCTTGAAACCGCTAGTCAGCCCCTGCCAGATGCCAGAGAAAAGTGCTTTTACATCCTCTCCCATCATCTGGAAAGCTCCCACGATTGCAGAGCCTAAGCCTTTAAAAAACTCGATTGCCTGCCCCCACTTTTCTCCGACCCAATCGGCTGCACCGTTGAGCCAATCCACTGCGGGTTGCACCTTTGCAATAATCCAATCGCCCAATTTGGAAAAGGCAGCTTTGATTTTATCGGCATTTTTGTAAATCAGGATGATTCCCGCTACTACTGCACCGATAATCAGCGCCCACTTGGCAAACGGAGAGGCTACCAATTTTGCAATGCCGCCCAGCCCTTTAAAGGTGCCGGAAAGCTTCTGGATTTTGCCCACAATCCCGGTAACACCTTTTACGCCTTGGAATACTTCTGTCAGCTGTTTTACCTTTCCGATAGTGTTTGAGAGTGCATTAAGCCCCTTAAACGCCAAAAAGCTCGCAACGACGCCTTTTACGATTGGTCCAATGATATTCCAATGGTCCGCGATAAAGTTTGCAAAACTCATGGCTTTGTCCGCCAGCTTTGCTACTGCCTCCACCGCTTTGGGGATGTACCGCTCAGCAAAAGCTTTTATCGGCGGACCGGCTCGTGTAAATCCGTCTGTCAGCTTGCGTCCCAGGCTTACCGCCTTGTTTTGGATGCTCTCAAAGGTCGGGCGCAGCGGCTCCAGTTTTGCGGATATGGTGCGGATGGTATCTCCCACGCTATCCTTGATGCGCTTTGCCACATCCAGCACCTTTTTGCCGTACTTGATGCCCGTTTGCACTGTTGAGCCGATTTTTTTACCGATTTTTTCAAAGGTTCCCGATTTGGATAGACTCTGCATCTTATCGGATACCCAACCTAATCCCTCTTTGGCTGCATCAAACGCGCTGCCTTCGATAATCTCGCCGGTGCCGCTGATACCTGCCATCTGAGCCAGTCCTGTTTTCCAAACGCCGGAGATGGTTGACATCAAGCCTTTGTAGCTCTTTGCCTGTATCTCCATGCCGCCCTTAAAACGTTCCTCCATCAAAGCAAAAAGGGCATCGTTGAATTTTTGCTGATCAACGATTTGCCCTTTGTTGTTTACGATGGTTTGATTTTTGTACAGCTCGGCTCCCTTGGCGATAATCATAGCCTTTGTTATGCCAAACTCTTTCAGCCTCTCCAGCTCTCCCGTTTGGGCATCTGCTACCGCTTCCACCGCCTGCATGAGGTCTTTGTTCATTACGCCCGCCATGTCGCCGATCTGCGTCATCACCTTCTGCGCCTCGATGCCGTAGGACTGCAAGCGGACCGTTGCCTCTACTACTGAGTCGGTTTCAAACGGCGTTTTGTTCGCAAACTCCACCGCCCACGCCATCATTTTGGCAGCCTTCTGCTGGTCCTTCAGAACGACATTCAGGGTGCTGCGGTATCCTTCCAGACCGGATGCGCTCTCCAGTGCGGATTTTCCCACATCTGCCAGCGCTTTGGCAGATACATAGGTTGCAGCCACACCGGCTACCGTTTTGGTAAGGTTTTTCACGCTTTTGGAAATGGAGGAAAATGTTTTGTCAAAACTTCCCTGCTTCTTGGCTCCGAACAGGAAGTCAACGATAAATCTATTCTTTTCCAATCTCTGAAAGCACCTCCTCCGTGTCCGCCATCAGCTCTATCAGCTCCCACACCGGCATATCTCTCCACAATCGGAGGAAATCAGCGTGCAAAATGATAGAAAGGCTGATGGCAGACTTTTTGAGCAATGAGCCGCTGATACCGCTTAGTCCTCGCTGAGAAAAAACTGCTGACGGCATATCTCAGTCGGCAAGTGTCTTTTGCGCCCAGCTTTTTGAAAAAGTCATAGGGCAATCCGGTGACCTTTGCGGCTGCCAGATAGGCAAATGTGAGGCTCTTTTCTGGAATCATATCCATACCGTCCAGATTTTCCGCCTGCTTGCACAGGCTGCCGTACTCCTCACCGCTCAGTTCTTCCAGCCCGGACAAATCCAGCTCGGTGTACCTGGTGCCTTCAAAGGTGATTTCCTTTTTGAGTTTCAGAATTTCCATAATCTTTCCCCTCCCTTTAAATCAAATCACGGATTTCTTTGAGATAGTCCCTGCCCTCTACGCTGTAAACATGGTTAAATTTATCCAGCTCCAATACCAGTGCATTATCTCTGGTAATTTTAAGATAGGATAATTCCAGTTTTACCGATGTGCCGGTCGGGTCTCCCTGCTTAAAGGTTCCCACCGCATAGCTCTTGCAGGTGCCGCGTGCTACCACTTTGATTCCCTCATGGGTGTTTTCTCCTGTTGCTGGGTCATGCCTTGTCTGAGCGGCTCTTAAAGTCAGTGTGTGCGCCTTTGGGATGGCAAGGCGGCTGGATTCCTCCGATACCGTTCTGAATTTAATTTCTAATTCCAATGAAGCAAAATAACCCGGTGTCGGGTCCTCCATTGTTCCTGCTATTCCTGCTCCAGCAATTTCACTGGTTACCGCCGCCAATTCCGGCAAAGTAACTTCTGCCTCGATGCCAATCAGGCACTCGCCCTCGTTATACACATTGTAGTCAGTAAGCTTGGTTGGAATGTTGCTTCTGTTCATGTTTCTTTTCCCTCCTTACTGCAATGCGCTCTGTAAAGCGTTAGTGTCATATTCTACCGTTGCCCAAATCTGCTCTGCCGGAGGATATGGAGAAAACAGCATTCGCACTCTGACGATACCGTTGATTAAGTCGGTTTCAGGGTTATCTTCCGCCTCAAATACCATCTTGGCTTCTGCTGCCTGATAGCGCTGCTTCCAGGAGTTTCCCTTAATGTTCTCGCTGTCAACGATACTCTCAATCAGTCGCTTATTGAGCGGATTGTCCACTTTTGAAAAATAACTTAGGATAAACTGATTTGCCCACCAGTTGTACATCCGTCGGCAAGGAATGAAACAATCCTTAATATCAGTGTTTCCGGGATAGCAGGCGGTACGGTTGCCCCATGCCCTCCATCCGTTCATATTGATTGCGGTGTTGATGCCATCCTTGTTGAGCGCGTTGCCTTGTTCCATATCCAAAACCACTTCGCTGCCGTCTTTCAGGCACAGTCCGGTTATTTTTAGCGCTCGATTGGAAAGTGACACATATGGAATTCCTTCATTTTTGTAATCGGTATCCGCAATCAACGCACCGGCAATCGCAGAAAAATGATATATCTCATCTCCTACCTTTACCATCGGATAAAAGAGTGAGCTATTTTCGTGGGTAAAGTTGTTCTTGTTTTTCTCTGCCAGCGCCTCATCATAGCTGGTTACCGTCTCGGTATCCAAATCTACCAGGCAGTGATACCGAAATGCACCGTTGAGATTTTGCGTCTTTGCTGTCATTGCGTTATATACCTTCGGTTTTCCGCTGAATCCGGGAACAATCAATGTGCCCGGTACAATTCCAAACCGCGGGTAAACCTCTCTGATTTTCTGCACACCCGCTACAATATCATCTTCTGTCACCGATTCAGGGTCAAGAACATTGTAAGTAGCCTTTAAAGTCGCTGTCTGTTCTGTGATTTTTCCACCCTCGATGCGCTCAATCAGCGCTTTGCCGCTACCGGTAAAGCTGATGGTGTAATCTGTGCCCTCTGCGAGTGCCTGCTCGCTCTGGGTAAGCTGCACGCTCGGCAGCAGTACACCCTCTTCCGGCAGCTCTGCTCTGCCCTCCAGCATCGATACACTCACGGTTGTTTTACTCTGTTTATGTTTTGTCGGGTCCAGTACGTTAATCATTACCAGTGGTGCTACATTATAAGTAGCAAACGACAGTTTGATGCTCTCGCAGATGGTGTAGCTCAGATGGTTGTCGCTCATGCCCATCTTGGCTACTGCCTCCTCATAGCTATATGCTACCTGCGGTACAAGCGGATCTGCCGCGCTGCCCATGTTGATAGGTGCTAAGCCTACTACCACCTGCACAGCGGAATCCACCTGCACCGGCGCTACCACTCGCGTTTGTTTTTCCTGCACCTGAATGCCGTGGTAAAATACCATCAAATATTCCTCCTCTACACTAAATCGTTATATCCCCTCTGTGGGGATGGAATCAGCACATCGAACCAAACTGCACCAAAAAAGTAAGGGTAGGTGTTTTCCTCCTGCTCGGTGAGCGTGTATCCGATTGCTCCTGTAATCTCTGCATATCTGCCGATGTTGGGATTCTCAGCGAAGGAAAGCCTCATCACATCAATCAGGTGGCAAATATCCTGATAGCCGGTAAGCTCTGGCGCTGTATCCTTGGTTCCCAGCCCTAAAAATACGGTGATTTTGCTTTTTTCTCCATCATCTGACCCATCCCCCACGCTGATGAGGCAATGGGGAAACAGCTTGTCCGCATCCCCCTCATACTTGAGCGGCGGCAGATTTCGGATGTACACCTTCAGGTCATGGATTCCAGCAGCTTCGGTCAGGGCTTTTACTCGCTTTTCGAGTTCTAAATGCAAATCGTAAATTGTCATTTCAGCCCCATCACCCTTTTGATTTCTTTCTGCACCTGTGCCTCCAGATACTTCTGCCCCTTGCTCTGGATGGCAAAAGCAACATCCTGGCTTTTAATCATGCTCGGGATGCTCAAGCTGTACAGTTCAGCAATCTTTTCGCCTTTTTTACTGCCTGGGCGCGGATTTTTTCGGTATACCCCCAGCATTCGCTGGAAGATTCCCGGGTGCCCGTTTCTCATCTGCACAACAAAAGCCTTTGACCTGTCGTAGCTTCCCCCCATTTCTTTATCCTCTACCCTCTTTTTTGCCCTTGCCAGATATACCTCCGGCTTTTTGGCAGGATCAGTGATAATTTCTTTTGGAGTTACCTTAAAGCCATACAGGCGTGTTTTCTTGTTATCGCTCGATGATACAATGCCGGTAAGGTCCCGCCGGGTCGCTTTTTTGAGTTTCAGCGTTTTCTTTACCTCCGGCTGTTTGATGATGTACTTTTTCTTTGCTTCTTTTGCCACCATCTTGCTCACCTGCGTGATGGTGCTGTTGATTGCCCGCTGCAGTGCCACCGGTGCCTTTTCCTTTTGGGTGAGCATCTGCTGTTCCACGCTCTGGATACTCGGTACCGAGATATGCAGTTTGAGCCCCAAATCACTCATCGGTTCGCCTCCAACAAAATTCGCCAGATGATTCGTCCGCTCACCTGAGCTACCTTATAGGTTTTGCCATCAAAGGTGAGGTGCGCCCCCTCGGCTGGCTTGCCGGGAAGGTCCTGCGGTCGGACTAAAATCAACTGGCGGGCTGTATTGTATCCATCTGCATACTTGCCTTTTGCCTGCATTTCCTGCAGCAGCACATTGTCGATAATCACCGGGATTTGCCGACCGTCCAGCTCGTGGAGGTCGGCGATTTCGTCCAGATTAAAAATCACCCGGTCGGTGTCGTCCCGGATCATCTGTTTGAAGATACTCATTACTGCAGGCGGATGCGGACGGTGGTTCCGGCGCTCTCTTTTTTGAGCACGCAGATTCCTGCCGGAATTTCGCTGCCGCTCTTGCTGGCTTTCATCTTTTTGCCTGCTACATCCCAGTAGGCAATCGCGCCAAACTCGATAGCCGCGCTGTTGTCTGCCGGAAACTCCCACACACCGGTGAGCGCCAGAGTGCCCAGTTCGCCGGGCTCAATCTGGCAATCCGCTACCGCAATGCGGTTGGTTCCCAGTGCTACCACATCACCGGCTTTGATTGCGGTGCCGGTGGCGTTTTTATAGTCAATTCTGTCTCCGATCTGGATGTAAGTTGCCATAAATCATACCCTCCTTATTTGCCCTGGTTGTAAGCCATGCCACGGTAATCCAATACATTGATACCGAAATCGTGGTACATTCTCCACTCAATTCCCAGAGTATCCCAGGATACTTTGCTTTCCAGTGTTGGGGTGCGCTTGCCGTTGAGGTAGGTTACCTCGATGGTATCCACATCGCGCGGATCAGCCACAGCATAGTATCCTTTTGGATTTGCAATATCCAGCTGTGCATCGGTGATGAGCTGGAACGCACCCTTCATCGGATTTACCACTCCTGCATGAGTTGCGCTTGGGTCTGCTGTCGATTCCAGCAGCTGGCGGATTGGCAGTTCCAGCGCCTTTGGTGCCAGGATAAACTTCGGTGTGAGGTTGAGCACATCGGTACCGTTGATGTCCTTCTGCATCGCCATTTTCACGATAAACTCGTTGAGGGATGCAATAGATGGAGCGTTTGCAGTCATCAGGTTGCCGTGGTCAGCGACAAACAGATTTTTGCCATCATAGATTTTGCCGTTTTTGGTAAGCATCTGATAGCAAAGTTTGTTGATAAATCTCTGGTTGGCTCTTACCTGTGCGGTAATCAGTCTGGCTACAGTGCCCAAATCATCATTGATGATGGTTTGACGGCTAAAGCCGAACTTTTTGCCGTAGGTTTTGAGCCCGGTGTCTACACCCTCATCCATGCCGGATACAGTCTTAAACTCGCCGTTCTCCGGGATTTCCTGCATCTCACCATTAGCCGCTAATCTAAAGCGTTTTGTCTTTTTGAAATCCGGGTTGGAGCCCACACTGGTCCAGTGCTGGTAGGTGGTAGGCGCTGTGTTGTACGCTCTTGCGATAGTTGCACCCATGGTGGAGTTTACGATGGAGATAAAAGCATTGCTGTCGGCAAACTGTCCACGTTCCTGCTGTCCCATATCTCTCCAAAGTTCATCTGGCGATTTTCTGTGCGCATCCTTTACGCCGCTTCTCATGGCACAGTCTGCCATCAGCTGATGCAGGCTCATGCTGCGGAAGTCCTCTGCGCCGTCAGCCGGCTTTTCTATGATTTCGCCCATTCTCATAAGCAATCCGTCCCTGGCTGCTTCTCGATAGCGATCCTCTTCATCCGCTACTACCTCAATATGGGAACTCAAAGGCTTACCTCCCCTCTCAAGCTTATCCAATATAGCAGCTCTCACTTTGTCGATGGAGGTGCCGTTTTTGATGTACTCATCTGGTTCCACCTGGAATCTGCTGCAAATTGCATAAATTTCCGAGCATCTCTCACGCTCAATTTCTGCTGCGCTTCTGGTTGGAGTGACAGGAGCTGTTGGTGCTGCTGGTGCAGGTGTGGTTGGCTCTGCTCCTCTCTGTCCACCGGTGCCTTCCGGTGCTGCGGTTGGTACTGTGGTTGGTGTGGTTGGTTCATTTGGCATATTTTTTCCCTCTCCTTCTGGATTTTGATTTCTTCCGGCTCCAACGTCTCCGTCTGCCGGTACTGGCTCAAACGAAATTTCTATCGGCTCCCATTTCACAGCTACATAGCAAGGACCTGTAAAGCGCCCGTTGCTGGACGTTTTTCCGGCTCTCACTTCTTCATATGCGTTTACGATATAGCCTACAGAAATTCCTTTTAAACTTCCCGACCTCACCTTTTGATAGATTAGGTCGCTTTTTTCGTCAGTGTCAAATGACACTACTGCCTTTCCGCGTTTGGATTCCCCATCAACGCTTAAAGACACAATTTTTGCAATCGGCAAGCTGCCATAGTTGGGATCATGACCGTGATGGAACAGCACGGAGCCTACATTTTGCAGTCTGGCTAAATCAATACAGCTTTCATCGTGGCAAAGGATTTCCGATCCAAACCACCTGTCAACTGCTTTTTCCGAAGAAAACGAAAGCTCAACGGTTCGCTCTTCTTCCGAAACTTCCCGAACTTGCATCGGGATTGAGCGAAAACTATTCTGTTTCAACGGCGGTTTTTGCATTTTTTGAGACATTTTCAATCACTTCCAATCCTAACTCTTTCATCAACTTTTCTTCTTTTGCTCTCTGCGCTAAGATTTCCCGCCAATCTTTGCCCTGCTCAGCCGCTACCTCTTCCAGCGTTGTCTGATAGGTTGCCATAGCGATCCGGTTGGCGTTTGCCTCCTTGGCTGGATCAATCCAGCTCATACCCTTGGCAATCCACTGGCATTCGGTGTACTTTTCTGGCGCACTGAAATAATCCGGGATGCTTAAGCCTCCTGCCATCACGCAGCTATCCAGCCACCAGCGATATACCTTCCGGCACAGGTGCTCCGATAGATAGTGCTGCCACTCCTTGTATGTCTCCCGGTCCTCAATGAGATTCTGCCGGGCAGATGAGTAGTTGGACTGCGACATATCGCGGGATACCGCCTCATAGCTCAATCCCATCGCCGAGGATACCGCCCGCAACAGGATAGATACCATGTCCTTTGCGTTGGATGCCTGCCCGGATGGATTTACTACCTGGATTTCGTCACCGGCATCCAGCTCCATAATCATGCCTGGGGACAGCTTGCGCTTTTTGGCTCCGGTCTCCTTGTCCACCTTCTGATTTCTGCCCAGCCCCATAGCTGCATTTACCTTCTTCACAAAAACAGCAAGGCAGGCGAGCATCCGCTCTTTTACCGATACGGCATTGAGAAACTGGTTGAGGTCCCGCAGGCGGGAAAGGACATTTGCAAAGCTGGATACCTCCCTCACCTGAGAGGTTCGCTTGATGCGATTGAGGTAAATTACCCGGTCGGCTGGAATCCGTACGGTTTTTCCCGTTTCTCCGTACACATCGTATACAGTAAAATGGTATGCTACCGGGCGGTTGCTGGCATCAATTTCGATACCCCCCACCACCTGATTTTTCCCGTGGAACAAAATGCCGGAATTTAACTCGTCCACCTCTTTGATTTGCAGTTGCAGCGGAAAGTTTTTGTTTCCGGTGTAGGTGGCTACCAACAGCAGCCCTCCATCCACCATCATACGGCGTACTGCCATCTTGAGGATTTCGCAAAAGCACAGTCTCCCGGTAACATCGCAGTTTTCTGCGTGGCACCATCTTTCCCAGAGGTTTTCGATTTTCTGTTCCAGTTCGGTATCTTCCAGCTTGCAATCCAGCCGGATGCCTGAGCCCACAACATTACGCTCCATGGCAAGAATGGCAGCCTCTACATAATCGGCATTGCGCTCCAAATCTCGGGCGCGATGCCGGATGGTATCGCGGGACATCACATTGATGTCCTCGGCTCTACCATCTACCGGTGTCCAGTTTTCTCCACCTCGGGCAAAGCTGCCGGAATCATATCCGCTACGCTTTGAGAATCGCATCTTGAGGTTTTGCCATACACCCATTTTTCTCACTCTCCTCTTTTTCGGGGAAGCTCAAAGGAAACATTTGAGCTTCGGGAGATGGAACACCAGTGTTTTGAAAAAACAATTCCAAAACCATCTCCTTACCCCCTGTCCACGAAGGAAATCACCGAGAGATTTTCTCCGTTTTCCTGCCGGATTTGGCTTTCCAGCGTTTGCAGGCGCTTGTACAGTGTGGCAAGGTTTGCCTTTGTAACGCTTTGCCCGTCGATATTGTAGCTCTGGGCTCCGCACTCGATTGCCTCCACTGCTGCCAGCAGCTTATCATATCTTGCTTTTAACTCGCTCAATCCCAATCATCCTCCCAATCGTCATTGTCCCAGGTATCCTCTTCCCAGCTGTCCTCCTCCGGTTCCGGCTGAAACTCCGGTTCCGGCTGCTCCACCGGCTCTTCCAGCAGCGCAAAGGCTCCCATCAGGTCAGCGGCGCAGGAAGCATACACCTCACAGTCCAGATAGTGGTTCTGGGCATCGCTGGTTTTCTTCTGCCACACCCAGCTCTCTACTCCGTTTTTGCGCTCAAACACTTTATGCTCGCTGGTTACCTGCTCGCAGTACTCCTGATCCACGCCATCAAACACCTGGAAGCTGCCGTCCACCGCGTTGATTTTGGCGTAGAGCATTGATTTGTAATAGCTGCCATCACACATGATTAAGCTGAGCCCTTTTGCCACACTATCCTCTTTCTGGATTTCGCTCCGGCGGAATCTTGCCGGAATCGGACGGGATGAACCTTTTACCGGTACCGTCAGTGGGAAATGCAGATAGCAAAAATCATATACCAGGTCGGTCTGGTCGCCTGAGTCAATCAGTGCCAAATCAATGTACCAATCCTGTCCCTTTTCGTTGTAGTAGGTCTGGTTGATAATGTCCCACAAGGTGTTAAAATCAGTCCCTTTGATGCAGCCGTGGTCCAGGTGATAGATTTTCTTTCCCTGTCCCCAGGCATCCACCGCATAATACAGGCAGTTTTGCTGCACATCCACCCCGCAGGTAATCATCTGCGCCCAATCTGGCACAACGCCACGGGTGAGCACCCCACGGTTATCCAGCACCTTTTGTGCTCCGGCGGTGCTGCCGACATCCTCCCACGGTTCCCCCAGCCAGGAGTTGACAAAGTTCTGCATTTTCTCCTGGTCGCCTTGGGCATCCAGCCATTTATAAGCTACATCCGATAGCGATAACCAAGGGGAGTAAATTGCATTGATTGCAAATCCTGTTTTCTTCCGGCTGGGCTTTACCCCTTCCGGTTCTTCCTCGCTCATCCATTTCCCTTGCCGGAGCATCTTTTGCTTATCTGCATCGGTGATGTGCCCCTGGCAGTACGGGCACTCATAGTAGGCGGTTTCCGCCCGCTGGGTTTTGGTGCCCTCTTTGGCAAATTTTATCTGGTGGAATCTCAATTTCTGATATTTCCCGCAGTGTGGGCATGGCAGATAGTAAAAGAGTTTCCGGGTGCAGCTCTCCCACTCTTTCCAGATCGAGCCGGTTTTCAAGGTCGGTGTGGAGGTGATAAAGATTTTTTTGTTGTAGGAAAAGGTGTTGGTACGCTCCTTTGCCAGAGAGATTGGATCTGCCTCTCGTCCTCCTCCAGAGCGTGGCGGGTATTTATCCACCTCATCCATCAGCACAAATCGCACTGGTTTGGATGCCAGGGATGCTGCCGAGTTTGCACCGGTCAGCGGCAGGTACATATCGTCAAACTGCAACGCCAGCAGCTTACTGTCCGCCTCTCGGTACCGCACCGCCAGCGGACGGGTTGCCCGAAGCATCGGTTGAATCCTGTTTTTTGAAATATCCTCCGCCAACACCTCTGATGGATATACCACCAGCGTGGATGCCGGGTCCTGGTCGATAATGTACCCGATGATGTTGAGGATTGCTTCTGTTCCTCCCACCTGGGTGGACTTGATAAAAACAATCTCCTCGATACGGTCATCGGAAAAAGCGTCCATGATTCCCTTGAGGTATGGGGTCTTTTCGGTTTTCCATCGTCCAGGTTGGTTGGATGTTCCCGATGGTATGATTCTGTTCTGGTCCGCCCACTGGCTAACTGTCAGCTTCTCCGGCG
>OHXC01000316.1_pt1 | contig 25363 bp, 18 predicted proteins | sample 1579891 | NCBI WGS metagenome assembly OHXC01 (sample SAMEA3882531, study PRJEB24775) | human gut metagenome | biome: human-associated habitat; feature: intestine environment; material: feces | place: Netherlands | collected 2009/2010
ACTCCCGTGCCAGTTCATATAGGCTGCGGATGGATTCCATGACCGTATGCCACGACAGGTCGGCAGCATAGGAAAACTTCTTCTGATAAGCCCGCCACAGCTTTTCCATGTTCGGGTCGGCCTCGACTTCATCAAAGGCCGCAGGCGCGTCGGCAAGATACTTCTCTGTACCGCGTTTCCTGGCCGTTGCAATGAGCGCCGCACGGAGATCGGCTGGGATGATGCTCTGGCCGTGGAGCTGGCTCAGAATGTGCAGATCATAGAAATCTCTCATGCGGGTGTTGGTGGTGGCGCGGGACACGACGGTTTCCAGCTTTTCGGCCAGAACGGTTTCCAGATTGTACGCCCAAATTTCGATGGAGCGATCCTCCAACATCAGCTTAAAGCTGTAACGCACCTCGTGGGGCGTGATGGCGTCGCCGGTGGAAATGTCGATCTTGAGCGGCGTTATCACACCGTCAAACTCCGTTTCCATGCTGACACGGATGCCCGGATACTCGGCCTCGTCCATGATCTCGGAAATGCGCTTCAACCGGAACTCCACGCCATCGTCCACCGGTACGGAGATGATGGAGGCAATCATGTTCTCCACTTCCTCGATGCCGACCGTCGCACCCTTTACGGTCGCGTCAATGTCCATCGTTGAGCGGGCGTCAAGGCCGACCATGGCAGCCACCAGCATCCCGCCTTTAAGGATAAACTTGTCCCGGTATTCCGAAAGAGAAATGCGCTCCAGAAAACGCTCCATCATGTAATTGCGCATCAGGATTTGCGCATCGGCGGATTTGTCCTTGGAGAGATTGCGGATCAGGTCTTTGAGCTGCCGTGCAGTTTTTATCATAAGAGCACCTCCAAATACTGCCGAAGCAGTTTTTCAACACGGAACATCTGCGCATAGCGCATCAGCTTCCGTAAGTCCTTGTCTTTTCGTTTTGCGTATTGCTTGAGTGCATCCTGAAAGGTCTGCATCTCGATTCCACTGCGGCTGCGGATCAGATCGCAGATCGTGCGCTCCATATCATAGACGGGAACCGGGTTGCCAAAGGGCGTGTTCATTGTGACGATTCCCACATCATGCAATTCTTTCTTGATGGTGTAGACCTTGATGCCATCCGCTTGCAGGCTGGCAGGATTGTATCCGGTCTTGACCGTGATGGAATACGGATTTGGCTCCCGGTCGGTCAGGTCATGGAAGAACAATGCGCTCTCATGGGAGAATACGGCCTGCGCACAGCGAAGGTGCAGCAGGTACATGGCATCCGTCCATGCGTCAGGTGAAACATAAACGCCGTGCGCGGCCTGCTCTACGCCGCGCTGCTTGGCGTAGGCGTAAAACGTGGACTTGGCAATACCGATTTCCAAAACCTGCGCGGTTTTGACGATCCCATTGTTTTGCTGAAAAAGCAGGTCAAGCCGGTTGTAGGCGGTCATGTTATCACTTCCTTCTTGCTAATATTATATCCGAGATTAGCAAGAAAGTAAACAACGATTTTAGAAAAGCAAGCCGAGGCGTTCGCCCCGGCTTGTGCTTTAACTATGAATGAAGTTTTTCATGGCAGAGTTCACGTCTTGCAGCTTGCCAAGCCCCTGCACAGCCAGCATCGGAAGTCCCATCGGGCTGATCAGAAACGCCAGCACAAAGAGTATGATGCCGTTCTTTGCGGAGTAGGTAATCAGCACGGCGAAAGCCAGCAAGGAGAGCAGTCCGCTTGCCAGCTTGAACACGAAGCCGGAACAGGACAGCAGCCCCACGCACAGCCAAACGAACAGGGACAGGATAAGCGACAGCGGCGCAAAGAGAATTTTCAGGATGAACATTTTGCGGCCTCCTTTTCACAAAGTGCGGTCAGCGCGTTTTGCTCCTCAATGATCTGCGCTTCTTCCTTTTCGGTCAAATCACGATCACCGCCCGTGATCTCCAGCTCGCGGAAGCTCTCATAAGCGTTCAACAGAGAGTCCCGCAGCGCTTCGGGCGTAGGGCAATAGTCTACGGTGTTCCAGTCCTGACGGTGGTTGTCAAAACCCATGACCGTGTAGCCTCTGCTGGTTAGGACAACTTCAAAATCCGTATCGCAGTTGAGGTAGTCGGAAAATACCTTCAGCACAATTTCGTTTGTCAGCATACGTTCCGCAGCTCCTTTCCAAGCGGTCAAATCTTTTTCTGATATTAGAATACTTTGCTCATTGGTGTTTTGCAAGGATGCGGCAAAGTCATACGAATAGTTTTCGCCTTTTGCCCGACATCTAACCATATCACAAAATCTCGCTTTAGTACAGCTACCTGAACTAATTTTCTCCAGATGGGAAATATAATGTTGGTACAGTTACAGGGACGGGAGGTGTGGTACTTGCAGTTGAATGAAGCCGTCAGCAGGCGTTTGGTTGAGCTGATGCAGGAGCGGGGCATGACGCAGTATCAGCTTTATATGAAAAGCGGCGTACCGAAGTCCACCATCGGTAATCTTGTGAACTGCGCATACCCGTCTATGAAGCTGCGGATCATCCACGAGCTTTGTCAGGGATTGGAGATCGACCTGAGCAGCTTTTTTGCCTCGCCGTTATTCGATGAAAATAATCTGGAACCGTAGAAGCTCCGATGCTGTTTTGCGTCGGGGCTTTTGCTTTTGTACGGGCAGGGGCGGCGGTTATTCCGCCGCCCCTGCGACTTATTTCAGCACCGCCAGCGAGGAAACGATTTTCTCTGCCGCCGTCCATATCCGTTCCTGACTTTGCTGAATGTCCTCCAAATCGGCCTCATAGATGCGGCCTGTTTCGTGAGCGCGGCGGGTAAGCTGGTTGAGGTTGTTGCTGGAATACCGAAGCAGGGACACCAGCTCCCGCAGCTCCGGGAGATCGAGCTTTACCACGTATCCGTCAATCGCCATCTTGCGGAGATACGCCGCCATGTTGGTGGTGCCGAACTGTGCCATCTTTGTTTCAATCATTTCCCGTTCCTGCGGCGTGACGCGGAATTTGAGCTGAATATCCCGCTTGCGTTTTGCCATCGCTCAACGCTCCGGGGCTTTGGACTTCGCCGAAATTTTCGGCGAAGTTGTTTCAGGCGGCTTTTTCAGCTTATCCCGGACAGAGGTTTTCTGCTGCTCCTGCGCATAGGCTTTGCGGGTCTGGCTGAGAAACAGATCGACCAGACCGGGATGGCTGTTGACGGCCAGATAGCAGTTGCGGTCAGTACCCCATGCGTCAGGGTTGGCGGGGATGGACATGGCGTTTGCCCAAGCCCTGTTGTCGGGAGAATAGCGCCTGTCCCAGTCCGCTTGACAGACGGTGATGGCAAGGACATGGAACGTGCGGTCATAGCCGAACTGCTGCACCACCTGATCGACCGCCGCTGCATCCAGCCGGTTATCCCGGTAGTGGTCACGGATGGCGGCTCCAATCGCTTCCTTGCAGGCCGTGTTCGCTTGATTGGAAGCGCGGTAGACCGCAAGCTCGTCATGCTCTCTGGCGTAGGCTGCCGGGTGCTTGTAAACGGGGAGATTTTTCATTATCGTGCCTCCATTTCTTTTTTGTGGGACTTTTCCGGTGCGCCATGAACAGGCGACGCTTTCAGCCTGTCCAGAACGGAAGGCCGCGCCGATTTTGCAATCGCCTGCTCAGGCTGCGGCTGTCCCTTGCCGTCCAGATTCAGCTCCATATCCAACTCAATCAGCCGTGCCGTTTTCGTGGCCAGCTCCTGCTCCTGCGGGAACGGCTTACCGACCTCGGCCTTTGCCGCTGCCTGCTGGTTATAGAGGTTTTCAAGCTGCTCCTGAACGCTGCGCAAACGCTCCGGCATTTTATCCAGCGCGTTCTCAATGCGGACAAGGTTGCCTCTGGCATCCGAACCGAGTTCAACGCGATGGGTCATCTGGCCTTTCAGCGTCAGCGTGTACGTTTTCCACATGGAATCAAAAGCAACGGACATGGTAAAGCCGCGATAGCTGCCGATCTGTACCGGGTCTTTGCCCTTGACCTCCTTGCAGGTATCCAGCAACGCGGCACCGGCGTTTTCCTTATCGGTGAGCCGGTCGCCGCGAATCTCCATGCCGACAAAGCCCTCTGCCGGGAGCGGATGCGCCGCGAGGGTCTGCATATCCGCCTCCAGCCCACGAACAAAGCCCTTGTGTTCCTCTATCTTTTCCGGGAAGTATTTTAGCAGACTGTCCTCCAAGCGGAATTGCTTGCTGTTGTGGTCTGCTTTCATAATTTTGAGCTTGGACACCTCAATGTCCAAATCCATGCGCTCTTTGATGCGGGGATCACCGGCACACAGCGCCTTGATCTCCGCAAAGGACAGCGCCGTAGCGTCCACGTCCTCACAGGAGCGAACCGGGGATTTTGAGGTCATGATCTGAGAGATGAATTTCTGCTTGCTCTCAACGGTCTGCCAGAGGTAGGCGTCAAAAGTCCCTTCGGTCACATAGCGGCAGACATGAACGAGCTTGTTCTGATTGCCCTGACGCTCGATGCGGCCTTTTCGCTGCGTGAGATCACGGGGACGCCACGGGCAATCCAAATCGTGAAGTGCGACCAAACGATCCTGCACGTTGGTGCCCGCGCCCATCTTGGCCGTGCTGCCCATCAGGACGCGCACCTGACCGCTGCGTACCTTTGCGAACAGTTCCCGCTTTTTGACCTCCGTATTGGCGTCGTGGATGAACGCGATCTGCTCCGGGGGCATACCGGCGTCAATGAGCTTTTGGCGCACATCCTCATAGACCGTAAACGGCGTGTCAGAGCTTTCTTCCAACGGGATCGCGCTCTCCAGCGCATGAATTTCCGGGCTGTCCAGCGTACCGGGGGAAGCCTTTGCCGCCCGCTGCGAGGGCGTGGTCTTTGGCGTAGAAATGTCGCAGAACACAAGCTGTGTCAGTTTTTCCTCCTCGCCGTCGCGCCAGTATTGGAGAATGTTCGCCACGCACTGATTGACCTTGGTGGTTTCCTCGTCGGGGAGCATGGGATTGATGATGCGCTGGTCAAGCCCCAGCTTGCGTCCGTCCGAGGTGATTTTGAGCATATTGTCCACATCCGGGCTGACCGCACCGCTGTGTACCTTGGACGCTCGTTCCGAGAGGGCTTTCACCATGTCCTGCTGGATCTGCGTGGGTTTGGTGGCGATGGTGTGATACGCAACCTCCGGCGTGGGTAAGTGGAGCTGATCCGCCGTTTTGATGTCGGCAACCTCTTTGAACAGATTCATCAATTCGGGTAAGTTGAAAAACTTTGCAAAGCGCGTCCTTGCCCGGTAGCCGGTTCCCTCCGGGGCAAGCTCCAGCGCGGTGGTGGTTTCACCAAAGCGGCTTGCCCAGCAATCGAAGTGGCCCATACCCATCTCTTGCAGCCGGTCATGCTGCAAATAGCGCTGGATGGTATAAAGCTCTGTCATGGAGTTGGAAACCGGGGTGCCGGTGGCAAACACCACGCCGCGCCCGCCGGTCAGCTCATCCATGTAGCGGCACTTGGAGAACATATCCGAGGATTTCTGCGCATCGGTGGTGGAAAGCCCTGCCACGTTGCGCATCTTTGTATAGAGGAAAAGATTTTTATAATTGTCCGACTCGTCCACAAACATCCTGTCTACGCCGAGCTGTTCAAAGTAAATCACATCATCCTTGCGGTCGCTGGCTTGCAGCTTTTTCAGCCGCGCCTCCAGCCCCTTTTTCGTGCGCTCCAAGCTCTTGATGGTAAAGCTGTTGCCGCCTGCGAGCTTGGTATCCTGAATGCCATCGGTGATTTCCTCAATCTGCTGATGAAGGAGCCGCTCCTGCCGCTCCGGACTGATGGGGATACGCTCAAACTGGCTGTGGCCGATGATAACGGCGTCATAGTCGCCGGTGGCGATACGGGCGCAGAATTTCTTGCGGTTGTGGGTTTCAAAGTCCTTCTTGGTAGTGACAAGGATGTTGGCCGAAGGGTAGAGCCGCAGAAACTCGGATGCCCACTGTTCCGTCAGATGGTTCGGCACGACAAAAATGGATTTCTGGCACAGTCCCAACCTCTTAGATTCCATCGCAGAGGCTACCATTTCAAAGGTTTTTCCCGCGCCAACTTCGTGTGCCAGCAGCGTATTCCCGCCGTACAGCACATGGGCGATGGCGTTTTTCTGATGCTCCCGGAGGGTGATTTCCGGGTTCATACCGGAGAAAACGATGTGGCTGCCGTCATACTCGCGGGGACGAGTGCTGTTCATTTCCTCGTTGTATTGCCGTACCAGCGTTTCGCGCCGCTCCGGGTCTTTCCAAATCCAGTCCTTGAACGCATCCCGGATAAGCTGCTGCTTCTGCGCGGCAAGGGTGGTTTCCTTGGCGTTGAGGACACGGCGCTCCCGTCCGTCTGCGTCCTCAATGGTATCGTAGATGCGAATATCGCGGAGGTTCAGCGCATCCTCCAGCAGCCGGTAGGCGCTGGCGCGGTCTGTGCCGTAGGTGGTGAACGCCGCCACATCGTTGTAGCGCACCATGCTCTTGCGGGAAACCTGCCATTCTGCGGTGTACGGGACATAGCTGATCTCGATCTGTCCGCGCAGATAGCGGGGCGTTTCAAAGGTTTCGTACATGAATTGCTCGATGTACTTCTTATCAAGCCATGTCGCGCCCAGCCGCACCTCAATTTCGCTGGCCTCCAAGTCCTTCGGCTGTGCGGCAATCAGGGCATCCACATTCCCGGCAAAGAATGGGTCGTGCGCTGCTACACGCTGCGCGGTGCAGAGCTTCTGCCGGACGTTGCCAGAGAGATATTCGTCCGCTGTTTGCCAGCCCTTCGCCCAATGCTCGCCGCCGTCCTGCAAGTCAAACGGGCCACTGTTGGGTTCCTTGTAAATGACACCCTTCAAATCCTCAACGATCTGCGGGATTTTCTCGCTGCCGCCCATGAGGGAGGCCATAAAGTCGAGATCGACGCAGGCTTTTTCTCCGATGCAGACAGCAAGGGCTTCGCTGGCGGTATCCACAGAATCTACGCTGCGCTGCTGCTTGATGGTGCGCTTGTGGAACATATCCGCCTTGCGCTCCAGCTTTCCGTCGTCGTCCAGCACTTCCAGTGAACACAGGAGGTAGTAAGAGGAATCGTCAGAGAACGCAAGACGGTTCGCACGGTCATTGATTAGGCCATGTTTTGCGGAGAACGCATCATAGAGGCGGTTTAGCTCGGTCTGCGCTTCCTGAATCCGGCTTTCTGCGCTGTACTCGTCCATTTGCAGGGCAATTAGCTCATTCACGCAATCCCGCAGCGCGACCATGCCCTTGACACGCTCGGCGGCGGTGGCGTTCAGCTCCGGTTTGACCATGCGGCTGTTTTCCCGGTAGTACACCTCGCCGTCCACCACGGTGTAGGAGTAGTTTTTCACATTGGGGTCTGCGGGGATAGACGTGTCGATCTGTTCGCCCTCGCCCAGCTCTGGCAGTTCCGCCTCCTGATAGGTGCCGCGAATGTTTTTCACGGCATCATGGAGCTGATCTGCAAGTGCCAGCCCCTCAATGGGGACAACGGTAAAATCCTGCTTGCCGTATTGGGTGCTTTCGGAGGTCTGCCTGCCGAGGATCATCTCCGGGTGGTCAACAAAATAGCGGTTGATGGCAAAGCCATCCTCGTTCTGGCCGAGGTGTACCCAATCCGGTTCAATCTCAATGGGACGGTCACGCTTTTGGAGAAAGAGAATGTCCGAAACCACATCCGTACCGGCGTTGGCGCGGAACGCATTGTTGGGCAGACGAATGGCACCCAGCAGCTCCGCCCGCTGCGCGATGTACCTGCGGACTTCGGGTGATTGCTTGTCCATCGTGTAGCGGGAGGTCACAAACGCGATCACGCCGCCCGGACGCACTTGGTCGAGGGTTTTGGCAAAGAAGTAGTCGTGAATGGAAAAACCGAGCTTGTTATAAGCCCGGTCATCTACCTGATATTGTCCGAACGGGACGTTGCCCACGGCGAGGTCATAGAAGTCTTTTCTGTCCGTTGTCTCAAAGCCTGCGATGGTAATGTCCGCCTTGGGGTAAAGCTGCTTGGCAATACGTCCGGTGATGCTGTCCAGTTCCACGCCGTAGAGCTTGCTGCCCTGCATCTGCTCCGGCAGCAGGCCAAAGAAGTTACCCACGCCCATAGATGGCTCCAGAATGTTGCCAGTCTGGAAGCCCATATTGCCGACCACTTCATAGATTGCCTTGATGACGGTGGGGCTGGTGTAGTGGGCGTTCAGCGTGGACGCTCTGGCCGCAGCGTATTCCTCCGGGGAGAGTGTGGCGTACAGCTCTGCAAACTCGTCCGACCAGTTTAGCTTATTCTCGTCGAAGGCATCCGCAAGACCGCCCCAGCCCACATAGCGGGAGAGGATTTCCTGCTGCTCCGGGCTGGCCTGTAAGCCCTCAAACTCCAGCTCTTGCAGGAGGCGGATCGCCGCCATATTTGCCCGAAACTTTGCCTTTGCGCCGCCGACGCCGAGGGCATCATCGGTGATGTGAAAATTCTGTGCGTCGCGGTGGCTTGCCGCCTTGAAGTCAGCGTAAGCGGCCTGCTCCGCAGCGGCAACGCTGTGAAAGTCCTGCCACTCGCCGTCAATGGGGATGGATACCGCAGGACGGTGTGCGGGAGGCTCGTCGATCTCGGCCTGCGAGATGGCATCATCAAAATCAGGCACAAACTCGCCCATTTCCGAAAGCGCCGCTCGGCCTTCATGCTCCAGAATCAGAGCTTCTTCACTCATGGTGGGAGGTTCAGGCTCGACAGGTTCCGCAGAGGGCGGGTCATGCTCCGGTTCCGGGATGTGCAGCGTTTTGATTTCTATGTCGTAGGGCAAGTGCATTTTCTCGGCGGGATAGAACGCGACGGGTTTGGCGATGGGCTGCGGCTGCTCCCGTTCCTGCTCTTCAACAAACGAGCGTATAAACGCAATGTGTTCAGCGCGGAAGATGGGAAAGCCCTGCCTGTTTTGAAAAGTCACATCGCGCAGAGATACTTCATCCGTGCCGAAATTTACGCTGTCAATGACAAACTTCCGTCCGTCAATCTCTAACTCCATGCCAATGGGGATATACTCCTTGGCATCGGCCTCGTTGATAACATCATAGCCGTCGGTTTCATTTGGCTGCGCAAACACGAAGCTGTGTCCATGCTCCAGCAGCCGCTTTGCGGCGCTTGCCCATTGTCCAAAATCATAGCCGGTCACAGCGGTTTCGCCCATACCGGGAATATCGCGTTGCAGCAGGCGGCGATTCAAAGCGCTGGCGGCGCGTTCTGCATCCGCGCCATAAAAAAGCAGCCGTTCTCCGACACGGACACCGATGAGCTTTTCGGGACGCTCTGCACGAAGCGCCTGATATGCCGAAATATTCGGCGCAAGCTCACGACCCTGATCTGCAATTTGTGTGAGGACAGCAGAAACCGGTTCGGTTCTGTGTTCCGGATCGTGATTGCTCTCGCTGGAGGATGAAACGACGCTGAGATGCGCGACAGTTTCATCTGCGGAATCAACATTATAGAGCTTACCGTCAATTTCCACACGCTGCCCCATAAGGTTTTGAACCGCTTGCGGCGTCTCCGGGGTTGGCTGTTCTGTGTGCTGCGCCGCAATGACGCGCTGCGGCTCCGGTTCAGAAACCTCGAAATATCTGGTGTCGAGGTAGCGTTCAAAGGAATTGCGGTCGATGCTGACAGGTTCCTGTCCGGGTACGTTCGGTAACGTGTGCCAGACGTGATCTTCATCTACACGCGCGATAACGCCGACTGCTGCTATGTGGTCTAACTCTATGGATGAAATGCGATCTCCAATATGATAAGTATAGCCAAGCGGTGTTGTAAACGCCGGAGGGGATAGCTCAATTCCCATATCCCGTTTGATGCCATCCAAGTAAGCAATGGCGTTATTCTGCTCTGCAAAGCGGAGCGTTTGTTCCCCATCTCCGCAGAACCGTTCCAACACCTCATCCCAAATGCCGGTAATTCCACCCTCGCCGGGATGCAGACGAATGGAGTATCGGTCAGGTGAAAATAACCGCAGTCGCTCATTCTCATCGTAAAATTTATTCTCTCGGATGAGCTGTGCCAACCGCCGCTGTACCTGCGCCCATGTGAGCGTCACCGGCTCGGCGTTTCCTACATGGATATACATGGGAGTTTTGCTATCTTCCCAGCCATATTTTGCAGCCAGCCATGCGGCGGTGCTGCGTTCTCGCCCATGCGCCTGCATATATAGTGCGACTTCCTGCTTGCCCTTTAGGTTGTTGTGCCAATCCAGAAGCGCGTTGTCAATGTCCTCCTGTGTGATCTGATAGGGAGAGGGTGCGACCGTCGCTGCCAGCGTGGGATACAGTTCCTCCAAAAGCTCCTGATGCAGCCGGTTATGGAACGCGGGCATATCAAAGTACAGGCGGACAAGCTGGAGATCATCAGATGCCGTGACAATACGACGGATAGCGTCCGCGCCCTCCAGATAAGCGTTCTGGCGGTCTGAATTGCGGCAGGCATTGACAAAAGCCGTATCTTTGGAAAGCGAGTTGCCGACGGTCAGCTTGTACCCGTCAAACAGCTCTCGCACGGTAGGCTGTGGTGGCAGCTCGGCGGCGGGGTCGCGGAACACCCGCGTCCCATCCGCGCCGAACTCCGCTTCATAGGCATTGATGGCCTGTTCTGCCTCGTGGTCGATGGACGGAAGCGTATATGCCGTGTGTTCATGGCTGGAATCGCCAATGCGCGAAATTGTTACATCATGCTTTTCCCGCAGCTTTTCAACGTATTTCTCCAAATCCTTTGCAGGGAAGCCGCACATGGTAACACGGCCTACTCCCTCCAAATTGCGGCGCGTCAGCTCAAGGCTGAGATCATCTGCAACTGCCCGCGCATCCTCGCCATACAGCTCGAAGAAGTCCCCAACCTGATACAGCACAATTTCATCGGGGTGCGCCGCCTTTACGTCGTTATAGTCGTTATAAACCGCGTTCCGCATGGCGTCCTGCGCCATTTCCTTGTCATAGGCTGCCTGCTCATCCGGCGTAAGGTAGCGGTTCAACCGAACCAGCTCCGAGATGCGCGAAGCGACCTTGTTCCAATTCATCTGAATGTCTGCACAGCCGTTCTTTTTCAGCACAATGCCTTTGCTGCCGTGATCTTCATAGCTGCCGCTTTCTCTGGATACAGCATGGGTGCGTCCTCCGATGCCGTATTCCTTTTTCAGAAAATCAGCGCTCTCTTTTGTCGTGTGCGGAGTCTGGAAAAACTCATGGATGCGGGTCTTTCCACCCTCAAAGCCGCTTCCATTTGCAAGAGAAGCCGCAATTTCATCTTCAGTGATAAACCGGCCCGTCTTCGGAACAGCCGCCATATCGGAGTGATATTCTTTGCGCGGCAATGACAGATCTTCCATACGTGTAAGAAGCGCCTGCGGACGGTGGAAATGGAAACGCAGAAGCTCCCGGTTCTCACGGTATGCGTCAAGAAATACTCTGTGTTCTGCCAGAAGCCTTTCCCGAAACTCCGGATTCAGCAGATCATCCGTCAGGCGCTCCGTTTCCTCTGGAAAGCTGGTGCTATGGATATTGCCCAAGCAGGACAGATACCCCAGCGATTTTGCTTCATCCGAGAAATCGTGATAAAGATTCCAGACATCCACAGCAATACCCAGCCGCTCATAGCGCGGGGCTTCTGTGACTTCAAGATTGGTGGCAAATGTGCCGCCGTCCAGAAGTTCCTCAATACGCTCCGCCGCATCTGCCCAGCCTATCACTTGTGCAGAGCGAAGATAGCGAGAGGTATCTCCGGTTGCAATATGGATACCATCGTCCCCGTACCATGCGGAAAACCTGCCGTTATCCGTAATCAGGCCGTTGCCGCCGTGGTAAAGAGCTTTCAGAAATGCCGCGCGATCCTCTAAAGGTTTTTGCTTGGAGAATTCCGCAGCAATTTTCATCCGCGCTGCATCCGCATTACCGCCCGCGCGCAGGATGTGGTCAATATCATCCTGAGAAATGAACATAGAAAAAGCGGAGGGTGTTACACTCTCCGCTTCTGCGATGGATTGAATTTGTTCTGCCTCTGAGGGGAAGAAGGACATCTGCGCCCCAGCAGGGGCATCGAACATATTTAGCTGAACACCAGTTCCGTGAGGATCGTTTCCTCGGCCTGCGCTTTCAGCGTGTTCATCAGCCCTACCCACTTCATCGGGTCGCTGGCTTTCAGCGCTTCCGTCACGCCCGCTGACTTCATCAGCTCCGGCATCATCTGTTCCAGTCGGTTGTTCGCTGCCTCGTCGATCTCCCGCAGATGGGGGTACAGCTTCTCGGACAGCAGCAGGCTGTTCCACAGCACCGGACGATGCTCCTTCAGGTAATCCTTCCGCATCCTGCCGTACTTGCCCAGCGGGGCTTGCGGCTGCTCGGTCAGGCTCAGGTCGGGAATCAGATAATCCCCGCTGCGGGTGTAGGTCAGTTCGCTCATGGCTTTCGCTCCTTTCCGCGAGTTTCTCGCGCTCATAATTCTTGATGGTGACTTCGATCTGCCGTAGCACCAGCTCGCTGGACTGGCTGATGGCCGTTCCAAGGGCGGCGACGGTCTGCGGGGTGTTGAAATCAAAGACGTTCAGAAAATCCTCATGCTCGAAGTAATCTCCCGGCTGCATCCCGCAGCGGGACAGCAGCGTATAGGTGGTGCTGACAACAGCGGCGTTCCGAAAAGCGGCTCCGATGTTGAACTCATCATAGTCCTCCAAAAAGGAACCGTCAACGATGCCGACAATATCGCGCCGATTGTCGTGCCAGTATTCATCTACAAGCTGCGCCGCCACACGCTCCATCTGATCGGCAAGTCCGTTTTCACCGGAAACGTCGAAGCGCTGCTCCAGCGCCGCAGATACCACCTCACGATGCTCCTGCCGGTATTCCCAAAGATAAGGGCGGCGAGAGTTCTCGCCGCCGCTGGTATCGGAAACATCGAATACATATCGGAGTTTGGGTTGGTCGCTGCTGGTATCCACAAGGGCGATGCCCTTGCTGCCTCGCCGCACATAGCGGCGCATCTGCTTATTCCAAAGGTCGTATTCCGCGCAGGCCGTGGCTTCCGGGCGCTGGGCGAAGATCATGAGCTGCTCGTTGTAGGGGTACTTATACAGCCTTGCGGCGGTGGTCAGAAATGCCGTCCACTTCTGGTAGCTTCCCGTGATCTGCTCCGCCGTGCGGTCTGCCATCTGCGCATAGAGCTGTACTTTACTCGGCATCCATATCCTCCTTTTCAAAATCGGGGAACAGGTCGAGCGCGTCATATTCCGCGTCGCTCATCCTGCGCAGCTTTGCGATGGCGCTGTCCGTCAGCTCCCGCAGCTCCGTTTCATCCGCAGCGAGGTAGCCGCGCATTTCCTCCAGCGCTGCGATCAAGCCCGTGCGGGTGCCGGTGTTGTAGAGGCTCATAAGCTGGCGTTCTTCAAAGGTGATGTTCATATCAAAGCTCCTTTTCCGCGCTCTTTTTGGGCGCTGTTTTGTGTGGACGTTCTTGGGCCGGTTGGCTTTTGAGCTGCTCCAGCACGGAGGGCTTGCGTTCACCGGCATCCCGTTCCCGGTGGGCAGCCGCCGCCAAATCCATCAGGGAGATGGACATACCGGCCTTGACCTGTGCCTCAAGATTGGCAACGGTGGGCTGTTTGGAGCCGTTATTGATAATGCCGTCGATCATGCCGTAATCGTCCTCCATCGACATTTCGGCGGCTTTCAGGTAATTCTCCGGCTTCTGAAAAGCGGGCAGCTCCTGAAATCCCATGCTGTCACAGTAGTGATAGGATACCTTGCCGTTCTGTTTCAGCGCAACGATGTCGCTGACGGAGAGGCTGTGTCCCACAAAATCGCCGGGGCGCTCGTCGTTGAAAATGTAGTAGAAGTTTTCAAGGATTCTGCCGGTATCATCGTCCGGGTACACCTCACGGGTATAAATGGCTTCATAGTTGGCCGGGTCAGGCGGCGCGGCCAGACTGCCGAGGTTGGCAAAACGCAGCTCCACCGGCGCATCCCGGCGCAGTTGATAGATCGCCATAGAATCGGTGGGGCTGTTCAAAAAGCGCTGTTCCACATCACGGGGCGGGATATGGCCTTTGACCGCATCCCAATCCGGTTGTGTGATCCCGAACATTCCGTCATGCTTGATGATGTCCTCGGCCTCAAAAACCATTTCTTCGGCGTTGTCGGGATGGAGCATATAAACCGTGATGTCATGCTCCAGCAGCTCCAGCGCCCGGTCTTTGGAAAGCGGGAGCATATCGCCGTCCAGATACCCATAGCTGCGCATATCGTCCACCGTCAGCGTGGGGTCGGGCATCGGGGTGGCCTGTTCCAGCTCTGGCGAAGTTGGAAGTGTGCCTGCGGCACGAGAACCGGCCTCCTCGTGAACAACCTGATTGTCGTCCGATGACAATTCGAGTGAGTACAAAATCCCTGCAAACTTGTTTGACAAAACTTCAAACGGCACGGTCTTATCATAGCCATGTGTTTCGCAGATACGAATCGCAGCCGCCAAAAGAAAGTTTACATCATCGTCATGTACTGTTCCGCTTTCCAGAAGGTGTAGAGTGTCCTTGTCGTAAAGTTCATAGGCATATTTTGCACCATCTTCTGTTATGCGAAGATGCTTGCTCCCACCATCAACCGCATACCAACGCTCATTAGCGTCGAGTTCCTTTAAGGAAGTGTGACTTTTCTGAAATGCCTCAACTTCCAACAGCAGCTCATTCGCTCTGTGCGCGTATTCATCGCTCTGCTCAAGTGTTTCGGACAGGAAGCCTTTTATCTCATCTGCTCCTGTCAACAGATCTTCGTAGAAATGCTGGAGGCAATCTTCCTGACTTGCAAATTCGCTGAGAAAGGCAAGGCCATTCGCATCGAGATACAGCTCTGAAATGCTTTTTGCCAAGTCAGCCGCAGACATATTGCTGTTCTCTTTTAATTGGCTTTCCGCTTGCTCGGATTTCTCCACAGAAATGCCGCGCTCCCTGCAAATCTCCGCAAAATGCCGGTCAATGTCCGTAATCAGCTCGGAAGCCGTCTTGTTGATGTTTTCCAGACTGGCGCGAAGCTCTTTCAGCTCCTTGCCCTTTGACCATGTGGCGATATAGCCGAAGCTGTTTTCTCCCGTTTCAATGCCGTAATACTGGCAGACCGCATAGGAGATGCTTTCGGCCTCGACCTCCTCGGTGTTGCGACTCTTTTCTCCGGGGACAAGGATCGTCTCACCATCGTCCGCAAGCTCTGTCATGTGTTCATAGTCGTGGAGCTTGGCGTGAGCAATCTCATGGACGGCGGCGCATACCGTCTGCACCTCACTCATACCGGCGCGGATGGTGATGCTCTGCGCCTTAATGCTGAAAAAGCCATCTGTGTCATGCGCAACGGGCTTTATCTCTATCGGAACGGGAGAAGCGCGGCGCAGCGCCTCCATGAAAACCTCATACTGCTGCACATTGCCGCTCAGATCAGCGGCAAGCTGGGGCAAGGGCTTTCCCGCAGTCTGTGACACATCAAAGACGGATACCACCTTGAACATAGGGATTCGGATTTCCTTTTCCTCAATGATGGCCTTGCCATCCGCATCCAGCACCGGCGCATTGGTTTCCGGGTCGGTCTTGATTTCCTCGACCTTTTTCTTATAGGGAGTAGGAGCGATGATGCGGATACCTTTTTCGCCTTTCAGGACGTTCCTGCCGAACTGATCGCGCCACTTGTTGAAGCCCGCCACATGGGTGGCGTCGGGGCGCTGCATATAGATGAGCATGGTGTTGTTGACCGAGTAGCGGTGAAAGCGGCTCATGGTGGCAAGGTACTTCCGGTACTTATCGCTCTCGAACAGCTCCTTGATGCCGTTTTCGATGCTGTCAACGATCTCCCGCATCCGGTCTTTGCTGGTTTGTTTTTCAGCCATGATGATCTCCTTTCAGAAAAAATAGCGCCCCTGCGCAGAAGAAAACACATCCTGCACAGGGGCGATTCTCCGCAGATAGACGTTGTTTTTGGGCTTGCGGATAGAATGACGTAGCCCCTTGTGATTCCGCATGAAAAAAGCCTTGCGGCACGGGGCGTTTACGCCCTCTATCTGCGGAGGTTCCAGTATTGTTCACGCTTCCGTTTGGCGTCCTGCTTTCGGCGCTCCTGCTTGGCGCAGACGGGGCAATATTTGGCGCGATTGGAGAAAGAATAGACCGGCTTACCGCAGACGGCGCAGCGCTTTCCCGGCCTTTCCCGCATCACGTCGGCCAGCAGCTCGTGGTCGGCGGGAAGCACCGCGTTTCGGAACCAGTTGCACAGCAGCGAGTAGGAAATACCCTGTACGCAGACGCAAGGCTCTCCATCATCCAGCGCGAGGCAGTTGCCGTGATCGTAATTGCAGCAGAGCTTCCGAATGAGCTTCTTGGCGCGGCGGAGCTGCTTGTGATTCATACGCGGCGCATCAGCCATTGTCAAACACCAGCTTATAGCCCGCGCGTTGCCCATCGTCCTCCAGAAGAACGACGGCATCATAGGTTTTCCCGGTTTTTTCCGAGTAGCAGCCTTTCAGCGGGACGCGGCCATTTTTCAAAAGCGCAGCGGCAAGGGATTTTGTCAGCACCTTTTTCTTGGCGGTGAAAAAGCGGCTGTTTTTCCAGAGAACAAAGGAACAGGCACGGTTCTCGCAGAAAAAGCCTTTCGGTGATTCCGTTACCTCGGCCCCGCAGCGGGGACACCTGCCGACTACCTCGCGCCCGGAGGGGAACAGGACTTCCGCACCGGGGATGGGCTTGTAGGTCTGCACCAGCTCATGTAGCATGGCGGCGATCCCGTCCATAAAACTGGCCGAGGCGATTTCGCCGCGCTCGATCTCTTTCAGGCGGTGCTCCCATTCAGCGGTGAGCTGCGGAGACTGGAGCTGTTCAGGCAGAACGGTGATAAGCGCCGTGCCGGTGGACGTGGGCAGCAGATTTGTGATCTTTTTGGACTTCCTGCGCTCCACAAAACCGGAGGACACCAGCTTTTCAATGATACCGGAGCGGGTCGCCGGGGTTCCGATGCCCTTGCGCTCGGCATCATCTGGCATATCCTCCTTGCTCGCGTTTTCCATCGCAGCCAGCAGCGTATCCTCGGTGAAATGCTTGGGCGGCGTGGTTTTTCCGGTCTTGACCGATGCGGCAGATACGGAAAGCGTCTGATTCTCCGTTACCACCGGCAGCGCGGGCGCTGCCTCTGCCTGCTCCTGCTCATAGCGCTTCCAGCCGGGAGCAAGGACGGTTTTGCCCTTGGCGGTGAAGCTCTGACCGGCACAGTCCACCGTAATGACCGTTTCTGCGTAGCGATGTGGTTCATCCACCGCACGAAGCAAGCCCCTTGCCGCCAGCTTCAGCACCTCGCGTTCGCCCAGCGGCAGAGAGGCCATATCTACCTTTTCCGCGCTGATGGTGGGAACAATGGCGTGGTGATCGGTGATTTTTTTACTGCTGCATATCTGCTTGGCGCAGATGGTCGGAGGCTTCTCCATGCCGCAGACAGCGGCAGCGGCGGCGACAAGGCCGGAGACGCTGCCCTCCATATCGTCGGTCAGAAAGCGGCTGTCGGTGCGCGGGTAGGTGCAGAGCTTCTTTTCATAGAGGGCTTGGAGATAGTCGAGGGTCTGCTGGGAGGTATAGCCGAGAACGCGGTTGGCGTCGCGCTGGAGGAAGGTCAAATCGTAGAGCGCGGGCGCTTTCTCAGACTTTTCCTTGCGCTCCACGCTTTTGATGGTTACTGCCTTGCCCTTGCAGGCGTTGGCGATGGCGTCGGCGTCCTTCCTGTCCTTCATTCGGTCTGTCGTGGCGGGAAAGCCGCAATCGAGCTGAACGGTGTAGAACGGTTCTGCCGCAAATGCGGAGATCTCCGCCTCACGCTGTACCAACAGCGCCAGCGTGGGCGACATGACGCGCCCAATGTTCAATGTGCGGCCATACGTCAGGGAGAAATACCGCGTGGCGTTGATACCAACCAGCCAATCAGCCTTGGCGCGGCAGAGGGCGGATTGATGCAGGCCGTCATAGTCACGCCCGGATTTAAGCTGCTGGAAGCCGCTGCGGATGGCATCATCCTCCATGGAGGAAATCCAAAGCCGCAGAATCGGCTTGGAGCATCCCGCAAGGCAGTAAACCGTGCGGAAGATCAGCTCACCCTCGCGCCCAGCGTCGCAGGCGTTGACCACCTCTGCCACATCCTCCCGGCGCATCAGCTCCCGCAGAATGTCAAACTGCTTCTGCTTTTCAGAGCGGACGATGAAGCGGAACGAGATAGGAATGATGGGCAGCGCCGCCAGCGTCCATTTGGCATCATCGGCATTGTAAACGGCGGCGTCGGCCAGCTCTGCCAGATGCCCGAAACACCACGACACGATGTACCCGCTGCCCTCCAGATACCCGTCATGCCGTGATTTAGCACCCAGCACGGCGGCGATGCTCTGCGCCACGGATGGCTTTTCGGCAATCACAAGGCGCATGGTGCAGCCTCCATTCTCTTTACGTCACGGTAACAGGGACGAACGCAGCTCTGCCCGAAGCGCTTACAGCCATAGCAGAAGTGTTCCTTGGCAGCGGCGGGAGGGCTGTCCTCCCGCGCTGCTTTCGGCTTCTGCATCATCAGTCGTTCCAGCGGATTGTTGGTGAAATATCTCATGCGTCTGTATCCTCCGTAGTATCCTGTTCCGGTTCGTCCTCATACGGCTCAAACTCATATTCGTCCTCGCCGTAGTCATAATCGTCCAGATCGGCGCTGCCTTTGGTCTGCGGCTTGGCCTTTTTCTGCTTGAAAATGTAGAACGCTGCACCGCCGCCCAGCGCGACGATCAGCAGAACGACAAGGATGCCGCCCACGCCGCTCTTTTTCTCCGGTTCCTCGGCGGCGGATTCTGTCGGCTCGGTGGGGACTTCGGGCTTTGCCTCCTTGCCCACGCACTCGGTCATGTTGACCGCGCAGACGGGGCAGGATGTATTGACCGTACCGGCCACGCATTTTGTGGTGCAGGAGCAAGTGGCGGGCGTTTCTTCCTCGCCGGTCAGCGCCATCAGGTCGGCCTCATCCACCTGATTCAAGAAGTGGACGGTTTCTTCGCCCTCATCGTCACGGTCAATAATCAGGTAAAATGTATTGCCGTTCTTGCTTTCCAGTGTAATGAACTGTTTTCCTGCCTTGGTGCTGGTGCCAATATCGTCGATCAGCGTCAGATTGCCGTCCGGTGTCAGCGCATCGCTGCCGTCTGCCATGCCGCCGACAAGGAACTGCCAGAGGTCGGTCAGCTCTTTTTCATCAAGCGGAAGCGTAATGCCGCCGATGCTCACGGTGCTGTCGGCGGCGTCGGTGACGGTCAGATAGCTGCCGTACACATAGCCCACACGGGCAGGTAGCAGGATTTTTACCCAATCGCCGTCCCTGCCAATCACATCGACCACCGTGCCGTTGGGGAGCTGCGTAAACGCGGTGTTGTCCAGTCCCGCGCCGGTGCGGACGTTCAGGTTGCCGCCGTTGGTCGTGACCGTGCCGATCTGCTTTGTTTCCTGCGTGTCTGCGGCGCTGCTTTCGACGGCAGGCAGCGTATCATCGGGATAGTCGCCGCTGCTGGCAAAAGCGGAAACGGGGAGAATCCCGATACACAAGAGCATCAGCAGCAGACTGATAAAAATGCGCGGTGTGTTCTTAGTCATGGTTCAACGCCTCCTTTTCCAAAGTGGCCGGTGCAGGCGCGGCCTGCATACGGCGGAACAGCTCGGCGAGCTGCTCCATCGTCATGCCGTTCTCACGCACCATGCCGATGATGTCGGTGTCCTCCAACTCACGAATCTGCTTTTCCAGCTCGCGGTTGCGGCCTTGCAGATCGGAGATTTTGCCTTTGTTCTTCTCCAGCTCCCCACGGAGCTTCATGATTTTCGGGTTCATATCGTTCACTCTCCTTTACGGCAAGCGCCCATAGCGGTAGAAATGGGACTGCCAATAGCTTGAATTTAAGTTCGCATAAGAGATCGGGTCGCCACAGTGGATCATCATATTGTTGCCGACGTAGATACCCACATGGCTGACACCGGGGGTATCATACGTTCCGGTGAAAAATACCAGATCGCCCGGTTTGACATTGGCAGAGGGTACGGGCGTACAGATATTGCATAGCCCCTGCGCTCCCAGCCTGCCCACATCCCAACCGGAATGATTGATGACCCAACTGACGAAGCCCGAACAGTCAAATGAGGTAGAGGGACTGCTGCCGCCCCAAACGTAGGGGTAGCCGAGATATTTTTCCGCTTCCTTGATAATGGCGGCGAATACCTCATCGTCCAGCGCCTCCGGGGGAATGTCGTAGTCGGTATAGCTGCCCTCCACATACTTGCCGATGTAGCCTGAACCGGGGAACAGGTCGGGACGGTTGCCGAGGGTGGCCATATAGGTGGCGTACATTCCGAGCTGTTCTTCGCTCATAATGTAAACGGGAACATGGGAGAGATTGAAGTTTTCCAGCGTGACCGTGCAGATGTAGTAGTCATACGGCACCTGATAGGTGTCCGTATGGGTGTTGCCGTCCGCGTCCGTCCATGTGTCGGTTTCTGTGCGGTAGTGGGTTTCCACCACCACATCTTCGGTCAAAATGTACTGGCGGTCAAAGAGCATCTGGAGCGTACCCTGCACCTCATCCAGCGTCCATTCCCCTTGATGCAGCGCCGTAATTATGGAAATGAGTACATAGGGGTCATGCTCGATGGTGTCCAGATCAAAGTGGTACTCATCGTAGTCATGGGTGCTTTCGTAGGTGTCGAGGTAGTGCTGAAGCTCGGCTTCCATCGCGCAATACTGCGCCTCCGCGCTCAGCATATCGGCGTCCTGCGATGGATAGGTACTGGCCGCGATCCCGGAGCCGACGCCATCCATTATCACCGAGCAGGAGGACAGGCCATTGAGCAGAAATGCCAGCATCAGCAGAATTGCGGCGGCAATGGCAAAGCCGCGCCGGTGTTCCCACACATATTTGCCCGCTTTCTCAGCCTTTTCAGCGGCCTTTTTCGCGGCCTTGGCGGTATTCTCTGCCGCCTTTGCCGTAGTCTGCGCCGCCTGATTGTGCTTGGCAGCGGCATACTGCTTCTTAATTGCCTGCTTCTGCTGCCATTTGGAAACGGGATTGCTTGTGGGGCTGTCGATCTCTGCTTTCTTCTGGAGCGCGTCAAGATTGGCTCGTTCCAGCTTTTTCTCTGCACGGATGGCAGCACGATAAGGCTTGAGCTGATGGGCGCGGTGGGCAGACTGCACCAGCCGCCCGCCGCTCTCCACGGCTTGCTCTACCTTGTGCGCGGCCTCTACGCCTACATTGTCATCCTCGCTCTGCCGCACCTCCCGATGAACCTGAGAAAGAATGAGGTTGGCGGGGGCATCCTGCACGGCATGGGTCAGCTTTGAGGGCGGCTTTTTCTTATCCACTTCCTCAAAACGGAGCTGCGTTTTGACCTTGCCGGTGGCAGGATCAAAGCCGCGTTCCTTTTTGACCACGGTTTTCTTGGGGATTTTCGCCTGCGCCTTATCCGCCCTGGCCTCCGCTTTTTTCACCCGCTTGATGGGCTTTTCCAGCTTCGGCTCGGCAAGATCGGCGTCGGAAAACTGCAAACGCGGTTCTCTTTTCATGCCGACGCCACCTCTTGCGGTTTGGTTGTCATGACGCGGTACAGCTCGGTGTCCTTCGGGAAGTGGTCAATGAAGGGCAGGATCGTGTTGCCGTAGAACAGCAGCCCCTCGCCCTCGCCGGAGTGGGTCACATAAGAAAGCTGATGCGGCGAAATGTTGAGCTGCTTTGCGAGAATCTGCCGGTCACCAGCGGCCTGATTGAGCATATAGATGAAATCGCTGTTCTCAAAAATGTTCTCAACCTCGCGGCTGGATAACAGGTCTTTGACATTTTGCGTGATCCCGGTGGGGATGCCGCCCCATTTGCGATAGCGTTTCCAGATTTCGACACTGTACGAAGCCGTCTGTTCCTCCTTCAAAAGAAGATGGAACTCGTCAAGATAGTAGCGGGTCGTTTTATGGGCGGCGCGGTTGATGGTCACACGGTTCCAGACCTGATCTTGCACCACCAGCATCCCGATTTTTTTGAGCTGCTTGCCCAGCTCCTTGATGTCATAGCAGACGATGCGGCTATTCACATCCACGTTCGTGTGATGGTTGAACACATTCAGAGAACCGGTGACGTAGATTTCCAATGCAGTGGCAATGTACTGCGCTTCCTTTTCATCCTGCGCACGGAGGGCGTTATACAAGTCCTCCAGCAACGGCATATTCTCCGGCTTCGGGTCGTTGAGGTAATCCCGGTAGACGATGCGCACGCAGCGGTCGATGATGGTCTTTTCCACAGGGGCAAGCCCGTCCTTGCCGCCGACGATCAGCTCACACAGCGACAAAATGAAGTCGGATTTCAGGCTCAGCGGGTTATCATCGTCGCTGTAATCCAGATTCAAGTCCATCGGATTGATATAGCAGGGCGAACCGTCGTAGCCCTTGCCGGTGGGCGACAGCTTAATGACCTGACCGTGTAGACGCTCCACCAGCGGTGTATATTCGCCCTCCGGGTCACAGATGATGATGTCATCCTTGGGGCAGATAAGAAACGCATTGGTGATCTCGCGTTTTGCCGAAAATGACTTGCCGCTGCCGGGAGTGCCTAAAATCAGGCCGTTGGGATTTTTCAGTAGCTTCCGGTCTACCATGATGAGGTTGTTGGAAAGGGCGTTGATGCCGTAGTACAGCGCCTCCGAACCGTTCTGGAACAGCTCCTGCGTGGTGAAGGGGACGAAGATCGCTACGCTGGAGGTGGTCAAGCCCCGCTGAATCTCGATCTGATTCAGCCCCAGCGGGAGACTGCTCATCAGTCCTTCCTCCTGCTGAAAGTCCAGCCGGGTCAGCGCACAGTTATACTTCTGCGCAATGCTGGAGGTCTGGAAGATGTTGTTGTCGAGCTGCCGGGGTGTGTCCGCCGTGTTGAGAATGAGGAAGGTCAGCAGGAACATTCGCTCATTGCGGGACTGCAAATCCTGCAACAGCTTCTTGGCCTCTGCACCGTAGGTGGCAAGGTCGCTTGGAATGATGTCCATGTCGTACCCTGCACGGACGGCTTTCTTCTGTTCCTCGATTTTGGACTTGTCGAGATCGGTGATCTTGCGCTTGACGGTCTTGATGGCGTTGACCTGATCCACAGACTGCACATGGAGATTGACGAGGACGCTGCTCTCCATATCCAGAAAATCCGCCAGCATCCGGTCGTTCAGCTCCGGTGCCAGAATCTGCACGAAGCTGACCGCGCCCAGCTTTTTGCCCATACGAAACTGTCTGCCGGTCTTGAACTCAAAGGAGCTGGGCGCGATAAAGTCCTTAGTGGACAGCCCAGAGGGAGCCAGCCAGTCCCACGAAAAGCGGAACGGTTCCTGCTCGTCCATCCGCAGAATGTCGTGCATGACGTGCAGGCGCTCAAAGCCGTTCAGCGGCGCAGCCACAACGCCCAGCCGCTTGAAGTTGTTCAGGAGGTCGGTTTCGATGCGCTCCAAACGGGGCTTGGCAGCGCGGAGGTTGTCGGCCTCAACGCCGAACGTGAGATACTTGGTCTTAATGAGGCCGTTGTTGCCGCGGGCAAGCTGATTTTGCAGCATACCGGCGTACTCGGCGCGGATGCCGTCAAACTCGTCCCCGCAGGGCGGAATGGAAATGCTCCGTGCAAAGGTTTCCTGCGAAGCCGAGAGGTTCACAAAGGAAAGCTGGAATTGCACGGAGCTGTCAAAGTAGTTCAGGAAATCGCACCACGCCTCAAAGATGGCGGTCTTGTCCTCATTCTGCGAGAGCTGGTAGTTGATGTCCTGATACTGGATCGTTTTGGTGTAGCGCGTGTCGGTCACACGGCAGATGCCGTCCGGCCACATACGCTGATACGGGATGCTGTCCTGCGCCGATTTTTCTTTCTTATCCGTTCGGTTCGCTCTTGCGATGGCGGCTTCGATCTGTTTTCGTTCGGTGCGGGTCAGCTTTTTCTTTTCGGACAATTTGATACACCTCCCGGTCTAACTGGTTTTGCCGCTCCAGAACTGCATAAAAATTGTTGGTCTTATACGGGCGCTGCTTTGGCCTCTGGAAGCACACGCGGTAGATGTTGCGGATGACAACCTCCAGCGGCTGACCGTTCTTTTCATACATGGCGAACAGCATGGCCGGGATCATCACCACCATCATCACCATGGCGGCGGGGCTGGTGCCGATGCTGCCCTTGAGCAAGAAGAAAAGCGGTACGCCGATGAGCGCGCCGCTTCCGAAGCAGATGAGCTGTCGTTTCGTGAGGTTGAACAGCACCTTGGTTTTTACTTTGGTTAAGTCCTTTGGGACATTGACATAGGCCATAATCTGCACTCCTTTCTGGCCTTAGTGGGCATTGAACACGGACTTGGCAAGGCTGCTCGTTTTGAACAGGCAGAAGCACAGCAGCACCGTGTAGCCCATGCAAGTCCAGATGGCGTAGATGATGTCATCCACAAGCGCGATATTCTGCACCAGAACCGCGTAAATGGCAACGCAGACGATAATCAAAAACGCTTGGAAGCCCAGTGCCAGCAGGGAGCGGATGTAGTTCTGCCCCATGCCGCCCCATTCCTTGCCCATCATGGTGGCCATGGGGATGGGCGCGATGCTGGTGACAAGGTAAATCTCGATCATTCTGCCGTAGATAATGATAAAGATACAGATGGTCAGCGCCCACATGGTGAAGCCCACCACGAAGGATTGCAGCCACAGTCCCAAGAGCGACCACACGTTCATCTCCAGCAGCCTCGCCTCAAGGTCCGCGATATGGTCGGCAAGGTTGATGGAGGTGTTGCCCACGATAAGGCCGGAGGCGCGGTTGACCACGCTCTGCGCCGCCTCAAATACGCCCATGACGATATTCCATGTGTTGGACACGATGAGCACGGCTGCCGCCGTCTTGAATACCCAGCGAAAGAATACCCATGTGTCGATGTCGTGGAGGTTATTGCGGTCCGCGATAAGCTGTATCAGCTCCAGCGTCATGACGAAGGCGAGGATCACGCCGGCGATGGGCAGTATCACGTTGTCCGAGAGGGAGCGGATCATGCTGTAAATATTGGCGTTCCACGCCTGCGGGGTGCTGCCGATGTGTCCCGCCGCCTCCGCGACCTTGGCGTTGACGTTATCAAAGAGGCCGGTGAGGTTGTCCATGATGCCCCCGACCAGCAGCTCCTTGAGCCATTCGGTGAATTTTTCCCATATCAAATCCAATGGGTCAGCCCTCCTTTCCCGCCCCCGCCCGTGTCAGGCGGGCAGGGGCGAAGGGTTTTACATTGCGGCATGGACGGGATTAACCGAACAGCCCTTTGAGCAGCGGCACG